>OIEK01000002.1_pt1 | contig 357657 bp, 346 predicted proteins | sample 1581821 | NCBI WGS metagenome assembly OIEK01 (sample SAMN03281017, study PRJEB24777) | human gut metagenome | isolation source: fecal sample PR221 from 1 month old male Chinese infant, caesarean... | reverse complement strand
GGCGACGTCAAACGTATCGAGTTATCGCAGTAAACAAAGGAGCAAGGCATGGTGATTTTAGTGGGAATACGCGGCTGATAGCGCATCTTTGGCTATCCGACCGCCAGTTTTTAAGGCGCCGATGATCTACAACCCGTGGTTTTGTCGACCAGCAGGTGGACGTGAAGGTGGTGCCGATGGGGGTCAAACCGGAGGACTATGCCGCGTTTTATTCCGCCGCTGTTTTACGATGACCAATATCATCGGCGCGCTGGTGACGATGCCGCATAAAATCGCCACCTGCGAGCTGGTGCAGCGCCTGAGCCCGACGGCGGCTATCGCCGGCGCCTGTAACGCATCCGTCGCGAGGCGGACGGCAGCCTCTCCGGGGACATGTTCGATGGTGACGGGCTTTGTGCGTGGGCCTGCGCCGCAAAGGATTTCATCCTGAGGGGACGCGGGCGCTGGTGGTCGGCAACGGCGGAGTGGGGTCGGCTATCGCCGCCTCTCTCGCGGCGGCAGGGGTTAGCGCTCTGACCCTGTACGATACCCGACCGGAGGTGGCGCACGCTCTCGCCGGACGGCTGCATCAGCACTATCCGCAGCTCGATATCACCCTGATGCAGCCCGATCCTGCCGGACACGAGCTGGTGGTTAACGCCACGCCGCTGGGGATGAAGGCCAGCGATCCGCTGCCGCTGGACGTGGACCGTCTGGCGCCTGGCACCTGGGTGGGGGAGGTGGTGATGACCCAGGAGTATACCCCGCTGCTGAGGGCCGCTCAGGCACGACAGTGCCACATCCAGCGCGGGACCGACATGCTGTTTGAAATGATCCCCGCCTATCTGCGCTTTTTCGACCTGCCGGTAGCCACCCCTGAACAGCTCCGGGCGCTGGCGGAAATTCGCTACTGACGTGGCGGCAAACCGGGTAATATAGCGCTATATTATCCGGTTTATAGCGACGATCTATAATGTCCACTCCTCTCACGCTGCTGGCGGCGGGAAGCCTGAAAAGCGCTTTTCTGCCGCTGGTGGCGTACTTTCAGCAGCAGACTGGCCTGGCGGTCGATGCGCAGTTTGGCCCTGCCGGCCTGCTGCGCGAGCGGATCGAGGCCGGGACCCCGTGCGCGGTTTTTGCTTCCGCCAACGCGGCGCACCCGCAGGCGCTGCTGCAGGCGGGTCTGGCGCAGGAATGCCAGGGATTTGCCAGCAACCAGCTGATGCTGACCGCCCGGCGGTCGCCGGACAACGATGGCCTGGACTGGCTGGCGCTGCTCAGCACGCCCCGCCTGCGGTTGGCGACCTCCACGCCGGGCTGCGATCCGTCGGGAGATTATACCTGGCAGCTGTTCGCCCGAATTGAGGCACGCTATCCAGGGTTGGGCAACGCGATGGCCGGGCGGGCGCAGCAGCTGGTCGGCGGCAGAGACTCACTGAGCGTGCCGCCGGGAGAGATAGCCGGCGCGTGGCTTATTCGCCAGAATCTGGCGGATCTGTTTATCGGCTATGCGCACTATGGCCCCGCGCTGGCCGCCTGCGACGATCTGCGTACCCTGACCATCCCGGCGCCGTGGAATATTCGCTGCGATTACCAGCTGGCGCGTCTCAGGGCCGATCCCGCCGCGCTGGCCCTGTATCGCTTTATCCTCGGCGACGTTGGTCAGGGGTATCTCCGGCAGGCGGGTTTTATGCCGTTCAGCGACGCAGCGTAAACCCCGGCGCCAGCAGAGGGAACGCGGAGGCGGCATGGCGGATCAGGCGTACCGGCAGGCCGTACGCTTGCCGGAGATGCGTTTCGCTCAGCACGTCGGCGGTCTCGCCCGCCAGCCACCGGCCCTCCGGCAGCAGAAGCAGCGTATGGCTGGCCACCTGTAGGGCGTGGTTGGGATCATGGGTGGTGAACAGGACGGTGCGCGCCTGGCGGTGGGCGAGGTCGCCGATCAGCTGCAATACCACCTGCTGGTTACCAAGGTCCAGCGCCGAGCAGGGCTCATCCAGCAGGATATTCTGGCTGGCGCTGACCAGCGCGCGGGCAATCAGCACCAGCTGCTGCTGGCCGCCGGAGAGGGCGCCGAAGTCATCTTCGGCCAGGGCGGCAATCCCCAGCTGCGCCAGCGCCTGCTCAACCCGCCGGGCATCCTCCTCGTCCGGCTGGGCAAAGAGATCCACGTGACGGGCCCGGCCCATCAGCACCACATCGCTCACGCGCCAGCGAAAAGCGGGACGAAACGACTGCGGAACCAGGGCCACGCCGCCCTCGCACTGCATCTCGCCGCCCAGCGGCGGCAACACGCCGGTCAGGGTATCCAGCAGGGTACTTTTTCCCCGGCCATTGGCGCCCAGCACCGCCCAGATCTCACCGGGCCGGCAGGCCAGCGTGAGCGGGGCGAAGAGCGGCTGACGGTGGCCATAGCGTAGCGATTGCAGCGATAATGAGCTGTTCATCGGGTCGTACTCCGGCGTCGGGATTGCACCAGCAACACGGTAAACAGCGGCGCCCCGAGCAGGGCGGTGATGATCCCGATCGGGATCTCCGCCTGGGTCAGCGTGCGCGCCAGATCGTCCACCACCAGCATCAGCGCGGCGCCGAGCCAGAAGGCGGTGGGCAGCAGGCGACGATGGTCAGCCCCTACCAGCAGACGGGCGAGGTGCGGGACCACCAGACCCATCCAGGCGATGCTGCCGCTGACCGCCACCTGGGCTGCCACCAGCACCGCGCAGCAAACCAGCACGCCGCGACGCAGCGCGGCCACCGGAACGCCAAGACTGCGGGCATCGCGTTCCTCCAGGGCCAGCAGGTTGATACGCCAGCGCAGCTTCCACAGCGCCCCGGCAGCCACCGCCAGGGGCAGGGACATAAGCAGTACCTTATGCCAGCTGGCGGTCGCGAAGCTGCCGAGCAGCCAGAAAACGACGTTCGGTAACGTCTCTTCGCTGTCGGCGAGGTACTGCATCAGGCTGACCAGCGCGGCGAAGAAGCCGCTGAGAATGATCCCGGACAGAATCAGCCCCAGCGTGCTGTCCCGCCCCTGCAGGGCGGCGAGGGCGTAAATCAGCCCCAGCGCGACGAGGCCGAAGAAAAAGGTCGAGGCCATCATCAGCAGACTGCCGACGCCCAACAGGATCGCCAGCGTGCCGCCGAAGGCGGAGCCGGCGGTCACCCCGATGATGTGCGGGTCCACCAGCGGGTTCTGGAACACGCCCTGCAAGGTGGCGCCGCACAGCCCCAGCGCGCCCCCGGCCAGCAGGGCCATCACCACGCGCGGCAGGCGAACCGACCAGACGATCTGCCCGATCACCCCTTCTCCTGGCGGCAGATGGACCAGAGTGTGGCCAACGGCGCTCAGGCTTAACGGGTACTGGCCGAAACAGAGCGAGGCGACCGCGATCGCCAGCGTCGCCAGCGCCAGGCTTCCCTGCACCAGCCAGGGCTGAGAGTTAGCGGGCATCTGGCGTCCACGCCACGCGGTAAAAACGCTGATAATAATCCCTGGCTTTACTGTCCACATCGATGCTCTGGTAGCGCGCAGGATAGAGTTTTTTCGCCATCCACAGCTCACCCAGCGCCAGGGCCTCCGGCATCGGGTAACCCCAGGCTTTGGCATACTCCGGCATCAGCCACACGCGGTGATGTTTCGCCGCATCGATCGTCTGCCACTGCGGGTCGTTCTCTATCTGTTTGACCACCTGCGGATAACGGTCCTGGACGAAGATCACCTGGGGGTTCCACTCCAGCACCTGCTCCAGCGACACCTGGCGGGCGCCTTTTACGCTGGCGGCCGCCACGTTCAGCGCCCCGGCGTGCGCCATCATCAGCCCGGTGTATTTGCCAGCGCCATAGGTATTCAGATCGGGGTTGGCCATGTACACCCGCACCCGCTGGTTCGGTGGAATATCGGCCACCGGCGCATTGGCTTGCTTGCGCGCCTCGAAGGTGTAGTGAATCAGCGCCTCGGCCTCGGGCTGGCGCTCGACCACCTCGCCGATAAGGCGGATCCCCTCCATCAGCCCGGCGTTATAGGCCTGCTCTTCGTCAGCCATGGTGGGGTTCATTTTATTTTTTTCCCGGGCGGCATCATGGCGCAGCGAGATGGCCACCACCGGGATCCCGGCCTGTTGGATCTGCGCGATCATCGCCGGCGGCGCATAGTTGGCGACGAAAACCACCTGCGGACGCAGCGCCAGCAGGCTTTCAATATTGACCTGGGTGAGATCGCCCGGGGTCGCCAGCTGCGCGATCTCGGGCATGAAGCGGGCGAACTGCGGCCCGAGCTGTTTCTTCCAGCTGCTTAAGACGCCGACGATATCCTCGGCGGCATGCAGTTGTACCAGCAGATTGAGCGTCTGATGCTGCAGAACCACTACGCGGGTGACGTGGTCGGGGAGGGTGACCTGGCGACCCAGCTGGTCGGTGACGGTGCGGTCGGCGAAGGTCTGGCCGGTGAACAGGCTGGCGCTGAGCAGCGTCAGGCCCAGCAGTAAGGGGTGTTTTGACATGGTGTGGCCCGAATGGCGTGAAAATTCGTTGTGTATTAAATTATATAACGAAGCCGGGCGCAATGGTTGATCGCGGTTACCCTCATCACGATCAGGGCATTTCGTACCACACTTCTTCATCCTCCATGCGGGCTTCTATCTGCCTCGCCACCCTCTGCAGCGCAGGGAGATGCTTCTGCGCCGCCTGCTCAATGGTCATTGCGCTGGCGATATAGACCAGGTTCAGGCAGCCGATAACCCGCTGCTGACTGCAGACCGGCACGGCGATCGAGGCGATTTTCTCCTCCTGCCGCCAGCCGCGGAAGTTTTCGCCATAGCCGTTCTGGCGGGTGCGGGCGAGGATCGCCGCCAGCCGTTCCGGTTCGCGGGCCAGCTGATACTCAGCTTCCGGACGGGCGGCCAGCATGCTGACGATGGCATCGCGTTCCGCGTCGGGGGCAAAGGCCAGCCACGTCAGTCCGGAGGCGGTGAGCAGCAGCGGCAGCCGCCGTCCGACCATCGCGCGGTGAAACGACAGTCGGCTGAAGCGGTGGGTAGTCTCGCGCACCACCATGGCGTCGACGTCGAGGGTGGTGATGTCCGTTGGCCACTGCACCTCGCGCAGCAGCTCGCCGAGCAGCGGCGTGGCGAGGGCAGAAATCCAATGTTCGTCACGAAATCCATCGCTCAGCTGGCGGACGTTAATGGTCAACCGGAAGCTGTCATCGGAGCGGCTGCGGCGGACAAAACCCTCCTCCTGTAGCGTCTCCAGCAGCCGGCGCACGGTGGTGCGATGCAGGCCGCTAAACTCCGCCAGCAGGCCCGGCGTCGCGCCGCCGTCGAATTTATTTAACAATTTTAATAACAATAAACCCCGGCTTAATCCGCGCACCGTTTTGTACGCTGCGGACTCATCGTCACGCATAAATCCTCCATTAAAAATGCTTTAAAAAACAGTGTCGTGCACCTGGTGCACATTCGATGATGTTTGATTGTAGCCGAAAACCCCCGCCCTATACTCAGCCCATTATAAAAATAACGTTTACACATGATTAACAAATTGCCTGTCAGCCGGGCAGTTTCCGAGTCGTGAGGTCGCTGAGAATGACAACATCTACACCCGATATTCAACCCGCCGTGCAGCATACCGCTCAGGTCGCCATCGTTGGCGCCGGTCCGGTTGGTCTGATGATGGCCAACTACCTTGGCCAGATGGGCATCAGCGTGCTGGTGGTGGAAAAGCTCGCCACACTGATCGATTACCCGCGGGCCATCGGCATTGACGATGAATCCCTGCGGGCGATGCAGGCGGTGGGGCTGGTGAATGACGTGCTGCCGCATACCACGCCGTGGCACGCCATGCGTTTTCTCACCCCAAAAGGCCGCTGCTTTGCCGATATCCAGCCGATGACCGATGAGTTTGGCTGGTCGCGGCGCAACGCCTTCATTCAGCCGCAGGTCGATGCGGTGATGTATCACGGTCTGCAGCGTTTCCCGCAGGTCCGCTGCCTCTTCTCCCGCGAAGTGGAAGCCTTTAGCCAGACCGGTGACGGTGTCACGTTAAATCTTAAAGGACCGGACGGCGAGCGGGAGACGGTGCGCGCGGACTGGCTGGTGGCCTGCGACGGCGGCGCCAGCTTTATTCGCCGTACGCTGAACATCCCCTTCGAAGGTAAAACCGCGCCGAATCAGTGGATCGTCATCGATATCGCTAACGACCCGCTGGCCACCCCGCACGTTTACCTGTGCTGCGACCCGGTGCGACCCTACGTTTCCGCCGCGCTGCCCCACGGCGTGCGCCGCTTTGAATTTATGGTGATGCCCGGCGAAACCGAAGCTCAGCTCAGCGAACCGCACAATATGCGCCGCCTGCTGAGCAAAGTGCTGCCGGACCCGGATCGCGTCGAGCTGATCCGCCAGCGGGTCTATACGCATAACGCCCGCCTTGCCGAGCGCTTTCGCATCGACCGCGTGCTGCTGGCCGGCGATGCGGCACACATCATGCCGGTCTGGCAGGGCCAGGGGTACAACAGCGGCATGCGCGACGCCTTCAACCTGGCGTGGAAGCTGGCGCTGGTGGTCAACGGTAAAGCGGGAGAGGCGCTGCTCGACAGCTACCAGCAGGAGCGCCGCGACCACGCGAAAGCGATGATTGATCTGTCGGTCACCGCCGGCTACGTGCTGGCGCCGCCGAAGCGCTGGCAGGGGGCCGTGCGCGACGGTCTCTCCTGGCTGCTGAATTACCTGCCGCCGGTGAAACGCTACTTCCTCGAGATGCGCTTTAAGCCGATGCCGCAGTACCGCGAGGGGGCGCTGCTGACCGACGGCGCCGGCAAGACCTCGCCGGTGGGCAAAATGTTTATTCAACCGCAGGTGACGCTGGAGAGCGGCGAGAGCGTGCTGCTCGACGACGTCATCGGGGCGAATTTCGCCATTATCGGCTGGGGCTGCAACCCGCAGTGGGGGCTCGACGCCGGGCAGATCGCCCGCTGGCGCGCGATTGGCGTGCGCTTTATCCAGGTGGTGCCCGAGGTGCAGATCCATCGCGAGCAGGATAACGCCCCCGGCACGCTGCGGGTGGGCGACAGGCAAAACCGCCTGAAGAGCTGGTTTGCTCAGCATAACACCGCCATCGCCGTGGTCAGACCGGACCGCTTTGTTGCCGCTCTCGCCATCCCGCAGTCCCTCGGTGCGCAGCTGACCGCTCTGGCGGAAAAATGGCCCTCGCAACCGGGGATACCGCCCACGCTGAAGAGAAGGTGGCCTGATATGCATGCCTATTTGCACTGTCTCTCCCACACCCCGCTGGTGGGATTCGTGGACCCGGAGCAGGCGGTCCTTGATGAAGTGAACCGGGTGATTGCCGACGCCCGGCGGCGGATCGCTGAATTCGATCCCGAGCTGGTGGTGCTCTTCGCCCCCGATCACTACAACGGTTTTTTCTATGACGTGATGCCGCCGTTCTGCCTCGGGGTCGGCGCCACCGCGATCGGCGACTTCGCCAGCGCCGCCGGCGACCTGCCGGTGCCCGCCGAGCTGGCGGAAGCCTGCGCCCACGCCATCCTCAACAGCGGTATCGACCTGGCGGTGTCGTACAACATGCAGGTGGACCATGGCTTCGCCCAGCCGCTGGAGTTTCTGCTGGGTGGCCTGGACCGCGTGCCGGTGCTGCCGGTGTTTATTAACGGCGTCGCCGCGCCGCTGCCGGGTTTTCAACGCACCCGGCTGCTGGGCGAGGCGATGGGCCGCTTCCTCAACACCCTCAATAAGCGGGTGCTGATCCTCGGCTCGGGCGGACTCTCGCACCAGCCGCCTGTGCCGGAGCTGGCGAAGGCCGACGCCCATCTGCGCGATCGCCTGCTCGGCGGCGGAAAACAGCTGCCGCCGGACGAACGCGAACGGCGCCAACAGCGGGTGATCAATGCCGCCCGACGGTTTACCGAAGACCCGCACTCGCTCCATCCCCTCAACCCGGTCTGGGACAACCGCTTTATGAGCCTGCTGGAGCAGGGGCGGCTGAGCGAACTGGACGCGCTCGGCAACGACGAGCTGTCGGCGATGGCCGGCAAATCGACGCACGAAATTAAGACCTGGGTGGCCGCTTTTGCCGCGCTATCCGCTTTTGGCCGCTGGCGCAGTGAAGGCCGCTATTACCGGCCGATCCCCGAGTGGATCGCCGGATTTGGCTCGCTGAGCGCCACCACCGAGATTTGATTAACCGGGAGACTAACATGAGCTATCAACCGCAAACTGAAGCCGCCACCAGCCGATTCCTCAATGTCGACGAGGGGGGCCGCACGCTGCGCATCCATATCAATGACTGTGGCGACGGGAAAGAGACCGTGGTCATGCTGCACGGCTCCGGGCCGGGGGCCACCGGCTGGGCCAACTTCAGCCGCAATATTGACCCGCTGGTCGAGGCGGGCTATCGCGTGCTGCTCCTCGACTGTCCGGGGTGGGGCAAAAGCGATGCTATCGTCAACAGCGGCTCGCGTTCGGACCTCAACGCCCGCATTCTGAAAAGCGTGGTCGATCAGCTGGGGATCGATAAAGTCCATCTGCTGGGCAACTCGATGGGCGGCCATAGCGCGGTGGCCTTCACCCTGAGCTGGCCGGAGCGGGTGGCTAAGCTGGTGCTGATGGGCGGGGGGACCGGCGGCATGAGCCTGTTCACGCCGATGCCGACCGAGGGCATCAAGCTGCTGAACGCCCTGTACCGCGAGCCGACCATTGAAAACCTCAAAAAGATGATGAGCATCTTCGTCTTCGACACCCGCGACCTCACCGAGGCGCTGTTCGAGGCGCGTCTCAACAATATGCTGTCGCGCCGCGACCATCTGGACAACTTCGTCAAGAGCCTGGAAGCCAACCCGAAGCAGTTTCCTGACTTTGGCCCGCGGCTGGGCGAAATCAGCGCGCCAACTCTGATCGTCTGGGGACGCAATGACCGCTTCGTGCCGATGGACGCCGGGTTGCGCCTGCTCGCCGGGATCGCCGGATCGGAACTCCATATTTACCGCGACTGCGGCCACTGGGCGCAGTGGGAACATGCCGACAGTTTTAATCAGCTGGTGCTCAATTTCCTCGCACGGGCTTAAGGAGTAAATGATGACTTTTTCTCTTGACGCGCTGGCCCGGCAGCTCCGCGACGCGGAACAGAGCGGCCAGGCGATCGCCCCGCTGCGCGATATTCTCGGCGTCGACAATGCCGACGCCGCCTATGCCATCCAGCGCCTGAACGTCCAGCACCACGTGGCCCATGGCCGGCGGGTGGTGGGCCGCAAGGTGGGCCTGACCCATCCCAAAGTGCAGCAGCAGCTGGGCGTCAATCAGCCGGACTTCGGCACCCTGTTTGCCGACATGTGCTACGGCGACAACGCCGAGGTGCCGTTTGGCCGCGTGCTGCAGCCCAAGGTGGAGGCCGAGATCGCCCTGGTGCTGAAGCAGGATCTGCCGCATGCCGATACCACTTTTGATGAACTGTATAACGCCATCGAATGGGTATTGCCGGCGCTTGAGGTGGTGGGCAGCCGCATTCGCGACTGGTCAATCGGCTTTGTCGACACCGTCGCCGATAACGCCTCCTGCGGCCTGTACGTCATTGGCGGCCCGGCGCAGCGCCCGGCGGGACTGGATCTGAAGCAGTGCGCCATGCACATGACCCGCAACCAGGAGCTGGTCTCCAGCGGCCGCGGCAGCGAGTGTCTGGGGCATCCGCTGAACGCCGCAGTCTGGCTGGCGCGCAAGCTGGCGAGTCTCGGCGAACCGCTGCGGGCCGGGGATATCGTGCTGACCGGGGCGTTAGGACCGATGGTGACGATTAACGAGGGGGACAGCTTTGTCGCCCATATCGAAGGTATTGGCTCAGTCGCGGCACGCTTCGTCGCCGCCGGAGAAGGAGATCGTGATGCGTAAACGTAAAGTTGCCATTATCGGCTCCGGGAATATCGGCACCGATTTAATGATTAAAATCCTGCGCCACGGCCAGCATCTGGAGATGGCGGTGATGGTCGGCATCGACCCGCAGTCGGATGGCCTGGCCCGCGCCCGGCGCCTGGGCGTTGCGACCACTCACGAAGGGGTGGGCGGCCTGATGCAGATGGCGGAATTTGCCGACATCGATTTTGTTTTTGACGCCACCAGCGCCGGGGCGCACATCGAAAAACGATGCCGCGCTGCGCGAAGCGAAGCCGGGGATCCGCGTTATCGACCTGACGCCGGCGGCGATTGGCCCGTACTGCGTACCGGTGGTCAACCTCGCGGACAATCTCCATCAGGGCAACGTCAATATGGTGACCTGCGGCGGGCAGGCGACCATCCCGATGGTCGCCGCGGTCTCGCGAGTGGCGAAGGCGCATTACGCGGAGATTGTGGCCTCGATCGCCAGCCAATCCGCCGGGCCGGGCACGCGGGCCAATATTGACGAATTCACCGAAACCACCTCGCAGGCGATTGAAAAAGTCGGCGGGGCGGGCAAGGGCAAAGCGATTATTGTACTGAACCCGGCGGAGCCGCCGCTGATGATGCGCGATACCGTCTACGTCCTGAGCGAGCTGGCGTCGCAGGAGGCGATTGCCGCCTCGATCGCCGAAATGGCGGCGGCAGTGCAGGCTTACGTCCCAGGCTACCGGCTGAAGCAGCAGGTGCAGTTTGAGGTTATCCCCGAGGACAGGCCGGTCAACCTGCCCGGCGTCGGCTGTTTTTCCGGCCTGAAAACCGCGGTTTACCTCGAAGTGGAAGGGGCGGCGCACTATCTGCCAGCGTACGCGGGCAACCTCGATATTATGACCTCGGCGGCGCTGGCGACGGCGGAGCAAATGGCCGGGGCAATGCACAGCGCGGCGGGAGCGACAGCATGAACGGTAAAAAACTTTATATCTCGGACGTGACGCTGCGCGATGGTATGCACGCTATTCGTCACCAGTATTCCCTGGCGCAGGTGCAGCAGATCGCCGGCGCGCTGGATAAGGCCGGGGTCGACTCCATCGAAGTGGCCCATGGCGATGGCCTGCAGGGATCCAGCTTCAACTATGGCTTTGGCGCCCACAGCGACATCGCGTGGATTGAAGCGGCGGCGGCGGCGGTCAGCCAGGCGAAAATCGCCACCTTGCTGCTGCCGGGCATCGGCACGCTGCACGATCTGAAAGCGGCGTATCAGGCCGGAGCGCGGGTGGTGCGGGTCGCCACCCACTGCAGCGAAGCGGACGTCGCCGCGCAACATATTGCCTTTGCCCGCGAGCTGGGAATGGACACCGTCGGTTTTCTGATGATGAGCCATATGATCTCCCCGCAGGCGCTGGCGCAGCAGGCGTTGAAGATGGAATCTTACGGCGCGACCTGTATCTATGTGGTGGATTCCGGCGGGGCGATGAACATGAACGACATTCGCGACCGCTTCCGCGCCCTGAAGGCGGTGCTGAAGCCGGAGACCGCCACCGGGATGCATGCCCATCATAATCTGAGCCTCGGGGTGGCGAACTCGATCGTCGCGGTGGAAGAGGGGTGCGATCGCATTGACGCCAGCCTGGCCGGGATGGGGGCGGGGGCGGGCAATGCGCCGCTGGAGGTGTTTATTGCCGCCGCCGACAAGCTCGGCTGGCAGCATGGCACCGATCTCTACGCCCTGATGAACGCGGCCGATGAGCTGGTGCGGCCGCTGCAGGATCGCCCGGTGCGTGTCGACCGCGAAACGCTGGCGCTGGGCTACGCCGGAGTCTACTCCAGCTTCCTGCGCCACAGCGAAGCGGCGGCCAAGCGCTATGGCCTCAGCGCGGTGGATATTCTCGTCGAGCTGGGCAAGCGGCGGATGGTCGGCGGCCAGGAGGATATGATCGTCGACGTCGCGCTGGATCTGCTTAACCGCAATAAATAACTAAGAACGTGCGGCTGACAAAGCATCAGCCGCCAGTCACCTGCTCCGTTTGTTCGGCTATCGCTAAGGTACCCTATGACCAAGATAACGACTGCAACCCCCTCGCGCCTGGTGGTCACCATCGGGCTCTGTTTTATGGTGGCCCTGATGGAAGGGCTGGATCTGCAGGCGGCGGGGATCGCCGCCGTCGGCATGGCGCAGGCCTTTGCGCTGGATAAAATGCAGATGGGCTGGATCTTCAGCGCCGGGATCCTCGGCCTGCTGCCCGGCGCGCTGGTGGGCGGCATGCTGGCGGACCGCCACGGGCGTAAGCGCATTCTGTTGGGGTCGGTGCTGCTGTTTGGCCTGTTCTCGCTGGCCACCGCGCTGGCATGGAGCTTCCCGACGCTGCTGCTGGCGCGCCTGCTCACCGGCGTCGGGCTCGGGGCGGCATTGCCGAACCTGATTGCCTTAACCTCGGAAGCCGCTGGCTCACGTTTCCGCGGCCGGGCGGTAAGCCTGATGTACTGCGGCGTACCCATTGGCGCCGCGCTGGCGGCAGCGCTGGGCTTTTCCGGTCTCGCCGCGGCCTGGCAGATTATTTTCTGGATTGGCGGCGTGGTCCCGCTGCTGCTGATCCCGTTGCTGATGCGCTGGCTGCCGGAGTCGCAGGCGTTTCAGCGCGCGGAGGCCAGCGTGCCGCTGCGCACCCTGTTTGCCCCGGGCCAGGCCGCCGCTACGCTGCTGCTGTGGCTGGGTTATTTTTTCACCCTGCTGGTGGTCTATATGCTGATCAACTGGCTGCCGATGCTGCTGGTGGGCCAGGGATTCCGCGCCAGCCAGGCGGCGGGGGTGATGTTCTCTCTGCAGATCGGCGCCGCCTGCGGCACGCTGCTGCTGGGGGCGCTAATGGATAAGCTCACCCCGCTGCGGATGTCGCTCCTGATCTACAGCGGCATTCTGGCGTCGCTGCTGGCGCTGGGCAGCGCGTCGTCGCTGACTGGCATGCTGCTGGCGGGGTTTGTCGCCGGGCTGTTCGCCACCGGCGGACAAAGTGTGCTTTACGCTCTGGCGCCGCTTTTTTATCCCGCGGCCATCCGCGCCACCGGGGTGGGCACCGCCGTGGCGGTGGGGCGTCTTGGGGCGATGAGCGGCCCGCTGCTGGCCGGCAAGATGCTGGCCCTCGGCACCGGCACCGTCGGGGTGATGGCGGCCTCGGCGCCGGGCATTGTGCTGGCCGGCGTGGCGGTGTTCTGGCTGATGCATCGCCAGCAGCGCGCGGCCATGGTCTGATATGCATCCGGCGGTCTGGTAAAAAAATGCCGGGCCGCCGCCTTGCCTGTCCGCGTCCCCTGGCCTAAGGTAAGACATCATTCCCTGACGCTTATCGTCCCTATGGCTTACACCTCCCGTTTGCTCAATGCGATCCCTGGCATCCGCCACGCTTTTCTCGATGTCCATGAAACCGCCGCCTTTCCCTATGCCGAGCTGGCTCCGGTGAAGCTGGTGCATGGTAATGAGGTTCATCATTATCAGCAGCCGCTGCCGACGCGCCCGCACGCCGACGCGGTGTTTACCGCGGTAGCCGGGCAAAAGGTGGGGGTGGTGACCGCCGACTGTCTGCCGCTGCTGATCGCCTCGCGCGACGGTCGCTACGTCTGCAGCGTGCATGCCGGCTGGCAGGGGCTGGTCAGCGGTATTGTCGACAACAGTCTGGCCTGTTTTCGCCAGCAGGGGGTGGCATTGGCCGATCTGGTCATCGCCGTGGGGCCGCATATTCACCCCTGCTGTTACGAAGTCTCCGCCGGATTCTATCAGCAACTGCTGGACCAGCCCGGCGGTGACCGGGTGGCCCGCCATCGCCAGCGGCTGTTCCACTCCCGTTCGGGCCCGGTCAGCGATCCGCTCAAAGCCGCCGCACGCGGCAGCGATAATCTGTGGTTTGATCTGCGCGCCTTTGCCGAAGCGATCTTCGCAGAGGCGGGGGTGGCGCCGGCGAGCGTTGAATGGCTGGGGAGTTGTACCTACTGCACCCCGCAGTCGCTGGGCTCCTACCGGCGCCGGACCCATTTTCCGGCGCCGAAGAGCTTTCAGTATTCGTGGATCATGCGCGAAGCCTGAGGCGGGCTCGCGCTAGAGCACCCGAAAACCGTGGGTGCCGTCGCGGGCCAGCTGATCCACGAGGCCATACTCCCACTCCAGATAGGCCTGCATGGCCTCGGCGGAATTATCGGTTCCTTCGTACGGACGACGATAGCGGTCACGGCGCTCGACGGCGAGGCCGCTGTCGCCATGCGCCAGCGGCAGACCGGCGGCGATCCACGCCAGCGTCCCGCCGGTAAGCAACTGCACCGGTTTACCGGTCAAGGCCGCCACCTCCGGCACCGCGTAGCGGGCCAGCAGACTGCTGCCGCAGGTCACCACGTAACGTTGGGCGGGAGGGATTGCTTCCAGGGCCTGGCGCAGCTGCGAGCGCGTCAGCCACCACGCGCCGGGGATATGGCGAGCGACAAAGTTGGCGCTGGTGGTAAAATCGAGCACCACCGTACCGGGTTCTTCCAGCTGTTGCGCCAGCTGCGTCGGGCTTATCTCCTCCGCCTGCGGACCGGGCGGCACCTCGGCGGCAGGCACCCCGCGTTCGCTCAACTGGCTGGTCGACAGCGCGCTCAGCCGCGCCGTCTCCCAGCCCATCTGCGCCAGCCACGAGCCGGTTATCGCCGCCCGGATGCCATCGTCATCCAGCAGCACAATGCGCGCCCCTCGTACGCTGGCGAAGTGGTCGGTCTCCTGCACCAGCTGGCCGCCTGGCGCGCTCAGGCTGCCGGGATAGTGACCCGCCGCGTACTCTTCGGGGCTGCGGACATCAAACAGGAAGGTGGTGCGGTCGCTCTGCTGCAGCCAGCGTTGCAGCGTGGCCTCATCGATGACCGCCACCCCGGCCCGTTCGGCAAGATGCGCCACCGCAGCGGCCCGGGCGCCGGAGGCGCGGGCGAGGGATCGTATTGCCGCTGCTGCTGGTGCGCCAGCGTCTGGCCGGCCAGCGTCCAGCCGATAGTGCCATTGCGCAGGGCATGGACCGGGTTTGGCACGCCGGCGTTGATCAGCGACTGGGTGCCGATGATGCTGCGGGTGCGTCCGGCGCAGTTGACGATAACCGGCGTCTGCGGGGAGGGCGTCAGGCTCTCCACCCGCAGGGGCCCAGCTCGCCGCCGGGGCACGCTGATGCTGCCGGGGATGCTCATGGTCTGGTACTCATCGAAGCGCCGGGCGTCGACGATCACCACCTCCTGCCGGCTGTCGATGAGCGCCTGAACCTCCTGGGCGCTGAGCGACGGTGTGTGACGCACGCTTTCCACCAGCTCGCCAAAAGCTTTACTGGCGGAGTTGACGTCCTGAAACAGCTCGCCGCCGCTGCGGCGCCAGCCGGCGAGACCCTCGGCCAGCAGGGCCACATCCTGATAGCCCCAGGACCGCAGCCGTTCGACGGCGATCTCCGCCAGACCCTCGCCGTTGTCGTAGACGGTGAGCGGGGTGGTGAAGCGCGGTATCCGCCGGCGGACCTCGAGCTCCAGTTTGCTGAGCGGCAGATTGACGGCAAACAGCGGATGAGCGGTGGCGAAATCGGCCTCTTCACGGACGTCGATCAGCGCCAGTTCACGATGGTCGAGCAGCGCCTGGCGGATCCCGGCGGCCTGGCGATAAGCGTAGGTGGACATAGTGGTTATCCTTGATGTTCGCGGGAGGAATCCCAGATATTGGGTAAATGGCGGTTAGAGTAGCCGGAGATAAACGGTTTCTGCTGCCCTTCCGGGGTATACACGGCGCGCTTCACCGCGCCGATATTGCCGCCGTAGACATGAATACTGATAGAGACGCGATCCGCCAGCGCATTGCTGACGCGATGAATATCGCCATCGTCAGCGGAGACTTTCTCCACCTGGCCTGCTTCCAGAAGCGTGGCGGCGCCCAGCGCGCGCGGTATGCCATCGGCATCCAGCTGGTAGCGCTGGTTTTCCTCCGCGCCGCGCAGCATCCCAATGGCCCCCCACACCCGGTGGTCATGGATCGGCGTCGCTTGCCCCGGTCCCCAGACGAAGCTGACAATCGAGAAGCGCTCCCCGGAGTCGGCATGCAGCAGATACTGCTGGTAATGGTGCGGATGCGGCAGGGTGTACTCTTCCGGCAGCCAGTCGTCGTAACGCACCAGCGCCGCCAGCCGCTGCGCCACGGCGTCAAGCAGCGGGGCGGTCTGGTGGTGTTCGCGGTGCAGGCGGTCTACCTCATGAATGAAATGGCGTAATTTTTCCAGTCGTGGTGCAGTCATGTGCGGTTCCTGTCAGAGGGACTGGTCAAAACGCTAACAGAGGCGTTAATATTATTTAAATGCAATTTACGCATATATTAATATGCAAATTTCACATAAGGTTCCTATGCGCATTGACGATATCGACGCTTTGCTGGCCACGGTGCAGTTTTCCTCCCTCAATCAGGCCGCGGAATATCTGGGGATCACCCAGTCGGCCATCACCCGGCGCCTGCAGCGTCTGGAACAGGAGCTGAACGTCACGCTGTTAGAGCGCCAGACCCGCCCGCTGACCCTGACCGCCGCCGGACACCGGGTGTACGAGCAGTGTCTGAGCATTAAGCGTGAGACGAAAAAACTCTACAGCCTGTTGGATCCGCAAGGCGAGCCGCGCGGCGCGCTGCGTCTCGGCGTGCCGCAGAGTCTCAGCGAGATTGCCCTGCCGGCGGCGCTGTCGGCGCTGAGCCAGCAGTTTCCCGGACTGTCGCCGCAGATCACCTGCGGCTGGAGCGGACAGCTGCAGCGCCGGCTGGAAAACGGCGAGCTGGACGGCATGCTGGCGATGGGGCCCGCCCAGCAAAGCTTCGCCGAGGGCTACAGCGGGCGCCTGCTGTGTCCCCTGGAGGTGGTGCCGATCGTCGGCCGGCGTTTGAATTTGCGCGCGTCATCCCTGCGGGAGTGCGCCGAACGGGGCTGGATCCTTAACCCCGACGGCTGTGGCCTGCGCGCCGGGCTCATTCGCGAGCTGCAGAGCCAGGGATTGCGGTTGACGCTCAACGTCGAGAGCGCGGGCGCGCAGTTACAGATAGCGCTGGTGGCGCAGGGGCTGGGGCTGGGTCTGGTGCCGAGGGCGGCGCTGGCCAGCAGCCCGTGGCGGGACGAGGTCGCGGTCCTCAGCCTCAGCGATTTTCAGCCTGCGGTCTCACTGTGGCTGATCCACGCCCAGTATCTGGCGAACCTGCAGCCGCCGCTGACCTTTTTTGCCAGCAAAGTGGTTCAGCAGCTGACCGTATCCGACTGAAAGCACTATGCATTTTTGTTTAATGCTAATTAAGCATATTAAGATATGATAAAAATGCATTTTGATCATTAACACGCTCTGTATAGGGTAATGACCAGCGCCGCTGTCGCGGCCACTCCATTACCCTGACGCAAGGAGTTGTTCATGAGCATTCAGTTTCTCGGCATGATTGGCCACCGCCTCTCTTCCGAAACGATTGCCCCGGTGGGGCCGATCTTTGACCGCGACTATATCGTTCGCTTTGCGCAAACCCATGAAGCCGCCGGGTTTGATCGTCTGCTGGTCGGCCACTGGTCCGATCAACCCGACGGCTTTCTGGTGACGGCCCTGGCCGGACTGTCGACGCAGAAAATTCAGTACCTGCTGGCCCATCGTCCCGGTTTTGTTTCCCCAACCCTTGCCGCGCGCAAATTCGCTACCCTTGAGCACCTGCTGGGGGGCCGCTTGGCGGTGCATATCATCAGCGGCGGCAACGATGCCGAGCAACGCCGGGATGGCGACTATCTCGACCACGACCAGCGCTACGCCCGCACCGACGCCTTCCTCGACACCGTGCGCCAGGTGTGGACCAGCGAGCAGCCGGTGGATATTCACAACGATTTCTATCAGGCCGAGCAGGCCTGGTCCGCCATTCGCCCGCTGCAAAAACCGCATCTTCCCATCTACTTCGGCGGCTCGTCGGAAGCGGCCATCGCCGTCGCCGGCAAACATGCCGACGTCTTCGCGCTGTGGGGCGAGTCGCTGGCGCAAACCGGCGAGACCATCCAGCGCGTACGCGCCGAAGCGGCGAAACACCAGCGTGATATCGGCTTCAGCGTCTCGTTCCGGCCGATTATCGCCGACAGCGAAGCCGAAGCCTGGGAGAAAGCCGAGCATATCCTGCACGTCGCCACCGAGCAGGCGGCGCAGCGCGGGGGCGGGTTCAAAGCCAAACCGGACAGCATCGGCGCCCAGCGGCTGCGGGCTACCGCGGCGCAGGGCAGAGTGGTGGACAAACGCCTGTGGACCGGCATCGCCCAGCTGGTGGGCGGCGGACATAACTCCACCGCGCTGGTGGGCACCCCGGAGCAGGTGGCGGATGCGCTGCTCGATTACTACGACCTCGGGGTGCGTAACTTCCTGATCCGCGGCTTCGATCCGCTGAACGACGCGGCCGACTATGGCCGGGCGCTGCTGCCGATCGCCCGGGAAAAAAGCCGCCCGGCGTGCAGTGGCGGAGCGCGCATCGTGATCCATCCTGAGCGCGACGACTGGGCCCGGCAGCTGACGGCGCTCCGCCAGCAGATGGCGGAGCAGGCAGCCAGCCTTGACGCCAGCGGCGAGTTTCCCTGGCGTAATATCGACCATCTGCGTGCGGGGGGCTGGTTAAGTCTCGCCGTGCCGCCATCCTGCGGCGGCGCGGGCGCCAGTCTGGCCCAGCTGCAGCAGGTCATCGCCGCCATCGCCTGGGGAGAGCCGGCGACAGCGCTGATCGTCTGCATGCAGTATCTCCACCATTTGCGGCTGGCGGAAAATGACGCCTGGCACGCGCCGCTGCGCCAGCAGGTTTTTCACGATGCTGTCGAACACGGTGGCCTCATCAACAGCCTGCGCGTCGAGCCGGAGCTGGGCTCCCCGGCGCGGGGCGGCCTGCCGGACACCGTGGCGACCCGTCGCGCGGAGGGCTGGGACATCAGCGGCCATAAAATTTATACCACCGGCATTGAAGGGCTGCGCTGGCTGGCGGTGTGGGCCAGAAGCGATGATAACCCGCCGCTGGTGGGTACCTGGCTGGTGCCTGGCGACAGCCCGGGTATCTCGGTGGTGAAAAGCTGGGATCACGCCGGGATGCGGGCCACCGGCAGCCATGAAGTTATTTTTAACCACGTTCGGGTGGCGGCAGAGCACGCGGTGGATGTCTGGCCGACCGATGCGCCACCCGCCGCCCAGGCCGAACCGTTTCGCCTGTTCGCCAACCGGCAGACAGCGCTGCTGGCGGCGATCTATGACAGCATTGCCCACGCCGCTCACGACTGGCTGGTGAGGTGGCTGGCGGGGCGGGTGCCCGCCGGTCTCGGCCATCCGCTCTCTCGTCTGCCACGGGTGCAGGAGAAAGTCGGGCAGATCGCCGGGCTGCTGCTGGTCAACCGCAGCCTGCTGGAGCAGGCCGCCGCGCTGCGCTTTTCCGCCATCGAGGCCAATCTGGCGAAAGTCACCATCACCGACAACGCCATTCAGGCGGTGAATATCGCGCTCGAGCTGACCGGCAATCATGGTCTCAGCCGACAGAACCCGCTGGAACGCCACTACCGCAATGTGCTCTGCGGACGGGTACATACCCCACAGAGCGACAGCGCCTGGCTGGCAGCCGGCAACTTCGTCTTTCAATCACAAGGATAATCACGATGCGTCTATCATTTTCAGGCCGGGTGGCGGCCGCGCTGATGCTGCTGGCGCTGGGCGGCTACGCGACAGCGCAGGAGCGGCTTACCCTGCGTATCGCCGATCAAAAAGGCGGCATGCGTTCGCAGCTGGAGGCGGCCAACGCCCTGCAAAATCTCCCTTACGACATTAAGTGGGCCGAGTTCCCGGCCGCCGCGCCGCTGGCGGAAGCCCTCAACGCGGGCGCCGTGGACGCGGGGATCATTGGCGATGCGCCGTTGCTCTTCGCCCTGGCCAACGGTGCGCCGGTCAAAGCTATTGCCGTGGATAAAAGCAACCCGGCGGGGACCGCGGTGCTGGTATCCCCCGGCAGCACGTTAAAAAGCGGCGCTGATTTAAAAGGCAAACGCATCGCCACCGGTAAAGGGTCGATTGGTCATTTCGTGGCGCTGAAAGCGCTGGAGCAGGCGGGGATTTCACCGAAGGAGGTGCAGTGGGTGTTCCTCGGCCCGGTGGACGCCAAAGTGGCGTTGCTAAACGGCTCGGTGGACGCCTGGGCGACCTGGGAGCCCTACACCACCCAAATGGTGAAGACCAACGAGGGGCAGATCCTGGTGAGCGGCAAAGGGCTGCTGCCGGGGAATACCTTCCTCGCGGCAACGGATTCCGCGCTTAACGATCCGCAAAAACGCGCCGCGCTGCAGGATTATCTCCAGCGCCTGGCCGGCGCCGAGCGCTGGGCCTACGCCAATCTCGACAGCTACGGCAAAACGTTGGGGGAGATCATCCGCTTCCCGGCGGAGATCGCCCGCGCGCAGTTTGCCAACCGCCAGTCGCAGTGGCAGCCGCTGGCCGAGGAAACAGTGGCCCAACAGCAGGCAACGGCGGACTTTTATCTCGCCAACGGCCTGATCCGCACCCGGCTGGACGTGAAGCCGACCTTTGACCGCCGTTTTAGCGTACCCGCCGCCGAGGTGACACCATGACCAGAACCCCTTTTTCCCGCCGCCGTTTTTTACAGCTCAGCGGCGGCCTGGCGCTGGCCGGGGTCTCTCTGCCGCTGTGGGCTCATGATATGGCGGACATGGCCGGCGGCGATGCCCATCCGGCGCTGCGCCTGCCAGAGCCCTACAAGATCAAGCTGGCGATCAACAAAAGCGCGGTATGCCTCGCGCCGGTCGCCGTCGCCGAGCAGCAGAAGATATTCAGTAAATACAACCTCGACGTTGAGTTTGTTAACTTCGGCAGCTCCACCGATGTGCTGCTGGAGGCGATCGCCACCGGTAAGGCCGACGCCGGGGTGGGGATGGCGCTGCGCTGGCTGAAGGCGCTGGAGCAGGGCTTTGACGTCAAGCTCACCGCCGGGACCCACGGCGGCTGTCTGAACCTGCTGACGGCTAAAGACTCGCCGTTCGGCGGCCTCGAGAGCCTGAAGGGTCAAACCATCGGCGTCACCGACATGGCCGGACCGGATAAAAACTTCTTCGCCATTCTGCTTAAGCGCCACGGTATCGACCCGATCAGCGACGTGCAGTGGAAAGTCTACCCGGCGGATCTGCTCAGCGTGGCGCTGGACAAGCGCGAAATCGCCGCCATCAGCGGCAGCGAGCCGTTCAGCTATCGTCTGCTGGAGACCGGCAAGTATCAGCTGATCGCCAGCAATATGACCGGGGATTATGCCAACCTCAGCTGCTGCGTGCTGGGGGTGAGCGGGAGCCTGGCGCGGGACCATAAACCGGCCGCCGCGGCGCTCACCCAGGCGATCCTTGAGGCGCACAGCTATGCCGCTGCGCATCCGGAAAGCGTGGCGCAATCCTTCCTCGCCCATGCCCTGAATACCAGTGAAGCGGAGGTGAGCGGCATCCTGCACGGGCAGGGCCACGGCCATCACGCGGTGGGCGAAGCGTTCGTGAAAGAGCTGACGCAGTATGCGGTCGACCTGCAGCGGGTGCAGGTGATCAAGCCGGGTACCGATCCCCATCAGTTCGCGGAGAGTATCTATGCCAACGTATTCGCCTGAGCAGGCTCTGGCGCGCCCCACCGGCCGCGCGCCGCTGTGGGGAGAAGGGCTGCTGGCCGCCGCGCTGTGGCTGCTGGGCGGTCTGTTTACTCTGACCTGGCCCGACGCCGGGCGGCGCTGGCCGTTTAGCGAAGGCTGGGCGCTGGCGCAATTCACCCTCGGCGGCGGCTTGCTGCTGCTGGCGCTGAGCTATCGCTACTGGCGGGCGCGCGGCGCGCGTGTGCTGCATGCCGGCAAGTGGCTGGCGCTGCTGCCGGTGCTGTTTGCTGTCTGGGAAGGGCTGACCGCCAAGAGCGGCGTGCTGCCGGTGCCGTTTTTCGCGCCGCCGCAGGCGCTGATCGAGGTGCTGCATGATGACTGGCCGCGTCTGCTCGACAGCCTGTTGCACTCCCTGGGGCTGCTGGGGCTCGGCGTGCTGCTCGGCACCAGCAGCGGGTTCATCACCGGTCTGGCCATTGGCTGGTCGCAACGGATTGGCTACTGGGTCCATCCGGTGTTACGCCTGCTGGGGCCGGTGCCGTCTACCGCGCTGCTGCCGCTGTGCCTGTTTATTTTTCCGTCAAGCTTCGGCGCCAGTGTGTTTTTGATTGCGCTGAGCACCTGGTTCCCGGTTACGGTGCTGACCTGGTCCGGGGTCATTGGCATTGACAAGGCATGGTACGACGTGGCGCGGACCCTCGGCGCCAGCCAGCGTTTCCTGATCCTGCGGGTGGCGATCCCCGCCGCGCAGCTGCAAACGTCTTTGTCGGCCTGTTTATGGGGCTTGGCGCGTCGTTTTCGGTGCTGATTGTGGCTGAAATGGTCGGGGTGAAGTCGGGGATCGGCTTTTACCTCCAGTGGGCCCAGGGCTGGGCGGCCTATCCCAATATGTACGCCGCGCTGCTGGTGATGGCCTTGCTGTGCTCCGGCCTGATTAGCGGATTATTTATGCTGCGCGATAAGCTGCTGAGCTGGCAGCGGGGAGGGATGCAATGGTAACCGCGACGTCAGGTTCGCAGACGATAGCGCGCGGCGCGGCGGTATCGATAAGCCATCTTCATCACGCGTTTACGCTCGGCAAACAGGCGGTGCCGGTGCTGGAGAATATCAGCCTGCAGCTGCGGCCGGGGGAAAGCGTGGCGCTGCTGGGTCCTTCCGGCTGCGGTAAATCCACCCTGCTGCGGCTGCTGGCCGGGCTGGAAGCGCCGCAGAGCGGACAGATGCAGTTCGACGGCGCGCCGCTCGGCGCTCCGGGGCCGGAGCGCATACTGGTGTTTCAGGATCCGACGCTCTATCCGTGGCTGACGGTGCGGCAGAACGTACTGCTGGGCCCGCAGGCGCAGGGCAAAAGGGGGCTGGAAGCAAAGGCCGACGCGCTGATTGACCGCATCGGGCTGCAGGCCTTCAGCGAGGCGTGGCCGCGGCAGCTGTCCGGGGGGATGGCGCAGCGTGCGGCGCTGGCGCGCGCCTTGTTGAACGAACCGCGTCTGCTGCTGCTCGACGAGCCGTTGGGCAAACTCGATTCGCTGACCCGCATCAGTATGCAGCGGGAGCTGATCGCCCTCTGGCAGCAGCAGGGGTATACCAGCCTGCTGGTGACCCACGATATCGAAGAGGCGCTGCTGCTGTGCGAGCGGGTGCTGGTGATGTCGCCGCGTCCAGGGCGGATTATCGCCGAGTTTGCGCTGCCGCTGGCTTTTCCCCGTCATCGTGATAACCCGCAGCTGCTGCAGCATCGTCAGGATATATTGCGCATCCTCGGCCAGGAGGCGGACTGGTAAGCTGAACGCATTCCCCGGTGGCGCTGCGACAAATGTCACGGAAAGGTAGGCCGGTGCAAGCGCAGCGCCGCCCGGCAATGGGCATCCGGCGCCAGGCGCCTGTTTTGCCCGGTGGCGGCTGCGCCTTACCGGGCCTACGAACTGCGACAAATGTCACGGAAACTAGGCCGGCGCAAGCGCAGCGCCGCCCGGCAATGAATATCCGGCGCGACGCCATGGTCCGGCTTAAAAATCCATCTTCACCGTGAACTGCACTTCGCGCGGGTCGCCAATCTGGTTGCCGAGGTTATTGGTGCCGATCGAGGAAGTGTAATAGGTCTTATCAAACAGGTTCTTCACATTCACCTGCAGCGTCACCGGATACTGCAGCTTCATCTTATAGGCGGCAAACACATCCGCCACCGCATAGCCCTGCAGATAATAATCCGCGCCGTTGGTGCCGGAACGCTTGCTGACCGCATGGCCGCCGCCGCCGACGGTCAGGGTATTGCTGTTATAGACGTTATGAATGTCATAGGTCAGGAACAGCGAACCGGTATGTTTCGGTACGTTTGGCAGCGGTTTCCCGGCGTAATCCGGATCTTCCAGCACTTTGGCGTCGGTGTAGCCGTAGCTGGCGATCACGCTGAGGTTATCGGTGATGGACCCGGCCAGATCCACTTCCACGCCCTGGGAACGCACTTTGCCCGCCGTTTTGGCCACCGTCCCATCGCCAATGCTCTCGGTGTACAGCACGTTACGCTTATGAATATCAAACAGCGCGATATTGGCGGTAATGCCGTTTAACAGGTCGAATTTGGCGCCCACTTCGTAAGAGGTGGACTCTTCCGGCGGCAGCTCGCCGATATAGCTGGCGATCGACGACTGCGGCATAAACGACTGGGCGACGTTGGCGAACAGAGAGACGTTCGGCGTGACCTTGTAGACCAGGCCGGCTTTCGGCGTCCATTTCTCATCGCGGCTGTCGGTATTGACGTTAAACGGTCGGCCTTTACCGGCGTACTGGGTGTAGTACTGGTAGCGCACGCCGGCGACGGCGATCCAGTTGTCGGTCAGGTACAGCGCGTCCTGCACGTATGCGGCATAGCTCTCCTGCTGGATCCGCTGGTCGCTGTCGGAGGCGGAGACGGTATTACAGGTGTCGAGAGTGCCGTAGACCGGATGATAGATGTTAAAGCCTTTGACGTTCTTACAGCGCAGCATATCGGTGCGCAGCAGATCGTAATTCTCATAGGCGACGCCGGTCAGCAGCTCGTTATAAAAGCCGCCCACTACCACGTTGCCCTGCAGGTCGGCGCGGGTGGAGTGCATCTTCTGCGTTGAACCGTGGGTACCATCGACCCGGCGGGTGAGGTTGCCGGTCGCCGAATCATAGGCCATTACCCGCGCCTGGTTATCGTTGTAATGATCCTGGCTGTAGCTGTAGTCGAAGCGCGCGGTCCAGGCGTCGTTAAGGCGATACTCGGCGTTGATCTGAGCGAGATCGGAATAGCCATCGGTAATATTAAACGCTTCATCGAAGCGGGTTTTGCGATCGACGTTAACCGCATGGCCGGTATTCAGATCGAAGATAGTTCCGCGATCAAAGGGGGCGCTGTAGTCGCGGTGCGAATAGGACGCGGTCACCGTTGCCCGCTCGCCAAACCAGGTCAGGGAAGGGGCGATAAAGCTGCTTTTGTTTTTACCGAAATTGCGCCAGTAATCCTCATTCTGATATTCGCCGATCAGTCGGTACGCCAGATTTGTGCCTTCGATGGGGCCGGTGATGTCGACGCTGCCGGTGCCGCCGCCAAAGCTGGTGGAGGTCCCGGAAACCGAACCGGAGAACTGCCGCTCCGGCCGTTTAGTGATGACGTTGATCAGCCCGCCGGGGTCGAGGATACCGTACAGCGTCGAGGCGGGCCCCTTCAGGACTTCCACCCGTTCGGTGGCGGCGTTAAAGCTGCGCGGCAGCACGGTGCGCAGGCCGTTGGTCATGATCGAGCCGTCGCGGTTGGCGCCAAAGCCGCGGCGGGTAAAGGCGTCCTGGGTACCGCCGAGGGTGTTGGTCTGCACCACATTAGCGACGTTATACAGCGCCTCATCGAGTGAGGTGGCGTGCTGATCTTCGAGAACCCGATCGCTGACGGTATTGACCACCTGGGGAATATCCAGCAGCGGCATCGAGGTTAGCGTCGCGGTGGCGGAGCTGAGCGGCTGATAGCCGCTGGTGGCGCTCTGCTGCGCGCCGTCGGCCACTACGGTGATGGTCTCTTCCGCGTCGTTAGTACTTTTCGCCGCGCGATTGTCGGCGGCCATTAATCCCGGTGAGGCTAAAAAAAGAAGCGAAAAAAGCGCGCGCCCTGGCAACGTCCTGCAGGCGACATGGGGTTGAGTCATTATCTGTTTCTCGTGAACGAATCTGCCTTTGCGGTCAGATTAAGCCAATAAAATCATTGCCCTGAATAATAAAAGCACTCTGTTTAGCGTCTGAATGCGCCTTCAGATGTGTAATTGAGAATCATTCAATCATGAAGGGATGTAGTAGTAAACGTTATGCAAGATAAAAATTCAGCGGCGAGGAACAGGACGTTTTAAACACCTCCAGTAGGGAATGTTCTGTAGTTATCTATCTGATATTATTTTATTTTAATTATATTGCGTTGGCACAGTCTCGCTGTAGTCAGCGTCCCCGTCTGAAGACGATGGCGAGTATTGACTACTACATTCATCCCCGTCATGATCAAAAGAGAATGAGATTTATTTTGATTTGACTGCAGAATGTCCAGCTATCGCCTGGAACGCTGCGGCGCAGGAGCGAGTTATGCCACAGCGGGTGAAACCTGCAGAGCAGGGGATCGTACTGGATGCCCTGTCGGCCGGCTACGGCCAGACCCTGATCGTTGACGATATCAACCTGACCATTCCCACCGGCAAAATGACGGTGCTGGCCGGGGCGAACGGATCCGGCAAATCCACGCTGCTCTCGACCATCGCCAGAATGCTGAAACCGCTCGGCGGCTGCGTGCGTCTGGACGGGCAAGCCATTCACCAGATGCCGACGAAAGCCGTCTCGCGCCAGCTGGGCATCCTCCCGCAATCGCCATTGACCCCGGAAGGATTGACCGTTTTCGAGCTGGTCTCGCGCGGGCGCTACCCGTGGCAGGGGCTGATGCGCCAGTGGTCCGAGGCCGATGAGCTGGCGGTGGAGGAGGCGCTGCGCTTAACCGGTACCGCCGAATTCGCCCATCTGCCGGTGGACAGCCTCTCCGGCGGCCAGCGTCAGCGCTGCTGGATCGCCATGGCGCTGGCCCAGCAAACGGCCACCATTCTGCTCGATGAGCCGACCACCTGGCTCGATCTGCGCTATCAGGTCGATATCCTTGAGCTGCTCCAGACCCTCACCCGCGAACATGGCCGCACGGTGGTGACGGTGCTCCATGACCTTAACTTTGCGGTGAACTACGCCGATCTGCTGGTATTCCTTAAACAGGGGCGCATCGCCGGCACGATTAGCGACAACGACGTCTGTAGCCCTGAGCTGATTAAACGCGTGTTTGACGTTGACGTGCAGATGTCGATTAACCCGCAAACCGGCAAACCCTTCTTTATGCCGTTTCGCGCCCGCCAGGCAGCGGCACAATGAGCGTGGCCATCCTGCTTTCCGCGCGGCGTCGCCCCCGCCCCCGGCTGGCGCTGCTTCTGCTAACGCTGCTGCTTATCGCCGCCTCGCTGGTGCATCTTGGCTTAGGCGCCCGCTGGATCGCCCCGCAGACGGTGCTGCGAGCGCTGCTGGAGTACGATCCGCGCAACTTTGAGCAGCGGATTATCATCGATCTGCGTCTGGTGCGGCTGGCGGCGGCGCTGCTGACCGGCGCGGCGCTCGGCGTCGCCGGGCTGCTGCTGCAGACGGTGATCCGTAACCCGCTTGGCGAGCCGCATATTCTCGGCCTCAACGCCGGCGCCTCGCTGGCGGTGGTGGCGACCTCTGCGCTGGGCCTGTCTCTCGGCGCTTTCCCCGTCGGGCGCCCGCTGACCGCCGCCTGCGGCGCGGGGCTGCTGTTCGGTGGCGTGATGGCGCTGGCCTCTGCCGGGCGCGGCGGGGCGACGCCGCTGCGCATCACGTTGTGCGGAGTGGCGCTGTCAGGGTTTGCGTCGGCGGTGACGGCGGCGATATTAATTCTCGATGAACAGACGCTGCTGGCGATGCGCACCTGGCTGGCCGGCGACCTGGCCGGACTGAACTGGAGCACGCTGCAGACGGCGCTGGTTCCGGCGCTGATCGGCCTTGGCGTCGCGCTGCTCATTGCCCCACGCCTCAACGTGCTGGCGCTGGGGGATAAGGTGGCGCTGGGCCTTGGCGTTAATCTCGTCCAGACCCGGCTGCTGGGCCTGCTGGCGATTGCGCTGCTCTGCGGCGCGGCGGTGGCGGTGGCCGGGCCGATCGGCTTCGTCGGGCTGGTGGTGCCGCACGTGGTGCGCCGTCTGGTGACGGAAGACATCCGCCTGGCGCTGCCCCTGGCCGCGCCGGTGGGAGCGCTGGCGCTGGTGCTGGCGGATATCGCCGCCCGGACGCTGGTCGCGCCGCAGGAGCTGGCCACCGGAGCGATGACCGCCCTGGTGGGCGCGCCGTTGTTTATCTTTATCGCCGCGAGGTTTTTTAAATGACGCGCGCCGTTCACCGGGCCGGTTTTCGGCCGCTGGCTTTCGCCTCCCGTCATCTGCTGCTGCGTCCTGCGGCGTTAAAAATTGCCGCCAGCATAGTGCTGACGCTGCTGGCGCTGGGGCTGTACAGCCTTAGCCGCGGCAGCTATCCGCTGCCCGCGTCGACGCTGGCGCGAGCCCTGCTGGCGCCCCAGGAGATGGGCGAGCAGCCGCGCTTTATTCTGTTTGATATCCGCCTGCCGCGGATCCTGATGGCGCTGCTGTGCGGGGCCATGCTGGGGCTGGCCGGCGCGGCGATGCAGAGCATCACCCGTAACGGGCTGGCCGACCCGGGGCTGATCGGCGTCAAAGAGGGGGCAAGCATCGTGGTTCTGGCGCTGGTGCTGTTTTTCCCGGCGGTAGGCCTGGTCTGGCGGCCGCTGGCGGGGATGGTCGGCGGCATAGCGGTGGCCCTGCTGGTCCTGACGCTGGCCCGCGACTGTTCGCGGCCGCGCTTTATTTTAATTGGCATCGGCGTCTCCTGGAGCCTGGCGGCCGCGGTCGGCATCTTTATGACCACCGCCGACGTACGCGACGTGCAGACGGCGATGATCTGGCTGGCGGGCAGCCTGCAGGCCGCCACCTGGCCGCTGCTGGCGGTGGCTTTTTGCTGGGCGCTGCCCGGGGCCATCATCCTGTTCTGTACCGCCCGGGCGGCGGACGTGGCGCTGCTGGGCGACCGGACCGCCATCGGCCTCGGCGTACGTCTGCAGCAGCTGACGGTGCTGCGCTTTTTTGCGCCGGTGCTGCTGACCTCGGCCAGCGTCTCCTGCGTCGGCAGCCTGGGTTTTGTGGGCCTGATGGCGCCGCATATGGCGCGTTTCGTGCTGCGCGGCGGCCAGGTATCGCTGCTGTGCGGCAGCGCGCTGATTGGCGCCTTGCTGGTGCTGGCGACCGATACCCTTGGCCGGCTGGCGTTTGCCCCGCTGCAGATCCCGGCGGGGATTGTCATTGCCCTGGTGGGCTGCCCGTTCTTCGTTGTCTTGCTCTGGCGTCGCCGTGATGCCCTTTAACCAGGAAGGTAGTATGCGTTGGTTCGTCTCATTGCTGCTGTTGCTGACGGGGGCCGTCAGCGCCGCCGCCCCACAGACTCAAACTTTCACCGATGATTTAGGCCGCACCGTCACCGTTCCGCTGCATCCGCAGCGCATTGTTTCGATGCACGATCTCGATATTACCATTCCGCTGATTGAGCTCGGGGCGCCGCCGATCGCCAGCCACGGCCGGACGCGCCCGGACGGCAGCCACTATCTGCGCGCCAGCGCCCAGCTCACCGGTGTCGATTTCGACAACAGCGATATCCGCTTTATTGGCACCGCCGATATCGATCTGGAAGCGGTAGCCGCAGCCAGGCCGGATCTGATCATCACTGAGCCCAGCCGCCACGTGTCAGTGGAGCAACTGGAGAAGATTGCCCCGACGGTGAGCATCGACCATCTGCAGGGCAGCGCCCCGGAGATTTACCGCAAGCTGGCGCAGCTGACCGGCACCCAGCCGCGGCTGGCGATCCTCGAGCGCCGCTATCAGGAACAAATTAAACAGCTGAAAGCGATGGTCAACCCACCGCAGTACAGCGTCTCAGTGATCCAGGCGAACAACGGCAAGGTCACGGTGCATCATTCGTATCATGCGCTGGGCCGGGTGCTGCGCGACGCCGGGTTCCGCTTTCCGCCGCTGATTGAGCGGATCCCCGATGGTCAGCGCATTGACGTCAGCGCGGAACAGCTGCCGGAGCTGGACGCTGATTTTGTCTTCGCCACCTGGCGGTCGGATACCGGCGGTAAGCCGCAGGATGAGCTGCAGGCGATGGAAGGCGTGATGCCCGGCTGGTGCGACTTTATGCGCGCCTGCCGCACCGGGCACTATATTTTACTGCCGCGGGAAGAGGTGATCTCTAACTCCTACGCCGCGCTGTCTCTGATGGTGGCCCAGGTGCAGTCGCATATTGCCGGCAGGCCGATCCCGGCGGAGGCCAAATGAAAAGCGCGGTAAAAAAAGAGAAGGGCAAAGTCGATCTGTTCGGCGAACGCTATCGCGCCCGGGCGCACCAGCTCTCCCCCCGGCTGCGGGCGGTGGTCAGCTATATCAACGACAACCGCGAGGTGGTGCTGGAGCATACGGCGATGGAGATCGCCACCGCGACCCAGACCTCCGACGCCACGGTGGTGCGTGCCATCCAGGCGCTGGGCTTCGCCGGGCTGCGCGAGCTTAAGCAGACCATGGAGCGCTGGTTCGGCACCTCGGTCACCTCGGCGGAAAAGATGCGCTCGACGGTTACCGCGCTCTCCAGCGACGTCAACTCCAGTATTGATTTTGTGCTTGAAGGCCATCAGCGGGTGTGCGAGGTCCTGTCGCGGGCCGACAACCGCGCGGCGGTGGCTCAGGCGGTGGCATTGCTCAGCGACGCGCGCCAGGTGGGGATCTTCGGTATCGGCGCCTCGGGGATCCTCGCCGAATACACCGCCCGGTTGTTCAGCCGTATTGGCCTGCCGGCGTACGTGATGAACCGCACGGGCTTTAGCCTTGCCGAACAGCTTATCAGCCTGCAGCGCGGCGATGTGCTGATCATGATGGGGCAAAAATCCCCCCATCGCGAAGGGTTGACCACCCTGCGCGAGGCGAAGCGGCTGGGTATTCCGACCATCCTGCTGACCCAGGCGGTGGACTCGCGCTTCAGCCAGGAGGCGCAGGTGGTGATCGACGTCCCGCGCGGCGGGGACAGTAGCCGGATGCCGCTGCACGGTACGGTGCTGGTCTGTCTCGAGATGATTGTCCTGTCGGTGGCCTCTACCACGCCACAAAAAACGGTGAAATCCCTGAAACGAATCAACGATCTGCATCGGGCTATCGGTAAATCCGGCGGTAAACGGGGCCATTGAGAAGATAATTCACCAGCGGGAAGGTTTCCGGTTGCATATAAAAGTGAGTGTGTGTATTTTTATGCAAAATAAATGCATAAAAAGGAAATCTCATGGTCAAGAATTTGCTCAAAGCGTGTTGCATGATAGCCGCGCTGACGGCTGCCGGACAGGCGGCTGCGGAAACCTATACCGTCGGCTCCGGCGGCACCTACCGGCCGTTTGAATTTGAAAACAGCCAGAAACAGCTGGAAGGTTTCGACATCGACATCATCAAAGCCATCGCCAAAGCCGAAGGCTTTGACGTTAAGCTGGTCAATACCCCATGGGAAGGCATCTTCGCCACGCTGAACACCGGCGACCGCGACATCATCATCTCCGGGATCACCATCACCGATAAACGCAAACAGATGGTCGATTTCTCCGCGCCGTACTTCCCGGCCGAACAGTCTATCGTCGTCGCTCAGGACTCGCAGGTGGATTCACTGGCGGCCCTGAAAAACGAGAAGGTCGGGGTGGTGAACTCCAGCACCGGCGATATCGTGGTTTCTGAGGTGCTGGGTAAAAACAGCACCGCGATCAAGCGCTTCGACAATACCCCGCTGATGCTCCAGGAGCTGTTTGAGGACGGCGTCAGCGCCGCGGTAGGCGACGTCGGGGTGGTGAAGTACTACATCAAACAGCACCCGGAGAAGCAGTTCAAGCTGGTGCCGGATGCCAAATTTGAGCGTCAGTATTTCGGTATTGCGGTGGCGAAAGGCAACAGCGAACTGCTGGGCAAAATCAACGCCGGGCTGCAAAAGATCGTTGCTGACGGGACTTACGCCAAAATCTATAAAACCTGGTTCGACGACAACGTGCCGACGCTGCCAGCGCAATAATCCACCTTTTTCAGTGACCACGGCTATCGCCCAGGCGATAGCCGTATTTTTTAGGGAAGGACTATGACGGGATTCCGTTGGGAGATCATCGAGGAGTACGGCCCGCTGTTTGTGGACGGCGCCCTGATGACGATTAAATGTACCATTATCTGCGTGATCCTCGGGACGCTGTGGGGGTTAACTCTCGGTCTCGGGCGGATGGCGAAGGCCGAGCACGGGCCGTGGAAATATATTCTCCGCTACCTGGTGCAGTTTCCGGTGCGCTTTTACGTCAGCGCCTTCCGCGGCACGCCGCTGTTCGTGCAGATTATGGTGGTGCACTTTGCGCTGGTGCCGCTGTTTATCAATCCGCGCGACGGCCTGCTGGTGACCAGCGGCCTGATGAGCGCCGACTTTGCCCGCGAACTGCGCGCCAGCTACGGGGCGTTCCTCTCCTGCATCGTGGCGATCACCCTTAACGCCGGGGCCTATGTGTCGGAGATTTTCCGCGCCGGCATCCAGTCGATCGACAAAGGGCAGATGGAGGCCTCCCGCGCGCTGGGCATGCCGTGGTGGAAAACCATGCGCAAGGTGATCCTGCCGCAGGCGTTTCGCCGTATTCTGCCGCCGCTGGGCAATAACGCCATCGCCATTGTCAAAGACTCGTCGCTGGCCTCGGCGATTGGCCTGGCCGATCTGGCCTATGCCGCGCGCACCGTCTCCGGCGCCTACGCCACCTACTGGGAACCCTACCTGACCATCTCTCTGGTCTACTGGGTGATCACCTTCCTGCTGGCGCAGCTGGTTAACCGTCTGGAAAAGAGGTTTGGCAAAAGTGATTCACATTAATAACTTACATAAGCGCTTCGGCGACAGCCACGTGCTGCGCGGCATCAGCTGCGATATTAAACCGCAGGAAGTGGTGTGCATCATCGGCCCATCCGGCTCGGGGAAAAGCACCTTCCTGCGCTGCATGAACGCCCTGGAGACGGTCAGCGAAGGCGAGGTGGTGGTTAACGGCTTTGCCGCCCACGACCGGACCACCGACCTCAACAAGATGCGCGAAAGCGTCGGCATGGTGTTCCAGCGCTTTAACCTGTTCCCGCACATGACGGTGCTGGAAAACCTGATCATGGCGCCGATGAATCTGCGCAATATGCCGCGCCAGCAGGCGGTCGACCTGGCGGAAGCCTTGCTGGCGAAGGTGGGCTTAAGCGATAAGCGCGACGCCTGGCCCTCGAGCCTGTCCGGCGGCCAGCAGCAGCGGGTAGCCATCGCCCGCGCGCTGGCGATGAAGCCGTCGATTATGCTGTTCGATGAGCCCACTTCGGCGCTGGATCCGGAGCTGGTGGGCGACGTGCTGGAGGTGATGAAAAACCTCGCCAGCGAGGGGATGACCATGGTGATCGTGACCCACGAAATGGGCTTTGCCCGCGAAGTGGCCGACCGGGTGATCTTCATCGACCAGGGCGTGATTCAGGAAGAGGGCAAGCCGGGGCAGATCTTTAGCGCGCCGACCAACCCACGCACCGCCGCGTTCCTCAGCAAGGTGCTGTAAACCGGGCGGGCTGGCGCGATGCCAGCCCGCTGAGCATTCCGGGTGTATTGACGAAGCTTTTAATCATCCGCGCAAACATTGACTGGGCTCATATATCCCGCGATAACCCCTTTGTTAATCTCAGGGTGTCGATTAGGACTTCTCAAGGAAAATAACGTTGGAAATCTTTTTTTTAACCCACTGAAAAATAGCGATTAACTATTTTTTATACGCCAAAAATCATGGTCCGTTAATCACGGACTCGGTTTCGTATGGGTTAAAAAAGGTACGTTATGACAGTTACATGGACGGTCACGCCCGTGGGGTATCAGCACATTGCCAAACGCTGCCCCGCCTGCAATGTAAAACGCGACTTTGCGCCTTCCGGCGCCATCCGGGTGAATTCGCAAAAGAAGCTGCTGGATATCTGGAGCATCTATAAATGCACGCACTGCGATTACACCTGGAATATCGCCCTGTTTTCCAGGCTGCACGTCAGCAAGATAAACCGTGAACTGCTTCAGCGCCTGCTGCAGAACGATGCAGCCATGGTTCACTATTATGCCGCTGACCTCGCGACGCTGAAGCGCAACCGCGCCGAGCCGTCGGGGCAACCTGATTTTCGTATTCACGAGCAATGGTCGGTTACGTTGATGGCATGTCAGCGGATAACGGTGCGCGTCAGAGTCAGTCAGCCATTTCGCATCAGCCTGCTATCAATACTGAAAAAACAGCTCAAGCTGAGTACGGCTGAAATCCGGTGGTTGGTCGCGACAGGGCATATCGAGGGTATTCCACTAAAACAGCTCAAGACGAAAAAGCTGAAGGCGATGGAATATGATTTTCAGCTGGCGGCGGAAACGCTGTATGCGCGACGCCGGATTACGTTATCACTTTGCGGTAGATAACTTGCCGGGAAGATAAGCCGCAGCGCTTGAGCTGCTGGCTTTTTATTCCTCGGTGAATAAGGACGGCGAAGTTGGCCGTCCTGACTCCCTTATCTCCGTCTGCATAAGCCACCTCCGCTGCAGCCATTCAATCTGCAGACGCATAGTAAACAAACGCCAGCTTATTGCCGTCGGGATCGCGGACGTAGGCGCTGTGAAAACCGTCGCCATACTGCGGCCGGTGACCGGGACCGCCTTCGTCACGTCCGCCGAGTTGCAGGGCGAGGGCATGCAGTTCCGCAATATGTGCGACGGAGCGGGCGTTAAGCGCCACCATCGTTCCATTACCCACCCCGGCAGGCTGCTGGTCAAAAGGAACGCCCACGCACAGCCCGCAGGTGTGATTGCCGTTGAAGGTGCCCCAGGACGCCCCCTGTTCGTTACGGCCGGCTTTGACGTGCCCCAGCAGCGCCATTAACGGGTCATAGAACTTGATGGCGCGTGGCAGGTCATTGGTTCCCAGCATGATGTATGAAAACATAGTGTCCTCCTGTTGCGGGCAAAAAGGTGACTTTCGCCCGCTTACTGCGTGAAGCTGATCGCAACAGACCCGGCGCTGCGCTCAACCTTGCCATGGTACACCGCCTCAATATTATTCCCCTGCGGATCCAGCACAAAAGCGGCATAGTAACCAGGATGATAGTGTCGTTCGCCAGGCGCGCCGTTATCACGTCCGCCATGGGTCAGCGCCGCATGGTAAAAAGCGTCCACCATGTCACGATCTCTGGCCTGGAATGCCAGGTGGTGGCGCCCAGTCAGTTTCCCGGCAGCCTCCGGGCTGCGGCGTGAGGCCACCACCAGTTCGTCGGCCAGCAAGTATTCATTGGCGGTGGTGATAACCGGGATCTCCAGCGCCGACAGTACGGCGGTATAGAAGTTTTTGCTTGCCTCAAAGTCTTCGACAACCAGCAGAATATGATCGATCAATCTGCCACGATGTAAGGTATTACTTTCCATGGGATTTCCTTTCGGCTGGGGGGCCGGCAATGGTTAACAGCAGTGAGCCAGCAAGAACAGGATACCCTCCGGTGAGGGCCATAAAAAAGGGCTGGCGCCAGGCCAGCCCGTGAGGACTACCGTGCGGACTCCGTCGCCTCGTCCATGTCATCTTCCTGCTCACTGGCAAGCAGGGTTTTCTCGTTTTTGCACAGACACTGAATCAACAGGAACAGAACGCCGCTGGCCACCAGGGTGACGATCAGGCCATCGTAACCAGTGATGCCGATCAGCATGCCGCTGACTACCGGCCCGGCCACACTGCCGGCGGACCAGAAAAAGCCGAACAGGGCGTTAATCATAATCAGCTTCTGCCCATTGAAGGTTTTCCCCGCCCGCACCAGCGACAGGGTATAAAGCGCGCCCGCCGCGGCGCCCAGCAGCAGACAAATGGCCATCAGCTGAATGCGCGAGCCGAGCATCAGCGGCAGGGCCAGCAGCGACAGGCTGAAAACCACCGCGCAGCTCAGATGCACACGGCGAATCCCGACCCGGTCGGCCAGCCAGCCGAGCGGGGTCTGGAACATCGCATCTCCGGTCAGCACCACGGTGACCAGCAGCACCGCCAGCCCTTCATTCAGCCCTTTGTCCATGCCGTACAGCGGCAGCAGGGCGAGGATGCTGGCGTCAAAGAAGGCGAAGCAGAAGACCCCGGAGGCCAGTACCGGCAGGAAAGCGCCGAGGCTGCGCCAGCTGGCGCGCTCCCCGAGGCTTTCACGAGTGCCGGTGGGCAGATGGCGCAGCATCAGCAGGCAGACGGCGGTGACCGCGACAATCGCGATCAGCGCTGATGTCTGCCAGGCGGGGCCGACGGAGATCAGCAGCGGCCCGGCCAGCTGGCAGCCGGTAAAGGCCGAGGCGTAGAGACCGGTGAGGGTAGCGCGCTGGCTGCCCGCCGCGCCGCCGGTGATCCAGCTTTCGCCGAGTACGATAATGACCCCGGAGGCCAGGCCGGTCAGCAGGCGCGGCAGCAAAAGCAGCGTCATATCGGTAGTCATGCATGAGGCGATGGTCGCCAGCGCCAGCAGGATCAGACTGCCGCTCAGCAGCACGCCCATTTCAACGCGCCGGCACAGCGCAGGAGAGAGGAAAGAGGAGATCATCATGCCGGCGGGCGGCAGGGCGGCCAGCAGGCCGACGTACAGCGGCGCGATCTGCTGCTGCGCCAGCTCAAGACTGATTAACGGCACCGTATAGCCGGTGATAAATCCCACAAGCGACGCGGCCATGATCATCGCCAGCGTGGGGGCAAGACGATTCTGGTCTGGGTTAAACATTTTATTTCCGATGACGGAGAGGTCAGTAGTGGATCCTTCGGCAAATTGCCGTCCTGAGTTGCATAATAATTAATCGACTGGCCGTTGTCACCGTTGAAATCACTACCAAAAAAGGGCCGCAGGGCAGCAGGTGGGCTGTACGCCGCGCCGCCGCCGCATTTCGTGACGTTGTCAGCGTGGTAACGACAGGATATAACGGAGGGAGCGGCAGCGCCCGACGCCGGTGAGCGACGGGGAAAAACGCGACGCATGACCGATTATTCAGCATTACGCTATGCAGGAAAGGAGTAATACATGGCCGTATCGCCGTCACTGATCGCCGAAGCCGTTGGCTGGCGACGTGAATTTCACGCCGCGCCTGAGCTCGGATATCAGGAGCAGGAGACCTCGCGCCGCGTTGCGGAGCTGCTGGCCTCGTTTGGGCTGCAGGTGCACCGCGGGCTGGCCGGCACCGGCGTCGTGGCGACGCTGGAGAACGGCCCCGGGCCGGTTATCGGCCTGCGCGCCGATATGGACGCCCTGCCGATCACCGAGCTGGGGAGCGTCAGCTACCGTTCACGCCGTCCCGGGGTGATGCACGCCTGCGGCCACGATGGCCATACCGCGATGCTGCTGGCGGCCGCCGCCCATCTGGCGCAGACCCGCCATTTCAGCGGCACCGTCCACTTTGTCTTTCAGCCGGCGGAAGAGAACCTCGGCGGCGCGCGCAAAATGGTGGAGGAGGGGTTGTTTGAGCGCTTCCCGATGGACGCCATCTACGCGCTGCATAACTGGCCGGGGATCCCTCTTGGCGAAGTGGCGCTCAGCGATGGCGCGATGATGGCCTCGCTGGACGCCTTCGAGATCACCCTGCGCGGAAAGAGCTGTCATGCGGCGATGCCGGAGAGCGGGGCCGATCCGATCGTCGCGGCGGCGCAGCTGATAATGGCGCTGCAGACCATTCCTTCCCGCCGCTTGTCGCCGCAGGATTCCGCGGTGGTAAGCATCACCCAGATAAACGGCGGCGAGGCGATCAACGTCCTGCCGGACACCGTGGTGCTGCGCGGTACCTTCCGCTGCCTGAGCAATCGCGTTCGCGCCCGCGTGCGGGAGCTTATCGAAAGCTATGTGGCGACCCAGCCGCAGGTGTCCGATGTGCAGGGCGAGATTAGCTGGTTCCCGGGTTATCCGGTGACCAAAAACCATGCGCTGCAGGCGCAGCAGGTGCGCGAGGTGGCCGTCGCCACTCTCGGCGCGCAAGCGGTGCGCTGGAATCAGGCGCCGTCGATGGCCTCCGAAGATTTTGCCTGCATGCTGGAGGCCTGTCCGGGGGCCTATTTCTGGATAGGCACCGACGGCGAAACCCCGTCGAAGCCGCTGCATAACGCCAGCTATGACTTTAACGATGCGCTGATCGGCCCCGGCGTCGCCATGTGGGTGGGGCTGGTGGAGAAACAGCTGCCGGCGGCGTAACCCACCGGCAGCGGCAGAGGGAGCGCGCTGCGCTCCCTGAGGTCAGACGTCGGCAGCGGCTTTCAGTCGCGCTTTCATGTCGCTGTAGGCCGTCCAGGCATAGCGCTCCGCCCATTGCTGGTCGGCAATCGCTTCCACTTTCACCGCACAGTATTTGGTTTCCGGCGTTTTGGAGATCGGATCGAGGTTATCCTGGGTCAGCTCATTGCAGGCGCCCACCCACCACTGATAGGTCATATAGACCGCCCCCGGATTGATGCGATCGCTGAGGTCGGCGCGGGAGATCACCTTCCCGCGCCGGGAGCTGACCCACACCAGCTGTTTGTCGGCGATCCCCAGTCGTTGCGCATCCGCGGGATTCATCTGCACCCGTCCCGGCTCGTCGGCCAGCGACTGCAGCGCGGCGCAGTTGCCGGTCATCGAGCGGCAGGAATAATGCCCGACTTCCCGCACGGTGCAGAGCACCAGCGGCCACTCGTCATCCGGGCGCTCCGCCGGCGCGCGCCAGGCGGTGGCGAACAGCTGCCCTTTACCCGAGGGGGTGTCGAAGCGGTTGTCTTTATACAGCCATGGCGTGCCGGGATGATCGAGGGTCGGGCACGGCCACTGGACATGGCCCATATCGCCCATTTTCTCCCAGGTCACGCCGTAGAACAGCGGGCAGAGCTCGCGCATCTCGTCCCAGATCTGCTGGTTGTTCTCATAGTGCATCGGATAGCCCATTTCGCTGGCCAGCAGGCTAATGATCTCCCAGTCGCGCTTCACATTTCCCGCCGGAGGGATCGCCTGTTCAAACCGCTGGAACCCGCGGTCGGCGCAGGTGAAGACGCCGCCGTGCTCGCCCCAGGAGGTGGCCGGCAGCAGGACATCGGCCATTTCCGCTGTTTTGGTCATGAAGATGTCCTGCACGACCACGAAGTCCAGCGCCTCGATGCCTTTGCGCACCAGGCCGAGGTCGGCTTCGGTCTGCAGCGGATCTTCGCCCATAATATAATAGGCTTTGATCTCGCCGGTCAGCGCTTTATGCGGCACCTCGGTGATGCGGGTGCCGACCTGGTCGTCCATCAGCGCCGGGTCGATGCCCCAGGCGGCGGCGAATTTCGCCCGCACGGCGGGGTCGGTGACCTCCTGATAGCCGGGAAACAGGTTCGGCAGCACGCCCATATCGCAGGCACCCTGTACATTGTTTTGCCCGCGGACCGGCCCCACGCCGACGTTGGGCCGTCCCAGGTTGCCGGTGAGCAGCGCCAGGCTTGCCAGGCCGCGCACCACGTCCACCGCCTGGCCAAACTGGGTGACCCCCATGCCCCACATAATGGTGGCGGATGGGGCGGCGGCGAACATGCGCATCGCCTCCCGGATTTCCCGCGCGCTGACCCCGACAATCCCTTCCACCGCTTCCGGGGCGTAATCCTTCACCGCCTCGCGGTAAGCATCCAGCCCTTCGGTATAGCGTTCGACATAGGTTTTGTTGTACAGCTCCTCCTCCAGCAGTACATAGCCGAAGGCATTTACCAGCGCCATGTTGCTGCCGTTGTTGAGCTGCAGATGACGATCGGCAATGCGCGCGGTTTCAATGCGCCGCGGATCGCAGACGATGATTTTGGCGCCGTTGTCCCGGGCCTTGATTACCCGGCGGGCGACGATGGGATGGGAGTCGGCGCAGTTGTAGCCAAAGAGCAGCAGGCACTTCGAGTTTTCGATGTCGCTAATCGAGTTGCTCATCGCCCCGTTGCCCAGCGCCTGCTGTAGCCCGGCGACGGAGGGGCCGTGGCAGACGCGGGCGCAGCAGTCGACGTTATTGGTGTTCAGCACCGCGCGGGCGAACTTTTGCATCACATAGTTGGTTTCGTTGCCGGTGCCGCGCGAGGAGCCGGTGGTCATGATGGCGCGCGGGCCATGCTTCTCTTTGATCTCCCTGAGCTTGCTGGCGGTATAGCGAATCGCCTCCTGCCAGCTGACCGGCGTGAAGGCGCCGCCTTTCTGGTAGCGGATCATCGGTTGTTTAAGACGGGGCGTCAGGAGCTGCGTATCGTTAAGAAAATCCCAGCCGTAGTAGCCTTTCAGGCACAGCTGGTTCTGGTTGGTGACGCCGTCGGCGGCCTCCGCGCGAATGATTTTATTGTTGTCGACAACCAGTTTAAGTTTGCAACCCGCCCCGCAGTAGGGGCACACGCTCGTGATTTTTTTCATCAGTAACAGACCTGTTAACAGTGAACTAAGGATCGCTGTCGCGCCGGGCCCGACGGGCAACGATCGCGGTATCGCCTGGTGGTGATGCAGACGCAGGCCTGTTGCGCTATGCAGGTCTTGTGCCAGAATTTAAACTCTTGATCTGTATTGAAAAATGAAAAGAGATTGATGACGGGAGCATGACCTCGTCACTAATGACGATGACGCAGAGCGCCGACGTCAGACGCTCTGCGGGGTAACACGTGGCTAGGCGAGAGGGCGGCAGCGGTCGAAGTGCGATTCGCTCAGGCCGACGTCGCGCGCGGCGGCGCAGATTGCCTGCCAGCTGCCGGCATCCAGCGGGATCCCCTGCGCCAGCCGCGCTTCGCGGTTGGCGGCCTCCCATTCGCCGGGCGCCAGCACCGGGGCATCGGCATCGTGCGGCGACTGCTTACACCATGCGATAAAGGCCTCCGTCTGCGCCTGGCTGTCCGGGGCATCGAACGCGTCCGGGCGCAGGATCACCGTGGTCATGCAGTTAAAGATGGCGTCGACGCTGGTCTGCAGGCTCTCCTGATGGGTGGTTTGCCCGCCGGAGAGCGCGCCGCCGAGCACTTCGCACAGCGTCGCCAGGGCATAGCCTTTGTGCTGGGCGAAGGTGAGCAGGGCGCCCAGCGGCGAGGTCTGCATCACCGCCGGGTCGGTAGTGGGTCGACCCTCGGCGTCAATCAGGCAGCCGGGGGCCACGGCTTCGCCTTTATGCCAGGCGACGCGGGTTTTACCAAAGGCGATGGCGCTGGTGGCGTAGTCCAGCAGCAGCGGCGGATGGCCCGCGCGGGGAAACACCACGCACAGCGGGTTGGTGCCGAAGCGGCTGTCCTTCCCGCGGAACGGGGCGACCATCGGGTCGCCGATGACGCTGACGAAGTGAATGGAGATCAGCCCGGCGGCGGCGCACTGTTCGGCCCAGTAGCCGATGCGTCCGACGTGATGCGCGTTGCGCAGGGCGATAGCCGCCATACCGTGCTGCTTCGCCTTTTCAATGCCTAACTGCATCGCTTCGTGGGCGACCACCTGGCCGAAGCCGGCGTTGCCGTCGAGGGTGACCACGGCGCCGGCGTCTTTGGTCACCGTGGCGTGGCGGTTGAGCTGCAGAAAACCACCGGCGTGGGATTTGACGTAGCTGGGGATCATCCCGACGCCGTGGGAGTCATGCCCGGCAAGATTGGCGGCGATCAGATGGTCCGCGACGAGGGTGGCTTCCCCTGGGGTACTGCCGAGATGGGTAAACAGTGAGACGACAAACTGATGCAGATCCGTCGCCAGAAAGCGGTGTCCTGTAGGCACTGATTCTCTCCTGTAGTCTGTTGTTATTTTGTTATGTTTGCCGTTTTATGCTGCGCCGCCCGGCGCAGAAGGTCAAGGGCGGCGTCTCCCGGCGACATGCCGCTGCGCCAGCGCCTGCGCATACGACAGACGATAAAAAACCGGGCCGGGATCGCGTTTTAATTAACGCCATAAACACCATATTTTTAAATTCTGCCAGTGTCACAAAAGCCAGAAAAAAGCCATCCCCGTCGTTGCAAGGGGAGCTGATACCACTATATGTTAAATTTGTGTTTATTAATTGATGATTAAAGGTTGGTATCATGTATAAGAAAATAAGTGGTTTAGTGGTTTCACTGACGGCCGTTTTCGCCTGTGCCGCCTGGGCGGAGGTGCCTGCGGGCTATCCCGCGGATTATCAAAAAACGGTTGATGCCGCCGTAAAAGAGGGCAAGGTGGTGGTCTATTCCACGACCGATACCAAAGCGGCCGGGCCGTTAATTAAGGGATTTGAAGCGCAATATCCGGGCGTCAAAGTCGAATATAACGACATGAACAGTACCGAGCTGTATAACCGCTATATCAGCGAACAGGCCGCCGGGGGCGGCAGCGGGGATGTGGTGTGGAGCTCATCGATGGATACGGCGCTGAAATTAGCCACCGAATACGCCGAACAATATGCCTCGCCGGAGGTGAAGCAATTACCCGACTGGGCGGTCTGGCAGCAAAAAGCCTATGGCACTACCTATGAGCCGGTGGTGTTTATCTATAACAAACGGCTGATCCCGCAGAATGAGGTTCCGGATTCGCATACCGCGCTGGCAAAACTTATCGCCAGCCAGGCCGATAAATTTAAAGGCAAAGTCACCACCTACGATATAGAAAAATCGGGCCTCGGCTTTATGCTGGCGGTACAGGACAGCCAGGCCGACGCGAACTATTTTGCCGACCTGGCGAATATCGCCAAAGGCGGCCTGACGGTGCAGTCTTCCACCGGCACAATGATGGAGCGCGTCTCCTCCGGCGAAAACCTGATCGGCTATAACATTCTTGGCTCTTATGCCGAAGCGCGGGCGAAAAACGATCCCTCTTTAGGTATTGCCTATCCGAAAGATTACGTGCTGGTGCTCTCCCGCGTCTCGTTTATTAGCCAGGAGAGCGAACATCCCAATGCGGCGAAATTGTGGCTGGATTATGTCCTGTCGGAAAAAGGCCAGCAGATCCTCGCCAGCCAGGCGGATATTCCCTCTATTCGTCGCGATATTGCAGGTAAAAATGATATCGACGGCATGACCGCGCTGCTGGGCAAAGCGTTAAAACCGATCCCGGTCAACGAAACGCTGCTCGATTATTTACAGCCGCAAAAACGTCTGCAGTTTATTAAACAATGGCGCAGCGCCGCCGCGAAATAATCCTCCCCTGGGGCATCGCCGATGCCCCTATTCACACCCGGCGGGTTTATTCACCTGACCGAAGGGATGAACCATGAACGTATTACGCAGAAAGTGGCAGGGGCTGCCGCGCGGCGTGGTGGTGTGCATCACGGCGCTGGTGATTTATGTCCCACTGTTATTTATTGTGGTGCAGAGTTTTCTCTCCGCGCCATTCTTTTCCCGCTCCAAATCGTGGAGTCTGGAAGCCTTCGCCTTTATTTTTACCGACCCGGATTTTTATCTGGCATTAAGGTCAGGTTTTATTCTGGCCTTTGGCCTGGTGATTATCGCCATTCCGCTGGGCGGTATTTTGGCGTTTCTGATGGTGCGCACCGATTTACCCGGCCGGCGGATCATTGAGCCGCTGATCCTGGTGCCGATCTTCGTCTCGCCGATGGTGCTGGGCTTTGGCTACGTGGTGGCCGCCGGGCCGGTAGGCTTCTTTTCCCAGTGGGCGCAGCAGCTGATCGGCTTTGTGCCGTGGAATATCTACTCGATGTTCAGCATTGTGGTCATCGCCGGCTTAACTCACGTTCCGCATGCCTATCTCTATATCTCTTCGGCGCTGCGCAGCGTCGGCTCCGACGTGGAAGAGGCGGCGCGCACCGTCGGCGCCACGCCGCTGCAGGTGATGACCTCGGTGAGTCTGCCGATGGTGCGGCCATCCATCCTTTACGCCTGCGTGCTGCTCTTCTTCCTCGGTCTGGAGGTTTTCGGTCTGATGCTGGTGCTGGGCGACCCTGAGGGCAACATGGTGCTGGCGACCTATCTCTATAAGCTGACCAACAAGCTCGGCACCCCCTCCTACCATCTGATGGCGGCGGTGGCGGTGGTGCTGATCTGCATCACCATCCCGCTGGTGATGCTCCAGCGGCGGCTGATGCGCACCGCCAACCGCTTTGTCACCATGAAGGGCAAGGCGTCCCAGGCGCGGGCGCTGCCGCTGGGCAAATGGCGCTGGGTGGCCGGGGCGGTGGTGGTGGCCTGGCTGACGGTGACCATCGGCGTACCGCTGCTCGGCGTGGCGCTGCGCGCTTTTATCTCCAACTGGGGCGTCGGCGTGTCGCTATGGGATGAGCTGTCGCTGGCGACGTTCCACAATATCTGGCAGCAGCCCAACCTGCTGCGGGCGATCGTCAACTCGATGGCTATCGGCATCATCGGCGGCGCGCTGGCGGTGATCTGCTATCTGTTTGTCGGCATCGCCATGCACCGCAAAGCGGATAACGTCACCCGCTTTCTCGACTACAGCGTGCTGGTCCCGCGCGCGGTACCGGGGCTGCTGGCCGGCCTGGCCTTCCTGTGGGTATTCCTGTTTGTACCGATGTGGCTCGATCAGTCGCTGAAGCACGGCTGGCTCTCGGCGCTGCCGGTGGCCGACTGGCTGCGGGAGCACCTTATCGTGCAGCTGCGCGCCCTGCGCAACACCATCTTCAGCGTCTGGCTGGCCTACACCGTGGTGTGGATGGCCTACGGCCTGCGGCTCATCTCCTCGACGCTGCTGCAGGTGGGCCCGGAGCTGGAGGAGGCGGCGCGTAGCACCGGCGCCTCGCGGGGGCAGATCACCCGCCACGTGACCGTTCCGCTGTCGCGCTATGGGCTGATTGGCTCCTGGCTGCTGATGTTCCTGATCTTTGAGCGCGAGTATTCCACCGGCGTCTATCTGCTGTCGCCGGGTACCGAAACCATCGGCTCGATGCTGGTGTCGCTGTGGGCGGCGGGGGCCATCGATATCGTCGCGGCGCTCTCCTTTATCAATATTCTGCTGGTGGTGATTGGCCTGGGTATCGCCCTGCGCTTTGGAGTGAAATTACATGATTGAGTTATCGGTAGAAAATCTGCATCTCACCTATGGCGACAACCCGGTGTTGAAGGGGGTGTCCATGACGCTCGGCCGGGGGGAGGTAGTATCGCTGCTGGGGCCTTCGGGAAGCGGGAAAACCACGCTGCTGCGGGCGGTGGCCGGGCTGGAAAAACCGACGAGCGGACGGATCGCCATCGGCAACCGCACGGTGTACGACGGCACGCCGCGCAGCGAGATCCCGGCCGAAGAGCGTAACCTCGGCCTGGTGTTCCAGTCCTATGCCCTGTGGCCGCACAAAACGGTGTTCGACAATGTGGCCTATCCGCTGAAGCTGCGTAAAGTGGCTGCGGGGGAGATAAAAGAGCGGGTGCAGCGCGTACTGGATCAACTGGGGCTGGGGCACCTTGGCAACCGCCATCCGCACCAGCTCTCCGGTGGCCAGCAGCAGCGGGTGGCCATCGGCCGGGCGCTGGTTTACAACCCGCCGGTGATCCTGCTGGATGAACCGCTCTCCAACCTTGACGCCAAGCTGCGCGAAGAGGCGCGGGTGTTTCTGCGCGAGCTGATCATTAAGCTGGGCCTCTCGGCGCTAATGGTCACCCACGATCAGAATGAAGCAATGGCCATCTCCGATCGTATTCTGCTGCTGAACAATGGCGTCATTGAGCAGCAGGGGACGCCGCAGGAGATGTACGGCAGCCCGGCGACGCTGTTCGCCGCTGAGTTTATGGGCAGCAATAACCGCCTGCACGGCAAGGTGATGGCGCTGGAGAACGGCAGGGCGCGGATCGAAGGCGCCAGCTGGAGCCTGTGGGGGCGAGCGGGCGAGGGGGTTAGCGTTGGCGAGCCGGCGACGGCGGTGATCCGCGTCGAGCGCCTGCGACTTGACGGCGCCGCGCAGGATAATAGCCTCCAGCTACCGCTGCTGACCAGCATGTACCTCGGCGACCGCTGGGAGTACCTGTTCCGTACCGAAGGCGACGACTTTCCGCTGCGCGCCTACGGAACGGCGCTGCGCGATGCCGAACACTGCCATCTGACGCTCCCGGCGGAGGATGTGTGGATTTTTCCGCAGCGGTAGCCGCCAGTTACCCCGCCAGATGGCACACGGCTTCAATATTGTGCCCGTCTGGCGCAATCACAAACGCGGCGTAGTAACTGGCGTGGTAGTTTGGCCGTAGCCCCGGCGCGCCGTTGTCCTTTCCTCCGGCGGCCAGCGCCGCCTGCCAGAAGGCATCGACCTGCTCGCGGCTGTCGGCGCGAAAGGCAATGTGCAGCGGCGCCGGTTTTTCCGCACTTTGATAGAGGCATAGAGAAGCATCGCCGCTGCCGGCCAGCTCTGCGCCGTAGCTCGGTTCGCCTTCGCCGACCAGCGTTACGCCAAGCGGGGCCAGGGCCTGCAAAAAGAACGCTTTGCTGGCGGCATAGTCGCTAACGCCGAATTTCACATGATCGAACATATCTTCTCTTCTCCTGTGGACGGGATATCGCCAGCTGAACGCGCTAGCCGGACAATAGATACAAGATAGTTAACAACGGTTATTAACTTTTTTAACAGCTCAAAATGTTTAATTATTCCTAATACGAGTATTTACAGACGTTTAATCTGCCATGTACCATAAACAAAAAATAACATTTGTGATACAAGTCACTCTTTTTTGGCGCATGGGTAAGCTCAGCGCGGTGTGAATGCCGCTGGTTTACCGCCTCAAGGTTATGGCAGCACTCTTCTCACGATGACAGACCGGTGAATTTCTCTCCGATTTCCCGCGTTTCGTTGAGAATCGTCTACTATCCAAACGATAACCCTATAAATGATATCGCCTCTGGCGATGTTTTATCCGACTTGCCGGGCCGGGCCAGACGCTAAGCGGTTTAAAAGCGCAATGGTATCGGTTCCAGCACGACATTCACTGGTTTTGTCAGCGACAAAAACAGTAATTTTCAATGACAGGAATGTGATGATGTCGAGCGAGAAAACCAACAATTCCAGGCGTGATTTCCTGGTGAAATCGATGGCGCTGATCCCGACGGTGGTGATCGGCGGCGCGGGAGCAGGGGCTATTGGCGTGGCCACCAGCGCGACCGCGCAGGCGGCCCCCGCTTCAGAGCCAGCCTCCGGGAACACCGCGGCGGCCAGCGACTGGAAGCCGCAGTTCTTCAACGATCGTGAGTGGGCGTTTATCAACGCCGCCGTCGCTCGCTTAATCCCGGCGGATGAACTCGGTCCCGGCGCCAAAGAGGCCGGCGTGCCGGAGTTTATCGACCGCCAGCTCAATACCCCTTACGCCACCGGCTCCATCTGGTATATGCAGGGGCCCTTCAATCCCGACGTGCCGAAAGAGATGGGTTATCAGCTGCCGCTGGTGCCCAAACAGATCTATAACCTCGGGATCGCCGACGCCGAGGCGTGGTGTCAGGACAAATATCATAAAACCTTCGCTGAACTGAGCAGCGAGCAGCAGGACGAGGCGCTCGGCCTGTGGGAATCGGGTAAAGCCGAGTTCAAACAGCTGCCGGCCTCGCTGTTCTTCACCTATCTGCTGCAAAACACCCGCGAAGGGTTCTTCAGCGACCCGATCCATGGCGGCAATAAAGGCATGGTCGGCTGGACGCTGATTAATTTTCCCGGCGCGCGCGCCGACTTTATGGACTGGGTTGAACGGGGCGAACGCTACCCCTTCCCGCCGGTATCAATTAATGGGGAGAGGGCGTAATCATGGCCACCGTATTGAAAAAAACCGATGTCGCGATCGTCGGCTTCGGCTGGGTTGGGGCGATCATGGCCAAAGAGCTGACCGAAGCGGGGCTCAACGTCGTCGCGCTGGAGCGCGGCCCGATGCGCGATACCTGGCCGGACGGCGCCTATCCGCAGGTGATTGATGAGCTGACCTACAACATCCGCCGCAAGCTGTTCCAGGATCTGTCGAAAAGCACCGTCACCATCCGGCATAACACCAGCCAACAGGCGGTGCCCTATCGCCAGCTGGCGGCCTTCCTGCCGGGTACCGGCGTGGGCGGCGCCGGGCTGCACTGGTCCGGCGTCCATTTCCGCGTCGATCCCATTGAGCTGCGGATGCGCAGCCACTATGAAGAACGCTACGGCAAAAACTTCATCCCCCAGGATATGATCATCCAGGATTTCGGCGTCACCTACGACGAGCTGGAGCCGTTCTTCGATAAAGCGGAAAAAGTATTCGGTACTTCCGGGACCGCCTGGTCGATCAAAGGCAAGGTCGTCGGCAAAGGCCGCGGCGGCAACGCCTTCGCCCCGGACCGCTCGGACGACTTCCCGCTGCCGGCGCAGAAAAACACCTGGTCGGCGCAGCTGTTTGAAAAAGCGGCGCTGGAAGTGGGGTATCACCCCTATAACCTGCCGTCGGCCAACACCTCCGACTCCTATACCAACCCCTACGGCGCGCAGATGGGCCCGTGCAACTTCTGCGGTTTCTGCAGCGGCTACGCCTGCTACATGTACTCTAAAGCCTCGCCGAACGTGAACATTCTGCCGGCGCTGCGCCAGGAAAAACGCTTTGAGCTGCGGACTAACGCCAACGTGCTGAAGGTCAACCTGACCGACGACAAATCCCGCGCCACCGGCGTGACCTACGTCGACGGCCAGGGGCGCGAAATGGAACAGCCGGCGGACCTGGTGATTATCGGCGCCTTCCAGTTCCACAACGTGCACCTGATGCTGCTCTCCGGGATCGGCAAACCGTACAATCCGGAGACCGGCGAAGGGGTGGTGGGGCGTAACTTCGCCTACCAGAACATGACCACCATCAAGGCCATTTTCGACAAAGACACCTATACCAATCCGTTTATCGGCGCGGGCGGCAACGGCGTCGGCGTCGACGACTTCAACGCCGACAACTTCGACCACGGCGCGGCGGGCTTTGTCGGCGGTTCGCCGTTCTGGGTCAACCAGGCCGGGACCAAGCCCATCTCCGGTTTCCCGGTACCGCCGGGCACCCCGGCGTGGGGCAGCAAGTGGAAAGCGGCGGTGGCCGACACCTACACCCATCACTTGTCGATGGATGCCCACGGCGCGCACCAGTCCTATCGGCAGAACTACCTCGATCTTGATCCGACTACAAAAACGTCTTTGGCCAGCCGCTGCTGCGCATGACCTTCGACTGGCAGGAAAACGACATCAAGATGGCGCAGTTTATGTTCGATAAGATGGCGCCGATCGCCAAAGCGATGAAGCCGAAATATATCCTCGGCAGCCCAAAAAAGCGCCAACAGCCACTTTGATACCACCACCTACCAGACCACCCATATGAACGGTGGGGCGGTGATGGGGGAAGATCCGAAAACCAGCGCCGTTAACCGTTATCTGCAAAGCTGGGACGTGCATAACGTCTTCGTCATCGGCGCCTCCGCGTTCCCGCAGGGGCTGGGCTACAACCCAACCGGCACGGTGGCCGCGCTGGCCTACTGGTCAGCGAAGGCGATCCGTGAGCAGTATCTGAAAAATCCGGGTCCCCTGGTGCAGGCATAAAGGAAGGCAGATGATGAAAATGCAATGGTTATCGGCCCTGGTGCTTGGGGCATTGAGCTGCGCGGCCTTCGCCGAAGAGGCGCCTGCGGACAGCAATCTGATTAAGCAGGGGGAGTATCTGGCGCGGGCGGGGGACTGTGTCGCCTGCCACACCAACGGCAAAGCAGGGAAACCTTTCGCCGGCGGTTTGCCGATGGAGACGCCGATCGGCACCATCTACTCCACCAATATCACGCCGGATAAAGAACACGGCATCGGCGGGTACACCTTCGAAGAGTTCGACGACGCGGTGCGCAAGGGCGTGCGGAAAGACGGTTCCACGCTCTATCCGGCGATGCCGTATCCCTCGTTCGCGCGGATCAGCGAAGCGGACATGCGCGCCATGTACGCCTACTTTATGCACGGCGTGGAGCCGGTGAATGTCGCCAACAAGGACACCGACATCCCATGGCCGCTGTCGATGCGCTGGCCGCTGGCGTTCTGGCGCGGCATCTTCGCCCCGACGCCGAGCGACTTTGTCGCCAACCCGCAGGTTGACCCGGTGCTGGAGCGCGGCCGCTATCTGGTGGAAGGCCTGGGCCACTGCGGCGCCTGTCATACCCCGCGTAGCCTGACGATGCAGGAAAAAGCGCTCAGCGAAAGCGAAGGCGATGATTACCTGGCGGGCAGCAATGCGCCGATTGACGGCTGGGTCGCCTCCAGCCTGCGCGGCGAAAACCGCGACGGTCTGGGGACCTGGAGCGAAGCCGAGCTGGCCGAGTTCCTCAAAACCGGACGCAACGATAAATCGGTGGTCTTCGGCGGCATGAGCGATGTGGTGGAGCATAGTCTGCAGTATCTCTCTGATGACGACATCACCGCCATCGCCCGCTACCTGAAATCGCTCCCGCCGCGCGGCGGCAAACAGACCCCAGCCCCGGTGGAAGACAGCGTGGCGAAAGATCTGTGGAAGGGTAACGACAGCAAAACCGGCGCCGCGCTGTACGTCGATAACTGCGCCGCCTGCCACCGTACCGACGGCGCGGGCTATAAACGCGCCTTCCCGTCGCTGAAGGGCAACCCGGTGGTACAGACGGAAGATGCCACTTCGCTTATCCACATCGTTCTGACCGGGAGCACCACGCCGGCGGTGAAGGATGCGGTCTCCAACCTGACCATGCCGTCGTTCGGCTGGCGCCTGGACGACCAGCAGGTGGCGGATGTGGTCAACTTCATCCGCACCAGCTGGGGCAACAACGCGCCGGCGGTCAGCGCCAGCGATGTGGCGAAGGTGCGTAAGGAGACTGCGGCGCACGATGAGAAGGCGTTAGGCAACGCCGATATCTCGAAGCTGCCGGGGGCCGGACAGTAACCGTCAGGGTTGCGTCGCCCGCGCGGCGCAACCCATACTTAGCGACGACGTAAAATACTGTCTGAATCAAGGAGTTTGCCTTCATGCTGCATGCAGAGCGACTGACCTGCATCGTTGACGATCGACCGCTGTTTGCGGCGCTGACGCTGTCCCTCGCTGCCGGCGAGCTGCTGCAGGTCGCCGGTGATAACGGCGCGGGGAAAACCTCGCTGCTGCGGATCCTCTGCGGCCTGGCGCGCCCGGAAAGCGGGGTGGTGAGCTGGCAGGGCCAGCCGCTGGCGAAGGTCCGGGAGTCATTTCACCGTCAGCTGCTGTGGCTGGGCCATAAACCCGGCGTTAACGCGGCGCTGACCGCCGATGAAAACCTGCGTTTCTTCTTTCCGGCCAGCCGCCTTCAGCAGCGGGAAAGCGCCCTCGCCGCCGTCGGCCTGGCGGGCTATGAAGATCTCCCCTTAAGCCAGCTCTCCGCCGGGCAGCAGCGTCGGGTGGCGCTCACCCGCCTGTGGTTAACCGACGCGCCGCTGTGGATCCTCGATGAGCCGTTCACCGCCCTCGACGCCACGGCGATGGAAACCCTGACCCGTCGCCTGGAACAGCACGCCCGGCAGGGGGGATGCGCCATCCTCACCACCCACCAGCCGCTGCGGCCGCTGGGCTGTCCGTTGCGCACCCTGCGCCTCGGCGGCGACGCTGGAGGCGGGCAATGATGCGTGCGCTGTTGGCCCGGGAACTGCGCCTGGCGTGGCGCAGCGGGGCGGAGATCCTCAATCCGCTCTGGTTCTTTCTGATCGTCATCACCCTGTTTCCGTTCGGCGTCGGCGCCGCGCCGCAGCTGCTGGCGCAGATTGCGCCGGGCGTGGTGTGGGTCGCCGCGCTGCTGGCGGCGCTGCTGGTGATGGATCGGTTGTTTCGCGACGACTGGCAGGACGGTTCCCTGGAGCAACTGATGCTCCTGCCGACGCCGCTGGTGGCGGTGGTGCTGGTGAAGGTGGTTGCCCACTGGATGATGAGCGGCCTGCCGCTGCTGATCGTCTCGCCGCTGGCGGCGCTGCTGCTGGGGATGAGTCTGCATGACGCCGGTGTGCTGGCGCTGACCTTGCTGCTTGGCACCCCGACGCTCAGTTTTCTCGGCGCGGTGGGGGTTGGCCTGACGGTCGGCCTGAAGCGCGGCGGCGTCCTGCTGAGCCTGCTGGTGCTGCCGCTGGCGGTGCCGCTGCTGATTTTCGCCACCGCGGCCTGCCAGGCGGCCGCCGCCGAGCTCCCGGTCGGCGGCTATCTGGCGATGCTGGCGGCGTTCTTAACCGCCAGCGCCACCCTGTGTCCGTTCGCCACCGCCGCTGCGCTGCGGCTGACCGTGCGATAACTCGCTGCGCCTGCGGGCGCGGCCATCATAACCGTGTGAGTAAGCGTCTATGTGGAAAGCGTTACATCAACTGGCGATCCCCGAGCGGCTGTACCGCCTGTGCGGATGCTGGATCCCCTGGCTGGCGGCGTTGAGCGCGCTGTTGCTGGTCATCGGCCTGGGGTGGGGCTTTGGCTTCGCCCCCGCGGACTATCAGCAGGGGGAAAGCTACCGGATCATGTACCTTCACGTCCCGGCGGCGATGTGGTCGATGGGGCTGTACCTGGCGATGGCCGTCGCGGCCTTCGTCGGGGTGGTCTGGCAGATCAAAATGGCCGATCTGGCGATCGCCGCCCTGGCGCCGGTGGGGGCGGTCTGCACCCTGGTGGCGCTGGTCAGCGGCGCGGCATGGGGCAAGCCGATGTGGGGGACCTGGTGGATCTGGGACGCCCGCCTGACCTCAGAGCTGGTGCTGCTGTTTCTGTATGCCGGGGTCATCGCCCTGTGGCACGCCTTTGACGACCGGCGGCTGGCCGGGCGCGCGGCGGGGATCCTCGTGCTGGTCGGGGTGGTCAATCTGCCCATCATTCATTACTCGGTCTACTGGTGGAACACCCTGCACCAGGGCTCGACCAACCTGCAGCAAACCATCGACCCAAGCATGCGTCTGCCGCTGCGGATCTGCATCTTTGCCTTCCTTACGCTGTCGGTCACCCTGACCCTGATGCGCCTGCGTAACCTGATCCTGCAACTGGAGCGCCGTCGACCGTGGGTGGTGGCGCTGGTGAATAAAGGAGCCGCCCGATGAGCCCCGCCTTTTCGTCTTTCGCCGCCTTCCTGAATATGGGCGGCTATGCCGTGTACGTCTGGCTGGCGGTGGCCGTGACCGTCGCCGCCTTTGGCCTGCTGACGGTGCATACCCTGTGGGCGCGGCGGGCGCTGTTCCATGAGGTGCGACGCCAGCAGGCGCGCGAGCGGCGGATCGCTGCCGCCCGCGAACACGACAAGGAGGCCGCGGATGCAAGCGCGTCGTAAAACCCGGCTGTATATCGTGCTGGCGGTGCTCGCCGGCCTCGGGCTAACCGTCAGCCTGACGCTGTACGCCCTGAGCAGTAATATCGATCTGTTCTACACCCCGGGGGAAATTATCTACGGTAAAACGGAAACCCGGGCGCTGCCCCATACCGGTCAGCGGCTGCGGGTGGGGGGCTACGTTCAGCCGGGCTCCCTGCAGCGCGACCCGCAAACCCTCGATGTGCGCTTTAAGCTGTATGACGCCCGCGGGGTGGTGGACGTCAGCTATAAGGGCATTTTGCCGGATCTATTTCGTGAAGGGCAGGGCGTGGTGGCCCAGGGCGTGCTGGACGGCGAGCGGCATATTACCGCCCAGCAGGTGCTGGCCAAGCATGATGAAAATTACACGCCGCCGGAGGTGAAAAACGCCATGACGCCGGAGAAAACGGGGGCGCAGCCATGATGCCGGAGCTGGGCAACTTTTTATTGTGTCTGGCGGCGGGGCTGGCGCTGCTCCTGAGCGTCTATCCCCTGTGGGGCGCGGCGCGGCAGGATCGGCGGCTGATGGCCCTGGCGCGGCCGCTGGCCTGTGGGCTATTCGCCTGTATCGGCGGCGCCTTCCTGCTGCTGGTGCACGCCTTTGTGGTCAATGACTTTACCGTCCGCTACGTGGCGGAAAACTCCAACAGCGCGCTGCCGGTGTGGTATCGGGTAGCGGCGACCTGGGGGGCGCACGAGGGCTCGCTGCTGCTGTGGGTTCTGCTGCTCAGCGTCTGGACCTTCGCCGTCGCCATCTTCAGCCGCCGGATGCCGCTCGACGCCGTCGCCCGGGTGCTGGCGGTGATGGGGATGATCGCCTTTGGTTTCCTGCTGTTTATCCTCTTCACCTCCAATCCGTTCAGCCGCGGCCTGCCGCAGTACCCCATTGATGGCCGCGACCTCAATCCGCTGCTGCAGGATATCGGCATGATTTTCCATCCGCCGATCCTCTATATGGGTTATGTCGGCTTCTCGGTGGCCTTCGCCTTCGCCATCGCCTCGCTGCTGGCGGGCCGGCTGGATACTGCCTGGGCGCGCTGGTCGCGTCCCTGGACCCAGGCGGCATGGATGTTCCTCACTCTCGGCATCGTGCTGGGCTCGGCGTGGGCATACTACGAACTGGGCTGGGGCGGCTGGTGGTTCTGGGACCCGGTGGAAAACGCCTCGTTTATGCCGTGGCTGGTGGGAACCGCGCTGCTGCACTCCCTGGCGGTGACCGAAAAGCGGGGCAGCTTCCGCGCCTGGACGGTGCTGCTGGCCATCGCCGCCTTCTCCCTGTGCCTGCTGGGCACCTTCCTGGTGCGCTCCGGGGTGCTGGTTTCGGTGCATGCCTTCGCCTCGGATCCGTCGCGCGGGCTGTTTATTCTGGTACTGCTGATTGTCGCCATCGGCGGATCGCTGCTGCTGTACGCCCTGAAGGGCGGCCGGGTGCGGGCGCGGGTGGAACATACGCTGTGGTCGCGCGAGTCGTTCCTGCTTGGCAACAATATCTTGCTGATGGCCGCGATGCTGGTGGTGCTCCTCGGAACGCTGCTGCCGCTGGTGCATAAAGAGCTGGGCCTCGGCAGCATCTCCATCGGCGAGCCGTTCTTCAATACCATGTTCACCGCCCTGATGGCGCCGTTTGCGCTGCTGCTGGGGCTGGGACCGCTGATCCGCTGGCGGCGCGATGACGTCGCCAGGCAGATTAAGCGCCTGATTATCGCTCTGCTGGTGACGTTGTCACTTTCTCTGGCGCTGCCGTGGCTGCTGCAGGACCGTATCACCGCCATGGCGGTCATAGGCCTGATGATGGCCCTGTGGGTGCTGATCTTCGCCCTGATGGAGGTTCACGAACGGGCCACTCATCGCCACGGCTTCTGGCGCGGCCTGCGCACGCTGACCCGCAGCCAGTGGGGGATGGTGCTCGGTCACGTCGGCGTGGCGGTGACCGTTATCGGCATCACCTTCAGCCAGAACTACAGCGTGGAGCGCGATGTACGGATGCGTCCCGGCGACAGCATCGATATCGACCGCTATCACTTTGTGTTTAACGGCGTGCGCAATATCGTCGGCCCCAACTGGACCGGCGGCGAAGGCATTATCGCCGTGACCCGCAACGGCCGCCCGGAAGCGACGCTGTATGCTGAGAAGCGCTTTTACACCGCCAGCCGGATGATGATGACCGAGGCGGCGATCAGCGGCGGGCTGACCCGCGATCTGTACGCCGCGCTGGGGGAAGAGCTGAGCGACGGCAGCTGGGCGGTGCGTCTGTACTATAAACCGTTCGTTCGCTGGATCTGGTACGGCGGGGTGCTGATGGCCCTCGGCGGTCTGTGCTGCATGCTCGACCCGCGCTACCGGATGCGTAAGAAGCTGCAGGAGGCCTCATGAACCGGAAGCTACTGTTTATCCCGCTGGTGCTGTTTCTGGCGCTGGCCGCCGCGCTGTTCTGGCAACTGATGCGCAACGCCGAGGGCGATGACCCGACGACCCTCGAGTCGGCGCTGATCGACAAACCGCTGCCGGAGTTTCGCCTTGAAGCGCTGAATACCCCCGGTCAGACGCTGGACCGGCGGACGCTGATTGACGGCAAGCCGCTGCTGCTCAACGTCTGGGCCACCTGGTGCCCAACCTGTCGCGCCGAGCATCAGTTTCTCAACGGCCTGGCGCAGCAGGGCGTGCGGGTGGTGGGGATGAACTACAAAGACGATCGCCAGAAGGCGATGAGCTGGCTGCAGCGCCTGGGTAATCCCTACAGGCTGAGCCTCTACGACGGCAACGGCATGCTTGGCCTGGATCTCGGGGTCTATGGCGCGCCGGAGACGTTTCTCATCGACGGTCAGGGCATTATCCGCTGGCGGCACGCCGGCGACCTGAACGAACGGGTGTGGCGCGAGGAGCTCCAGCCGCTGTGGGATCAATACAACCGGAGGGCGGGCTGATGAGACGTGTAATAGTCATCCTGCTGGCGCTGATGCTGTCCGGCCAGACGTGGGCCGCCATCGATACCTGGCAGTTTAAGGATGAGGCCCAGGAGCAGGCCTTCCGCGAGATCACCTCCCAACTGCGCTGCCCGAAATGCCAGAACAACAACATCGCCGACTCAAACGCGATGATTGCCGCTGATATGCGGCAGAAGGTGTACGAGCTGATGCAGCAGGGTAAAACGAAAGGGCAGATCGTTGACTATATGGTGGCCCGCTACGGTCATTTTGTCAGCTACGAGCCGCCGCTGACCGTGGGCACGGTGCTGCTGTGGCTGGGGCCGGGGTTGTTCGTGCTGGCGGGCGCGGGAGTGATTATCGCCCGCGCGCGCCGTCGCGACATTCCTGACGCGGCGCTCAGCGTCGAAGAGCGCCAGCGGCTGGCGGCATTATTGCAAGAAGGAAAAGAACGATGAGCCTGTTGGTAGTTATCGCCGGGCTGTTGCTGGCTGGCGCGCTGGGGCTGCTGTACTTCCCGTGGTCGGGCAAAGGGGCGGTAGACCGCGATGCCCTCAACCGCGCCCTGTACCAGTCGCGCCTGCAGGAGCTGGCGCAGGAGCGCGGCGAGGACAACCCGGCGCTGGTCGTCGAACTGCAGCGCACCCTGCTGACGGATATTCCGCCCCAGGCACAGCCTGGCGAACGGCCGCTACGCCGCTGGGCGCTGCTTCCGGGCGCGCTGCTGCTGGTGGTCCTGAGTCTGGGCCTGTATATGAAAACCAGCGATATTGGTCAGGTGCTGCTCTGGCAGCAGGCTGAACGACATTTTCCTGCGCTGTTGCAGCAGGTTAAGGACCCGACGGCGGCGCCGCTGCGAATGGATGAGCTGGCGGAGCTGCGGCTTGGCCTGCGCAGCCACCTGCAGGATACGCCGAACGACCTCGCCGGCTGGCAGCTGCTTGGGCGGCTGGGCCTGTTGTTAAACGATGGCGAGACGGCGATCGGCGCCTTTGGCCGGGCGCATGCTCTGGCGGCGGATGACCCGGCGGCGGCTTTCGATTACGCCAGCGCGCTGGTGCGGGCGGGAGATAGCGGCCAGGTTCGGATGGGCGAGCTGCTGCTGCGTGACCTGCATCAGCGGCAGCGGAACAGCCTGCCGGTGCTGGAGATGCTGGCCCTGAGCGCGTGCGTAATGAAGATTACCCGAGGCCGTGGCGGCCCTGCAGGCGTTGCTGGCCCGGCTACCGGAAGGGGATGCGCGGCGCGAGGCGATCGTCCGCCAGCTGGCGCAAGCGCAGCAGCAGGCACAATAACTGCCCGGCGGCGCTGCGCAGGCGCGGGCCTGGGCATGCCACCAGAAGAGTTTTGTAGGCCGGGTAAGGCGCAGCCGCCACCCGGCACAAAATCGGCTCCGTGCCCGCTGTCCTTGCCCGGCGGCGCTACGCTTGCGCGGGCCTACGAAGGGCGCGAATCGAGCGCCAAATCGCGGGTAGCCTTTGTAGGCCGGGTAAGGCGCCAGCCGCCACCCGGCAACATATTGGGCACGGAGCCTGATTTCTTGCCGGCGGTGGTGGAGACTATTATCGGTTTCCTGGTTCTCAGCCCGGGAAAGCGTTTCTCACGCGTGACTTCAGCGTACTCTGTGCTCCCGCTTCGTGGTGCTATGGAATTCTATATGTTCTGAAAAGTATCTATCCATGAGTGTCCTCTTTCCACCCAGGCTGGCTCCAGTAGATGTTATTGGTGTAACCGCTCCCTCTTCTGGCGTACCTGAACATCTGCATCCCAGACTGGAACTCGCCATAAAAAACCTAAAGAAAAGAGGTTACCAGGTCCGCGAAGGACGCTGCTTACGCTCGCAGCACAAAAATAAAAGCGCCACTAAATTATCTCGCGTTGAAGAATTAATGTCTTATCTTACTGACCCAGATATAAAAGCTGTTATGCCACCTTGGGGCGGTGATCTGGCGATGGAATTACTTGATTTGATTGATTTTGATCTGTTGTCCCGGTCTAAACCAAAATGGTTTGTGGGCTTTTCAGATCTTAGTACACTTCATTTCCCACTGACGACGATATCGGGCTGGGCTACTTTGCATGGACCGAACCTCATGGATCTTGGCGCTCAAAAGTTAGATGCCACCACTCAGGCCGTATGGGAAATTCTGGAATCGAATCGGGGAACTGTAATCAAACAGTACTCTTCAACAGCATTTCAAGCGGATGAAAATTAATGGGGAACAGCGTCAGACGGAGGTTTCAATCTGACCCAAAAAACACAGTGGAAACGCCTTGATGGTGTTACATCTTCTCTGACATTTAGCGGGAAACTGATCGGCGGCTGCCTCGAAATAATATCCAGGTTAGCAGGTACACCATTCGGGAATGTGCCCTTGTTCAAGGCGAGCAATAGCCCTCAAGGAATAATCCTCTATTTTGAAAATGTGGAAATGGCTCCCTGTGAATTAACACGCGCATTATTTAGCTTACGATTACAGGGTTGGTTTGATAACTTAAATGGTGTTCTTATCGGCAGAAGTGCTGCACCCGACGTAAGCGACCCGACTAAACATAATTATCTGGATGCCCTTAAAGCCGCTTTTGAGAATATTGCCGTGCCCGTACTGTATGATGTTGATATTGGCCACATACCTCCTCAAATATCCCTGGTCAATGGAGCCGATGCGACGGTATTTTTCGCTGAAAATGGTAGCTGGGTAACTCAGCAGTTGTAGATAAGGCATTATTAATAATAAAGGCGGGCCTTGCTGTTCTTTTGCACTGAAGATCCGCTCTTCGTTCAGAGCGGATCTTCAGTGCAGTTAACTTTTCCGATTCGTGCAAGGCGCGGACAATGGTCCGGATTAATTTCTGTTAATAAAGAAGCAAGTCGGTCCATATACTCTCCATAATTTGCAAAAAATAAATCAACAAACCTCTGTCAGAATTTCCTTTCTGAACCGGAGGCGTTATGAACAAAATAAACTATCAAATCAAATACATTGAATATTTGTTAAGAAAATGCAGAACAATTTTGACTAATGACATTTCATTTCATGCAGACAGGTTAAGAGAAATATCTGGCACATATCCGGATTTACTCAACCCTGTAACGCTTAATGAGAAAATTTGCCATCGCATTTTATTTATCCACAACCCATTTTATACATTGCTTGCTGATAAACTTCTGGTCAGGCAGTATGTTGAGAAACGGACTAATTTAATTAAGCTTATTCCTTTAGTAGGTGTTTATAACAGAGTTGATGATATTGATTTCGACAAACTTCCCTCAAAATTTGTTTTGAAATGCAATCATGATAGTGGTAGTGCGGTCATATGCACGGATAAAACGAATATTGATCCCGCTAAGGTTAAAAGCAAATTAAAACTATCTCTTAAAAAGAATATGTATTATACGACCCGAGAATGGCAGTATAAAAACATACCACCCGTGATCCTATGCGAAATGTATCTGGATCTATTTTCCAGTAAACACCGAAATATAACTCCGGAAATGATAAGAATACATTGCTTTCACGGTGTGGCATGTTTTATCGAGGCCGACTTTACTGACAGCGATGGAAACGAATTCATTAACGTTTATGACAGAGCGTGGAATTTACAACCCTTTCAGATGGAGTACCCAAACACGCCATTGCCGGTTGATGAACCCGAATCATTTCATAAATCCGTTATTGCCGCCCAGGACTTAGCAAAAGAAATAGACTACTGCCGCGTCGATCTTATGCTAAAAGGAGATGATATCTATTTCAGCGAAATAACATTAAGTCCCAAAAGAGGCAAACTTAAAATCACCCCATCAATTTGGGACGCAAAAATCGGCAGTATGTGGGATCTGTCTGTTGCTAAAACAGGTTCGATCGAGCCTGTGTATTCATGCCCTTAAACAGGCCATGAGAGTTTGAAAAGTGAGCCATTTTCTGGTGTTAAACTATAGCTAACGTCTCCGCCGTGGGCGCACATAATGGCTTTAACTACCGACAACCCTAAACCACAGCCCTCTGGATTAATATTTTTGGCGTATTCTCCTCGCTGAAAAGGCTGGAATAAGGACTTCTGGAATTCTTCAGGAATTCCAGGTCCTTTGTCCTGAACGATAATAAAATTATCGTTTCCTGTAATACCATTTTTTATTAAGAGCGTTTGTGATGTGGAATATTTCAAGGCATTATCAAAAAGAACGGTGAGGCACTGAATAATGCGTAAGGGATCGCAAACGCAATACTGCTGGTTAATCTCAGTGACAATTTTGAAATGCTTTTTATCAAAGTCCGGCCAAAAGGTATCAAGCGCATTTGAAATCGTGGCCTTGAGATCGACTTCACTCAGCATCAAGGAGTATCCTGCTCCTCCTGACGAACTCACGACGCGGAGATCCTCAATTAAGTTGGTCAGACCTTCAGTTTGTTTAAGAAGGTTTCTGAATAACGACGGTTCTGGTTCGAAAACGCCGTCAACCAGTCCCTGAAGCCTCCCACGTAAGATAGTCACCGGCGTCCGGAGTTCATGAGCAATTGCAGCATTCCATAAATTTCGCTGCGCATCCAGCGTCTGTAACTTTTCAGCCATCTCATTAAAGTCATTGACGAGCCTATTCATCTCTCCCAACTTAGAACTGCTGTTAAATGCTCTGGCACTAAGGTTCCCCCGAGAGATTTGTTTCAGGCTGTATGCAACGTCATTCAGTGGGTTGAATATTCTTGCAGACAGCTTTACGGTAAAGAAAAGTGCAACGACCAGACTGGTAATGGACGCCATCAGAATCCACATCCAGTCAAGGAATGTCATAGCATCTTCACTACCTTCGTTCATTCCACCCGGCAGGTAATAAATCAGGAAACTATAAAATAAGTAGGAACCGAGTATTGCAATGGCAATAATAACAAACGTTAACAACAACATATATGTCAAAATCTGACGGCTCAGAATTGTTTCTTTGTTCATTTTTTGTCACCCAACCGGTAGCCTAATCCTCGGATGCTTTCCGGAATGCCCTTCAATCCGGCATGTTCAAGCTTTTTCCGAAGTTTACTCATATGACTGTCTACAGTACGATCCAGCGAGTCTCCCTCAGGTAAACACGCATCGAGTAACTCTTCACGTGAACAGACTTTTCTCGGGTTTCTCGCCAGATAGGTTAAAAGCTTAAACTCAGTGGTGGTTAATACTGGCGTGGAAACCTCACCTTGTGCAGTGATTTCAACGTAAAACTCATCAGGATAAATCGTTAAAAAAGGCGTTCTTAAAGGCCGTGAATGTGTAGACTCTGCAACCGGTCTGGTTCTGCGAAGCACAGCTTCAACCCGGGCAATAACCTCAGATGGATTGAAGGGTTTTATCACATAGTCGTCAGCCCCGAGCCGTAGCCCCATCAGTTTATCAACGTCTTGATCCAGTGCTGTCACCATGATGACCGGTACATTCGTTTCCTTTCTTAACGTGGTGAGAACATTCCAGCCATCGTACACGGGCAGGTGGATGTCCAATAGCAGGAGATCAGGCTTGTTCAGACGGGTAAGATTGATTGCCTGCTCACCGTCTTCGGCTCTTAAGGTTTTCATACCTGCCTTACGTAAATAGCCTGTCAGTATGGCAGCGATGTCATCATCGTCTTCTGCGACGATAATCAGATTGTTGTTGTTCATATTTTCTTCCACAGTGCTGATGACAACATGCATTTTACCCTGAAAGCACTTTTATCGTCATGCTTAAAGCTCTTTAACTCAATTACAAGCATTAATTATCAATTTGATGTCTTTTGACAGGTATTTTTTGGAAAAGTTCATCAAGAAATTTTCTTAAAATTTTACCAGACTCACTCTCCATATTCACTACACATTTTATAAATAATTAATCAACATCGCTAAGTGATAATCTACAACCAGGTTAAGTGGTGCATGCAATATGTACTTTGTCTAAGGAGTTTTATGGTGCTGACTAAATGTTTTTTCCGGCGCGAGAATTTGATGGCCTCACTTTTATTTTGCATCGTTTCATATGGGTTGCTATCTACCTGGCTTTACCTTGTGCATTCAATTAATGAAAAAGTAGAATCCACATTACCCTCATCTTTACTGATTCGTGTTTTGATAATCATTACAGCATTATCATTTATTATTCAGAAAAAACCTGGAGTTTTTAAAAACTTCATTGCAATAACATTCGGTCTGGTTTTACTGTTTATACACACCATCATTGTATTACATCTGCTTTTGAATACTTTTCCAGATATCTATGATTTTGTTTTTTATTATGAATTTTTTTTAATGGTTTTCTTTTGCGGACTACCTTTATGTTTATGTATAAGAATGGTTTGATATTATGCAATGTCAATATGATACATAACCTCAGGAGTGAGTACACATATCCTCCATAAAACATCCATTCACGATTGACATCATCACGTTACACTTAGCACATGGATTTATGACTGCTCTGTTCTGCTGTCTCGTTTCACTTAGCTGACATAATAAACCAACTGCAGAACCCTTTACACACAGATGTTTAATATAATTTATCATGATTTATAAAGGCAACGACAAACCTATGGCCCCCGGGGTTGCTATCTCACTTAAGAGACTTGCCTGGCGGCACAGAAAGAAATTGTGCATTACTTTCATGCTGGTTATTGCTGAAAACGTTGCATTCCTGCTCTACCCCGTTCTGGCGGGCATGGCGATAAATGCCATCCTGGGCGGACAGACGTCACATGCGGCCCTTTATGGCCTGATGGTTCTGTTCATGTGGTGCATGGGAGCCGCCAGACGTAGTGTCGATACGCGAACGTTTGCACGTATCTACGCAAGTCTTGCTGTGACTGTAGTATTATCCCAGCGAAAATATTCACTTAATCACTCGACTATTGCTGCGAGAGTCACTCTGTCGCGTGAATTTGTAGATTTCTTCGAGTTGCACCTTCCCGTATTGATCACCTCGATCATTTCCCTTTTCGGCGCAGCAATTATGCTGTTATGGATTGAATTCTGGACAGGTATAGCCTGTTTGATCATCGTGGCAATACTGATGTGTTTTGTCTCAAGCTATGCCAGCAAAAATGAGACATTCTACAGACGGCTGAATAATCGCCTTGAGAAAGAGGTCGATTATGTTAATAAGGCGTCTTTTGGTGCTCTTAAGCGACATTATGACACACTTGCTCGTCTGCGCGTGGTGTTATCCGACAGAGAGGCATGGGGATATTTATCAATAGGCCTTCTGGTTTCTGCTCTCTTTTCCATGACCATTATCAGGATGAGCATGGAATCCGGAATTAATGCCGGACATATTTATTCCGTCATGACCTATATGTGGATGTTTGCAACAAGCCTTGATGACGCACCACAACTTCTTGAGAAATTTTCCCAGCTCAGGGATATCGGTAAACGGGTTTCGACTGACGATGAGACCTCTTTATCAGGAAAACCATGCTGAACTTTTACCCTTTGTATGTTGACTGGAAGTACACCTGATGCCGCACTTTTTCATTGAGCGCCCCATCTTCGCATGGGTTATTGCCCTGTTTATTGTTCTGACGGGACTGTTGTCCATACCTCGTTTACCGGTTGCGCAATACCCTGAAGTTGCGCCACCCGGTATTATCATTTCAGTGAGTTACCCTGGAGCTAGCCCGGAAGTGATGAACACATCCGTCGTGTCTCTGATCGAGCGTGAAATTTCGAGTGTTGACAATTTACTCTATTTTGAATCTTCCAGTGACACGACAGGGATGGCGTCAATTACGGTAACTTTCAAACCCGGCACCGACATCAAACTCGCCCAGATGGATCTGCAAAACCAAATTAAAATTGTGGAATCTCGCCTGCCGCAGTCGGTAAGACAGAATGGGATAAATGTTGAGGCAGCTAATTCCGGTTTTTTTAATGATGGTGGGGTTAAAATCGCCAAGCGGAGCCTATCAGGAAGCTGACTTAAGCGATTATTTTGCAAGGAATGTTACTGATGAACTCCGTCGCGTACCCGGTGTAGGTAAAGTCCAGCTTTTTGGCGGAGAAAAGGCACTCCGCATATGGCTGGATCCGATGAAATTACACAGCTATGGGCTCTCTGTTACGGATGTAATAAGCGCCATCAGTCAACAAAACGTGATTGTTTCACCGGGCAGAACCGGAGATGAACCCGCGACGAGCAGTCAAGAGGTGACCTATCCAATAACGGTAAAAGGGCAGCTCTCTTCGGTTGAAGAATTTCGCAATATCACGATTAAATCACAGGTCTCAGCCGCCCGGGTGACACTGGCAGACGTTGCCCGCGTGGAATCCGGGTTGCAAAGTTACGCATTTGGCATCCGTGAAAATGGCGTGCCTGCAACGGCTGCCGCCATTCAGTTGTCTCCTGGCGCAAATGCGATTAGTACTGCGTCGAGTATCCGCGCGCGGTTAACAGAACTGTCCGGTGTGCTTCCCGAGGGAATGACATTCACCGTGCCTTTCGATACGGCTCCATTTGTAAAGCTATCGATATTGAAGGTAGTTGAGACATTTGTTGAAGCCATGGTTCTGGTCTTTTTCGTGATGCTGCTTTTCCTTCACAAGATACGCTGTACGCTTATTCCTGCGATTGTGGCACCCGTGGCGCTGCTCGGCACATTTACCGTAATGCTATTAAGCGGTTATTCCATCAATATTTTAACCATGTTTGGAATGATACTGGCCATCGGGATTATTGTTGACGATGCTATTGTTGTGGTGGAGAACGTCGAACGACTGATGGAAGACAAAAAAATGTCTCCACAGGATGCAACGCGAGAAGCGATGCGTGAAATTACGCCGGCAATCATTGGTATTACGCTGGTGCTCACTGCGGTGTTTATACCAATGGCCTTTGCCAGCGGTTCTGTGGGTATTATTTATCGACAGTTCAGCATTTCGATGGCGATATCCATTTTACTGTCGGCATTCCTGGCGCTGACGTTAACGCCTGCGCTTTGTGCAACCCTGCTCAAACCACATGGTATTCATCAGGGTAAAAGCAGCGTATTTTCAGCGTGGTTTAACGCTCACTTTCATCGCCTGACTTCGTTTTACGCCACTGGTCTGGGATTTGTACTGAAGCGTACTGGCCGTATGATGATGATCTACGCTGCATTATGTTTGGCATTGTTTGCCGGGCTGTCCACCTTACCATCATCATTTTTACCCGATGAAGATCAGGGTTATTTTATGTCCTCAATCCAGCTTCCTTCTGATGCCACGATGCAGCGGACGCTTAAGGTCGTCGATACATTTGAAGAGGAGATCGCCCATCGGCAGGCGGTAGAAAGTAACATTATGATTCTGGGATTTGGTTTTTCAGGGTCAGGCCAAAATTCGGCCATGGCATTCACCACCCTCAAGGACTGGAGACAACGCAAAGGAACCACGGCACAGGAAGAAGCTGACCATATTCGGTCCCAAATGGCAAACGTGCCGGACGCCGTAACAATGAGTCTGCTGCCTCCGGCTATTTCTGATATGGGAACCTCATCCGGGTTCACTTATTATTTACAGGACAGAGGGGGGAAAGGCTATCAGGCACTCAAAAAGGCGGCCGATGAGCTTATTGTACAGGCAAATCATAATCCTCACCTTGCCGATGTCTATATTGATGGACTTGGTGAGGGAACAAGCCTTTCCCTGCATGTCGACAGGGAAAAAGCGGAAGCCATGGGGGTTTCGTTTGATGAAATAAATCAAACCATTTCCGTTGCAGCAGGTTCCAATTATGTTAATGACTATACCAATAATGGTCGGGTTCAGCAGGTTATCGTCCAGGCGGATGCGCCATACCGGATGCAGCCTGAACAACTTTTGGCTTTGTCTGTTAAAAACCGTCTGGGGCAGATGCTTCCATTATCCACTTTTGTGACGCTTTCGTGGAATGTTGCACCGCAGCAACTGATACGCTATCAGGGATATCCTGCCATACGCATAACCGGGAGTTCCGCACAGGGAAAATCGTCAGGTACCGCAATGGCGGCAATGGACAATCTGGCTAAGCACTTACCACCGGGGTTCGCCGGGGAGTGGGCGGGAAGTTCGTTACAGGAAAAAGAGTCTGCATCACAGCTTCCGGGTCTTATTGTGCTCTCGGTACTGGTGGTATTCATGGTGCTGGCTGCTCTTTACGAAAGCTGGTCCATTCCCTTCGCGGTCATGCTCGTTGTTCCTCTGGGGCTGCTCGGCGCTGTGCTGGCCGTATCCGTTACAAATATGACGAATGACGTCTTTTTCAAAGTGGGTCTGATAACCCTGATTGGACTTTCCGCCAAGAATGCGATTCTGATTATCGAGTTCGCGAGACAATTGATGAAAGAAGGAAAGAGCCTTATTGACGCGACATTGACGGCTGCAAAGCTACGCTTACGGCCAATTCTGATGACTTCTCTGGCTTTCACATTAGGTGTTGTTCCGCTGATGCTTGCCAGTGGAGCCAGCGACAGCACGCAGCATGCGATTGGTACCGGTGTATTCGGCGGGATGATTAGCGGAACGCTACTGGCCATTTTCTTTGTTCCGGTATTTTTCGTGACGATCACACGATTTACAGGCATGCGAAAATACAGACTGGGGAATAGCCGGAACGGCTAATCTCTGCCCTGTGTTCCGGCCAGTTTAAAGCAGACTTCTTGCTGAACTGGCTGGCATTACATTATCAAGGACATTATGACCATCATTACCACTCAAAGATTAATCATTCGCCATTTTAAGGAAGAGGATGCGGCAGCTCTTTTCAATTACCTCTCTTCACCACGTACTCCTTGCTTTAAGGATGAAAAGTTACATTCACTCGCTGAGGCAGAGGTCGACGTGGCTAAACGAGCCTCTGACCCAACACAGTTTGCCGTTTGTCTAAAAGAAACCGATACGTTAATCGGACATCTTTTTGCGGACAATAGCAACGAACCAGACAACAATACCTGGTCAGTAGGCTGGCATTTTAATCAACGTTTTGAACATCAGGGATATGCAAGCGAGTCAGTTGCTGCACTGTTTGATTATTTATTTAAAGTAAAAGGCGCCAGACGTTTGTATGCCTGGGTGGAAGATTATAATTACTCCTCTCAAAAACTATGCGAGCGACTACTTATGCGACGTGAAGGATGTTTTAAAGAATTTGTCTCCTTTGAAAACGAGGAGGGTAAGGCAAGGTATGACGACACATACATCTATGCGTTACTGCATAAAGAATGGACGAAGTAGAGGACGAAGAAAAATGTCCGCTCCTCGCTCATGGCGGACCTTTGGCTCAGTTAACAGTTCGCGCCGTGCCAGAAGCGGATCTCGCTTACTGCCAGGTATCAGTATTTACGGGAAGCAGATCAGCCAGGCTAGGGATATCTATTATTGAGTATTGAACTGAAATCGTATGTCTTGGATTTAAAATCGTTTGCGGGTGGGATATAGGCATTGAGCTTTTTACTGATGCTTGATACTCTCAGAGCACAAGCAGCGACCCAACACCATACTATAAAAGCCACAATAACGACGTATAGAGATTTCAAAATCTCTATACCATCACTCTGTGAAGAACCTCTGTATATCTCAGCACCGATATATAATAGCAACGATATTAACACAAAAGGTATTATCCACTTATGGAATTTATGAGGGTATATATTCCCGTTAGTAATTGTGTACATGCCCTGATAACGCAAGACTGCCTTCAAGGACGGAATCAATGACTGTGCATAATCGGAACTCAAGCATATGATTTTATAAGATAAATGCCAATCTCTATGCAGTCCGAACGACTGTAGGCGGAACTGCTGTTCCGCCTTTGCTAACGGATCGGAGATGGGTACAGAAGAGGTTCTAAGCCATTCGACTGCTTTTATCTGCTCGGAGGATGAGCGTGAAAAAAAGTCTCTGCGATGAAACTGAATATACTTTTTTGTAATCGCTCCAATGATAGTAAGAATGACTGCGGAACCCACTTGGTTACTAAATAGGTCCTTTATTATCGATATCATAGCTTTTCTCCTGCTTATCTAATTTCTAAAAGAGATAATATTTTATTTTTTAAAAGCTAAAAAATTTGGTTCCTCAATTTTATAGCAACTACAGTTCCTTTCAAAAGATCTCAGTCTAAAGAATACTACTTTCTCCGGCAGCAACTCCATTACCTGTGGTTTAACACGTAGCATAAAGTCATCAATGGAGCTATCCCGTTCCCGAACTTCCGCTCCTCGCTCAAATCAGACCTTCATCCCAGTCAGATTGCCCACGTCGTGTCGAAGCGTAAGTGAGAACGCCAGAAGCCCTCAAATATCGATGCTTCGTTTCTCCGGGATGCTTACACTTACACCCAAACCAAAAAAAGCCCCTGCGCGAAAGCAGGGGCAAGCCATGTCAGAGCTTTTTTATTAGTTAAACACCATCCCGCCGTCGATCAGCAATGACTGACCGGTCATATAATCAGAATCCGGGCTGGCAAGATAGGAGACGCAGGCGGCGACATCTTCCGGCTCGGACAGGCGGCCGAGGGTGATGCGTTTGGCGAACTCGGCGGTACCGTAGCCCAGCGGTTTACCGGCGGCTTCGGACACCTGGCGGTCAATTTCGGCCCACATCGGCGTTTTGACAATCCCCGGGCAGTAGCCGTTGACCGTGATGCCCAGCGGCGCGAGGTCGCGAGCGGCGGTCTGGGTTAAGCCGCGTACCGCGAATTTACTGGAGCTATACACCGCCAGCTCCGGGTTGCCGACGTGGCCGGCCTGGGAACAGGCGTTGATGATTTTCCCGCCGTGACCCTCTTTCTTAAAGGCCTCGACCGCTGCCTGGATGCCCCAGATCACCCCTTTGACGTTGATGTTGTAGACTTTGTCGACAATCTCCGGGGTAATGGACTCGATCGGCGTGGATGGCGCCACGCCGGCGTTGTTGACGATGACGTCGAAGCCGCCCAGCGTTTTGCGCGCCTGTTCGACGGCGGCAAATACCTGGTCGCGGTCAGAAACATCCACTTTCACCGCCATGGCGCGGCCGCCGGCCTGGTTGATTTCGGAGGCGACCGCTTTGGCGGTGGCGTCGTTATAATCGGCAATGGCCACGGCAAATCCATCCTTCACCAGACGAAGGGCGATAGCTTTACCAATCCCCTGGCCGGCGCCGGTAACAAGTGCGACTTTTTTCATTTTTCTTTCCTTATTGTGATGACTTACAGAATCTGACTCAGATGCAGCTGGCCCATCAGCAGCGGGTTATCGCGATAATCCACCGGGATGGCCACCACCGCCGGGCCGTCGACGTCCATCGCCGCGCGCAGGGTCGGCTCCAGCGCCTCGGCGCTTTCCACGGCAAACCCTTTCGCGCCGAAGGATTCGGCATAGGCTTTAAAATCCATCGGTCCAAACTCGACGCCGGACAGGCGCTGGTATTTTTTCTCTTCCTGGATAGCGACCATGTTGTAGCCGTTATCGACCCAGATAAGATGCAGCACGTTGGCTTTCAGGCGGACGGCGGTCTCCAGCTCCATGCTCGACTGCAGGAAGCCGCCGTCGCCGGAGACGGAGACCACTTTGCGCTCAGGATTGACCAGCCAGGCGCCGATGGCCCAGGGCAGGGCGACGCCCATGGTCTGCTGGCCGTTGGAGATCATCACCTGGCGGGCGCGGAAGCTGTACAGGTAGCGGGCAATCCAGATATGGAAGCTGCCCATGTCCACGGTCAACGTGACGTCGCTGTTGACGATATCCTGCATGGCGCGAACAATGCGCAGGGGATGCAGGGCAAACTGGTTCAGCTGCGCGCCGCGGCGGTCCAGCAGCTCGCGCTGGTGCTGGCGGTCGCGGAGGATCTCCGCCGCCTGCGGGGAGAGCACCAGCCGATGATCGATATTTTGCGCCAGCTTGTTGAGAGTGCCGGCGATATCGCCCACCAGCTCGACATCCGGGGTGTAGTTGCGCTCTTCATAGGCGGGCAGCACGTCGATGTGCACCAGCGTCGCGTTGCCGCTGTTCCACATCGCCGGTTCGTATTCCACCGGGCTGTAGCCGATGCAGATCACCAGGTCGGCGAGCTGCAGCAGACGGTCCCCGGCCTGGTTGTTAAACAGCCCAACCCGGCCGGCGAAGCGAGAGAAGTTATCCTGATTCACCGCTCCGGCGGCCTGATAGGTGCTGGTGACTGGAATATGGCTGGTCTCCAGCAAACGGCGCAGCGCCTTGCTGTTTTCCGGCTGGCTGGCCATCAGGCCGAGCAGGAAGATCGGGTTCTTCGCCTGGGCGATAAGCTTCGCCACCTGGTCGATGGCATCATCCGGCGCGGCGCCCATCTGCGGGGCCCCGCTGGCCGGCAGCACTTTGCCGCTGACCGGGCCATCGACCACATCCTGCGGCAGGCTAACGAACGCGCTGCCCGGCCGGCCCTGCTCGGCGGCGCGGAAGGCGTTGGAGACCACTTCCGCCAGCGCATCCGGCGCCGTCACCTCGACGGCGTATTTGGTTACCGGGCTGAACATCGCCACCGTATCCATACTCTGATGGACCTGTTTGGCTTTATCGGCGCGTTTTACCGCGCCGCCCAGGGCCACCACCGGGTCGCCTTCGCTGTTCGCGGTGGCCATGCCGGTGATCAGGTTAGAACAACCCGGACCGGAGGTGACCAGCGCCACGCCCGCTTTGCCGGTAATACGTCCGACGGCGGCGGCCATAAATGCGGCGTTGGCTTCGTGGCGTACCGGAATAATGCGAATCGAGGAATCCAGCAGTGAATCGAAGACCTTGTCGATTTTGGCGCCGGGGATGCCGAACACCTGGCGTACCCCCTGAGCTTCCAGCTGACTGACGACGAGATCGGCGCCGTGCGCCCACTGGCGTACCGGATACTGTTTGTCCATGTGACCCCCTTAACTTTCTACGGAACGGATGGCGGCATCGAGATTATCGGGATGCAGATTAGCCTGCAGGAACGCGCTGTCGGCGGGCAGGTCGATCATCAGCTTGTGAATTTCGCCGAAGGTCAGCACCCCGTGGTCGAGCTGGTAATCCAGCAGGTGACCGCCGCCTTTGCGGTCATCAGTAATAAAATGCTCGTGATACCCGGCGACGTTGATCCCCTGCATATGCTGCGGGGTCCGAAAGCCGACCAGCACCCCTTCGCGCTGGTTAAAGCGGAACACCGGCTGATCGTCGAGGACGTCGGTCATCGCCCGGTACGGCGGCGTCTGGCGCGGCACGGTGCGGGTATGGGCATGGCGGAAATGGCCGTCGATGCGCAGGGCGCAGAACAGGTTGTCAGAGGGGATTTGCTGGTCGATCACCTCGTGCAGCTGCTGGCGGCTCACCGGATGGTCAAAGGTTTTCCGGTACTGCGGCTGGAACCAGGTCATCACCGCGAACGGCGTTTTCTGCTCCGGCTGGGCTTTGCGCGCGCTGCCGTCGGCGCGCAGCTGATAGACCTGACTGCTGAAGGCGATCAGCTCCCCGTCCAGCTCATTAAAGGTGCCGAGGCCGAAATCGCCGTGTTTCAGCAGGTCCGCGATGGTGGTGCTGCCTTCGTAAACCCCGCTCAGCAGGGCGCTCATGAGCGATGTCTGATAGAGCACGCTCTCGGGATGCTGCGCGGAAAACGCCCGCAGGGTTTCGCATAGACTCTCTTCGCAGGTGCATTCAGCAGAATGATTCATATACCACTTCCTCGTTCAACAAATATAAGAAAGGTTAAATAAATGTTGACCCGATTCAGCTCACAGTTCCAATATAGAAACCATGCTGGTTTGAGACGTTTTCGATATGGAACTTCGTTATCTTCGCTATTTTGTCGCCGTCGCCAGGACGCGGCACTTCACCCAGGCCGCCAAGGAGCTGGGTATTTCACAGCCTCCGTTAAGTCAGCAAATTCAGCGGCTTGAGCGCGAAGTGGGGACCCCGCTGTTCCGGCGTTTAACCCGCGGGGTGGAGCTGACGGAAGCGGGAGAGTCTTTCTATGAGGATGCCCGCCAGATCCTCGCCATGAGCGATGCGGCGCTGGAGAAGGCCAAGGGCATTGCGCGCGGGATGAACGGCAGCCTGTCGCTAGGCATTACCAGTTCTGATGCTTTCCATCCGCAAATCTTCACGCTGCTGCACCGTTTTCAGCTCGACCACCCCGGGGTGACCCTGCACCAGATGGAAGACAATATGGCCAATCTGATGACCGCCCTGGGCGAGGCCGAGCTGGATATCGCCTTCGTCCGCCTGCCGTGCGAGAGCAGTAAAGCCTTTAATCTGCGGATTATCGATGAGGAGCCGATGGTTATCGCGCTGCCGCGCGATAACCCGCTGGCGACGCAGCCGACCCTGGCCCTGGAGCAGCTGCGCGACGTGGCGCCGATCCTCTTCCCGCGGGAGGTGGCCCCCGGGCTGTATGAGCTGGTGTATAACAGTTGCCTGCGCGCCGGGATCGATATGGAGCGCGCCTGGCAGTCGTCGCAAATTTCGTCGTCGCTGAGCATGGTCAATGCTGGCTTCGGCTTCGCGCTGGTTCCGCAGTCGATGACCTGCATCCAGCAGCCGAACGTCAGCTATCACCCGCTTAGCGGGGCGCCGCTGAAGACCGATATCGCCATCGCCTGGCGGCGCTTCGAGCGCTCGCGTACGGTGAAACGCTTTCTGGCGATGTTCTGATCTTCGCGGCGCCAGCGGCTTACTGCGCCACCCAGCCGCCATCCATGTTCCATGCGGCGCCGCGCACCTGGGCGGCGGCGTCGCTGCACAGAAACAGCGCCATTTCGCCCAGCTGTTGCGGGGTGACAAACTCCCCGGAGGGCTGTTTTTCCGCCAGCAGCTGGGCGCTGGCCTGCTCCGGGTCGACCCCCTCGGCGATGCGCTTATCGATCTGCTGCTGCACCAGCGGGGTTAGCACCCAGCCCGGGCAGATGGCGTTGCAGGTGATGCCGCTGCGCGCGGTTTCCAGGGCCACGGTTTTGGTCAGCCCGACCACCGCGTGCTTGGCGGCGACGTAGGCCGATTTCTCTTTCGACGCCACCAGGCCATGCACTGAGGCAATGTTGATGATGCGCCCCCAGTTGCGCTGGCGCATACCCGGCAGCGCCAGGCGGGTGGTGTGGAAGACGCTGGAGAGATTGATGGCGAGAATATCGTTCCATTTGTCCACCGGGAACTGCTCCACCGGGGCCACGTGCTGGATGCCGGCGTTATTGATCACGATATCGACGCCGCCGAAGGTGCTTTCGGCATAGTGCATCATCGCCTCGATCTGCCCGACGTCGCGCAGGTCGGCGTCGTGATAGCCGGGGATCTTGCCCAGCGCGGCGACTTCAGCCCGGGCGTGGCTGCTGTCGCCGAAGCCATTGAGCACCAGCTGGGCGCCTGCCTGCGCCAGCACTTTGGCGATCCCTAAACCGATGCCGCTGGTGGAGCCGGTGACCAGCGCCGTTTTACCGTGTAAGTTCATTGTATTACTCCTTCAATCTGGTATCAGACAATGCCGGTCACATAGAACGTGGCAATGACAAACAGTACCGCGAGGCTTTTGATCACCGTGATGGCGAAAATGCCGCCGTAGGCCTGGCGATGGCTCAGGCCGGTGATCGCCAGCAGGGTGATCACCGCCCCGTTGTGCGGCAGGGTGTCCATGCCGCCGCTGGCCATGGCGGCGACACGGTGCAGTACCTCGAGCGGAATATTGGCGGCGTGGGCGGCGGCGACAAAGGTCTCGGACATCGCCGCCAGGGCGATGCTCATCCCCCCGGAGGCCGAGCCAGTGATCCCGGCCAGCACCGTGACGCTGATCGCCTCGTTTAACAGCGGATTGGGAATGGCCGCGAGGGCTTTTGACAGCACCAGGAAACCCGGCAGGGCGGCGATAACCGCGCCGAAGCCATACTCAGAGGCGGTGTTCATCGCCGCGAGAATAGCCCCGCCCACCGCCGTCCGACTTCCCTCCGCCAGCCGGCCGCGGATATTGCGATAGCCGCAAACCAGCACCAGCACAATGCCGGAGAGCAGCGCCGCCTGCACCGCCCAGATGGCGGTGATTTTCCCCACTTCGGTGACGACAGGCTTCGCCAGACCCGGCAGGGTGAGCTCATGGCTGGCGCCATACCACTGCGGGATCCAGTGGGTGAACAGCAGATTCAGCACCCCCACTAACAGCAACGGGGCGATAGCGATCAGCGGATGCGGCAGATCGATGTCATCCGGGGTCTCCGGCTCATTTTGCAGGTCGGTCCCATAGCCTTCGCCGCGGGCCTGCGCTTTGCGGCGCTGACGCTCCAGCCACAGCAAACCGAAGATGATAATGAACAGCGAGCCGATAAACCCCAGCCAGGGGGCCGCCCAGGCGTTGGTGCCGAAGAAACTGGTGGGAATAATATTCTGGATCTGCGGCGTGCCGGGCAGGGCGTCCATGGTAAACGAGAATGCCCCGAGGGCGACGGTGGCGGGGATCAGCCGTTTGGGGATCCCGCTCTGGCGAAATAGTTCGGCGGCGAAAGGGTAGACGGCAAAGGCCACCACAAACAGCGACACCCCGCCGTAGGTCAGCAGGGCGCACACCAGCACGATCACCGGGATCGCGTGGCGGCGCCCAAGGATGCGGATGGCGGCGGCGACAATCGAACGAGAGAATCCCGACAGCTCAATCAGCTTGCCGAATACCGCGCCCAGCAGAAACACCGGGAAATAGAGCTTCACAAAGCCGACCATTTTTTCCATAAACAGGCCGGTAAAGGCCGGGCCGACCGCGCCCGGGTCGGTGAGCAGCACCGCGCCGAGGGCGGCGATCGGCGCAAAGAGGATCACGCTGTATCCACGGTAGGCTGCCAGCATCAGTAACGCCAGCGCGGCCAGGGCTATTATCACACTCATCACGACGTCTCACTCTCATTGTTATTGTAGGGGTACAGAACGCGATACTAGGGTTTCAGGGCGAAGCGCAGCTGGTGTTCCCGGCGCGACTGGATGCGCTGGTGCCGGGCCTCGTCCCAGCGGTAAAAGCCTTGCCCGCTGCGGGCGCCGGTGTCGCCTCGCGCCACTTTCTCCGCCACCAGCGACATCATCTCCGTGCCGCTGGCCAGCTCCGGCAGCAGGTGCTGGCAGATATCCTGGACTGTCGCCAGGCCGGTCATGTCCGCAGCCTCCAGCGGGCCGACCATCGCATAGCGGCGGCCCAGCGAGGCGCGCATCACCTGGTCCACCACCTCCGGGGAAGCGATGCCGCTGTGGACGATATGCAGTGCTTCGCGCAGCAGGGCGAACTGCAGCCGGTTGCCGACAAAGCCCGGCGCGGCGCGGTTGAGCACCACCGCCTCCAGCGCGCAGGCGGCGCAAAAGTCGCTCACCTGGCGTGCCAGATGAGGCAGCGTGGCGCTCCCGGGCACCACTTCCACCAGCGGGATCAGGTGCGGCGGATGCCAGAAATGGGCGATCAGCAACCGTTCAGGGTGGCGCATGCCCTGCGCCAGCCGATCCGGCGGCAGGCCGCTGGTGTTGCTGGCGATAATCGTCTCGTCGGCGATCAGCGTTTCCAGCTCGGCGTACAGGGCGTGCTTCAGCGCCAGCCGCTCGGGGATCGCTTCAATCAGCAGCGTGGCATCGGCCAGGGCATTCAGCGTCGGGGTGGGGGTCAGACGGGCCAGCACCGCGTCGCGGTCGGCGGGATCCTGTTGACCGCTGGCCTCCAGCTCGCGCAGGATGGCGCTGGCCACCGCCGGAACCTCAGCGAGACGCTGCGGGTCGGTGTCATACAGGCGGACGGCGTGACCGTGACGGGCGAAATGGCAGGCGATACCGACGCCCATCAGTCCCGCGCCGAGTACCGCCAGGCGTGGTGTAAACATAGTGGCTCCTGTTAACGTTGTAGGGTCATGGCGATGCCCTGGCCGCCGCCGACGCACAGGGTTGCCAGCCCTTTGCTGGCGCCCCGGCGCTGCATCTCATGCACCAGGCTGACGAGGATCCGGCAGCCGGAGGCGCCGATGGGATGCCCAGGGCGATGGCGCCGCCGTTGACGTTGACCTTCTCGCTATCCCACTCAAGCAGCTGACCGACGGCCAGCGCCTGGACGGCAAAGCCTCGTTGGCTTCGATAAGGTCCACCTCGTCCAGCGTCCAGCCGGCGCGCTGCAGCGCCTGGCGGCAGGCGCTCACCGGGCCGATGCCCATCACCGACGGGTCGACCCCGGCGACCGCTGAGCTGACAATGCGCGCCAGCACCGGCAGCCCAAGCTCGCGCGCTTTATCGACACGCATCAGCAGGACCGCCGCGGCGCCGTCGTTCAGCGACGAGGCATTCCCGGCGGTGACGCTGCCGTCAGCCGGGCGAAACGCCGGGCGCAGCTGGGCCAGCTGCTGCTCGCTGGTCTCCGGGCGCGGTTGCTCATCGTCAGTCACGACTCGCGGCGGCTTTTTGCCCTGCGGGACGCTGACCGGAACGATCTCCTCGCGAAAGCGCCCGGCGGCGATAGCGGCCGCCGCTTTGCGCTGGGAGCTGGCGGCGAAGGCGTCCTGGCGCTCGCGGCTGATGTCGAAGGCGTCGGCGAGGTTCTCGGCGGTAATGCCCATGTGGTAGTCGTTAAAGGCGTCCCACAGGCCGTCCTGGATCATGCTGTCCTGCAGGCTGGCGTGGCCGAAACGCAGGCCGTCGCGGGCGCCATGCATCAGATAGGGAGCATTGCTCATGCTCTCCTGGCCGCCGGCGATAACGATCCCGGCGTCGCCGCAGCGGATCGCCTGCACCGCCTGCTGAACCGCTTTCAGTCCGGAGCCGCAGACCAGATTGACGGTGACCGCCGGAGTGTCGACCGGCAGGCCGGCCCGCAGCGCGGTCTGGCGCGCCGGGTTTTGCCCGCAGCCGGCGGTAAGCACCTGGCCGAAAATTAGTTCGTCGACCGCTGCGGCGGGCAGCTGGCAGCGTTCAAGCAGGCCGCGCACCACCGCTGCGCCGAGGTCGACGGCGGAAAGAGGGGCGAAGGCGCCGCGAAAGCTGCCTACCGGGGTGCGTACTGCAGCAACAATGGCAATATCGGTCATGGTCTCTCCTTAACTGAAGCGCATTTCGCGCACGTCGTCGGCGACGATCAGCCGTCCCGCCGTTTTACGTATCACCTCGTCGGGGCTGACCCCCGGGGCCACTTCGCGCAGGACAAACGCGCCGTCGACAATCTCCAGCAGGGCCAGATCGGTGAGTACCCGGCGAATACAGCCCACGCCGGTGAGCGGCAGGGTGCACTGCGGCAGCAGTTTGGATTCGCCGTTTTTTGAGGCGTGGGTCATCACCACGATGATGTTCTGCGCGCCGGCCACCAGGTCCATGGCGCCGCCCATCCCCTTGACCATTTTTCCAGGGATCATCCATGAGGCGATGTTGCCCGCGACGTCGACCTCAAAAGCGCCAAGAACGGTCAGGTCGACGTGGCCGCCGCGGATCATGGCGAACGACTGGGCGGAATCGAAGATCGCTGCCCCGGTTTGCGCGGTGACGGTTTGTTTACCGGCGTTAATCATGTCGGCGTCGATGGTTTCCTCATCGGGAAATTCGCCCATCCCCAGCAGGCCGTTCTCCGACTGGAGCATCACTTCAATGCCGGCGGGAATGTAGTTGGCCACCAGCGTCGGGATACCGATCCCGAGGTTGACGTAGTCGCCGTCGCGCAGCTCCTGGGCGACGCGCATCGCCATTTGTTCACGGGTCAGCATCTCAGTGCCCTCCGGCGCGCAGGGTGCGCTGTTCAATACGTTTTTCGAATTGCCCGACGATCAGCCGGTCGACATAGATCCCCGGAGTATGGATGGCGGAGGGGGGCAGTTCGCCCGGCGGCACAATCTCTTCCACCTCCACCACCGTAATGCGCCCGGCGGTGGCCATCAGCGGGTTGAAATTCTGCGCGGTGTGGCGATAGACCACGTTGCCGTACCAGTCGGCTTTCCAGCCTTTGACCAGCGCGAAATCGCCGCGGATCGCCTCTTCAAGGATGTAGTGTCTTCCGTCGAACTGGCGCACCTCTTTGCCTTCGGCGACCGGGGTGCCATACCCGGTGGCGGTGTAAAAGCCGGGGATGCCAGCGCCGCCGGCGCGGATTTTTTCCGCCAGCGTTCCCTGCGGGGTGAGTTCTACCGCCAGCTCGCCGCTCAGCACCAGCTGTTCAAACAGCGCGTTTTCCCCGACGTAAGAGGCCACCACCTTGCTGACCTGGCGCGACTCCAGCAGCATGCCGAGACCGAAACCGTCGACCCCGCAATTGTTGGAGACCACCGTCAGCCCCTGCACCTGGCGACGCTGCACCTCGGCGATCAAGTTCTCGGGAATGCCGCACAGGCCGAAGCCGCCGGCGAGCAGCGTCATGCCGTCCGTTAACCCTTCCAGCGCCGCTTCGTAACTGGCGACGCGTTTATCCAGTCCTGCCATCTTGTCTCTCCTGCCTTGCGATAGCCTTATCATTGGCGCAGGCGACTGATTTGATAATTTTGAATTTGTGACTCACTCATTTGGAATTTTAATTAATTTCCTGTTAACTAATTTTTTTCAATTAGTTAACAGGAAGAAAAATGAGAATGAGTGTCAAACAGTTACGCGCGTTTTTAGCGGTAGCTCACACTCTGAATTTCGCCCACGCCAGCGAAAGGCTGAATCTGTCGCAGCCAGCTCTCAGCCTGACCATCAAAGGGTTGGAGGAGGCGCTGGGCGGCGCGCTGCTGCAGCGCAGCACCCGCAAAGTGACCCTCACCCAGGAGGGGGAACTCTTTCTGCCGATGGCCCGTCAGCTGCTGGCCGACTGGGATAACGTCGAGGAGGCCATGCGTCAGAGCTTTACCCTGCAGCGGGGTAAAATTTCGGTCGCCGCGATGCCGTCGTTTGCCGCCAACGTTCTGCCGGAGGCGTTGAAAGCCTTCCGCGACCGCTATGCCGGGGTGAACGTCACTGTGCATGACGTGATTAATGAGCAGGTGATCGAGATGGTGCGCGAGGGGCGGGTGGAGATGGGCATCGCTTTCGAGCCATCGCCCAACCACAACCTGCTGTTTACCCCGCTGGCGGTGGACCGCTTCGTGGCGATCGTTCCCCAACAATCCCCGCTGGCGAAGAAAAAGCAGCTCTCCTGGCAGGAGCTGTTGACCCTCGACTTTATTACCCTGCAGCGCCCCTCGGCGGTACGCCTTATGCTGGAGGAGGCGCTGGCGCGCAGCGGACGTCAGCTGGACGTGGCGCTGGAGAGTCATCAGCTGGTGACGGTGGGGAGGATGGTGGCCAGCGGCCTGGGGGGCAGCGCGGTGCCGGCGCTGTGTAAAACGCAGATGGCATCGTTGGGCGCCGTCTGCATCCCGCTCTGCGATCCGCCGATTGAGAAGTGCGTCGGCGCGATCCATGCCGGACATCTGCCGCTGTCGAAGGCGGCGCAGGCGCTGCTGGATACGCTGAAAGGGTTTTTACCCACCTGAGGTGTGGGCGTCAAAAAAAACCGGCCTGCTGGCCGGTTTGACAATCAGATTTTACAGGCGTCGCCGCAGTCGTCGTCGGCAACGATCGCCTGGGCTTTTTTGTCCGCTTCTTCCAGACGCTCCGCGTTGCGCTCTTCCGCTTCATCCAGGCCGCTGAAGACCAGGTTGTCGAGATCAATTTCCATAAGTTACCTATCGTTGCTGGTTTTGAATCAGGGTCAAGTATAGGGCATAACCGCCAGCAGATGTAGCCGCGCTTCGCGCCGAAGGCACAGAGCGTTAAGTCGCTGAGCGGAGGGCGTTACCTACCATAAATAATCGTTGACAGAATAAGTTTAGCGACAAATAACGTCGCCAGGATAATTTCCTGCCTGAATATTAAATGAAAGGACAACGAAGGAGTAATTAAGCGTTGACGAAACGCTTTTATGTTAATATGGCCGCGATTATGGATGAATCTATGGATCTTAATCAATGGAACATACTGTTGCAGGCGCCATCAAAGAATGGCGTAAACATAATAAAGTGATCGGTCAGGTCAAAATAAGCTATAAAAAAATTTTACGAAAATGCAGAGAGCTCTCGCTCGCAGGAGGTAAATACAGAGAATATCAAGGACTTTGTGCGAAATATCAGTGCGCGCGGTTGACCGCGGTGACCAAAGGACTGGTGCCTTTTGAGGATAAACCGTTTAAAGCGTATCTCAATAAACGGCTGTCAAAACGACGCAAACTGGATATTGCCCATGGTTCACTGAATTTCATCGAGAAAACGTTTCACCCTGATGTCCTGCCGCAGCTCTACAATGTCGCGGATTTTGGCCGCGAGATGTTTTCTATTCCCTTGAAAAATGGCGATAAGCTTGACGTTAAGCTGCTGGCCTCGCCGTTTCAGGAGGAAGGGGAGCTGATGCTGCAGCTGTTTCTTGGCGACCGGCGCATCTATAGCGTCTGTTTTTCCTGCACCGACGATGGCCGCGCTTATATCGGCGGCATCCAGGGCGGGAAAGATATCACCAATGACGAAGTGAAGGTGCTGACTAAAGAGCTGCATGGCGCGCGGCCGAAAAATATCATCATGAGCGTGCTGTATGGTTTGCTGCGATATTTCAACATCTCCACGGTCTACGCCATCGATTCTGATTACCACGTGAAAAGCGATCTGGTGAAAGCCAGTTATTCATCGCTGTGGCTGGAAATGGGCGGTGAGAAACAGGCTCGCGGCTGGTATAAACTGCCGGCGCAAGAGATCAAAAAGAGTATTGAAGAGGTGAAAAGTAAGCACCGGAGCCAGTTTATTAAGCGCGAAGGTCTTAAAGAGCTGATTCAGATTAATATGGCGAATGCCCTGCAGCAAATTACCTTGCCTGCGCGGGTGAATTAACGCCACTCACACGTCAGGCGAGCAGCAGGGGGCTGCTGCCCGCCTGACGATATCCTTTCTTCACTGGCGCGTTTCCAGCCAGATTTCATCCTATCCCAGGGCTTTTGTGGCCGGTCGAAAATGGCGAGGCCGCGCGTCCGGCAAGCAGTGCCAGGAATACATTCCTCAGGTTTCGGCATGGGTACCGGCTTTGACGATCTGTAGCGCGCTGGGGCTCGCCACGCTGCCGCTGGCAGTGACGAACCCCGGATGGACGGTCTCGCCGCTGGCGCTGTCCACCAATGCAATAGGCGGCGCGCTATGCAGCACGTGCTGGTGGCCCCATTCCATCAGGGCGAACAGCACCAGCGCCGGGATACTGCTGTGACTGGTGCCGATGGCCGCCGCCGCCGCGGTGGGCTTTATCGTCCATATGGCGGGACTGTCCGGCGCAGGATGAGGTTGGGCGGCAACGGGCCAGCGACCCGTTAGCGCCCAACCGGACCGGGGACCATCAGGTCGTGGGGCTTTCGCGGGTGGCCCGCGCCAGCGGGTTGCCGTCCAGTTCCAGCTGGTCGCGCAGCGCCCAGCCGCGCAGCTTGCCGGGGTTAAGCAATCCCGCCGGGTCGAGAGACTGTTTCACCGCCACGACGTCGGGACGAATCACGCCCTGTTTGCCGTCCTCAACCTGCAGCACGTGGGGGTTGTTAATCTTGACGTCGTTGTCGCGAAATATCTGCATGATGTCGTTAAGACGTTCGGGCGTGGTATAGCGCACCAGCTGCAGACCGCTGGCGGTGAGATTGCCCTCGATATCGCGCAGGAATTCAATATGGGACATCACCTCCCCGGCGAAGTGCTGCTCCATCTGTAAAATTTGCTGCGGATAGCGCAGCGGATCAAACGCCGTCTGCAGATAGGTCAGCGTATTGTCCACCTTGAGCGCATGCAGGGTGGTGTGGTTCCAGCAGTATTCCATTAACGAGCCGTTGCGCGTCCGGGCCTCCTCGCTGGCCTGCCGGATGGCGTTGCTCCCGCGATGGCGCGGTAACAGGCTGGCGCAGAGTCCTTCGCTCTCCTCGGCGATCAGGCTGATAACCGCATGTTGCCCGGCATGGTAACGATCGTTGAGGTGGCTAAAATAGTCAGCGATCGGCGTGGCCAGCAGCGCCACCTGGCGCTTCACCAGCCCCGGCGAGCGGACGCAGGCGTTGGCATAGTTCAGCGCATCGGCGAAATCGTCAAACACGTCCAGACGTTCAATCCACTGGTGCGCAGGCGCCAGCGCCAGCTCAACCTCCAGGATAATGCCGTTGGTGCCGTAGGCGTGATGCAGCAGCAGCGCTTCGGGAGCCGGGACGGTCAGCACGCGGGGGACCGCTCGACGGTCATCACTTTGACGCTGAGCACATTGCCGGGCGCCGCCAGCGGCCCATAGTTGATGGAGCCGATACCGCCGAACCCGCCGCCGTAGAGACCGCCCAGGCTCGCCAGTCGATAGGTCGATGGCATACAGCGCAGCTCCCAGCCCGTCGGGCGGGCGGCGGTTTCGATGTCCGCCAGGCGAATGCCGGCCTGGGCCCTCACTGTGCCGTTGCCGAGGGCGACGATCTGGTTGAGTCCGGTCATATCCACCAGCAGCCCGCCTTCGAGGGGGACCAGCTGTCCGTAGTTGCCGGTGGCGCTGCCGCGCAGGGTCAGCGGCAGCTGGTGCTGCGCGCAGGCGCAGACCAGCTGGCGCAGCTCCTCTTCATCGCGCGGGCGAACCACCGCGTCCGCCTGTTTCCCCGCCAGTTGCTCGGTGAGTAGCGGACTGAACCAGTGAAAATCGCGGGAGAGCCGTTTGATCTTCGCCGGCTGTAAGGTCCACTCCAGCGCCGGGAGTGCCTGCTGGATCGCCGCGACCGCGTGTTGACGCTGTTCATCAGTCATCATTCTTTTTCCTGTTCGTCAGCAGAACATTAATGAGATTGCACGGCTTCGCTTTCATGCCAGGCGCTGAGCGCCCGGCGCGAGACCCAGGACATCACGCCAAACAGCGCGATCCCGGCGAGAGAGATCAGCAGCAGCGCGGCAAACATCAGCGGGATATCCAGCTGGTAGCCGGCCTGTAGGATCTGATAGGCCAGCCCGGTATTGGTCCCGCCGGTCCCGGCGACAAACTCCGCCACCACCGCGCCAATCAGCGACAGCCCACTGGAAATACGCAGCGCGCCGAAGAAATAGGGCAGCGCCGAGGGGATACGCAGCCGCACCAGCGTTTGCCAGCGGCTGGCGTGATTGAGGCGAAAATAGCTCAGCAGGCCGGGGGAGACGCTGCGCAGTCCCTGAGTGGTATTGGAGATGATGGGAAACACCGCCATCAGGGTGGCGCACACCACCAGCGAGAGCGTGGCATCCTTCACCCAGATGATGATCAGCGGGGCGATGGCGACGATCGGCGTCACCTGCAAAAACACGATGTAGGGAAACAGGGCGGTTTCCACAAAGCGGTTCTGCACCAGGATAAACGCCACCGCGGCGCCGATGACAATCGACAGTAGAAACGAGATCAGGGTGATCTTGAGGGTGAACAGCAGCGCCAGCAGCAGCGGCGTGAGATGCGTCCACAGGCTTTCCAGCATCACCAGCGGCGACGGCACCAGAAAGGCCGGGATACGGAAATAGCTCACCGCGCCCTGCCACAGGAGCACCATCGCCACCGCGACGAGGGTCGGATAGAGAATTTTGAGAAAACGCGGATGCTGGATCCACGGCGTTGCGGTTGTATTTTTCATATTATGACTCCATACCGGACTGGCTGGCCTGCAACAGACTGTCCTGCAGCTGACGGGCATACAGGGAAAAGGCCGGGCTGACGCGGAACGCCTCGCTGCGCGGGAACGGCTCGCGGATGGGGATATCTTCGACCACTCGTCCGGGACGTGCCGCCATCATGATCACCCGCTGGGAGAGAAACACCGCTTCGTGGATCGAGTGGGTGACGAACACTACCGTCAGGTTTTGTTCCTGCCAGAGACGCAGCAGGTCGCTGTCGAGTTTGTTACGCGTAATTTCATCCAGCGCGCCGAAGGGCTCATCCATCAGCAGCAGCTTTGGTCGGGTGACCAGGCCGCGGGCGATGGAGACGCGCATTTGCATGCCGCCGGAGAGTTCGCGCGGCAGGACGTCGGCGAACTTGCCGAGGCCCACCAGCTCAAGGACTTCACTCACCCGGGTATTTCCCTCCGCCCGCGGCACGCCGGCCAGATCCAGCGGCAGCCTGACGTTATTGCGCACGCTGCTCCACGGCATCAGGGTGGCTTCCTGGAAGACGAACGACAGCGGATGCTGGGCCTTTTCCCGACTGTCGCGCCGCCACAGCATCAGCTTGCCGTCGCTGGGCTCCACCAGGCCGGCGACCATCTTCAGCAGGGTGCTTTTACCGCAGCCGGACGGGCCGAGCAGGGTAATAAACTCCCCCTGATTGATGGTCAGGTTGACGGGTAGCAGCGCCCGGGTGCCGTTGCTGTAGATTTTCTCCGCCGACAGCACCTCGATGGCCGGGGTGGCAGCGGCGGGTATAAAGCGGGTATCGCTCATCACGGTCAGTTTCGGGGCGGTATTCATGGCATCACTCCGGCGTCTTTGACCATCTCCAGGGTGTAAGTCTGCTCAAACGGCACCTTGCTGGCGTCGATCAGTTGTTTTTCACCAGCATGTCCCAGGTTTTCTTCAGCCGCGGCTCGGTGATGATGCCGATGCCGCCGGTCTTAGCATCGCCGCCGGTCACCAGCTGGTACTGCTTCATCTGGGCAATGCCAAAGGCGATCTGCTCGGCGCCCATTTGCGGATTTGCTTTACCGATCAGGCTGTTGCCGGGGGCGGGATCCTGCAGGTAGCTTTTCCAGCCTTCCATGGAGGCTTTGACGAAGGCCGCCACCGCCGCCGGACGTTTGCGGATGGTGTCGGCCATACAGATAATCGAGTTGCCGTAGGGCGGGTAGCCCCAGTCGCTGAGCGGATAGACATAGAACGGCTGCCCGCCTATGGCGACGGAGAACGGCTCGGAGGTCACGTAGCCCTGCTGCACCAGGTTTTTATCGGCGAGGAACGGCTGAACGTTAAAGGTATAGGGGCGCACTTTGCTGCCAGCCAGACCCAGCTCGCTTTTCGCCCACGGCCAGAAGGAGGTATAGGCCTCGGTGGCGAGCAGGAAGGTTTTGTCTTTAAGTTCCGCCGGGTTCTCCACCTTGTCATGGGTGATAAACACCGTCGGCGAGTGCTGGAACACGGTGGCGACGGTCACCGCGTGCACCCCGGCCTGCCAGGTCTCCAGCGCCTGGCCGTTGTCGCCAAGGGTGCAATCCGCCTGACCGGCCGCCATCAGCTGCATGACGTTGATCTGCGGGCCGCCCATTTTAATTTCGACATCGAGACCGGCGTGTTGATACAGCCCGGTGGCCTGGGCCTGGTAAAACCCGCCGTGCTCGGCCTGGGCATACCAGTTGGTGAGAAAGGTAAACTTCTCCGCCGCGAAGCAGGAGGCTGAGGTCGCGAGGGCGGCCACGGTCAGCAGGGTAAAAACGGGCGTCAATCTGGTATTCATCAGGGCTCCCTGGATTCAGCAGCGAAAGAAGGTGGTAGGGACTGCACAAAGCCGTGCCAGTGCTGTTTGCCCCAGGTCGGTTCGCGACGTTCGACCCAGGCCATGCGGTGGATCTCGATGATCGCCTGCGCCCAGCTGGCGGCGAGGGAGTCGAGAAGCCCTTCGCCTTGCTCCCGCGTCGCCGGGGTCGGGTCGCCAATCACCCCGCTGGGGCCAAAGTCATACGACGCCCACGCCGCCGCCGGGCGGCCTTTCGACAGGGTTGGGCAGGGGAATTCCGGGGGGAAGTTAGCGACGGCCCGTTCCATATGGACGCACTCCGGCGCCAGCGCCAGCATCAGCGCCGTTTCGCTATGCCCGGCGTGCATCGCCATCCGCTGTTCATGCGGGCTGAGAAACTGTTTTTCGCAGTTGGGCACATTGAACACGTCGTGGGGGATGGCGATGAAATCCCCGTGGCGCATGCGCATTTCCCGGCAGGCGATCTGCAGGATCTGCGGCTGGCCGCCGTGGCCGTTGATCATCAGCAGCTTGCGAAAACCGGCCCGATAGAGAGATTCGGCGATCTCCAGCAGGGTATGCAGCAGCGTATCGCCGCTAAGGGTCAGGGTGCCGGGAAAATGCAGATGCTCCTCGGACTTACCGTAGACGATCGGCGGAATGGCGTAGGCCGGGATCGTCGCCGGCAGCCTGGCGAGGGCATGGCCCGCCACGCCGGAAGATATCACGCTGTCCACCGAGCAGGGCAAATGCGGGCCGTGCTGTTCGATCGCCCCGGTGGGGAGGACGATAACCGTATTGCTTTTATCCGGCAGGGCGGCCACGTCCGTCCAGCTCAGAAAAGGAAGAAAGCGCGCGGCAGGAATGTAACCGTTAATCATCGCGGTGCCTCGGAGTTAAATGACGGGGGTAACCAGACGGTCGCTTCGACTTCAATCAGTACCGTGGCGTCGGGCAGCATTTCGCTGACCTGCACCACGGTGGAAACGGGCGGCTGGTCGGGGTAAAACAGCTTCCTGACCCGGCTGTAATAGGGAAAATGGTCAAGGTTGCGAAAGTACTGCACCAGCTTGATAACGTCGCTCATCTGCCCTCCCGCGGACGCCACGGTGCGGCGGATGCTCTCCAGGACGTACCAGCTCTGGGCGAGGATCGGGCCCTGTTTCGCATCGGTCGAAAATTCGCCGGTCGCCCCCAGCAGCTCCCGCACCGGCTCAGGCACATCCTGAAAGCCGTTGACGATGGTGCCGGTCAGGGGATTGACCGGAATAATGCCGGAGAGAAAGATAAAATCGCCGGCTCTGCGCCAGGCGGCGTACCGCGCCAGCGGCGCCCCGGCGCCTGCTTCAAGACTCATGTGCCATCTCCTCCTGCCACACGCGCCGGTGGGTTAACCTGCCGTGGTTAACCACCAGACGGGCGGCGCGTGTTTAAAGGCCAGGTCAAAGCGGTCGCTACCCGGGGAAAATCACTACGCTGGCCGCTGCCCCCGACGGCAAAGGGGCGCCGCGATCTGCCGGCGAACCGGTTAGCGCCGCGCGATCGCAGATCAGCCGCGACTGCCGGTCGAACAGGTCGCTGAGCTGAGCGCTGAACAGACCGCAGGCCAGGGTGTCCAGCGGGTCATAGCTCCCCGCCGGGCAGAAGGCATCCTGCACGTTGTCGCAGCCGAGCAGGGTGGCCACGCCGGCGGCCTGCGCCTCGTGCAGCAGGGTGATCCCCCGCTGGCGCGGCGTGCGGCCGAACGTCGCATCCTGCAGCAGCAGATTGGTCATCGGCAGGGCGATAAGGGTGACGCCGTGCGCCGCCAGCTGGCGCAGGATCGGCGCCGCCTGTTCGTCGCTGCCGGCGGCCAGCGCGCAGCCGTGGCTGCAGCAGATATGCCCGGGAAAAGGGTGGCGGGAGAGATGATCCGCCAGCCAGGTCAGCCCCTGAGACACTTCGCTGAGCTCCTCATCAATATGCAAATCCAGATCCCAGCGGGCCGCGCTGTACAGCAGATTTTCCATGGCGGTGGCGTCCCAGTTGGAGGAGTGGATGAAGCCGCCCAGCAGGCAGCGCTCTCCGATGTTGGCGACCGTCCGGGCGATGGCCTCCGCTTGCGCCGGCTCGCGAAACAGGGGCAGCGGGACCAGCGCCACCCGCTCCAGGGTGATGCCGCCGGTATCGAGGCGGGCGATCTCCTGCCAGGCGTCCGGCGCGTCGGCGGTAAACCAGTCGACATGGCTGCGCAAATGGGTCACGCCATTCGCTGCCGCCCGGGCCAGCGCGGCGGACGCCCGACGTTGAATATCCGCCCTGGTCCAGTGCCGGCGATCCTCGTGCATAGCGTGGATCGCCGCCAGCAGCCCGGCCTGCGCCGGACGGCAGCGTTCAATGGTGAATGTCTTGTCCAGATGGGCATGGGGTTCCACCAGGCCGGGGAGCGTCAGGGCTCCCGCCAGGTCCCACAGGCCGGGAGTCGGCTGGTCGGTTGGGGTCAATGCGGCAATCCGGCCGTCGCGAAAGGCCAGGTCCGCCAGCAGCGGCTCACCGTTGGCCCGCGTCGGCCAGCCGTCGGGCAGCGCCCAGGCCGGGAGTCGGGCGCGGCTGATCCCGACAAGCGGCGCGCAAGAGGAGGGGAACGTCATCGTCAGTCTCCTCACAGATCCAAAACCAGAAGCGGGGATTTCGCCCGCGAACAGCAGAGCGTGATCTGGTCGTTGTCGGCTTTCTCTTCCGCCGTCAGCACGCTGTCCCGGTGCTCGGGGATCCCGTCGAGGACCCCGGTAATACAGGAGCCGCACATTCCCTGCTCGCAGGAGAGCATTACCTCCACCCCGGCGTGCTGTAATACCTGAGCAATGGTTTGATCCGCGGCCACCTGCAGGCGCTGCCCGCTGGAGGTCAGCTCAATATAAAACGCATTTTTCGCCGCAGTATTATTTTCCGCCGCGGGAGTAAAACGCTCGAATACGAACTGCGACGGCGACCAGCGATATTCCTCCATGACCGACCGCAGTCGCTGAATAAAACCCTCCGGGCCGCAGGCTATTACTACGGTATCAGGGTGGGGCACAGTTAAGCATTCGGGGACCCGCTGGCGAAGCGACGCGCCTTCCTCGCTGCAGTGAATGGCCACCGTGCCGTTCGCAGTCAGCTGGTTCAGGCGCGGGGAGAAGGCGGTCTGGCGCGAACTGGCGACATAATAATGCAGCTCCAGCGCCCCCTTTCTGGCGGCAATCGCTTCAGCCATCGCCAGCAAAGGCGTGATGCCGATACCGCCGGCAAACAGCAGGTAGCGCCCGGCCTGCGGCAGGGGAAAATGGTTGCGCGGCGGCGAAATGGCGAGCCGATCGCCGGCTTTGAGCTGCTGGTGCAAATAGCGTGAGCCGCCGGTGGAAGCATCAGTCAGCCTGACGCAAATTTCATAAGTATTACTGCGGTCAGGCGTGCCGCACAGGGAATACTGCCGCGGACCGACGCCGGGAATAATAATATCGATATGCGCCCCGGCGGAGTAGGCCGGTAATATTTCCCCGGCCGCCGTCTGCAAAATTATGGATAGATTTCCCTGTCCGTTGGGGCGTATTTCCCCGACCGAGACCGAAATAAGATCGTGGCTGTGCATTACCGTTTACTCTCCCTCACTCCGCTGTCTGCAGGGCGGCCAGGGGCGGCGAAGAGATAACTCCCCTTCGCGGTGAACTGTCCGGCGTGCAAGAAAATGGGTGAAACGATCGTTTCTCCGCTATGAATGCTACGGTATTGTGATAAAACTGTTGCGTCCAGAGCTTTGATTCGCACAACCCGTTGCAAAAAAAGAGAGCACCCAAACCATGTTTGCCTTCTCCCGATTTCTGCTCTATTTCACCGAAGTGGCCCGTCAGGGATCGTTTCGTAAAGCGTCAGAGGCGCTGCATGTGTCGGCGTCTTCCATCGACCGTCAGATTTTGCGCGTGGAACAGGAGCTGGCGATGCCGCTCTTCGAGCGCCATCCCACCGGGCTGCGGCTGACCGCTGCCGGGGAGCTGCTCCTGCACGCGGCCAATAACTGGAAAAAGGACTTTACCCGGGTCTGCGAGCAGCTGGATGACCTGCGCGGGCTGCGGCGCGGGCATGTGCGCATCGCCACCATCGATGCCATTAACCGGCATTTCTTTTCGACGATGCTCAAAGAGGTGCATAAACATTATCCCAACATCTCTTTTACATTGACCACCATCAACAATATCCACATCCAGCAGGCGCTGATCTCCGGCGAGGCGGATTTCGGCATCATGCTCAATCCGCAGACCTCCCGTGAACTGCAGGTGAGGGCGTTTGCCGAAATGAATATGGGGATCGTGGTGCCGACCGGCCATCCGCTGGCCTGCCGCAGCGCGGTGCGCTTTAGTCAGTGCCTCGACTACCCGTTTATCCTGCCGTCCGCCCCATTGATGATCAGCGAGCCGGTGGAGGCGCTGGTGAACATCAGCGGCAACGAGGTGAAGGAGGTGGCGGTATCGAATAACATTCACATGATCCGCACCCTGATCAAAGAGCAGATGGGCATCGGCATTCTGTGCCGGCTGGATATTCTCGATGAGATTGAGTCCGGCCAGCTGGCGTTTGTGCCGCTAACCGATCCGCAGCTTAAGCCTTTCACCCTGGCGCTGTGCGTCTCGCCCGCCCGCCAGCTTTCCCTTGCCGCCTCGATGATGCTGAACCAGCTGGAGATGCTCTTCAGCCAGCTGTGAAATGTCGGGCAGGCACTAAAATCATTCATTAGCGCACCATTATGGTGCGTTTCTTGTGAGCATGAATCAAAGGTTGCATGCCCAAGGGCGGCGGCGCAGGCGATTTCTCGCGGCCGCTCGCAGGCGATAAAATCTGGCATTGTTTTTGTATAGCTGAGTGTGAGTAGAAGCGGTCAGTACGGGTTATCCATACGGGACATTGCTCAGTCACCATGTCGCGGTTCAATGTTGACCGGGATGGGAGGCTGAGCCACATTCGCTCGCTCCCCCTCCCGGCGTAAAGAGGAGAGGGATATGAAAACAGGCGCACGCCTTCCCCGGGGCATACGCTGGCTGGGCCTGATGGCCCTCGGCGGTGTCTCGCTGGCCGTTCAGGCCGAGGAGAAAATCGTTCTGCTGACCTCCTGGTACGCCCAGGCGGAGCAGGGGGGTTATTATCAGGCTCAGGCCACCGGGCTGTACAAAAAATATGGTCTCGACGTCGAGATCCGCTCCGGTGGACCGCAGGTCAACGGCATGCAGTTGCTGTTGTCGAAGCGGGCCGATGTGATCATCGGTTACGACCTGCAGCTGCTGGAAGGCATTCAGCGCGGCTTCGAGGCAAAGGCCATTGCCGCGCCCTTTCAGTACGATCCCCAGGGGCTGCTGACCCATGCCGATGTCACCTCCCTGCAGGGGCTGAAAGACAAAACCCTGCTGGTCTCCAGCTCCGGTCAGGCGACGTGGTGGCCGTGGCTGAAGGCGCAATACCAGCTGAGCGACGCGCAGGTTCGCCCCTATACCTTCAATATTCAACCCTTTGTCGTCGATGACGCTGTCGCCCAGCAGGCCTATGTCAGCTCCGAGGTGTTCCAGGTGCAGAAGGCCGGAGTGAAGGCGAACTTCTTCCTCTTTTCCGAGCACGGCTATCCCCCCTACGGCGGCATCCTTATCGCCCGCCCGGATACCATCGCCGAGCGTAAAGCGGCGATGGCGAAGTTTGTCCGCGCCTCAATGGAGGGCTGGGTGAGCTATCTCAAGGATCCGGCGCCGGGCAATGCGTTGATTAAGCAGGACAACCCGAAAATGACCGACGATCTGCTCGCCTGGGGCGTGACCCAGATCCGTGAGCATCACCTGATCGACGGCGGGGATGCCGCCAGCCAGGGCTGGGGGACGATGACCGACGCGCGCTGGCAGAAGACCCGCGACTTTATGGTCAGCGCCGGTCTGCTGGCGGCGGCCACCGACTGGAAACAGGCCTACACCACCGAATTTGTTCAGGCCATGCAGGTTAAACCCTGAGGAGCGACGCCATGTCATTAATGATTAAAAATGCCCATGCCATCCTCAGCGGTCTGCCCGGAGAGGCGGCGCGGCTGGCCGGGCCGGATATTCGCATCCGCGACGGCAAGATTGCCGCCATCGGCAGCCTGACGCCGCTGCCGGAAGAGCGACAGATCGATGCCCGCGACTGCGTGATCTATCCGGCGTGGGTGAACACGCACCACCATCTTTTTCAGTCGCTGCTGAAGGGCGAGCCGCAGGGGCTGAACCAGAGCCTGACGGCCTGGCTGAGCGCCACGCCGTACCGCTTTCGCGCGGCTTTCGATGAACATACCTTTCGTCTGGCGGTACGCATTGGCCTGGTGGAGCTTCTGCGCTCGGGCTGCGCCAGCGTGGCGGATCACAACTACCTGTACTGGCCGGATATGCCTTTCGATACCTCGGAGATTGTCTTCAGCGAAGGGGAAGCGCTGGGGATGCGCATCGTCCTGTGCCGGGGTGGGGCGACCCAGGGCCGGGCGGTGGAACAGGATCTGCCGGTGGCGCTGCGTCCGGAAACCTTCGACGGCTATATGGCGGATGTCGAACGGCTGGTCAGCCGCTATCACGACCCCCGGCCCGAGTCTCTGCGCCGGGTGGTGATGGCGCCCACTACCGTCCTGCACTCCGCGCCGGGCGCCCAGCTGCGGGAGATGGCGAAGCTGGCCCGCCAGCTGGGGATCCGGTTGCACAGCCATTTATCGGAAACCGTCGATTATCTCGACGCCGCGCGGCAGAAATTCGCCATGACGCCGGTGCAGTTCTGCGCGGAACACGACTGGCTGGGAAATGACGTGTGGTTTGCTCATCTGGTGAAGCTGCTGCCGGAGGAGATTGCCCTGCTGGGCCGTACCGGAACCGGCATCGCCCACTGCCCGCAAAGCAACGGCCGGCTGGGCAGCGGCATCGCCGATCTGCTGGCGTTAGAGCAGGCCGGGGTCCCGGTCTCGCTGGGGGTGGACGGCGCCGCCTCGAATGAAGCGGCGGATATGCAAAGCGAAGCCCATGCCGCATGGCTGCTGCAGCGCGCGCGCAAGGGGATGCTGGCGCAGCCGCGCTACGCCGGGGGCACCTTTGAGGGTGGGGCCGATGCGGCCACGGTGGAGGATGTAGTGCGCTGGGGCAGCGCCGGCGGGGCGCAGATCCTCGGCTTAGCGCAGAGCGGCACCCTGCAGGTCGGCATGCAGGCGGACCTTGCCATTTACCGGCTGGACGATCCGCGCTACTTCGGCCTGCACGATATGGCCATTGGGCCGGTGGCCTGCGGTGGGCGCGCCGCGCTGAAGGCGCTACTGCTCAATGGCCGCCCCATCGTGGAAGACGACGCCATTCCCGGTCTCGACCTTGACGCGATGCGTCACGACGCGCTGGCGGCCGTCCGTACCCTCCAACAGCGCGCCGCTGTTTAACTGATAACAGGATAATGACGATGACCTCAACCACCCAGAATCAACGCTACGCCTTACAGGAACTGGAAAAAGAGGCGCTGATGGGCGCCGAGGGCGAAGAGACCTTCGCCCGCGAAGTGCGCTGTATCGACCTGTCGAACTTTGCCGCAAGAAAAAATGACATTGCCGAACAACTGTGGGAGGCGGCGGTGGAGATTGGCTTCTTCCAGGTCAGCCATCACGGTATTCCGCTGGCGGATATCCGCCAGGCGTTCAGCATGACCGAGGCGTTTTTCGACCTGCCCGACGAGGTGAAGCGCCAGTATCCGCTGGCCGGCAACGCCGGCTGGGAAAGCAAAGCGCAGGTTCGGCCGTCGACCCGCACCCCGGATCAAAAAGAGTCGTATCAGATAACCCGGCCTCTGATGGCCGGGCGCTGGCCCAGCGATCGGGAGTTGCCAGCATTCCAGCAGACAATGCTCGGGTTTGAGTCGCAGTGCTGGCAGCTGGGGATGAAGATCCTCTCCTGCTTTGCTTTAAAGCTCGGTTTTCCGGAATCGTTTTTTACCACCGCGCACGATCCGCAGCGTGACACCTATCAGAGCACCTTGCGCATGCTGCATTACTATGCAACCGAGCAGTCGCAGCAGGGGATGTGGCGGGCCGGTGCGCACACCGATTTTGACTGCCTGACGCTGCTGTTCCAGCGCCCCGGCCAGGGCGGCCTGCAGGTTTGTCCCGGTAAAGACCGCGAAAGCCAGCAGTGGACCAGCATTGAGCCGCGGGAGGAGGTGATCACCTGCAATATCGGCGATATGCTGATGCGCTGGAGCGACGACCAGCTGCCGTCTAACTTCCATCGGGTGAGAAATCCGCTGCCCCATGAATATCAGGGGCAGCGCTACAGCCTGGCGTTTTTTTGCCAGGCCAATAAAGATGTCGAGATCCTCGGGCCGCAGAGGAAGTACCCGCCCATCAGCGCCGAGGATTATCTGCAGCAGCGGATCCAGGCCAATTTTGCCAAAGGGTAAGATGCTCCCTTGCGTGGTATACCTGCCGCCGGCTTTCGCTGGCCGGGCGGCAGGATCTCCGCCGCTGAGCTTTTCAGGTGGTAGGGCTTGCCGATGCGGGTGACAAAGGTATCTCTGCCGCAGCTATAAAATCGATAAAACAGCGTATTCTTGGTGACAGGTAGCGGCTGGCGGGCCACAGGACCGAGAAATGCCCATCCTTGACGCAACAGCCGGGCAACACCTCCTGCAGTTGTCCCTCATCCATTGCCTCGCGCACAACAAAATCAGGCACATAAGCGATGCCCATCCCCGCCGCGCTTAAGCGAATGGCGGCCTCAATGTTATTGACCGTCATCACGGCAGCGGCCCTGAAATCTCCCGTCAGTCGCATACCGCGCAGTTCCCAGGGCTGGATCAGCCCCGTCGCGGGGAAGCGGAAAAAAATGCACTTGTGCGCCGCCAATTCCGCTGGTGAGCCGGGAACGCCGTATTCCGCCAGATAGGCCGGACTGGCGCAGAGCACAAAACGAAAGCCTCCCAGCTTTCTGGCGATCAAGCGGGAGTCCGCTAATTCACCGCTGCGGATAGCGACATCAACTCCCTCATCGATCAGATTGACCAGCCGGTCGCTAAAGTCGAGATCCAGTTCAACCTGCGGATAAAGACGGCTAAAGGCGGTGAGGGCGGGGAGCAACAGGCGGTAGCCAATGACGGGCAGTGAAATCCTCAGTTTGCCGGTGGGCTGTGAGAGACTGCTGGTCAGCTCTGACTCGGCCTCCTGGATCTGCTCCAGGATACTCTGACAGCGGGTCAGAAATGCGGCCCCCTCCGCCGTCAGGCTGACGTTTCTGGTGCTGCGGTTGAACAGCCGGACCCCCAGTTTATGCTCCAGCCGGGCGACATTCTTACCCACCGCCGAGGCAGATATGCCCAGCAGCCTGGCGGCCTGAACAAAGCTTAGCGTTTCGGCGGTGCGGACAAAGGACGTCAGCGAGGTGAGGCTGTCCATTGATTATAAACCTTATGTCTCTTAAGAAGATATTTTCAGTCTATTTATCGGCATTAACATCCGCAATAGGATGGCGACAGTTTATTCTTTCTTGCCGACTGATGAGGGCCGCCCGATGTTACTCCCCGCCAGAACACCTTCCCGATACGCCAGCGCCCTGGGCGCGCTTTCTGTCTTTATGGCGGCCTTGCTGCTGCCGTTAAGTTTTACCGGCGGCGTCATGACCACCCCCGCGATACAGCAGTCGCTGGGCGGCTCTCCCGCTGCGCTGTCGTGGCTGACCAATGGCTTTATGCTGACTTTCGGCAGCTTTTTGCTGGCCGCAGGGGTGGCGGCGGATGCCATCGACAGAAAACGTATTTTTATCGCCGGCGCCGCGCTGTTTTGCCTGAGCAGCCTGCTGTTTTGTCTGACGCACAATCTTTTCCTGTCAGGCGTGTTGAGGGCGCTGCAGGGCCTGGCCGCGGCGATGATTTTAGCCAGCGGCAGTGCGGCGCTGGCCCAGCTGTATGATGGCGCTCAGCGGACCAGGGCATTCAGCATCCTCGGCACGGTGTTCGGTGTTGGCCTGGCGTTCGGTCCGCTGCTGATCGGCTTCATGATCGACGCGGTGGGTTGGCGCGGCGTATACGCCCTGTTTGCGCTGCTCTCGGCAGGGGTTCTGCTTATAGGCCTGGTATCTCTGCCTGCGACAGAAAAAAGCGAGCCGCGGACACCCGACAACCTGGGCTTAACCCTGTTTACGCTGGCCCTGATGCTGTTTACTGCATCGCTTATGGTCATTCCGGCCCGCGGTTTTTTATCCCTGACCACGCTGGCCTTGCTCATCGCGTCGGGGGGGCTGTTCGTGGCGTTTGTCGTACGCTGCCGGAGGGTGAACAACCCGGTGCTGGAACTCTCCCTGCTGCGTCATCCGCGTTTTGTCGGCGTACTGTTGTTGCCTGTCGCCACCTGCTGTTGCTACGTGGTCCTGCTGATTATTGTTCCACTGCATTTTATGGGCGGAGAGGGGATGAGTGAGTCGCAGAGCGCACTGTATCTGATGGCGCTGACCGCGCCGATGCTGGTTTTCCCATCCGTTGCGGCCCTGCTCACCCGCTGGTTTTCACCGGGGCAGGTGTCCACGGCGGGACTGATGATGGCCTCCATCGGGTTGTTGTTGCTGGGCGATGCTTTTCACAGTAACCACCTCCCGCAGCTGGTGCTGGCGCTGATCCTCTGTGGGGCGGGGCGGCGCTTCCCTGGGGACTGATGGACGGCCTGGCGATATCCGCTGTGCCGGTCGCCAAAGCCGGTATGGCGGCAGGCCTGTTCAACACCGTACGCGTTGCCGGCGAGGGGATCGCCCTGGCGATAGTCTCCGCGGTATTAACGGCAAGCAATACCCTGACCCTGCAGAGTCGCGTTCACGGGTATGCGCCTGAGGTGATTGACCGCGCCGCAGGCTGGCTGGGGGCCGGCAATATGCCGCAGGCGGCTGCGCTTTTGCCTGACTTTTCCCTCCGGGCGCTGCGCGAGAGCTATGACTCTGCTTATACGCTACTGTTTAGCGGGCTGGCGGTCGTCACCCTGCTGTGCGCCCTGATGGTCTGGCGGACGCTATGCCGGAAGGGGGGCGCTATCCAAACCCGCGACAGTGGATCCTGAACCCCCTTGATAGCGCGGTGGCGTCACGCTTCCCGGTCTGCTCAGCGAACCGGAACTGTTATTGTTTCGCTGACGGAATTATGCTGATTAGGGCGGCCATATGCGCCGCTCCGGCAACGGAAACTGTGACTGACAGGCGGCGGTATGGCGAGTGATACGGACCGGATTTATATCGAGATCCTGGAAACGGTGCTGATGGCCACCCTGGATCCTGATTTGTGGAAATCGGCGCTGCAGAAACTGGCGTTTCTCACCGGCAGCGCCTTGATGGAGCTCTTTAACGTCAAGCCCGCCGAAAACGCAGTGGCGGAGCTGCTGGTGCGGGGCATGACGCCTTACATCTGGGCGTATCTATCGCCACGATCGGAACCCACCTTAGCGCCCTGTACCAGAAAACCCATACTCGACATCAGGCAGAGCTCCTGCTGATTCTCCGCGTAATCGACGGCGAATGGTTTCGCTCGGTCAGGAATGATGGTCGCGCAGGAAAACGGTCAGCACCTCTTTCGGCGGCACGCCGCCGCATTCGCCAATCATCCAGCCCACCGCGCCGCGGTGATAGGCGCCGTGAAAGAGCATGTGGTTCAGCATCTCCATCGCGGTCATATTGCCGTCGCCACCGTCGACAAATTTGAAGGCGATACGTTCGTGGAAATCGGCGGGGGTCATGGCGCTGACGTACTGAATGTATTCGTCCGTACAGGCGGTCATGGCCGTTTCCAGCTCATCAACGGTTGGCGTCTCAGGGGTATTCAGCGCGGTGTAGCCGTGCGGCCTGCTGCGCAGATTCGCCCGGAAAATCATATCAACGACATGGATATGGTTCATCAGCCTGATGGTCAGGTGACGCTTTTCGCCATGTACCGTTCCGTCAATCGCGCGGATCGCCTGTAAGGTGGCAAGGTCAATCCAGCGCTTGTATTTCAACAGCGTTACTACTGTGTCTTTGTCCATAGTCGGTCCCGGGTTGGTTGAACCGTTATCATACTGGTTATGCCGGTGAGCCGTCACTCACCGGCACCAGGCACAAAAAAAGCCTCGCCGAGGCGAGGCTTTTCAATAAGCAGATGATTTAGTCAAACACACCGTTAATCACGGCGGTGACGATCGCGGTGCTCAGGGCCACCAGCACCAGATCATCGCCGACCGCCCGCCATTCATAGCCCGGATAATAGGGCAGGTCGTTAATCATAGATGCTGGCAGGGTCTTTTTGGCGATCCCCGGAGGGAGCGGTTTGCCGCGGGCAACATTTTTGGCGATACCCGGCGGCAGCGCCTGATAGCCGACCAGACCGTAGTTCACGGCAAGGGAGCGCGCCCGTGAGAAGCTAATATCGCTGTCGACGTGGTCGGGCTTGCCGTAGTTTTTTCCGTTTGCCGTGATCTTCAGTGGACTGGCCTTTATTTTGCCCTTTATTGCCATGGTCGCCACTGTTACCGTTGTTACCATGATTGCCGCTATTGCCATGGTTACCACTGTTCCCGTGATTACCACCGCCGTTGCCATTGCCATTACCCGGGTTGGCATACGCTGGCGCGGCCATGACGGCAAGAGAAATAACCGCCGCCAGTGCTGTTTTGAGAGTGCGACGCTTAAGCATGATGTTGATACCTTAAGAGGGAGTACACGCTTAAAAAATAAGATAAAGCTATACCCCAGGCAATCTCATGTTGTCTTATTTTTTTGCCCTTATTTAATTAGCGGCGGGAAAAGGGTAGCGGGACGCGGACGAGCAATTCCATTGCTGCGTTTTGACAGACGGGCGACCGCGCCCCGCTAAATATCTTGCCGGGAGGATCGCTCCCGGTCGTGGAGAAAAAAATGCCCGAAGCCATTGGGCAAAAGAGTACTAAGATGTTCCGCTTCATTTATCGCGCGTCTCACAAGACGGGGCGGATAGTAAATCCTGGCGCTGCCGCGCACCATCGGTCGGTTGTTTAGAAATAAATAACCCCATCGACCGCGCTCAGGATGCGACCCAATGGCAGGCGACCCGATGGCCCGGGGCCAACTCGCGCAGCGCCGGAGGCTCTCTGCGGCAACGTTCGCTGGCCAGCGGGCAGCGGGATGAAAAGCGGCAGCCGGCGGGGGGATTGGCCGGATCCGGGATCTCGCCTTGCACCAGCGCCTGCGGTTCGCTGTGCGGGTCGAGGGTCGGCACCGCAGCCATCAGGGCGCGGGTATAGGGATGGAGGGGGCGGCTGAACAGCGCATCGCGGCTGGCGCTTTCCACCAGTTGCCCGAGATACATCACCGCCACATCGTCACATAAATGCTCCACCACCCCGAGGTCGTGGGAGATAAACAGAAACGTGACGCCGCGGTTGTCGCGCAGGTCGGAAAACAAATTGATGATCTGCGCCTGAATCGACACATCAAGGGCCGAGATGGGTTCATCGGCGACGATAAAATCCGGGTTGAGGATCAGCGCCCGGGCAATACCGATCCGCTGACGCTGGCCGCCGGAAAACTGATGCGGGAAGCGGGCATAGTGTTCCGGCGCCAGGCCGCAGATCTTCATCACGTCGATCACCCGGTCATATAGCTCATTGCGGGCGCACAGTTTGTGCTGCAGCATGGCTTCGCCAATCGCGTCGCCAATACGCAGCCGCGGGTTCAGCGAGCTATAGGGGTCCTGAAACACCAGCTGCATCCTGGGCCGGATAGCGCGCAGGGCAGGCGCGGTCAGGTCGGCCAGCTCCTGACCGTGAAATTTCACGCTGCCGGCGCTCTTCTCGTACAGGCCAAGCAGGGTCCGGCCGACGGTGGTTTTACCGCTGCCGGACTCGCCCACCAGGCCAAAAATGGTGCCCGGACGGATATTAAAGCTGACGCCGTCCACCGCGCGAAGCTCGCCGGTCTGCTGACCAAACAGGCCGTCGCGTAGCGGAAAATATTTTTTCAATCCATCCACTTCAATGACATAGCGTTCGCTCATGCTGTCACCTCCGCAAATTCGCTATAAAAGCAGGCAGCACGTTGGCGGTCGCCGAGCAGCGGCGGAATCGCCTCCCGGCAGCGCGCCGTCGCCCGCTCGCAGCGCCCGGCAAAGGCGCAGCCCGCCGGCAGGGCGGCCAGATCCGGCACCTGGCCGGGAATTGAGTACAGCCGCCGACGCCGCTCACCGGGCACCGGTCGGGAGGCGATCAGCCCCCGCGTGTAGGGATGCTGAGGATGCCGTAGCACTTCCGCGGTGGCGCCTTGTTCCACAATTCGTCCGGCATACATCACCACCACCTGCTCGGCCATCTGCGCGATCACCCCCAGGTCGTGGGTAATCAGCATCATCGCCATCTGGCTGGCCCGGGCCCGATCCCGCAGCAGGCGTAGGATCTGCGCCTGCACGGTCACGTCGAGCGCGGTGGTGGGTTCGTCGGCGATCAGCAGTTTGGGCCGACAGCTCAGCGCCATGGCGATCATCACACGCTGCAGCATGCCGCCGGAAAGCTGGTGAGGATAGCGGGTCATCAGGCTGTCCCCGCGCGCCAGGCCGACCTCGCTTAACAGCTGGATGGCCTGATGCCAGGCGGCTTTCGGCGTGGCGCCGAGGTGGCGGATCGGCGGTTCGCACAGCTGCTCCCCGATGGTCAACACCGGGTTGAGGGCCGACATCGGTTCCTGAAAAATCATTGCCAGCTGGTGACCGCGCAGATCGGCCATCTGTCTGGCTTTCAGCCGCAGCAGATCGCGGTCCGCGAAGCGGATCTCGCCGCCGTCGATGCGCGCCGTCTGCGGCGGCAGGAGGCCCATCAGCGCCATGGCGGTGACGCTTTTGCCGCAGCCGGATTCACCCACCACGCCAACGGTTTGCCCGGCCTGAATGGTGAAAGAAACCTCCTGCACCGCGCGCACGCGAGAGCGTTCGCCGGCGAAAGAGACGGAAAGATGATTAAAGGAGACTAACGGCGTGGTCATTTCAGCCTCGGTTTCATATTGGGATCCATGGCATCGCGCAGGCCATCGCCCAGCACGTTGATGGCGATCACGGTGATAAAGATGGCGATGCCCGGCGGCATCCACAGCCAGGGGCGGCGCTGGAAATCGATCAGGCTGTTAGCGGCATCCATCATATTGCCCCACGACGGCGTCGGCGGCACCACGCCAAGGCCGAGATAGCTCAGCGCGGATTCACTGAGAATGGCGTTGGCGACGGCCATGGTCGCCATCACCACCAGAATCGGAATGGTATTCGGCAGCAGGTGGCCAAACAGCCGGCGACGCGCCGACAGGCCCAGCACCTGGGTGGCCAGCATAAAATCGCGTTCGCGCAGGGAGAGACATTGCCCGCGCACCAGCCGCGCCAGTCGGGGCCACTCCAGCAGGCTGAGCATCACCACCACCATATAAATGCGCGAGTCCGGCGAAAAATCGAGCTCGGAAAGCATCGCCCCGGCGACGATCAATAGCGGTAACCCAGGGATAGTCATCACCAGGTCGGCCACGCGCATGATCAGTTTGTCGGTTAACCCGCCGACGTAACCCGAGAGGGCGCCGAGCAGGTAGCCGAGGCACACCGACATCACCATGGTCAGCAGGCCGATAATCAGCGAGATGCGCCCGGCCAGCAGCAGGCGGGTGTAGACATCGCGACCGAGGAAATCGGTCCCCAGCCAGTGTTCCGCCCCGGGCGGCTGGTTGATGCTCAGGGCGTCGGTGGCATCATCACTCCACGGCGACCAGACGGGCCCCAGCACGCACCACACCGCCATCACCGCCAGCAGGAGCAGGCAGAACATGGCCAGCCGGTTACGGCGCAGCTGTCGCCACCCCTGGCGCCAGGGAGAGGGGGTAATGTGCGCCAGCGCCGGGATAGCCGCCTGCCGCTGGCGGCGACGGGAAGCTAAGTAAGACAGGATCATCATGACCTCACCCGAATACGCGGATCGGCCCAGGCGTACAGTACGTCGGCGAGCAGATTCCCGACGATCGTCAGCACCGCCAGAAACAGGGTAAACCCCATCAGTACCGGATAGTCGCGGGCGGCCAGCGAGTCGATATGAATGTGGCCCGCCCCCGGCCAGTTGAATACCTTTTCGGTAATGATCGCCCCGGAGAACAGCCCCGGCAGCTCGAAGCCCAGCAGGGTGATAATCGGCAGCAGGGCGTTGCGCAGGGCATGTTTGAGGATCACCGTGCGCTCCTGCAACCCCTTGGCGCGGGCGGTACGGATAAAATCCATTTTCACCACGTCGAGCATACTGGCGCGCACATAGCGCGTCAGGCTGCCCGCCTGCAGCATCACCAGCGCCAGCACCGGCAGCGCCAGATGGGCAGCCACCTGCAGCACATACTGCCAGCCGCTCTCGTCGCTGCCGGTATTGGTCATCCCGCCTACCGGCAGCCAGTGGAGATCGACGGCGAACCATTTAATCAGCAGCAGGCAGAGGAAAAAGGTGGGGAACGACATGGCGGCAAACACCGCGACGCTCACCAGATGATCAAACCAGGAGCCAGGGCGCAGGGCAGAAACCACGCCCACCGCCAGGCCGATGCCCCAGTAAAAGACCAGCGCGACGCTGGCCAGCAGAAAAGAGTTCCAGATGTACTGGTTGAGCAACTGGCTGACCGGGATCTGATACTGCAGCGAAAAGCCTAAATCACCGCGCAGCAACTGTCCCAGCCAGTGGAGGTAGCGGGTCAATAGCGGCTGGTCGAGGCCGTAGATCGCCTTCAGCTCCGCGGCGCGGGCAGCGGTCAGGGTGATATTGCCATCGATAAAGTCGCCGGGGGTTTTGGCAAACAGCAAAAAAATAATGAAGGAGGCCAGCAGCAGCATCGGCAGCGTTTGCAGCAGGCGCCTCAGGATGAAATTTCTCATGACGGTCTCACATCAGCCGCCGGTTAACCCGGCGGCCAGGGATTTATTTGACGATTTTTACATCCGGCAGGCTGCCGGTCAGGCCGTTGTAGATATCCGGCTTAAAGCCGCTGACGCGGGCGCTGCTGGCGGAAAGGATCTCGCGATAGCCGAGCAGGATCACCGGCGGATCGTCGGCCAGCACTTTATACAGCTGGTGGTAGATCGGCTTGCGCTGTTCGATGTCGAGCACCGCGTTGCCGGCGTTAATCAGCTTATCGACTTCCGCGTTATGGTAGCCGGACTCTTTAGCTTCGCTGCTGTAGAAATCCCATACCCCGTCGTGCGGGTCGTTAAGGGTGCTGGTGCTAAAGGAGGCCAAATCGTAATTTCCGGCTTTGCGCTGCGCCATCAGGGCGTTGAAATCCACCACCTGCGGCTTCAGCAGCACGCCAATCTGCCGCCAGTTCTCCTTGGCGATGGGGATCAGCGCATCGTTGAGCACCTTCTTGCTCACCAGCAGGGTCAGCTCCAGGCGCTGGCCGTCTTTGGCGCGGATACCGTCGGCGCCAGCTTTCCAGCCGGCCTCATCCAGCAGCTTTTTGGCCTGTGCCGGATCGTAAGGGTAAGGGTTGACGCCTTCAGCGTTAAAGGCCCAGGAGATCGGCGCGATCGGTTCGATGGCGACTTTGCCGTATCCCTGATAGACCACATCGATCAGCTTCTGCCTCTCCAGGCCGTAAATCAGCGCCTGGCGCACCCGCTTATCCTGTAGCGCCGGGCGATGCACGTTGAATTCCACCTGGCTGTAGTCGCTGGAGCCGTAAAGATTAATATTGGCGAAGCCGAGCATCTTCAGTTGCTCAATATCGTCGGGGCGCGAGGTAAAGGCGTCGTAGTCGGTCTCCCCGGTCTGGAACAGCTGGAAGTTGGTGGACGGATTGGTCACGCGATAGATAAAGCGCGGCGTTGGCGGCGTCCCACGGTAAAAATGGCTATTGGCATGGAAGCGTATTTCCTGACCGGGAATATATTTGTCGTACACGTAAGGGCCGTTGCCCAGCGGCTTGCCGTGCAGTGAGCGCAGATAGTCGAGATTCCCCCGCTGATACCCTTTGCCGTACCAGGCTTTCGACAGTACAGGCCCGCCAATTTTGGCCAGCGTGGTGGCGCCTGGCTGCGTGGTGGTCACCTGCAGGGTGAGCGGGTCGATGACCTTCAAGCCGCTGACGCTGTCAGCCTTGCCGGCTTTGTAGTCCGCCCCGCCGGCGATATTGGCCAGGGTGATGTCGGTATCGCCATCATAGCTGGGGTCGAGCAGGACCGTCAGGGTAAAGGCGACATCTTCCGCCGTCAGCGGTGAGCCGTCGCTAAAGGTGAGACCAGGGCGCAATTTGATGGTATAGACTTTGTTATCCGGGCTGACCGTCCAGCTCTCCGCCAGTCCCGGGACCAGCTTGCCCTGGCTGTCCCAGTCGATCAGGCGTGAAAAAATGACGTTAGTCACGTTCTCATCCCAGCCGTTGACGAAAAAGTAGGGGTTAAAGATCCCCTGCGGCTCGGAGATCCCGGCCACCACCGTGTCTGTGCGCAGTTTGGCGCTGGCCGGGATCTGGCTGGCTTCAGTGGCCGGGGTGATACCTTCTTTCAGGAGACCCTCAGCAAAGACAGCAGAAGAAAATGCTACCACGCCGCCGAGCAGGGCCACTTTTAGCGCCAGGGCGAAGCGGGTTTGTCTGGTTTTTAATCCTTGTTGTAATCTGGACAAAAGTGCTACCTCATCAAATGATTGCGTGGTTATTTACAATTCATGACGAAAGATAAGAGGCGCACTTCGCCCTGTCTAACACTGAAACGCTATGATTTATAACTAATTATCCTTAGCAAAGGATCGGCAATATAATCCCATTTTATGGCTATGAAGCAGTGGTTTCCGCTGTCTGATGATGGTTGGTCAGCATGCTGTCTGCGACCCAGCTTTTCAATCGCGAGGTTCTGAACAGGCGTCACACCTGCGCGGTATTCGCCGGCTGAAAGGGAACGATGATAGTGGCCCCGTACCGACCACCATGCAGGGAGTAAGGCTCCCTGGCGGTCAGTTCCGGGCAGACGTTAACGCTCCTTCGCCGCTGGGGGAAGCAGGGAGGGTGCGGTTTCGGTTAGCGGCAACCAGAGCCGCTCGGGGTCATTAAATCCCTCTTCGACAAGGGCATAAAAGCGGCTGGCGTGGAGACCATCGACGAAGGCATGGTTAAACCGCCCGGCCACCGGGATAACGCCATTCTGCAATTTTCCCCAGGTGAGCGCGGGGACCGCCGCGCCGACGGCATATTCCGCATGGGTCATCGAGGTGAAGTGGAGCCATGGCAGACAGCTGGCGCAGATAAAATGCTCGCCATCGACGATGAGCGGCGCCGGGGATGTCTCTCTTGCCGCGACAATCTTCGGCGTGGCCGCGGCGCTGAAGGCGGCGAACTCGGGGGCATTGTCGCACCACACCTGACGGAATCCCTCTCCGACGGTCATCACCGGCGTCATTACTGCCAGACTGTCATATTCAATCACCTCATCGTTCCGCACTCGCTGGCGTAGCTGCGGTACCCCGTTGGCCGCGCGCAGCAGGGCATAGAGCGCGAGCTGAAAAAACGAGACCCGACGGTCCTTCGCACATTCGTACAGGCGCTGCGCCGCTATCGGCACGCAGAGATTAAAGCTGGGGTTGGCGAATTGGCGGTAAAAAGTGAAATGGTCCCGGCGGGGCCAGGATGCGGTGTCGATAATCCGGTAATGTGCCATGGATGCCTCCTGAATACTGGCGTTCTGCTGACTATGCGACGATTTCGATCAGGTTGCCATCGGGATCGGCGATCACCGCCTCATAATAGCCGTCGCCGGTGGTGCGCGGCGGCGAAATCAGTATTCCGGCGGCCCCGGCGCGTTGGGCGATGGCATCGACCTGTTCCGCCCCGCCCACCGAGAGGGCCAGATGCGCCCAGCCGGTATGGTTATTATCCGCGCAGGCCTGCTGCAGGCCAGGCTTGGTCATCAGCTCGATCACCACCTCGTCGTCGATAGTAACAAAATAGGAGGCAAAGCCGGGGTTGGTCTGGCTAAGGTATTTTTCATTGATGCTGGCGGCAAAGAAGTCCACCCAGAAGCGGGCCTGGACGTCGAGCTGTTGGGTCCACAGGGCGAAATGGGCAATTTTCATGGTAAACCTCCGGGCAGGAACGTTGACAACCAGAGCAGGGCAGACGATCATGCTTGTTACTGCTCGCTTCTGATTATTTAAGGATTTTGTTATGCTCGATTATGCTGCTTTCCCTCAACAGCGACAAGCGCTGATTTGCCAGATCCTGCAGGAAAACGGCAGAGTGGTGTGCGCGGAGCTGGCGGCGCGTCTTCAGGTGTCGGAGCATACCATCCGCCGCGATTTGCATGAGCTCAGCCGCGAGGGATTCTGTAAAAAGGTGTATGGCGGGGCGGTGCTGAGTCTGCCGGAAGCGGGGGATTACAGTGAGCGGAAAGATAAAAACCGCGCGATAAAGCTCAGGATCGCGCAACAGTGTGCCCGGCTGGTGAAGCCCGGCGGCACTATTTTCATTGATACCGGGACCACCAATCTGGCGATGGCCGAGGCGCTGCCCGCCGAGCTGGCGCTGACGGTGGTAACGAACTCCCCGGAGATCGCCGCGGTACTGGTGAAAAAACCGCTGTATGACGTGGTGATCCTTGGCGGCCAGGTGCAGCGCGCGAGCGGCGGTTGCGTCGGCGCCGCGGCGGTGGCTCAGGTGCAGGGCATGTTATTCGACCAGGGGTTTATCGGCGGCTGCGCGATGGCGCCAGAGTCGGGCCTGACCGGCTTTGACTATGCCGACTGCGAGTTCAAGAAAGCGGTCATTAAACAGTGCAGCGAAATTATTGTTGGTCTGACTTCGGATAAAATTCCGGCCGCAGCGCGTTTTGTGGTGGCCGCCAGCAGCGATATCGATGTGCTGGTGGTGGAAGAGAATATCAGTCGCGAATATCGCGTTGCCTTTCAGCAGCACGATATTCGCATCTATACCGTGTAACCCGCTAGCGGGTGAGGGAGGTGGCGATAAGCCGCAGGCCCAGCGCCCCAAGCACCGTCGCGGTGGCGATGTCGATCCGCCGCTTCAGCCGCAGGTAGACGCGCCGCGGGCGGTCGGCAGACAGCACCAGCGCCACCAGCGAATACCAGCTGACGTCGATCAGAAAGCTCATCAGCGGCACGATGTAATAGAAGACGGTGGGGATCTGCGCCGGCAGCAGGGCGGTAAAAATTGAGGCGAACACCAGCGCCGTTTTGGGATTGCTGAGCTGAGTATACAGCCCGTCGCGGAAGGTCTTCAGCAAAGAGCGGTTGCCGGCCATCCCGCTGGCGGAAAAATCCATCGGCTGCGCCGACCCGCGAAAAATTTTATAGCCCAGCCACAGCAGATAGAGCCCGCCCGCCACCTTCAAACCAATAAACAGCTCCGGCACCGCGGTGAGCACCTTCTGCAGGCCCAGCATCGCCATAATGGAGAAAATGGCCGCACCGGCGCCGGTACCGAGGGCGGTCACCATACCGTGCAGACGCGAGCGAGCGACGGCATTGCGCGCGACAAAGATAAAGCTTGGGCCGGGACTGATCACGCCCATGATCAGCACCGCGGCAATGGCCATCAGGCTGGATAGGAACATAGCGACTCCTGTTATGTCCGCCGCAGGCAGGCGGTCGGTAACGTGTGGACGGTTGGAGCAGACAGAGTAGCAAACTGGTTCAGGAAAGCACGTCAAAAAGGTGTGTATTAGACGGGGAGAAGCAGGCGTTGGCGGCGCGCGTTTTCTGCGCAACTGTTTGAATAACGATTCCCATTCTTGTCATCGATGGTAAACTGAATAACTGTGATCTTTGTCATACCGTAATAACTACAGAGAAGAGACACTGCTATGCAACATATCATTGAGGGCTTCCTCAACTTCCAGAAAGAGATCTTCCCCCAGCGTAAAGAGCTCTTCCGCAGCCTGGCTTCCAGCCAGAATCCCAAAGCGCTTTTCATCTCCTGCTCTGACAGCCGTCTGGTGCCGGAACTGGTTACCCAGCAGGAGCCGGGACAGCTCTTTGTTATTCGTAATGCCGGGAATATCGTGCCGTCTTTCGGGCCGGAGCCGGGCGGTGTATCCGCGACCATTGAGTATGCCGTGGTTGCGCTGGGCGTGACTGATATCGTGATCTGCGGCCACTCAAACTGCGGGGCGATGAAAGCGATCGCCACCTGCCAGTGCCTGGAGCCGATGCCGGCGGTGTCTCACTGGCTGCGCTACGCTGATGCTGCGAAAGCGGTGGTGGAAAAGAAAACCTGGGCCAGCGAAACCGATAAGGTCAACGGCATGGTGCAGGAAAACGTCATCGCTCAGCTGAACAACATCAAAACCCACCCGTCGGTGGCCGTCGGCCTGCGCGACCATACCCTGCGCCTGCATGGCTGGTTCTACGACATCGAAACCGGCGATATTCAGGCGCTGGATAAAAACACGAAATCCTTTGTTTCGCTGTCGGAAAATCCGGACGTCTTTTTCGAATAAAGTCTTTCCAGGGCACGGAGGCCCTGCAAACCCTCACCACGCCACGCAAATTTTGCCAAAATGGGCGCCGCTTTGCAGACAGCGGAAGGCCTCCGACTGATTTCGCGGCGACAGACCTCTCCGCTTTACGCCGACAAGCCGCAGATAATCCAGCCAATCGGGTATTTATTGCTATCAGGCTCTTTTTGTGCTGAGAGTCAGTATTGTCCGGGATCCGGCGAATGCCGCATGGACCTGCCGGGAAAGGTCAGGAAGGGGAAAAACTAAAGCGCCGTCCAGGCGGCGCTTTAGGAAACGTTTAGGGGCAAGGGTTTATTTGCTCAGTTCAGCCGTCATATGAACACGGTTGTTAAACTGGGCGCTGGTAATTTTATAGGATGCACCCTGTTCTGCGGCCTGGGCGGCAATTTTAGCTTCCGCGCGGTCCAGCGTGGAGGCAGTGGCGCTGACGCTCTGAGCAAAGCTGGCAGCAGAGAACAGAGACAGCGCAGCAACAGCAACGAAAGTTTTGATGAATTTCATGGTCGTATTCCTTAATTTGGTGTCTGATAAAGGGCCTGTTGCCCTGATGTGATAAAGAATACGCTTGATTGCTGGAGCCTAAAATCAAAACAATTTGCGAAACTATTTCAAATAATATGAATGATTTTCCGCCGGTCGCGAGTCTGCGCGCGGCGGCAGGGTTGCATTAGCTGCTGTGGTCAGGCATCGGAGGTCGGCAGACAGGCGACTAAAAGAGAGCCTGTCGGTCATGAAATGATGAAAATGGCTATGACTGACCAGGCGGAAATTCACTTTAATCCTTTCCAGGCCGTTATAGACCCGCTTGCGATTAATCCCCAGCGTAGCGGCCATTTGATGAACCGACTGACCCTTCATGGTGGCATCAATCATCCGCATCTCCAGGCGGTTGAGCGGGGCTCGTTGACGGAAAGAAACGCTCTGACGTTGGTGACGCGGCACGAGTGGCCAGCGGCGCTCGGCCAGGCAGCGCAGAAGGCGGCTCACTTCACGTACCGCTTCGCGCTGGCTGACCCACAGTAGGGTATCCGCGAAAAAGGGGCGTCCGCGCCTTACGTTGCCGGCTGACGTAAAGCCAATGACCAGGCCCTGAAAGTGCTGAGCGATTTCAGCGGCAGCCAGGTAATCATGATAGTTTTCCAGTGACAAAATAATCACATCCAGCCCGGACAGTTCTGGAAGATGGCTGAGGGGCAGGGAGTGAATAACCTTTAATTCGGGCGCTGTTTTCTGAATATCCCGAAAACACTGGGCGATACCGATATTAAAATAAATATTATTGCTGTGAATTAAAATATTCAACGAATAAACCCTGTTGCTGGCGATGTAAACGGCGCGGGGAGGGGATTAGCTGCGTACCAGAAGCTTATTCATATCAGCAGGCGAAGTGTTTATATAATTCATCATCCCCGGCGGTTTGTATGAATAAATTTCGGCTACGTAAACGTTATTAATATAATACCCCGCACACTTAACGCGGATGATTAACGCGCTCTCCACGCCAGCCTGGTGTAAGCGAGACTTTAAGCTCTGAATAACCTGCCATAGGCGCTGCGCGGAAGGGCGGAGATTATTTTTTTCCCAAACGTTAATCATTAACTCTTCATCGCTGACCAGACGTTCTCTGCCGTGCGCCAGCAGGTACTCCAGTAAACAGGCCATGGTGCTGCGTAGCTGGACTTGCGTCCGTGTCCCGCGCAGCGTGATAATTTCCCGATGATGCAGGCAGTAGAAAATATTATCCGCTAACTTATAGCCAAGTAGTTTATAGCCTTTAGTCATCCACAACTCCCTGACAAATCCTCTTCTTGCCGGTGCAGAGTACCTGCCCGCTGCTGACTGACCAAGTGAATTTTATCAGCTAGAATAATCAAAACAAATAACCACACAGCCATACATAACTAGAATAAAAATCTGATAATATCGCTTGATTCTGTTGTATTATGCGGTATAGGAAAAGTCTTAATCAGGCGACTGGCGAAGGTAAGCGCTTGAAAATATAGGTGGCATCGAAAAATAAATGCACTTAAATTGATTTGGATCAATTTAAGCTATTTCAGAGGGCGATGACCATTTACATTCTAAAACAAAGATTGAAATAACTTCCGTTACGCGGTGATACGCTAATTCTGAACTTGTGGAACTACCCAGGGAATGGTTCATTTTTTTAGGAGCGTTTTTATGGTCATTGCAACTCGTAAGCCTCTGTGCAACAAACGCTGGTCGGCCAGCCCGGCCTCCCAGGATCTTCAGTTGACTCAGCTACGTCACCCGTGGGTCGCCACCAAAGCCAGCTGCAAAAGTAAAAAAGGCTGGAAGAGCCGCGGTTAAAGGCTCGTCCACTTTCCCGGACAAAACGCCCCGGTCGTGCTCATGCCGCGACCGGGGTTTTACTGTGGTCATTGTTCTGCTCAACGATCACACCGAGCGCAGACAATAGCCTGAGGCGGTGTTCTCCACTCTGGCGAATCCCGGCAGGCCAAGATGCATACCGGCAATCAACCACCGTTCGCTGGCGGCCTGGCGCAGCAGGATCTCCCTGGTACGCCGGGCCAGTTCAGGATCGACGTCGAAGGCGACCGAGGCTTCTGGCCGGGCAGACTGAATGGACGGGAAATGGACGATATCCCCCCAGATCAGCAGCGAGGTATTGCCCGCTTCGAGACGATACCCGGTATGCCCGGGCGTATGGCCGGGCAGAGGGCACGGGCGGATCCCGGCGATCACCTCCTCATCATCAACCCCGCTGATTTGCGCCGCGCAGTTCGCCAGTACACGGCGAACAAGCAGCACGTTGCGCCGGCCGCGATCGCTGGCGTTGTCGAACGTGGATGTTGCCAGCCAGTAAGCGCTTTCCCGCGTAGGCAGGAACACCGTGGCGTTGGGATACGCTGGCGTACCAGCGGCGGACAGCAGGCCGCCGATATGGTCCGGATGGGCGTGGGTGAGAAGGATGGCGTCGATCTCCTCGGGACCAACGCCGAGCCGCGCCAGATTGGCGATAAGTTCGCCGCCAACGCCATTGGCTCCGCCGGTGCCGGTATCCACCAGCACCGTATTCCCGCGACCGCGGATCAGATAGGCGCCAATCGCAATGGTCTCTGGTGAGGCTAATCCTGAATGCCGCTGCAGATGTTCCGCCTCCTCCCGTGAGATACCCGAGAGTAAGGACAGCGGCGCTGACATCAGACCATCACTCACGGCAGTCACCGTCAGGTCGCCAGCGGTCAACGTATAAAAGGGAGCAGGTGACATGGCGACCTCACGCGCGCTGCGCCGGGTTGCGTAACCGGGCGGTGATGGGCTGATAGATAAAGACGGCGGCAGTCGTGGCCAGGTGATGCAGGTTGTCTCGTGGGAGGATGGCGGCATACCGGGTTTGTTCGGTCGCCAGGCCGCCTGGCTGCAGGAGTATCGGCGCAGCGACGGGCAAGTCCTCCGCGGTATCGCCCAGCAGCAGCACTTCATCCGGGGCAACCTCCCGCAGCGTATTATTCGTTAGATAGAGGTGGCGATGCCAGTCGGCGATCGCCGATTGCCAGCGGGCAAAATGGCCGCCGCCGTTGCGGCGGTAGGCGTCGCTGTCGATGACGGTAGCATCATGGATATCGTGCAGCGCCAGGTAGCAGGGGCAGCCCTCGCTAAGAGCGCGGAAGCGCTGGGAGGCGTAGAAACCGGGCACAGAGACCAGCGCCGGTAGTTTTTCCTGATTGTAAAAGGTATTCCACGCCGCTTCGCTTTGGGGATCGGTGTAGGCGCATTCGACGACATAGAGCATAGTGACCTCGATGAACAGATGATGTGCGCACAAGGCGCTTTAGTGAGTTTTCATCATCCTATCGGTTAAAAATGGCGCTGAAAAACGATGTTAATTCAAGTATTAGTGATATTCTGTCACTGACTTTCGGTGAGCCTGCACAAGGAGCATTGGCTATGCGTCGTAAAATCCCCAGCAGCGCTGCGCTACTGGCTTTTGAGGCCGCGGCTCGTCACGGCAACTTTGCCCGCGCGGCGGCGGAGCTCGCGTTAACGGAAGGGGCCATCAGCCGGCAGATTGCCCGTCTGGAAGCGCTCCTCGACAGTAAACTCTTCGACAGGACGGGGAGCCGGGTGCGGCTCAATCCGGCAGGCGCCCGCTATGCTCGTCAGGTCCGCGAGATCCTCGCTCGCCTGGAACGGGACACCCATGACGTCAGCGGGATGCCCGTCGATGGCCGCAGCCTGGAGATCGCCGTGCTCCCCACCTTCGCCAGCCGCTGGTTAATTCCCCGGCTCGGGCGCTTTGCGGCGCAGCATCCGCATATCGTGGTCAATATCGCCGCCCGCAGCGATCCCTTCATTCTGCCGGGAAGCGGATTTGATGCCGCCATCCATTTTGAACACCCGGCGTGGACCGGAATGGAGGTGACGTTTTTATTTGCGGAGTATTTGCTGCCGGTCTGCCATGCTGCGCTGCTGACGGATGACGATCTTCCGGGGCTGCTTAACCGGCTAACGCGCATTCACCGGCGGCAAAACCCGGACGCCTGGCTGCACTATGCCCGCGAGTGCGGTCTGGCGCTGGATAACCCCGCCCAGGGGCCGCGCTACGATCTGCATGAGATGGCGATCGCCGCGGTACTTAGCCAGCAGGGTGTGGCCCTGGTGCCGAAGATGTATGTGGAAAGCGAGCTGAGCGCCGGAACGCTGGTTGCCCCGTGGCCGGGCTCCCCGACGCTGGCTAAGCGCTTCTGCTTGATCAAACCCGGCGGCGTGGAGGGGGAGCCAGCGCTGCAGATGTTTGAGCGCTGGCTGCAGACGGAGATTGCGGCAGGTTAAGTCAGAGCTGGTCGGGAGACATTTAGCGCCGCCCGCTGGCGGGCATATTTGCCCGGCGATATCCCGGTATAACGGGTAAAAGCTACGCTGAACGCGCTGGCCGAGCCATAGCCGATGCGCTCGGCGATATCCGCAATGCTGATGCCCGTCTCGCTCAGCCACTGCATGGCCAGGGTCATTCGCCAGCCTAACAGATAGCCCATCGGGGTCATCCCGGTCAGGTCGGTAAAGCGTTCAAATAACGTCGAGCGAGACAGCGCGCAGTCGGCGGCCAGGGCGTTGACCGTCCAGCGTCTGGCGGGGGCCTGATGCAGCAGACGGATTGCCTGGGCGACCCGCGGGTCGCTCAGCCCGCGCATCAGACCGGGGGTCGCGAGCGTGCCGGAGGAACGGATGGCCTCGATAAAAAGCAGCTCAACCATTCGCGCCAGAACGAAAGATTTGCCCGCGCGATCCGCCTGCGCTTCCTCTTTCAGCAGCCCGACAAAGGTGGCCAGCCGCGGTTGATTGCGGACCACCACAAAGGCTGGCAACAGCGAGGCCAGCAGGCTGGCGTTCGTTGAACCGGAAGCGCAGTGGCCAATCAGCGCCTGCATCTGCGCAGGCTTGTCGAGGGCGCCCAGCCGAAAGTGTCCCTCCGCCAGTTGCACCGGGATGGTTTCCAGCGCCGTTGAAGGGGGCGGGGTCAGGCTGGTTAGCGAGAAGCGGTACGCCGCCGGGATCAGAATAAAATCCCCGGCGCGCAGGATCTGCGGCTCATGCTGGTCAATTTCCAGCCGACAGCCGCCTTCCAGCACGACGCCATAAAATGACAACCCCTGATCCGAGCGCCGGACTCGCCAGTCTCCCGCCCCCTCGATGGTTTTGGTCAGCACCGCTCTGAGATTTAACATCGCGATGACCTCCGCCAGCGGATCGCTCATTTCCGGACTCCTGCTAAAGAATGATGGATTATTGACCCTATATCGTCCGGCACGGCCTGTCTATGATGAAAAGGAAGAAGCCATTCGGAGACAGAGATATGCAAACGATAATGATCACCGGCTGTTCATCGGGTTTTGGCCTGGAGACGGCGCGTTATTTTCTCGAGCAAGGCTGGAAGGTTATTGCCACGATGCGCGCTCCGCAGGAAGGTGTGTTACCCGCCAGCGACCGCCTGCGGCTGGTACGTCTTGACGTCACTTCGGCGCAGAGTATCGCAGAGGCCATTGCCGAAGTCGGAGAGATTGATGTGCTGGTTAACAACGCCGGGGTGGGGATGCTTAATGCCCTGGAGGGCGCCCCGCGCGAGGCGATAGCCAACCTGTTTGCCACCAATACCCTGGGAACGATTGCCATGACCCAGGCGGTGATCCCCCGGTTCAGAGAGCGCCGAAGCGGGACCATCGTTAATATTACCTCGGCGGTCACCCTGCAACCGATGCCCCTGCTGGCTGTCTACACCGCGAGTAAGGCGGCGGTGAATGCCTTCACGGAGTCGCTGGCGCTGGAGCTCCGTGCTTTTAATATTCGCGTCGGGCTGATCCTCCCGGGACGCGCCCCGCAGACCCGGTTCGGGGAAAACGCCCGCCGGACGATGGGACAGCTCCCCGAGAGCTATGCGGCGCTCGGCCAGCAGATCTTCGACAGCATGCAGGATAACGCCAGCGTGACGCAGGCGACCGATGTCGCTCAGGCCGTCTGGCGAATGGTGCACGATCCTGATGCCCCTTCGCGGCTGCCGGCAGGGGAAGACGCCCTGGCGATGGCGCAGGCCAGTCATCGCCTTGTCTGAAGGCAATATGCGGGACTTGTCTGTCAGACGATGGGTGCGCAAGCTGCCGCTGCGTTTTATGGTCGGGGAATATTATCCCTGTCAGGATCGCCTGAATTGTATGAGCTGTTATACGATATAACGGTCGGGGGGGATTTACTGATATAAATCAGGACAGCAATGTATTTCATGGTGCGTTTTCGTAGCTTATTCTGGATGTGTGCGATCCGTCCGCTATATTATTAGATGATCAATGGCTCAGGTCATTTATATGTAAATTCTCAATGTAATTCGGGCGTTAATCTTAAAAAGTTAGTCTGGCCCGGTCGGGGCTGGACTTTCTTTATTTTACTGTGGCATGGTTTCCTCCCGGTTGTACCGCGCGCTCGCTTTTTTAGGCCAGGGAATAGTTTTCAGTATGGAATATTGTTGTTGCGAAGCCACCGCTTCCGCCCTGCGTCCAGACGGCCTCCATCTCTCGTCTTAGAAAATATTATCAGTTTATTTGTTTTATTCTGTTTATCGTCTTTTTCAGCATTACGCAGTCACTCCCGATCTGAACCGAGATTCCGCTGAATTCAAACTGAATATACTCCGGCAGTACGCGGATACGAACGGGATTTTCTTGTGCATGTATTGCTGAGCGACTGCTATTCCGGGCGTTAAATAAAAGATCACCGTTCTGCCTTACCCAGTGCGCTTTGGGTTCCTGTAGGGAGACAGCGACGGGCGGTAGCGTTCGCGAAAGCAGGCGGGTGCGATAGCGCGGCCAGTGGGTGGGATGGCGAAGGGTAACGAATGGAGGACGTAATGATGAATTTTAACGCCAGAATAGATGGAGTGAAGCGATGAGGAACAGGTTGATAAACGATGCAACCAGTTTGGTAAAGCAACCGCCGGGGCAGTCACGCTACCGGATGGTTGTTCTCCGGAGGGCGCAATATCGACAGCCTGCTGAATCAGCAACTGTTAACCCATATGGCGGCAGGACAGAAGCCGCAGCACCTGACGCGGGGCGGGATGAGGAAGAGGGGAACGCCTCAAGAGGAGTGTCCGCATTTTTGCAGGAAGTCTTGCCGGATTATTATTATCCGTTGGAGCTGAAACATCCAGAGCAATATACACGTCCCGATATCTGAAGCGCAGAAATCCGGTACTGCATGATAAACTGCAAAATCTGCGAGATCTGGATCTTCTGTATTTTCTTGTTGAGGATATTGTAAAACCTTTCGAAACAGCGCGTATGGTCGGTGATAAGAATCCAGCAGAATTTAACAAAATATGTGAATATTTCTTTGGTGGATTATGAATATAAAACGAACATTACTCATCCTGCTTTCCCGTGTTATCAGAGGGGCTGGGATGGGATTAGGTGCTTCAGGTATCGCGCTTGGCTGGCTGGTTCTTTTTTTTCTCAGTAAATGAATATAAATTTCTCTGGGGTTTACTTTCAGTTGTGGAATTCCTGGTGGGGTATCTGATATATCGATTTGCATATGCATATATTTATGATGAATGGAATGATTATCATTAAGAAATTAAACGGCGTGGTCTGTTGATCGATTTTTGATGCTCATTAAAAGGGTTGGTTTCTTTAGCACTCATGTGGACTAGTATGGACTATGCAAGGAAAACGCTTTGCCAATACACAACATTTTAAGTCAGCAATACCAACGGGGAGCAGGTGATAAAATTCAGGAATTACAGAAGGAAAAATGATTGGTGCGTCTGAATGGACTCGAACCATCGACCCCCACCATGTCAAGGTGGTGCTCTAACCAACTGAGCTACAGACGCATTATGGTGCGTTTAATTGGACTCGAACCAACGACCCCCACCATGTCAAGGTGGTGCTCTAACCAACTGAGCTATAAACGCATTATGGTGCGTTCGATTGGACTCGAACCAACGACCCCCACCATGTCAAGGTGGTGCTCTAACCAACTGAGCTACGAACGCATGTTGTGGTGACAACGGGGACGCATATTAGCGGCAGGGAGGGGATGTGGCAAGAGGTAAACGTCACTTTTCTTGCACATTGCATGCGATTGCGGAACTTTTACTCATTCCGGATATATTTTACTGAACCACAAGGATATTTCTTCGCCAGCGAGCATCACGGGTCTTATTTTTCAGCCAGTCCAAACCTGCGCGGAAGGGTTGCCGATGTGTTAAATTATCGGCCACCAGAAGAGAAGGAGTCATAACGAAGATGAAATCGATTGGTATTTTCTGCGGTTCTTCAGCTGGCGAACATCCGCTGTACCTCGAAACCGCCCGTCTGGTTGGACGTACGCTGGCGCAGCAGGGGTTGGCGCTTGTCTATGGCGGCGGCAAAGTTGGTCTGATGGGGGCGGTCGCCGATGCGGCGCTGGAGGCCGGTGGCGTGGTGATCGGCGTGATGCCGCGCGGCCTGGTGGAGCGGGAAATTGCCCACCGCGGCTTGACGGAGCTGCATGTGGTCGAGGATATGCACGAGCGGAAAACCAAAATGGCGGCGCTGGCGGATGGCTTTATTGCCCTGCCGGGCAGGGCGGGGACGCTCGAGGAGATTTTCGAACAATGGACCTGGGCGCAGCTGGGGATCCATGAGAAACCGTGCGCGTTCCTGAATATTAAGGGTTATTACGATCCGCTTCAGGCGATGGTCGATAACATGGTACGGGAAGGGTTTATGCACCCGCGCTACGCGGAGATGCTGCCGTTCGCTACCTCGGCAGACGAGATTATCGCCGGTTTTCGCGACTATACGCCGCCGGCCCGAAAATGGGTTCAGCAGCCAGCTATTTAAACATCAAGCGCAGGGTAAACAGCGCGCAGACGATGAGCAGTAACAGCAGCAATTCGAAGCGATAGCGTTGCAGCATGATGTCCTCCTGAAAAAAAAACCGGCGCTGTTCAGCGCCGGTTTATCACCTTAACGCCCTGACCATTATGCCGCCGGTTTAACCGCCGGTTTAGCTGCGTGGTGTGCCGCTTTATGATGTTTCTTTGCAGCCTGGGCTTTTTGCTCAGCAGCCGGTTTTGCAGCGGCTTTGTGGTGTTTCTTCGCCGCCTGCGCTTTCTGCTCGGCTGCCGGTTTCGCGGCCGCTTTGTGATGTTTCTTATGGTGAACGGTAGTATGGCTGGCTGCTGCACTCGGGGTGGTGCTTGCCGCATCGGCAGCGAAAGCAACTGATGACAGACCCATAGCAGCGGCAACGACCAGAGCTAATACTTTTTTCATTCTGAAATCCTCGACTTGGTTTCTTGAGTAACCCCACTGCGGGGCTGTTGGCAACACTATAAGCGCCTGCCGGGAGGCTATCAGTGAGTCTTTGGTGTCAGGGAGTAACGGAATGTACAACGCGCCGTTATAGCGAAGAACGAAAAAGCCCGCCGGAGCGGCGGGCTTAGACAAGTTAGCGCGCAGCGCGCTGTAAGATGATGCTGGAAGGCTGGCGCTGCAGAAAACGCATCCGCAGCATCATCATGATGGCGGCGGAGGTCAGACCGATGATAAATCCGCACCAGAAACCGGCAGGTCCCATGCGGGGCACAATCATATCGGTCAGCGCCAGCAGATAGCCGCTCGGCAAACCCAGCACCCAGTACGCGGTAAAGGTAATAAAAAAGATAGACCGCGTATCTTTATAGCCGCGCAGAATGCCGCTGCCGATCACCTGAATAGAGTCGGAGATCTGATAGATAGCCGCCAGCAGCATCAGGTGCGAGGCCAGCGTCACCACCTCGGGATTATCGTTATACAGCAGCGCAATCTGCTTACGCATCAGGACGGTAAAGATAGCGGTAAATACCGCCAGGCAGACCCCTACGCCCACGCCGGTGCGGGCCGAAACCTGGGCATCGATCGTTGAGCCCTGGCCAAGGCGGAAGCCGACGCGAATGGTGACCGCCGCCGCCAGCGACAGCGGCAGAACGAACATCAGCGAGCTGAAATTAAGCGCGATCTGATGACCAGCGACGTCAATGATCCCGAGCGGGGAGACCAGCAGCGCGACGACGGCAAACAGAGTGACTTCAAAGAACAGCGCCAGAGCAATGGGCAGCCCCAGCTGCACCAGCCGTAACAGGACGGCAAAATCAGGGCCGCTGAAGCGCTCGGCGCAGCGGATATCGCGCATCGTACGCGCCCGGCGCACCCACCACAGCATGCTGGCGAACATCACCCAGTAAACGGAGGCCGTCGCCACACCGCAGCCGACGCCGCCCAGCTCGGGCATGCCGAAATGACCATAGATAAAAATATAGTTCACCGGAATGTTGACCAGTAATCCAATAAAGCCCATGACCATCCCGGGCTTGGTTTTTGCCAGACCTTCACACTGGTTACGGGCGACCTGGAAGAACAGATAGCCCGGAGCTCCCCACAGCAGCGCGCGCAGGTAGCCAACCGCCTTCTCTGCCAACAGCGGATCGATGTTATGCATGGAGCTGATGATGTATCCGGCGTTCCACAGCACGACCATGATCAGCACCGAGACAAAGCCGGCCAGCCAGAAGCCCTGACGCACCTGCGGCGCGATACGCTCCCGCCGCCCGGATCCGTTAAGCTGTGCCACCACCGGGGTCAGCGCCAGCAGAAGGCCGTGGCCGAAGAGGATCGCCGGCAGCCAGATGGAGGTCCCGATGGCCACGGCGGCCATATCCGTGGCGCTGTAGCCACCCGCCATCACGGTATCGACAAAACCCATCGCCGTCTGCGCCACCTGCGCAAGGATGACGGGTATAGCCAGAGCTAATAACTGACGCGCTTCAACGAAATACTTCTGCACGTGAACACCTTCGAATTGTTGTTATTTTGAGACTAAAAAAAGCCGCCGTAACTGGCAGCAAGGGGATAAAAATGAGGAATTTCCAGTCTATTGTAGCGAGGATTGGCTATTAAGCCAGTGAAAAAAGAGTCGAGGCACGAAGCGCGCTGGCAACCGCTTTGCCCTCCTGTTATTGTTCCCGATAGCGAAAGCGGTAATGATACCGTCATGATTTTCAACAGGAGCCAAACATGTTTACTGGTATTGTTCAGGGAACCGCGAAAGTGGTCTCCATTGATGATAAACCCAATTTTCGCACTCACGTGGTTGAGTTACCGGCACATATGCTGGAGGGGCTGGAAACCGGCGCTTCGGTAGCCAACAACGGCTGCTGCCTGACGGTGACCGAAATCAACGGCGCGCGCATCAGCTTCGATCTGATGAAAGAGACGCTGCGGATTACCAATCTTGGCGATATTCAGGTCGGCGATGAAGTGAACGTCGAGCGAGCGGCGAAATTTAGTGATGAAATCGGCGGGCATTTAATGTCCGGCCACATTATGACCACCGCGGAAATCGTGAAGATTCTGACTTCCGAAAATAACCGTCAGATCTGGTTTAAAGTGCAGGATCCAACGCTGATGAAATACATCCTCTATAAAGGATTCATCGGTATTGACGGCATTAGTCTGACGGTGGGTGAGGTGACGGCGACCCGTTTCTGCGTGCATCTTATTCCGGAGACGCTGCAGCGGACCACCCTGGGAGCAAAAAAACTGGGCGATCGCGTCAATATTGAGATTGATCCGCAGACCCAGGCGGTTGTCGATACGGTCGAACGCGTGCTGGCCGCGAAAGAGATGGCGGCTAAGGTCAATGAAGCCTGAAATAAAATCCCCCGCCGATAAGCGGGGGAGTGTTATTTAACGGGCGACGCGCAGTCCATGTTCAATACCGCGCGAGAACACCACCTGCCAGAGCTGAATGTCGCGGGCGCGGAAGGCGCCGGCGCAGGCGTTCAGATAATAGGTAAACATGCGTTTGAAACGCTCAGAATAGTTATCGGCAATTTCCGGCCAGCTGGCGAGGAAACGCTCATACCAGGCCATCAGGGTCGTGTCATAATCGGCGCCGAAGTTGTGCCAGTCTTCCATCACAAAGTGCTTCTCGCTGGCTTCGGCAATGTGACGCACGGAAGGCAGGCAGCCGTTCGGGAAGATATATTTATCGATCCACGGGTCAACGTTATGGTCGGTGACCTTGGAACCAATGGTGTGCAGTAAAAAGCGGCCGTTGGGTTTCAAATTACGGTCGGCAACCTCAAAGTAGGTAGCGTAATTTTTCGGCCCCACGTGCTCAAACATGCCAACGGAGACGATGCGGTCAAAGCTGTCGTGCAGATCGCGATAATCCTGGAGACGAATCTCTACATCGAGATCGGCGCAGCGCGCCTGGGCCATTTTTTGTTGCTCGGCGGAGATGGTTACACCCACGACGCTGACCTGATAATTTCGCGCCATATATTCGGCGAGACCGCCCCATCCACAGCCAATATCCAGTACCCGCATGCCTGGCTCCAGCTCCAGTTTGCGGCAGATGAGATCCAGCTTAGCCTGCTGGGCGGCCTCGAGGCTCTGCGCCTCTTTCCAGTAACCGCAGGAATATTGCATATAGGGATCAAGCATCCGGCTGAAGAGATCGTTGCCGAGGTCGTAGTGCTCTTTACCGACAATCCAGGCACGTTTTTTACTTTGTAGATTAAACAGACGAGCGCCTGCGATGCGGAGTGTGTCTTTGAAATGGTGTGGGAGCTGCTTTTCCAACCCGGCGCGTAACACCTTGTGGAAGAATATATCCAGACGCTCGCATTCCCACCAGCCGTCCATATAGCTTTCGCCTAAACCCAGCGAACCTTCCTGCAAAACCCGTTTAAAAAAGAGAGGATTTTTAACCCGCAGGTCGGACGGCGCGGAGCCATTGATTTCAATTCCCGCACGGCCTAATAATTCAGCTGCAATCCGGTACCAGTCATCATTTGGTACACTTACTTCTTCTATACACGATGAACTCATAGCTTCTCCATCACGCCCAAGTGATCAGAACCTTAAAACAGCGTAGACGCTTTTTTGGCTTTGTGAGAAATCTCACGGATAATCCGTGAAGTCGCTATCCGACGTAAACAGAGGAAGGGAGATAACCCTTGCCGAAAGGCCTTCCATGGTGAAACGGAGGCATCCTGCATCCGTTAATCTGTAACTATTTTCTATTTATGTGAACCCGGATCCAGTATAGGACGCTAAGTACTGGCTTTCAATAAAAATTTCTTAGCATGCTAACGACTGGTCCGGGCCCTGGCGACGGGCATTACGCGTGGGAAGAGTGGGGTGTCAGCTCCGGCGTCTGCTGCAGGCGATAGCCTATTCCGGCTAAGCCAATCGAAACCAGCATGACGCTGGTGGTGGTCAGCAGCGGCGTGGCGATCAGCGCGGATACCAGCAGACTGGTCAGGAAGCACAGGCCAAGCTGCAGGGTATTTTGCAGCGCCGCCGCGCGGCCGGTCGCCTGCGGAAAAGGCTTCAGCGCCTGAGCAACCACGATGGGGTAGATCCCGCCGTTGACCACCGCCATCATGCAGAACGGGATCATTAACGCCACCAGCGAGGCATGGGTTTGCAGGCCCACCAGCCAGGTGGCGGCTACGCTGACGGCAAAAATCACCAGCAGCCACGGCAGCATCTGTTGACCGGAGCATTTCTGCAGCAGCGCGCGACAGCCATAGCCTCCCACCAGAAAGGCGATGGTCTGCGGAATATAGCTCAGGCCGATAGCGGTTGGGCCATAGCCCATTTCATGCAGGATAAAAGGTGAACCGGTAAGCCAGGCGAAGAAGCTGGCGGAACAGGCGGCGTAGATCAGGACGTTGCCGCTGTATTCCCGGGAGCGCAGCAGCGCGAGAAAGGTGATCTTTTGCTGCGTCACTACTACTGACTTCGCGGCTGCCTTCAGGCGCAGGGCAGGCAGCATCAGCAGCAGAGTGATGGCGAACAGGGTGGCGAAGATGGCTTGCCACTCGAAGTGCACCAGCAGCCAGCTGCCCAGCAGCGGGGCCAGCGCCGGCGACAGTCCTACCAGCGGCATAATGGTGGCGAAGATGCGGTTCGTGCGCTGGGCAGGATAGTAATCGGCGACCATCGCCTGCCAGGTAACGGCCGCGGCACAGACGCCAATCGCCTGCAGAAAGCGCAGCGCCAGCATCAGGGTGGCGTTGTGCACCCACAGCATCCCCAGACAGCCGGCCGCGAAAATCGCCAGGCCGCCCAGCAGCACCGGTTTACGTCCATAGCGGTCCGACAGCGGTCCCCAGAACAGCTGGCCCAGCGCGAAGCCGGCGAGGAACAGGCTCAGGCTGGCGCTAATGGAGGCGGCGGAGGTGTTGAGATCCTGCTGCATGGCGGCAAACGCCGGCAGGTACATATCGGTGGCCAGAAAGCCCAGCACGCTCAGGCCGGCCAGCCAGACTAAAAATCCTTTCCCGGGTTGTGACATAACGTTCTCATAGTTGGTGTACAGGTACGATGCCGCAGAGTGTAGGGAGTGCATTGTGGCTTGTGAAACGCTAATATTTGTCACATGCATTCAAAAATTTTGCAGGCAGAAAATGTGGTCTGAATACTCTCTGGAAGTGGTTGATGCCGTCGCCCGTAACGGCAGCTTCAGCGCGGCCGCGCAGGAGCTTCACCGGGTGCCTTCCGCGGTCAGCTATACCGTGCGTCAGCTCGAAGAGTGGCTCGCCGTTCCCTTATTTGAGCGTCGCCATCGTGATGTGGAGTTGACCCCCGCCGGGGTCTGGTTTTTACAGGAAGGGCGCTCTGTTATCAAAAAAATGCAGATCACCCGCCAGCAGTGTCAGCAAATTGCGAACGGCTGGCGCGGACAGTTGTCGATCGCAGTGGATGATATTGTGAAACCGGCGCGGATGCGTCAGATGATCGTCGACTTCTATCGCCATTTTCCCGACGTCGAGCTGATCGTCTTTCAGGAAGTATTCAATGGTGTGTGGGATGCGCTGGCCGACGGCCGCGTTGAGCTGGCGATTGGCGCAACGCGATCTATTCCGGTCGGCGGTCGCTATGCGTTCCGCGATATGGGGATGCTGAGCTGGGACTGCGTGGTGGCGAGCGATCATCCGCTGGCGAAGATGGATGGACCCCTGAGCGACGACATCCTGCGTAACTGGCCGTCGCTGGTGCGGGAGGATACCTCGCGCTCGTTGCCTAAACGGACAACATGGTTGCTGGATAACCAGAAGAGGGTAGTCGTCCCTGACTGGGAATCATCAGCAACCTGTTTGTCGGCAGGACTCTGCGTCGGCATGGTGCCGAGCCATTTCGCCCGTCCATGGATAGATCGCGGCGAGTGGACTGCGCTGGCGCTGGAAAATCCGTTCCCGGATGCCGCCTGCTGCCTGACGTGGCAGCAGAACGATGCCTCACCGGCGCTGAACTGGATGCTTGACTATCTGGGGGACAGCGACACGCTGAATCGGGAGTGGCTGCGGGCGCCGGAGAGATCCGCGCCCGCCAGATGCCTTAACGACGATAATCGACAAACGGGCCATCCGCTACCGAGCGGCGCTCAACCAGACGAGGGTGCACTTCGATAGACTGCGACTCTTCACGCTTGTTGACGATACGATCCAACAGCATGTTAAATGCGGCCTCGCCCAGGGAATCTTTCGGCTGATGAATGGTGGTTAACGCCGGGCTGAAATAGCGGGCGTTGCGCACATTATCATAACCGATCAGCGAAATGTCCTGCGGCACCCGCAGTCCCATTTCATCCGCCGCGCAGATAGCGCCCATCGCCATGATATCGCCGCCGCAGAAGACCGCCGTCGGGCGGTGCTGCTGGTTTAGGATCTGCTGCATTGCGCGGTAGCCGGACTCCGGCTCGAAGTCGCCCTGCACAATCCAGTTTTCCGGCACGCTGATATGCGCCTCTTTCATCGCCTGCATGAAGCCGGCCAGTCGCCCCGCGCCGGTGTTGCGCTCCAGCGGGCCCGGGATCACGCCGATTTCGCGATGGCCGCGTTCAATCAGGTAGCGTCCGGCGATATAGCCGCCCTGGAAGGCGTTATCGATCACCGCATCGGTGAAGTCGGCTTTCGCCTCGCCCCAGTCCATCACCACCATCGGGATATGGCGGTACTCTTCCAGCATGCTCAATACCGAATCCGGATACTCGGAACACATCACCAGCAGACCGTCTACGCGCTTTTGCGCCATCATCGACAGATAGGCGCGCTGTTTTTCCAGATCGTTCCACGCGTTACCGAGGATCAGAGTATAGCCCTTCTGGAAGCAGCTCTTTTCAACGGACTCAATAATTTCAGCGAAATAGGCGGCTTCGCTACTGGTCGCCAGCAGGCCAATCGATTTGGTGTGATTGACTTTCAGGCTGCGCGCCACGGCGCTCGGCGAGTAGTGCAGCTCTTTGATCGCCGCCCATACCGCATTACGCGTCTCTTCGGCAACGAAACGGGTTTTGTTAATTACATGTGACACAGTTGTAGTGGAAACGTTTGCGCGTTTCGCTACATCTTTAATAGTTGCCATTACATCTCACTCCATGCCTTGACCTGATCGCCTGATCATCGATACGTAAACGTTTGCCTACACACACCCTGAATACAATTTTCAACATTGCATCACGTCGGGAAAACGACACAGAACGACAGGAAGGGGTCAATGGCCGATACGCTTTTAAATTAGCGTGGGATTTTGTCCGATCTTGGGGCAAAGTGGAAGAGCAAAAATGTGCATCGCCCTAAATCCCGGAAGATTTTTGCGATTTTTTGTGCAAAAATGAGCAAGCTCACTTTTGGTGTGGGGATAACAAGAGGGAAAAATGATGGATACCAATTTAAAGTTTTCGCTGATCACCACGATTATTGCTCTCGGCGTGATTGTCGCTTTCAGCCTGACCGCCATACTGCACTAATGTTTCGCTGAGGGAGGAGCGCCGCTTCCTCCCCATATCCCGCTATTATTATCAATTCTGCAAAAATCTTTTGTCATTTCGTTCACTTTTGTTTTTTTGTGATTGATGTCATGCTTTTGACTTCTGATGTTACGCCGTCCTCTCTGACGGTCTGATGGAGTCATTGAATGAAAATCAACTTTCCTTTACTTGCGCTGGCGATCGGCGCCTTTGGCATCGGTACCACCGAGTTCTCCCCGATGGGATTGCTGCCGGTGATTGCGAAAGGTGTGGACGTCTCGATACCGGTAGCGGGAATGCTGATCAGTGCGTATGCCATCGGCGTCATGGTCGGCGCACCGCTGATGACGCTGCTATTGTCGCATCGCGCACGGCGCAATGCGCTGATTTTTCTGATGGGGATCTTCACCGTCGGCAACCTGTTGTCATCCATCGCGCCGGATTACACCACGCTGCTGCTGTCGCGCATTATTACCAGCCTCAACCACGGCGCTTTTTTCGGCCTGGGATCGGTGGTGGCGGCCAGCGTCGTGCCAAAGCATAAGCAGGCCAGCGCGGTAGCCACTATGTTTATGGGCCTGACCATCGCCAACATTGGCGGCGTGCCGGCGGCCACCTGGCTTGGCGAAACCATCGGTTGGCGGATGTCCTTCCTTGCTACTGCGGGATTAGGCCTGCTGGCGATGGTTAGCCTGTGGTTCTCCCTGCCGAAGGGCAGCGCGGGGGAACGTCCTGATGTCAAAAAAGAGCTTTCTGTCCTGCTGCGCCCGCAGGTGCTCTCCGCGTTACTGACCACCGTGCTTGGCGCCGGGGCGATGTTTACGCTGTATACCTACATTTCGCCAGTGCTCAATACGCTGACCCACGCTTCATCGCTGTTTATAACCGCGATGCTGGTGCTGATTGGCGTCGGTTTTTCGCTAGGCAACTATCTGGGCGGCAAATTTGCTGACCGGTCGGTCTCCGGCACGCTGAAGGGCTTTCTGCTGCTGCTGATGGCGATCATGCTGGCGATCCCGCTGCTGGCGCAATCCCAGGCCGGGGCGGCCATCAGCATGATTGTCTGGGGCGCAGCAACCTTTGCGGTGGTTCCGCCGCTGCAGATGCGGGTTATGCGCGTAGCGCATGAGGCGCCGGGGCTCTCTTCTTCGGTGAATATCGGCGCGTTCAACCTCGGCAACGCGCTGGGCGCCGCCGCCGGTGGGGCGGTGATCTCTGGCGGACTGGGATATGCGTTTGTGCCGGTGATGGGCGCGATTATCGCTGGTCTGGCGCTGCTGCTGGTCTGGTTTAGCGGGCGAGCGCAGCCGGAAGAGGCTTTCGCCAGCCAGTAATCATCGGCTGGGCAAGGGCAAAAAAAACCGCAGCCGGGGAGACCCCGCTGCGGTTTGTCGTTTATGCCGCCAGGTTAGCCGCAACAAACTTCCAGTTAACCAGCGCCCAGAAGTGGTCCAGGTAGCTTGGACGGGCGTTGCGATAGTCGATGTAGTAGGCGTGTTCCCAAACGTCAACGGTCAGCAGCGGCTTCGCGTCGGTGGTCAGCGGGGTGCCGGCGTTGCTGGTGGAGACGATAGCCAGGCTGCCGTCGGCATTTTTGACCAGCCAGGTCCAGCCAGCGCCGAAGTTTTTCGCCGCGGCATCGGTAAATTTGGCTTTAAAATCCGCGAAGCTGCCGAAAGATTTGGCGATTGCGGCCGCCAGTTCGCCTTCCGGTTCGCCGCCGGCGTTAGGCGCCAGGCAGTTCCAGTAGAAGGTGTGGTTCCAGACCTGCGCTGCGTTGTTGAATACGCCGCCTTCAGACGTGCGGACGATCTCTTCGAGGGATTTGCCTTCGAACGCAGTGCCTTTGATCAGGTTGTTGAGGTTAGTGACATACGCCTGGTGGTGTTTACCGTAGTGATATTCCAGGGTTTCTGCGGAAATGTGCGGCGCCAGGGCGTCTTTTGCATATGGTAATGCAGGTAATTCAAACGACATTGCTACTCTCCTTATAACTTTTTGTTTTATCTCACATTGACAGGATGAGGTTTTCACCTGAATCGTGTTCTGACCGCCCGACGCTGTCGCGTCCCGGGCGTGTTATTGTATTGAGAATGTTAACATTTGCCGCAAGCAGTGAAAAGCCTTACAACGATAAAGGCTATTATCTCCGGTGCATGTGGTGAAGGCTTAACCGTTTTCTGCAGGAGTGGGCAATAAGCCGCCAAAATTGTTGCAACCATGTATAAGGAGATGCCCTCTACGGATTTGCGAACTCGCATGGCGATTAACTACTCTGCTTCGCCGCTGTCACGCAATGCGCTGGACAAAAAATAAAACTTTAATATCAGACGATTAATAAAAATATGCGCTCAGGCAATCGTCGCTATGCCAATAATTCATTGTCTATTTTTAAATTTGTATGACAAATATAGCCGCCAGCAGTAATTTCCCCAGGATGACGACGATGGCAAAAACAGATGAGGTGGTGAGCGCGAAAATGATCCCGGTGGTGCAGGGGATTGTTGACTGGATCGAAGCACATATTTTCGACACCCTGTCGGTGAGCGCGATTGCGAAAAAGTCCGGCTACTCACACTGGTACTTCCAGCGACAATTCGCCATGGTAACGGGCTGCACGCTGGCGAGCTACGTCAGCCGACGAAAGATGACGATTGCGACAATCTATTTAACGCAGACGCAGGCGTCGATACAGAGTATTTCTCAGTGCCTGGGATACGAGGGACAAGCCGCTTTCTGCCGGACCTTTCACCGTCACTTTGGCATGTCGCCGACCCGCTATCGTCGTGATACGCCGGGCAAAGAGAGCAATCTGCAATATCCCTTGCGGGTGGGGATGGAGATCGAGCAGGAGAGGCGGTCTGCCGCCGCAGCGGCAGACCGGGATCAGCGAATGGTTTTCGGCGTCATGACGCGACGAGCGCCGACATAATGGCGAACCCAGTAATCCTCGCTCAGGGAGGTGATTTGAATATCACGACCTGTGCGCGGCGACTGAATGAATTTTCCGTTGCCGACGTAGACGCCGACATGGTCGGCAGCGCCCCGTCCGCGGGTGCGGAAGAAGACTAAATCGCCGCTCTGCAGTTCATCACGATCCACCGGACGCGCATCGCGCAGGTGGTACATTTCGTTGGCCGTACGCGGGATGTGGATCTTGACCAGGTCCTTATAGGCGTAATAGACCAGCCCGCTGCAGTCAAACCCGGTGCGCGGCGAGGTGCCGCCCCAGCGATAGGGTTTACCCAACTGGCCCATCAGTTTATTCATCGCGGTACTTTGCGCTTTTTGCACCCGGACCTTGTGGGCGTCGGCGATCGTTAAATTCGCTTCGCTGGCCTCGGGCTTACAGCGTTTTTTATAGCCCTTGCGCACCACGCACTTGCTTTTGACGCTGTTTAGCGCCAGGGTCGGCTCGGCGCTGGCGGCGACCGTTTTCGCGCACTGCTTTTTATAACCTTTACGCAGCACGCATTTTTTTCGTCGCGCCGGCGGCCTGACGATGAAGTGCGGTTTGGCTTGCTGCGGTAGTGCGGGTAGGGAGCCGGGTGCGCGAGGACTTTTTACTGGTGGTTTTAGCGGTGGTTTTAGTTTTTTGACTGGTTGCTTTTTTCTTGCGCTCTGAGCCACTTTTCGCGGGCAATGCTTTTGGCGAAGCGGAGGCGTGCGTATGCCCTGATGCCTGAGCCAGTGGCGTGAATGAGATAGACGTGAACAGTAATGCACAGAGCGATATCGCGATTTTGTTTAGCCGCGCCACTGAGCAATCCCCTGATTAATTACAGACATGTACAAATGCCTGACGATGAATGACAAACCGGAATGATTCTAAAGCATAAAAAGCCGGAAAGTTAATATTCTTTTGTATCAAAAATGTCGATTGGTTAACGATTGCAAGAAAACGCGTCAGACATTGACCGCCTCGCACAGAAAATGCGCAATGAGTGCCCGCCTGCGATCGCAAAGTGATATTTTTAAGGCAACTTCGCGCAACAGAAGATAAAATATGAATAGTGAAAAAAATGTTATTATCCGTCCTGCCTACAGGACGCTACAATGACAAGTTACTGCCGTAGAAAGAAGTTTAAGGAAGCACGACAATGAGCTCGACTTTAGAAAAGATCCAACGCCAAATCGCTGAAAACCCGATCCTGTTGTACATGAAAGGGTCGCCGAAGCTGCCAAGCTGCGGTTTCTCTGCCCAGGCCGTTCAGGCGCTGTCCGCCTGTGGCGAACGTTTTGCTTACGTTGATATTCTGCAGAACCCGGATATCCGCGCCGAGCTGCCTAAATACGCCAACTGGCCGACTTTCCCGCAGCTGTGGGTAGACGGTGAACTGGTGGGCGGCTGCGATATCGTCATCGAAATGTACCAGCGCGGTGAACTGCAGCAGCTGATCAAAGAGACGGCGGCAAAGTACCATACCGACGAGCCAAAAGCGGAGTAATTCCCGCCATCAGTAAAAAAGCGACTTCCTGGAAGTCGCTTTTTTTATCACTCCGGGGTGGCCACTGGCAGCGGCCAGCCGCCCAGACGCTTCCAGCGGTTCACGATCTCGCAAAACAGCTGCGCCGTCTGCTCGGTATCATACAGGGCGGAGTGAGCCTGCGCGCCGTCGAACGGCATACCCGCGGCAATACAGGCTTTCGACAGCACCGTCTGGCCCAGCGCCAGCCCGCTTAGCGCGGCGGTGTCGAAGGTAACAAACGGATGGAAAGGGTTGCGTTTAAGTCCCGCGCGTTCGGCGGCGGTCATGGTGAAGCTGTGGTCAAAGGTGGCATTGTGCGCCACCATGATTGCCCGGCTGCAGTCGCTCTCTTTCATCCCTTTGCGCACCATTTTGAAGATGGCATGCAGGGCATCGTATTCGCTGACGGCCCCGCGCTGCGGGTCATGCGGGTTAATCCCGTTAAAAGCCAGCGCTTCGGGCTGCAGATTGGCGCCCTCGAAAGGTTCAACATGGAAATGCAGCGTTTCATCGGGCATCAGCCAGCCGTGCTCATCCATCTTCAACGTAATGGCGGCGATCTCCAGCAGGGCGTCGGTTTTGGCGTTAAATCCTGCGGTTTCAACATCGATCACCACCGGATAAAAACCGCGGAAACGGTCGCACAGACCATTCAGTTGAGCGTTCTCGGACATCAGATTCTCTTAGCTGGAAAAAAGTAGCGCGCATTATGGCAAATTTTGCCGCGGCTTGCAGCAGGCAGGGGTGAAAACAACGGGCGCCGTAGCGCCCGGGCGAGCCATGGCATTAAATATGCCAGCGTGGGGAAGCGTTAGTTGCCCAGACCTTTGCCGGCATCTTTCTCTTCAATGAGCTCGATTTTGTAACCGTCCGGATCTTCCACGAAGGCGATGACGGTGGTGCCGCCTTTTACCGGCCCGGCTTCACGGGTGACGTTGCCCCCGTTCTGACGGATCCGTTCGCAGGCTTCGGCGGCGTTATCGACGCTCAGCGCGATATGGCCGTAGGCGGTGCCCAGCTCATAGCTGTCCACGCCCCAGTTGTAGGTCAGTTCGATTACCGCGGTTTCGCTCTCTTCGCCGTAGCCGACAAAGGCGAGGGAGTACTTGTACTCCGGGTTTTCGCTGGTGCGCAGCAGCTTCATGCCCAACACGTTGGTATAGAAGTCGATAGAACGTTGCAGGTCGCCAACGCGCAGCATGGTGTGGAGTAAGCGCATAATGTCCCCTATGCAGTTTATTTGATAGATCAGAACGTTGAGTATAGCGGCGATACGTCGCCGCTATCAATGGAGGGATTACAGAGTCGGGTAATCGGTGTAGCCTTCCGCGCCGCCGCCGTAGAAGGATTCCGGGCGTTGCGGGTTAAGCGGCGCTTTTTTCTGCAGGCGAGCCACCAGATCCGGGTTGGCGATGTAATCGCGGCCAAATGCCACGGCATCAATCAGCCCTTTATTGATAAGATCGTTGGCTTTTTCTACTGTGTAAGCGCCAGCGCCAATGATCACCCCCGGGAAGCGGTCGCGGACTTTCTGACGGAAAGCTTCACTGTAAGGTTTGCCGCCCGCCCAGTCCGGCTCGGACATGTGCAGATAGGCGATACCGCGTTTCGCCAGCTCGCTAATCAGATACAGCGCGTCTTCTTCTTCGTTCGGGCCATTATCCACATTCTGGAAGCTGCCAATCGGCGACACGCGGATGCCAATGCGCTCGGCGCTCCACTCTTGACTCACGGCGTCAACCACTTCCAGCACCAGACGGGCACGGTTCTCCACGCTGCCGCCGTACTGATCGGTACGCTGGTTCGCCGATGGCGAGAGGAACTGGTGCAGCAGATAGCCGTGGGCTGAGTGCAGCTCAACCAGATCGAAGCCGGCGTCACGGGCATTGCCGACCGCCTGACGGAAATCGTTGACGATCCCTGGGATCTCTGCGGTTTCCAGGGCGCGGGGCATTGAGGTGTCGACGCGAATGGCGTGGCCGTTTTCGTCACGCAGTGAGGTACGGGTGCCCGCGCTCAGCGCGGAAGGCGCTACCGGGGCGGCGCCGCCAGGCTGCAGGCTACTATGGGAAATTCGGCCTGTGTGCCACAGCTGGACGGCGATATGACCATTTTCGGCATGAACGCCGGCGGTGATTTTCTGCCAGGCGGCAATCTGCTCCGGGCTGTGCAGCCCAGGCGCGCCGGCGTAGCCTTTGGCCTGCGCGGAGATCTGCGTCGCTTCGGTGATGATCAGCCCGGAACTGGCGCGCTGGCGGTAGTATTCGCCCATCAGCGGAGTAGGGATATCGCCCGGCTCAATGCTGCGCAGACGCGTCAACGGCGCCATAAATACGCGATTAGGGACGGTGACCGCACCGACTTTCAGTGGGCTGAATAATTTTGCTTCCGACATAGTGACTCCTGAGTAGACCGGTCGTCTAGTAACTGATGAAATAAAAACGCCTGTTATACCGCAGGCGCCGCAATAATCTGTTTGGCGTGGGCAAGGGCGCTTTCCAGCGGCGTTGCGCTACGCGTAATTTTGGCCTGCAGGTTGGCCCCGAGCCACAGGGAATACAGCACCTGCGACAGGGTCATGGCCTCGCCGTCAAATGCGAGACTGCCTTCCTGACGTCCTTTCTCCAGCGCGTCGCCCAGCAGGGCGATAATCTGGCTGGCTCCGCGATCCATGGCGGCGCGCATATCTTCCGACAGATCGCAAACCTCCGCGGATAGCTTGACAGTAAGACACCCGCTAATAATCCCCTGCTGGCAGAACTGATTCAGCGTGTGCTGATAGTAGGCCAGCAGGCGATCGCGATAGTTACCGTCGCCATGATCGAAGTGGTCGACCAGGCGCTGCAGATATCCGGTGTAGTGATGTTCAAGCAGCGCGACGCCGAAGGCTTCCTTAGAGCGAAAGTAGTGGTAGAAGGAGCCCTTGGGCACCTCCGCCGTCTTCAGAAGTTCGCTCAAGCCCATTCCGGTAAAACCGCGATGCATGCAAAGCTGCTCGCCGGTGGCCAGGATATGTTCTCGGGTATCGCAATCGCTGTGTCTGTTCATGCTGCACACTGTAGTAGACCGATTGGTCTAATGCAAGCGTCGGCGGAAAAATGTTAGCTGGCGCAGCACGTAGTGAACAAAATTTGCGTCGGCGCGGGGAAACGTCTTCAATGAAAGGAGACGAGGGGACAGGAGGCGTGTGGTGGCAGAGCAGTTAGAATTTTTCCCGGTGCAGAGCCCGTGCCGGGGAATATGTCAGACCGATGAGCGCGGCTACTGTCGCGGCTGTTTCCGCAGCCGTGAGGAACGTTTTAACTGGCAAACGATGAGCGATGCGCAGAAACAGGAGGTTTTGCGTCTTTGCCGCCAACGGCTGCTGCGCAAAATACGCGCGAACAGGCCGGAGCCGGCGGAAGAACCGCAGCAACCCTCACTGTTTTAAGCCAAAAATTACGTATACTCAGAGCACTTTTTTATTGAGGAAGCGGTTATGGTTCAGCGTATTGCTATGGCTCCCCAGGGGCCGGAATTTTCACGTTTTGTGATGGGCTACTGGCGTCTGATGGACTGGAAAATGTCGCCTGGCGAGCTGGTCAGCTTTATTGAGCAGCATCTCGATTTAGGCGTAACCACCGTCGATCACGCCGATATCTATGGCGATTATCAGTGTGAGGCTGCCTTTGGCGAAGCGCTGAAGCGAGCGCCGCATCTGCGTAGCCGGATGGAAATCGTCAGCAAATGCGGTATCGCCACCCGGGCGCGCGCTGAGAACACCATTGGCCACTACATTACCGACCGCGATCACATCGTGCTCAGCGCCGAGCAATCGCTGCGTAATCTGGCGACGGACCATCTCGACTTGCTGCTGATCCACCGGCCGGACCCACTGATGGACGCCGACGAGGTAGCCGAAGCTTTTCTCGCGCTGCATCATAGCGGTAAAGTGCGCCATTTTGGCGTCTCGAACTTTACCCCCGCCCAGTTCACCTTGCTGCAGTCACGTCTGCCGTTTACCCTGGCCACCAACCAGGTCGAAATTTCACCGGTGCATCAGCCGCTGCTGCTCGACGGTACTCTCGATCAGCTGCAGCAACTGCGTATTCGTCCGATGGCGTGGTCTTGTCTTGGCGGTGGTCGCCTGTTTAACGAAGAGGGCTTCCAGGCGCTGCGCGATGAGCTGGCGCAGGTGGCGCACGAGCTTAACGCCGACAGCATCGAACAGGTAGTTTATGCCTGGGTGCTGCGTCTGCCGTCGCAGCCGCTGCCGATTATTGGCTCGGGCAAAATCGAGCGCGTGCGCTCGGCGATTGTGGCTGAAAAACTCAGCATGACCCGTCAGCAGTGGTTCCGCATCCGTAAAGCCGCGCTCGGGTACGACGTACCGTAACGGGCATTTCCCCTCCGGAAAGGCGTTCCTGGTTTACACTTAACAGGGAGACAGCCATCCGGAGGTGTTATGCAACGATGTATTCTCGCGATCTTATCCCTCGCATTTTGCGCTGGCGCACAGGCCGTTAGTGAAGATGTGCAACTTAATCTCGTGACCAACCAGGGCGTCGGTCAGACCATCGGCAGCGTCAAAATCACCGAAACCGACCGCGGACTCGAGTTCGCCCCCACTCTGCGGGCGCTACCGCCGGGCAAGCACGGGTTTCATATTCATGCCGAAGGCAGCTGCCAGCCGGCGATGAAAGAAGGTAAAGCCGTGGCCGCCGGGGCGGCGGGCGGACATTACGATCCGCAGCATACCGGCAAACACGAAGGGCCGTTGGGGGCCGGGCATCTTGGCGACCTGCCCCTGCTGGTGGTCAACGATGCGGGCGTAGCCGACCAGCCGATTATTGCTCCGCGCCTGAAAACGCTGGCGGAGGTGAAAGGGAAAGCGCTGATGGTCCACGTAGGCGGGGATAACATGGCCGACAGTCCGCAGCCGCTGGGCGGCGGCGGCGAACGGTTTGCCTGCGGGGTGATTAAGTAGTTCCTTCGCCAATTGTGCCGGCCACCGGGGCCTGTTCCAGCTGCGACAAGGCGCAGTACAGTCGCCAAATCGCGGCGGCCAGTTCCCGCGCCGCCGGCTGATGATGGTGGTTCAGGGCGTCGCAGATCCGCTGCAGCTCCTGCAGGGTGGAGGCCAGCGGACGCTGCTGCACGCCGCGCTCGCTCATCACATCGCGTAACAGGTTGATGCACAGGTCGCGCACCTGGGCGAGAGGATCGGAGCGGGTTTCCCATTCGCGAAGCTGCCAGACGACGTGCGAGCAATTGAGCAGCACGACGCCCCAACGCAACAGCCAGCGGCGCGCCAGGGCATCCTTACTCTGGCTGAGCTGACTGACGTGGTGATAGACCAGCGATTCAAATTCATGCTCACTGTGCTGAGGATGACGGCTGAGCTGATCGACAAAGTGACGCCGTAACGCTCTGATATGGCGTCGCCCTTTGCGGGCGTCCGAGCCCGGACTCAGTACCGCAAAGGCCAGCCAGGCAAAGCCTACCCCGACAATCTTGCTCAAATTATCATTGAAAAAGGCCGCATAATCGTACACCGGCGGGTTGGTGACGGCGATAAACGAGCCCATAAAGACGATAAGCTGTCCCCACAGGCCGGCGTATTTGGGCCACTGCAGTTTGAGTAACTGCATGGTGGTCAGGAGCGGGAACAGGAACAGCAGAAACTGCCACAGGTCGGTTACCTGCACCATCAGGCCGAACTTCACCACGAAACTGAATAGCGACAGCAGGACCAGAGTCTGCATCAGCAATGTCAGCGAGCGAAACGGCGAGGCGGATACGGAGTAGAGCACGCAGCAGATGGAGGCCAGGGTCAGGGCCGCCGCGCAGCTGGTCCACTGGGTACTGATCCCCCATGCGCCAATCGCCACCAGCGCGCAAAAGGTACGGACACCGTTGAGCAACGCCTCCGCCTGATCGGTATGGCGGGCTAACGGCGGGGCGGCGGGCACATTGAACTCGGCGATCGCCGAGGCATTTTCAACGCGGCGGATCCAGCGGCTGCTCTCCAGGTAAATGCGACAGAAATAGCGCAATCGCGCCCAGAAAGCGATGTGCCGGTAATCGGCATCCTGCCGCGGCGCCAGCGGCGCCAGGATCCGCGCAACGTGATAGCTGTCGGCATGAGGGGTGGCGAGCTCGGCGAGCAGCGACTCCAGTACCTGGCGAGTATTCGCCGGCGCGTCAGGCCAGTTCAGCAGCATCCGTCGCAGACTGGAGATGACGCTGGTCATTCTGAGCTGCTGATGCAGGAGGTAGTTCAGCAGAGGATTCTGCCGACGGAAACGGTAGTGGCTCCAGAAGGCCTGGATACGCAGCAGGTTCATGGTCAGGATCTGGCCAATCACGCTCTCATGGGCGGTGCGAATGGCATCCGTCGTCTCCGGCACCCACAGCAGGCTGGCGTGCTCCAGCAGCCGGGTGTGCATGGTTTTCAGGGCCGTCAGCAGGTTGCTGCCGTCGGAGGTGCTTGGCAGGATCATCATCATTAGCCCGCCGCAGAGGATCCCGACGATAACTTCGCAGACGCGCGACTGGGCGATGACCCACAGCTCGTAGCTGTCGCTGATGTTAATCACCGGAAAGGCGATGATGGCGCAGGTATAGCCCGCCAGCTGAAAGGCGTAGGCGACGTTATTGGTGAACAGGGCGCAGGCCCAGGTGCAGAGCGCCAGCCAGCCGGAGATACTGAACAGAAACAGCCAGGGATCGTTGAGTGTATGACCGGCAAGCAGCAGGGCGGCGCAGGCGCCGAGCAGGCTGCCTGCGATGCGGCCAAAACTTTTACTGATCACGCCGCCGACGGTGGGAAAGCTGACCACCGCCGCGGACGTCATCGCCCAGTAGGGCTCATCAAGATCCAGCGCATAGGCGATACTCAGCGCAAGACACATCGCGATGCCGTTGCGCAATGCGTACCGCCACTGCGGCCGGGTGGCTTTAACCCAGGGGAGTGCGCGCCACGACAGGGTCTGCAGGTTCATTACTGCCCGCCAATTGAGACAGTGCAGGTGGTACCGGAGACCAGGGTGACATCGGCCGGCAGCGTATCAAAGGCAATTCGCACCGGAACGCGTTGGGCGAGACGAACCCAGGGGATATTTGGTTTGATGTTGGCCACCAGCCCGGTTCCCTGTTCCACGCTCTGGTCGACAATCGCGCGGCCGATGCTCGCGACATGGCCCTTTAGCGTCTGCTGATTGCTATAGAGAATAATTTGTGCCGGATCGCCGATGCGAATGTGGCGCAGTTTGGTCTCTTCGAAGTAGCCCAGTACGTAAAACGAATGGCTGTCCACCAGGGCAAAGACCGGATGGCCGGTGGTAGCGTAATCACCGACGCGGGTGGAAAGGTTGGTCACCCAGCCATCCACCGGCGCTTTGACAACCGTCTGGCTGAGCTGCCACTGCGCATGTTTCAGCGCCGCTTCGGTTACGCCGACCCCCGCTCTGGCGGCAGCCAGGGTGGTGGTGGCGGTATTCAGGGCGGTATTGACGTTCTCAAGGTCTTCAGCCGAGATGGCATTTTGCGACAGGCTTCGGCGACGGCGAGCCTCGCTGGCAGCCTTGCTTTGCTCCGCCTGCGCTTTCGCCACCTCCGCCTGGGCTTTCGCCAGCTGCGCCTGGGCGTTCAGCACCGCGATGCGATAGGGGGTGTCGTCGATGGTAAACAATACTTCCCCGGCTTTGACCCGTTGGTTATCGGTTACGTTCAACTGCAGAATACTGCCGGAGACCTGAGGGGTGATCCCAACCTGCTCGGCGCGCACTTTGCCGTCGCGGGTCCAGGGTGACTGAGTGTAGAAATTCCATAACAACCATGCGGCAATCAGGGCGACGGCCGCGACCAGCAGCGTTGACAGATATTTTAATCTTTTCATAACAGGGAGATCACCAGGCAATGAGCAATACCAGGGCCAGACAGACCGCGAGCGCGAACAGGGAGAGATCCATTAGTAGCGGGTGCCAGATGTCGCCCGCATACATCCAGTCACGCAGCTGGCGATGTAAAAACAACCAGATAAAGAAACCCAACAAGACGGCTTTGAACAGCGGAGGGAAATAGACGGATGCGCCGAACACCAGGTCCTGCAGCGGCAATCCGGATGTGTTAAGACTCAGTTTCACAAGCAAAAATCCTTTGCCATTACAGGGGTAACCTCAGGACGTGCTACTCTTTAACAGTGTAAATCATTGTTTTGGTTTTTGTTGAATCAAGTAATTCATTTGTTTTGATAATTCAAATGCTGCACACTATTCTAAAATCAGTATAATAACTTAGCAAGCTAATTATAAGGAGATGAAATTGGAATCGCCACTTGGTTCTGATCTGGCACGTTTAGTTCGCGTTTGGCGCGCGCTAATCGACCATCGCCTGAAACCTCTGGAGTTAACGCAGACCCACTGGGTCACGCTGCATAACATCCACCAGCTGCCGCCTGAGCAGTCGCAGATCCAGCTGGCGAAAGCTATCGGTATTGAACAGCCGTCGCTGGTGCGCACGCTCGATCAGCTGGAGGAGAAAGGGCTCATTTCTCGCCAGACCTGCGCAAGCGATCGGCGGGCCAAACGCATCAAGCTGACGGAAAAAGCCGAACCGCTGATCAACGAGATGGAAGAGGTGATAGGTAAGACCCGTGATGAAATCCTCTCAGGGGTCTCGAAGCAGGAAGTGGAAACCTTGCTCCACTTAATCCGTAAACTTGAACAAAATATCCTCGATCTCCAGGCTAAAGATTAATTCTTTACGGCCCGGGCTAATCCGGGCCTTTTTTCACCCTCCCTGCCGATGCCAGACGATCACCTGGTTACGTCCGTTATTCTTTGCTTCATACATGGCTTCGTCCGCGCGCTGAACGCACGCTTCCGCTGTCACGCTATTGTCGTAGGTGGTATACACCCCCATGCTGATGGTCATTCGCTCCGGTAAATGGCTCTCCCCGGCACTGACCGCCAGGCGGATACGCTCGGCGATCGCTTGCGCTTCTTTTTCACCGGTGTTGACCAGCAGCAGAGCAAATTCCTCACCGCCGATGCGTGCGGCGGCGTCATCTACCCGCGAATGGCTTTCCAGCACCGAGGCGGCGAACTGGATCACTTTGTCGCCGGCGACATGGCCGTAGCTATCGTTGATGCGTTTGAAATGGTCGAGGTCGCTGATGAGCACCGACAGCGGATGCTGGGCATTCACCTTCGCCAGCTGTTGGTTAAGAGTGTCGTAGAAAAAGCTGCGGTTGTAGAGGCGGGTCAACGGGTCGCGGATCGAATTCTGATACGAATGGACATATTTGTGGTTAGACTCGCGATAGAGGATAAAGACGTCAACCAGTAGCACCAGAATCAGGAACAAGGTGCATAGCGTTTCGAAAAAACGCGCCTGGTACCAGGTCTGATCCAGCTCCCCTGCGGTGGAGAGCAGCTGGAAAAGCGTGAACAAATAAGCGCTGCAAAAAAAAGCGCCGCTGAACCAAAAAATATTACGCAGTTTACTCAAGCTAATTAATAAAATCAGCGTGATGAACCAAACTGCCATCAGCAGCCAGCCGATAATACTTTGCCACAACGGGGTAAAGGTATGGCTCAGATCGTCGATAAAATTGACGCTCAGCCACGGCGAATGGCTGGAGTATAGCCATGATAAAACAATAATGGTCAACGTAAAAAGTATACATGCTGTAAATGTAAGAACGTGTGCTTTCCACGAATGCATGATGCGCTGGCGAAAATAGTACAAAATAATAGATGACATGAATAACACAGCCATCATTATATTGCGGAAGAAATAATAGATAACGGCGTCATTTTGATTAACGACCGGGGCCGGATTGCAGGTAAGCCAGTCCGGATAGCTGCTGAGCGTGCCAAGCATCAGCAGCGCTGAGCAGGCAAACCCGAAAGAGACTGGAGTAAGGTACAGACGCCGCTTGCTGCTCCAGTATTTCATGCCCATAAAACAGGCAATGGTAATATGAAAAACCATCAGGAAACTGGTCAGCAGCGGAAATAATATTGAGGAAGTACTACTGAAGCTGGTATGAAAAAAAGGCAGTCATCCCGGAAATGCCAATCCCGGCCAGTAAACAAATGCAAATATAAAGGATTAGACGTTTAACGACATGATGCACATGTTCGGGCATAGGCAATATTCCACATAAAAGGCAACGGCAGCGACGATGAGTCACCAGGGCTAATTTACGTTCTTGAGGGTAATAGGGGCGGGCAGATAAGATATTGCGCAGGCGCAATGATTCATGGAATATTAAAATAAAGATGTCTGATGGCTACTACGAATTTATTACGGCGAAATAAACGTGGCTGAAAAATACGATGCGGCGCAACCGGCCGCATCGTAAGGGAGATTATCGCGGAGAGACGGTGACCTGGCTGCCGCTGCCGGCAATGGCCACGCGCTGACCAACGGAGAACGGAGTGCTGCCCTGTTTCTGCACTACCATAATGGTATTGCCATCGTCCTTACGGATTTCCAGTTCAACGCCCTGCGTTTTATTCATCGCGCCCTGAACGCCCTGACCGGCTACGCCGCCCGCGACCGCACCTGCCGCCGTAGCCAGAGAGCGTCCGGTACCGCCGCCGATGGTGTTTCCAAGGAACCCGCCCAGTACCGCACCGCCAATGGCCCCGATGGCATTGCTATCGTCGCCGCTCTGGATCTGTACGGCGCGAGTATGCACGATGGTACCGTAAGTCACGCTCTGCACCTGTTTGGCTTCAGATGCGGAATAAACGTCGCCGGACAGGCCGCTGCTGCTCACGCAGCCTGCGAGCGTAAAACCAATCATCGATACAGCCAAAACACGTAAAATCATTTATGAATCTCCTGTTCACCGAAGGTGTTCAATTGAACGTCCATACGGTTAATTATATGGCATTTAGTCGTCGGCGGGCATAGGTTCTCCCTGGACTATACAAAAAATAATAAACACTGGTGCTTCAACCTCAACTAAACGCCGGTTCTTTACGATGTTCTCTGATTTGTCGCTCTATTGTTAAAAAGTATTAGTACAACATAGCATTAGCCGACACTTTATGATGGAGTGAGGGCATACAAGGGTCATGGAATGAAGGAAAACGTATGAGATCGGGTCGCTTTATTGGCGTTATGTCTGGTACCAGCCTGGATGGTATCGATGTCGTTTTGGCCACCATTACTGAAAACATGGTGGCGCAGCAGGCTAGTCTCACCTGGCCCATTCCACACGCGATAAAAGAAGAGATTCTGGCGATTTGCCAGGGGCAGTCGCTGACCCTTTCGCAGCTAGGTCGTCTGGACACCCGTCTGGGACGGCTGTTTGCCGATGCCGTACTGGCGCTGATGCGCCAGGAAAGTCTCAAACCCACCGACGTCATCGCCATCGGCTGCCATGGACAGACCGTATGGCATGAACCGCAGGGAGAGGCTCCGCATACCCTGCAAATTGGTGATAACAACCAGATCGCCGCCCACACCGGGATAACCGTAGTGGGGGATTTTCGTCGCCGGGATATGGCGCTAGGCGGGCAGGGAGCGCCGCTGGTGCCGGCTTTTCATCATGCGCTGCTGGCCCACCCCGTTGAGCGACGTATGGTGCTCAATATCGGCGGGATCGCTAATGTGTCGCTGCTGGCGCCAGGGCAGCCGGTGCGCGGCTATGATACCGGGCCGGGAAATATGTTGCTGGACGCCTGGATCTGGCGCCAGAAGGGCAAACCGTACGACAAGGACGCCCAATGGGCTAGCGAAGGTAAAGTGCTGCTGCCGCTGCTGCAGGACATGCTGAGCGATCCGTGGTTTGCCTTGCCGGCGCCGAAAAGCACCGGTCGGGAATATTTCAATTACGGCTGGCTGGAGCAGCATATGGCCCGCTATCCGGGGCTACGCGGGGAGGATGTTCAGGCTACGCTTGCGGAATTGACCGCCGTCACCATCAGTGAGCAGGTATTGTTAAGCGGCGGCTGCGAGCGTTTGTTAGTGTGCGGCGGCGGCGCGCGTAACCCCTTGTTAATGGCGCGCCTGGCGGCGCTGCTGCCGGGAACCGAGGTCTCCACCACCGATGAGGCGGGGATCAGCGGCGATGATATGGAAGCGCTGGCCTTTGCCTGGCTGGCCTGGCGAACGCTGGCTGGTCTGCCGGGCAATCTGCCCTCCGTGACCGGCGCCAGCGAAGCCTCGGTGCTGGGCGCCATTTTTCCGGCTAACCCGCCGCAGAATCGGAGTTAACTGAAATCTTAAATACGATGCGACCGGTAAACTGGACAAGTTAAGCGGAGGGCGGAGTGCCCGCCGTGACCGGGAAAGTCGAAGGCAAACGAATGAAAAAAATTCTTATCGCAGTTGTACCTTTTATGCTGGCGGGCTGTAGCTACTACAACCAGTTTGTCGAGCGGATGCAGACGGACACGCTGGAGTATCAATGCGACCAGAAACCATTGACGGTCCATCGCAATAACGCACGCCAGCAGGTCAGTTTTATCTATGATAATCAGCAACTGAACCTGTCTGAGGGGCTGTCGGCTTCCGGGGCGCGCTACACCGACGGCGTCTATGTGTTCTGGTCAAAAGGCGATACCGCCACCGTCTATAAGCGCGACCGCATCATCCTTGATAACTGTCAGCTGCAGACGGCCAAACGTTGAGATTTCTGTCCGGGGGGCGCACAATAACGCCACCTTATGACTACATCCTCAATGGCCATGTCTGATAACGACGAACTCCAGCAAATTGCGCATTTGCGCCGTGAATACACCCGTGGCGGTTTGCGTCGCCACGATCTTCCTGCTGAACCCCTGCCGCTGTTTGAACGCTGGCTGCGTCAGGCCTGCGATGCGAAACTTGCCGACCCGACGGCCATGGTGGTCGCCACCGTCGATGAGCGCGGCCAGCCCTACCAGCGCATTGTGCTGCTGAAGCACTACGACGAAAAAGGGTTGGTGTTTTATACCAACCTCGGCAGCCGCAAAGCGCATCAAATTGAAAACAACCCGCAGGTCAGCCTGCTTTTCCCGTGGCATATGCTGGAGCGCCAGGTGATGGTAATCGGCAAAGCGGAGCGTCTGTCGACGCTGGAAGTGGTCAAATATTTCCACAGCCGTCCGCGCGACAGCCAGATTGGCGCCTGGGTCTCGAAGCAGTCGAGCCGGATCTCAGCCCGCGGCATCCTCGAAAGCAAATTCCTCGAGCTGAAGCAGAAGTTCCAGCAGGGTGAAGTGCCGTTGCCGAGCTTCTGGGGCGGATTCCGCGTCAGCATTGAGCAGATGGAGTTCTGGCAGGGGGGAGAACACCGTCTGCACGATCGCTTTTTATACCAGCGCGATAGCGGCGCCTGGAAAATAGACCGTCTGGCGCCGTAAACGCCGAAATTAGTTATCGAAGCGCTGGCGCTGAAAGGGCCGGCGCTTTATTCTATGTACTTTTCGCATCTGGCGAAAAGTCGTGTACCGGCAGAGGTGCAGTCGTTTATACATGGAGAATTTGATGGCAAGCAGTAACTTGATTAAACAATTGCAAGAGCGGGGGCTGGTAGCCCAGGTGACGGACGAGGAAGCGTTAGCAGAGCGACTGGCGCAAGGCCCGATCGCGCTCTATTGCGGCTTCGATCCTACCGCTGACAGCTTGCATTTGGGGCATCTTGTTCCATTGTTATGCCTGAAACGCTTCCAGCAGGCAGGTCATAAACCTGTGGCGCTGGTGGGCGGCGCAACCGGTCTGATTGGCGACCCAAGCTTCAAAGCCGCTGAGCGTAAACTAAACACCGAGGATACCGTGCAGGAGTGGGTGGATAAAATCCGCAAACAGGTGGCTCCGTTCCTTGATTTTGACTGCGGCGACAACTCGGCGATCGCGGCGAATAACTATGACTGGTTTGGCAGCATGAACGTGCTGACCTTCCTGCGCGATATCGGTAAACACTTCTCTGTTAACCAGATGATCAACAAAGAAGCGGTGAAGCAGCGTCTGAATCGTGACGATCAGGGTATCTCCTTTACCGAGTTCTCTTACAATCTGCTGCAGGGTTACGACTTTGCCTGCCTGAACAAGCTGCACGGCGTGGCGCTGCAGATTGGCGGTTCTGACCAGTGGGGCAACATCACCTCCGGCATCGATCTGACCCGTCGTCTGCATCAGAACCAGGTGTTTGGCCTGACCGTACCGCTGATCACCAAAGCGGACGGCACCAAATTCGGTAAAACCGAAGGCGGCGCCGTGTGGCTGGATCCGAAGAAAACCAGTCCGTACAAATTCTACCAGTTCTGGATCAACACCGCGGATGCTGATGTCTATCGCTTCCTCAAATTCTTCACCTTTATGGACATTGCGGAGATCAATGCCCTGGAAGAAGAAGACAAAAACAGCGGTAAAGCGCCGCGCGCCCAGTACGTGCTGGCAGAGCAGGTGACGCGCCTTGTCCACGGCGAAGAAGGCCTGGAAGCGGCGAAGCGCATTACCGAAAGCCTGTTCAACGGTAACCTGAGCGACCTGAGCGAAGCAGACTTCGAACAGCTGGCCCAGGATGGCGTGCCGATGATCGAAATGGAAAAAGGCGCCGATCTGCTGCAGGCGCTGGTTGATTCCGAGCTGCAGCCGTCCCGCGGTCAGGCGCGTAAAACCGTTGCCTCTAACGCGGTGACCATCAACGGCGAAAAACAGGCCGACCCGGAATATGTATTCAGTGACAGCGATCGCCTGTTTGGCCGCTACACCTTGCTGCGTCGCGGTAAGAAAAATTACTGCCTGGTCTGCTGGAAATAAAAAAATACTGCCAGGGCGTGGGAAACCACGCCCTTTTTCTTTTTAGGGTTGTGGTAAGAAAATGAAGAACATCCTCGCCATTCAGTCTCACGTTGTGTTTGGCCATGCCGGCAACAGTGCCGCCGAATTTCCGATGCGTCGTCTGGGCGCCAATGTCTGGCCCCTGAATACCGTACAGTTCTCTAACCATACGCAGTACGGCAAATGGACCGGCTGCGTCATGCCGCCTTCGCATTTGACGGAGATCGTTCAGGGGATTGCCGATATCGACAAGCTGCAGACCTGCGATGCGGTACTGAGCGGCTATCTTGGCTCCGCTGAGCAGGGAGAGCATATCCTCGGTATCGTGCGTCAGGTTAAGGCGGCCAATCCGGCGGCGAAATATTTTTGCGATCCGGTGATGGGTCACCCGGAGAAGGGCTGCATCGTTGCGCCGGGCGTGGCGGAGTTCCACGTGCGCTATGCGCTGCCGGCCAGCGATATTATTGCCCCGAATCTGGTTGAGCTGGAGATCCTGTGCGGTCATCCGGTCGCCAGCGTCAGCGAGGCAGTGGCCGCCGCGCGGGAGCTGATTGCCCAGGGGCCGGAAGTGGTATTAGTTAAGCATCTTGCCCGTGCGGGTCTGAGTATGGATCGTTTTGAGATGCTGCTGGTGACGGCCGAAGAAGCCTGGCATATTAGTCGGCCGCTGGTGGATTTCGGCCTGCGTCAGCCGGTGGGCGTCGGCGATGTGACCAGCGGTCTGCTGTTGGTAAAATTGCTGCAGGGGGCAAGTCTGCGCGATGCGCTGGAACACGTCACCGCCGCGGTGTACGAGATTATGCTCGCCACCAAAAATATGCAGGAATACGAACTGCAGGTAGTAGCGGCGCAGGATCGCATCGCCGTACCGGAGCACTGCTTCAGCGCCACCCGGCTGTAACTCTCAGGGCCTGCCCGACGGTCCGCCGGGCAGGTTCAGGCCTTATTTTAAGCCTTCAGCCGCCAGTGCGGCCGCCACCGCCGGACGCGCTGCCACCTGCGTCATCCAGCTGCCGATATGACCATAGGCAGCCATATCCAGTTTTATAGCATAGGCCCAGCGCAGCACCGTAAACAGATAACCATCGGCAATGGTGAAGCGATGGCCGGTCAGCCACTGTTTGTCTGCCAGCGCTGCATCAACGTATTGCAGCTTTTTCTCAAGCAGCCCCCGCGCGACAGGCTTATAGTCCTCCGGGGTATCCGGGCGGAACAGCGGGGTAAAGCTTTTATGCAGCTCGGTGGCCACATAGTTCAGCCATTCGAGAGTCTGATAGCGCGCAATCGAGCCCACCGGCGCCAGCAGATGACGATCCGGCACCTGGTCTGCGATGTACTGCATGATGGCTACGCCCTCAGTGAGCAGGATATCATCATCCAGCAGCAGCGCCGGCACCTGACCTTTCGGGTTGATCAGCAGATAGTCTTCCCCGTTTTCCAGCCGTTTCTGGGCCAGATCCACGCTCTGCAGGGTAAAATCCAGACCGCTTTCGCGCAGGGCAATATGCGAGGCAAGGGAACAGGCGCCGGGTTTGTAGAACAGTTTCATGCGTGACTCCTCGTGGCTGCAGTTTTTCTGTATGTTAGTCCTGCCAGGGGTAAAAAAAAAAAGCGCTAAACTACGTTAGCGGCTTAAAAAATAATTAGTTTTCCCTGCGGCGTCAGGCAGCCGCGGTTTCGCGTGCTTTAATGTCCGCGCTGTCGTCCTGAGTCATACGATTCAGTTTCGGCGCGGTCAGCAGCATCAGGGCGGCGATAACCGCGGTGACGATACCAATCTGCAGGAATACGTGACCGTACACTTCCAGCGACACCAGCGGATCGGTGACATTCTCCGGGACTGCCATCAGGTTAGCGATTTTCCCGGCGATGATCGCCGCGCCTGCCGTGGTGAGGAACCAGCTGCCCATGATGAAGCCCATCAGACGCTGAGGAACCAGCTGAGCGACCATCGCCAGGCCGAGGCCGGAAATCATCAGTTCACCGATAGACTGCAGCGCGTAGCTCAGAATCAGCCAGTTGACCGAGACGATACCGGCGTCGCTGGCGAACTTCGCCCCTAAAGGCAGGACGAGGAATGCGCCAGAGCACAGTACCATACCGATAGCAAATTTGTGCGGCATCGGCAGGCGGTCACCCATCTTGTTGTAGATGGCGGCCAGAATCGGGCTACCAATCATGATCCAGAACGGGTTCAGCGCCTGATACTGTTCCGGTTCAAAGGCGAGACCGAGGATCGAGTGCTCCACGTTACGGATGGCGAAGAAGTTCAGCGAGGTCGGCATCTGGCTGTACAACACGAAGAAGACAATCGCTTCTACCATCAGCAGGAAAGCGACGATCATTTTACGACGCGGAGCGCCTTTCAGGCCTATGGTTTCTTTGGCGAAAATCACGACGATACCCAGTGCGACGACGCCCAGCACCATACGTGCGATACCCTGGTTATGCAGCAGCCAGGTGGCGATAGCGACCAGCACCACCACGCCAGCGATGGTCGCCAGCAGTTTACCCATGTGTACCGGGGCAAAGTCCGGTTTAGAGCCGTACTGTTTAACCCATTTCTGACAGAAGGCGAAGTTAATAATGGTGATCACCATCCCCACCACGCTGAGGGCAAACGCTACGCTCCAGCCAAAACGTGCGGCCAGCCACGGGGTTGCCAGCATAGAGAAGAACGAACCGATGTTGATGGACATGTAGTACATGGTAAATGCACCGTCCAGACGTGGGTCGTTTTTGTCATAGCAGGTAGAAAGCAGGGAGGACGGGTTGGCTTTAAACAGGCCGTTACCGACGGCGATGGTCGCCATACCCATATAGACGATAGCGGCGTCATGACCGGACCAGGCCACCAGCGCATAGCCAATCGCCAGCACGATAGCGCCCAGCATGATGACACGCTTGGTACCCAGCACTTTATCACCCAGCCAGCCGCCAATGGCGACGAGGCCATAAACCAGCGCGCTAAAGGAGGAGAACAGAGTAATGGAATCCGCTTCCGACATACCCAGCTGTTTTACCAGGTAAACGGCCATGATCCCTTGCAGGCCGTAGTAACCAAAACGCTCCCACAACTCGATCGAGAAAATGAGATAGAACGCGCGTGGTTGTTTGAAAGCGTTCAGACTCACGCTTTCTGCTGGTTTATTGTTTGCAGTAGACACATATACCTCTTTTTTTACATCCCATATTTACTGGGGGGTGTTCGGGGCGCAATCTCGTTGGACCGCCGCCTTTATAGTTATTCTTGGAGGGAAAACGGCAAGTAATGTTCACTATCCTGGCGCATCAGGCAAGGCTTTTGTAATAATCTGTTACACATAATCAGGGTGGTATAATGCTCCGGACATATGAATGTTATACAGCGTTAAATTTTACCGTTTCGATATCGTTGGTATTTTTATCTTTTGGGTTCGCCGGTTTGTCGGGAAAAGGCGATATATTCTACTGATCTGGCGTAAGCATAGTGATATGGTCCATTATCTTAAAAAATCATGGGTCATTATCCTGATAATCTTTACTCATCCGTTGTATTGCCTGACATTTATTTCCATTCCAGTAACATTCATTCAACATAAAGTTGCGAGCATGATCTGGATCACAAATGCATAGAAATTTTGCGCTGATAAAAAATGAATGAACTAGTTGTTTGTTATATAACCGGATAATCATCCATAATCATGATGATTATGTGGTGTTAATGGCCGGTGAAATAGATGAATGCGGGCCATAACCCAGAGTTAAGCTATGACCGCAATAGAGACGAGACAGTCAGGCGTAGACTTTATCTTTGTATTCGCAAAGATCTTCAATCAGGCAGGAGCCGCAGCGCGGCTTGCGGGCAATACAGGTATAACGCCCATGCAGGATCAGCCAGTGATGGCAGTCGACCTTAAACTCGGCGGGGACCACCTTCAGAAGCTTCTCTTCCACCTGTTCTACGTTCTTGCCCGGGGCGAACTGCGTCCGATTGCAGACGCGGAAGATGTGCGTGTCCACGGCGATGGTCGGCCAGCCAAAGGCGGTATTCAGCACCACGTTGGCGGTTTTACGGCCCACGCCGGGCAGCGCCTCCAGCGCCGCTCTGTCTTCCGGTACCTCACCATTGTGCTGCTCCAACAGGATGCGGCAGGTTTTGATGACGTTTTCCGCTTTGCTGTTAAACAGACCGATAGTCTTGATATACGATTTTACCCCATCCACCCCCAGGGCCAGCATCGCTGCGGGCGTATTGGCCACCGGATAGAGTTTGGCTGTCGCTTTGTTGACGCTGACATCGGTGGCCTGTGCAGAAAGCAGGACGGCAATCAGCAGCTCGAATGGCGAACTGAAATGCAGTTCGGTGGTGGGGTGGGGATCGTTTTCCCGCAGCCTGGTAAGGATCGCCAGGCGTTTGGCTTTGTTCATATTATGCTTTCCCTGTCACGTCGGACGGGGCGACAGAGACGGCCCGGGCCGCTTGCGCCTTCCGCTGTTTGCTACGTTCATCGATAAGGTATTTAATCGCCAGCATCATGCCGAGGCCAATAAAGGCGCCTGGCGGCAGCATAGCCAGCAGGAAAGGGGTGTCGGTGTGAAAAACCTCGATGCGCAGAACCTTCGCCCAGCTGCCAAGCAGACTGTCGGCGCCGTCAAACAGGGTGCCGTTGCCAAGGATCTCGCGCAGGGAGCCCAGCACAAACATCGCGCAGGTAGCGCCCATGCCGATCGAGAAACCGTCCAGTGCCGACAGCGCTGGCCCTTTTTTTGGCGGCAAAGGCTTCGGCGCGGCCGACCACGATGCAGTTGGTCACGATAAGCGGGATGAAAATCCCCAGCGACTGATAGAGGCCGAAGGCATAGGCGTTGATCAGCATCTGCACGACGCTCACCACCGAGGCGATAATCATTACGTAGATGGGGATCCGGATCTCCGCCGGCGTCCAGCGGCGCAGGCTGGAGATGGTCAGGTTGGTCAGGGTTAACACCAGGGTGGTGGCCAAACCCAGCCCGAGGGCGTTGGTGGCGGTCGAGGTGACCGCCAGCAGAGGACACATACCTAACAGCTGAACCAGGGCGGAGTTATTTTTCCACAGGCCCTGGACGATGACGTCTTTAACTTCGCTCATGGTTATTCTCCACAGGCGGTGAATTCAGGAAGTTGCGCAGGCAGCGTTTGTGCATATAAGCCTGCGCGCTTAACGGCATTGACCACCGCCCGGGGGGTGATGGTGGCGCCGGTGAACTGGTCAAAATCGCCGCCATCCTTTTTGACCGCCCAGTGGCTATCGCCCTGGCCGTGGATGACTTTCCCGGCAAAATGGGTAATCCAATCCGACAGGCGAAGTTCGATTTTATCACCCAGGCCCGGCGTTTCATGATGCTCAGTTACGCGGGTGCCGAGGACCGTGCCGCTAAAATCGGCGGCAACCAGCAGCTGTATTGCTCCGGAGTAGCCGTCCGGCGCAGTGGCTTCCATCACCGCGCCGATCGGTCGATCGTTATTTTTGGCGATCCACACTTTATGCTGGCCTTTGCCCAGCGCCGGGGCGCTGACCAGATAGCAACTCTTAAGCAGATCGTTATTATAGCGGTCGGCAGGTAAAACCTGGTCGAATAACGCCTTTTGCTGCAGGGCCGCCTGCTGGTCGATGGTGCTTTTGGTCAGCTCATTGATCGCCGCCGTCAGCCCGGTGGAACCGGCGGCAAACAGCGCCAGCGTGACGCCGTGTTTACGCATCGTTTTTAACATCATTGCTCTCTCAACGGTGGCCATATACGCGCGGGCGCGTGTAGTAATCGATCAGCGGCACGGTAATATTCGCCAGCAGAACGGCAAACGCCACGCCGTCCGGATAACCACCGAAGCTGCGGATGAGCCAGACCAGCAGGCCAGCGAGGGCGCCAAAGATCAGACGGCCGCGGTTGGTTGTTGAGGCCGTCACCGGATCGGTCAGGATAAAGAAGGCGCCAAGCATGGTCGCCCCGGAGAGCAAATGCATCTGCGGTGAGGCCAGGCTCTGCGGCGAAAAAATCCAGCCGAGGGTGGCGCACAGGCCGAGGCTAACAAGGAAGCTGACCGGGATATGCCAGCGGATCGCCTTCTGCCACAGCAGGAAAAGGCCGCCTGCCAGCCAGGCGATATTCACCCACTGCCAGCCCAGACCTGCCAGCACGCCGCCGTAGACCGGCAATTGCAGCACCTGCTGAACGCTATGTCCGGCATGCAGGGAGGTTTTAAAGGTATCCAGCGGGGTGGCTTGGCTGACGCCGTCGATACCCAGCCGCAGACTGGCCATGTCGCCTCCGGCGGCGGTATGACCGGTGAAGATCATCTGCAGCGCGTCGCTGAATGCCGGGATATGGGCGGCTATCTCATAGGAAGGCAGCCAGGAGGTCATCTGCACCGGGAACGAAATCAGCAGCACGACATAGCCGATCATTGCCGGGTTGAAGGGGTTATGGCCCAGGCCTCCGTACAACTGCTTGGCAATGACTACGGCAAAGGCAGTGCCGAGCACCACCATCCACCACGGGGCCAGTGGCGGAATACTCACCGCCAGCAGCAGGCCGGTGAGCAGGGCGGAATTATCTTTCAGCGTGGCAGCAACAGGCTGTTTACGCAGTTTGAGAATAGCGGCTTCGGTCGCCCAGGCCGTCAGGGCGGCGAGGACAATCTGCAGTACGGTGCCCCAGCCGAAAAACCAGGTCTGGACCACAATGCCAGGCACAGCGGCGAGCAGCACCAGCAGCATAATACGCGAGGTCTGCCGCTGGTTATGGGTATAGGGGGAGCTTGCGATTCTGAAAACCATTTATTCCTCGTTAACTGCCTGCTGTGTTGCTTTACGCGCCTGAACGCGGGCGATAGCCGCGGCGACGGCCGCTTTGCGCGGGTCGTCATTGGCTGCGGCTGACGCGAGATCCTGTTGTGTGGCCTGCTGTTCGGCTTTACGCGCTTTGGCGCGGGCGATAGCGGCTTCCACCGCCGCCTTGCGCGGGTCGACCGGTTCGGCGGCCGGGGCGTCCACCGGCGCGGCCTGCTGTTCGGCTTTACGCGCTTTGGCGCGGGCGATAGCGGCTTCCACCGCCGCCTTGCGCGGGTCGACCGGTTCGGCGGCCGGGGCTACCATCGGCGCGGCCTGCTGCTGCGCTTTGCGCGCCCGGGCCTCAGCCTTACGCGCTTCGCGGGCGGCAATCGCCTCGCTGTTGTCAGGTTTGGCGCCGGCCTGGATCACGATCGGCTGCGCGGCATCGCGCTGTTTATCCCGTACCCGGGCCAGGGCGGCGCTAATCGCCTCCTGATCTTTGGCGGCAGGCTGAACGGCGGCTTTTTTATGCCGCTCGGCGCGCGCGGCTTTCTCACGCTCCAGGCGCGCCTGTCGGGCCTCGAATCGGGCTTTGGCTTCCGCAGCGTGCTGCTCTTCCTGACGAATCGCCGCGATCTCGGCCTTTTCCTGACGGAAGTACTGCACCAGCGGAATATTACTTGGACATACCCACGCGCAGGCGCCGCACTCGATGCAGTCCGCCAGATTATGGGCAGTGGCTTTATCGTGCTGCTGACCTTTGCTGAACCAGTACAGCTGCTGCGGCAGCAGATCGGCCGGGCAGGCGTCAGCGCAGGCGCTGCAGCGAATGCAGCCTTTCTCTTCCTGCGGTTCGCCCATCTCGCTGGCGGAAGGCGCCAGCAAACAGTTGGTGATCTTCACCACCGGGACGTCGAGCCACGGCAGGGTAAAGCCCATCAGCGGGCCGCCCATGATCACCATTGGCTCGGCGCTGGGGCAGAAGCCGGCATCGTTCAATAGATGGCGCACCGGCGTGCCAAGACGCGCCCAGACATTGCCCGGTCTGGTTACCGCTTCGCCGGTGAGGGTGACCACGCGCTCGGTTAACGGCTCACCGTCAATCACCGCGCGTTTCACCGCATAAGCCGTACCGACGTTCTGCATCAGCACGCCAATGTCCGATGAACGACCGCCGTGCGGTACCTGTTTGCCGGTAAGAATTTGGGTGAGCTGCTTGGCGCCACCGGAGGGATATTTGGTGGGGATCACGCGCAGCGAAATGCCATGGGCGTCGCAGAGCACCGCCCGCAGCATTGAGATGGCCTGCGGCTTATTGTCTTCAATGCCGATCAGCACTTCTTCAGGCTGCAGTATATGAGCGAGGATGCGGATACCCTCGACAATCTGCGCCGCGCAGTCCTGCATCAGGCGGTCATCCGCCGTGATATAGGGCTCGCACTCGGCGGCGTTAATGATCAGCGTTTTAATTTTATCTCCGCCACCGCGCAGTTTACTGCCGGTGGGGAAGCCTGCGCCGCCGAGGCCAGCAACGCCAAACTGGTGGATACGCTCGATCAGCGCTTCACGCGTGCGGGTCTGATAGTCGCTCCAGCCATCGCGCTCGATCCAGCGGTCTTCGCCGTCGGCGTCAATGATCACGCTCATCTCCGCCAGCGCCGACGGGTGCGCGGTAGTGTGCGGAGCGATGGCGGCAATGGTGCCGGAAGTCGGGGCGTGAACGGGCAGCATTCTTCCCCAGCCGCGGGTCAGCGGCTGGCCGCGCAGCACCCGGTCGCCCACTTTAACGCACAGTTCGCCCTCGGCGCCAATGTGCTGCTTCAACGGGATAACAAAGCGCTGCGGCAGGGAAACCTGACGCAGCGGGGTGCCGTTAGACTGGGTTTTCATTTCAGGCGGGTGAATACCGCCGTTGAAATCCCAGACCTTGTCTTTTCGGAAAGCGGAAAATAGCTTAAACATGTTGTTCCACAGGAATATTTCGCACCGGGATCGTATGCAGATCCCATTTCCAGGTCTCCGGGGTGGTGGCCACCGGAACGAGTGAAATGCACTGGGTCGGGCAGGGGGCGACGCACAAATTGCAGCCGGTGCACAGGTCGCTCATCACGGTATGCATGGCGCGGGTCGCCCCAACGATGGCATCCACCGGACAGGCCTGGATACACTTGGTACAGCCAATGCAGTTCGGCTCGTCAATTACCGCGAGCATGCGGGCCGGCTCCGCTTCCTGTGCGTCGCCGTCGACAGGCTGCGGGTCGACGTTCAGCAAGGCGGCGATTTTTAACATCACCGCTTCGCCACCCGGCGCGCAGCGGTTTATTTTCTCACCCTGTACGCCGACTGCTTCCGCATAGGGGCGACACCCAGGGTACCCGCACTGCCCACACTGGCTTTGCGGCAATAGCTCATCAATTTTTTCCACCACCGGGTCGTCCTGCACCGCGAAACGACGCGAGGCGTATCCCAGTATTAAGCCGAAAATCAGCCCTAACAGGCTGATGGCGATCACGGCTATCCAGACTGCGCTCATTACAACTTCACCAAACCACTAAAGCCCATGAAGGCCAGAGACATTAAACCGGCGGTAATCAGCGCGATGGCATTACCGCGAAACGGCGCGGGGACATCGGCCACCACCAGGCGTTCACGGATCGCCGCGAACAGCACCATTACCAGCGAGAAGCCGACGGCGGCGGCAAAGCCGTACAGCGCCGACTGCAGGAAATTGTGGCCCAGATTAATATTCAGCAGCGCTACCCCGAGTACGGCACAGTTGGTGGTGATCAGCGGTAGAAAGATCCCCAGCAGGCGATAGAGCGCCGGGCTGGTTTTACGCACCACCATCTCAGTAAACTGAACCACTACGGCGATAACCAGAATAAAGGCCAGGGTACGCAAATAAACCAAATTTAGCGGGATAAGGATCCAGGTATCAATCAGCCAGGCGCAAATAGAGGCCAGGGTCATCACGAAGGTGGTAGCGAGCCCCATCCCCATTGCGGTTTCCAGCTTTTTGGAAACCCCCATAAACGGGCACAGACCAAGAAACTTCACCAGAACGAAGTTATTGACCAGGACTGTACCAATAAAGAGCAGTAAATAATCAGCCATCATGCGACCTGAAACGAAAAAAAGCCGCTTATTATCGAATAAAACGATACCAGCGACAACAGGTTAAGTGTGGGGGTATTACGGATTAACAAAAGTCCGTTTTACCCGCTGCGAACGGCGAAAATAGGGCGCCAGCAGCGCAGCGGCCAGCAGCGGAAACAGCAGCTGACGCAGGGCAAGCACATCCGAGACCGGCGAGAAGGCAAAAGCCTTTATCGCCAGCAGCAGGGTGATGAGTAGCCAGATAATATAGTGTTTCGGCACCACCGAGCGCCGCTTGAAAAAGGCGATAGTCAGCCAGAGCGTGTAATACCACATGGCGAGGGCAAACAGCAGCGAGGCGACCCACAGCGCCATATGGCCCGCGCTCATGGCGCGCAGTAGGGTATAGGTCTGCGGCGACATCAGCGCATTGGCAAAAAACAGCAGCGATAACGAGGCGCTCAGCAGCGCCACCAGCAACCAGGCCAGCGGAGCCAGCAGCCATCCGCCGATGCGCTCTGCAGATTGAGACGTCATGTTTCTCCCCTATTCAACGCCAGTGAATAAAATCAGGCCGGGAAGTATAAGCAACTGGCGTGAAGGATGACAGCCTTACTGCACGAATCGCCAAACGGATTTAGGAACCTGGCCCACATCGAACAATTTACCACCGGAGACCAGCTCTGCGCGACGATGATCGGCGGCGCGATACATATTCACGATCTCCTGGGTGTCAGTCAGGGAGTAGTTAAGGTGATCAAATAGTTTTTCAAGGCTTTCCAGCGAACTGATTTTGCGAAATTTTAATAAGTAGTCCAGCACGGTCATTTTCGTATCCATTTTATAATCGGAATTATTGCGTTGAATATTATCAGCATTCACTAAACCTACTCTCAACCAACGGCGCCTTCTGCTGGGGCCGCGTGGAATGAATCAGGTTATATAAACCCATGACAAGGGGCAAAGCCAGCCTTGAAGAGCAGGGAGAAGTTTAAGAATATTCTAAAATCAGACCGGGCGCCGAATGGCGCCCGCAAGAGAAGATTAACGCTGTTCGCCGTGACTGGCAATAACAGATTTGTACCAATAAAAACTCTTCTTTCGTTTCCGCGCCAGATTTTGCTGGTGATCGACATAGACAAAACCATATTGCTTTTGATAGCCGTTGAGCCAGCTCAGCAGATCGATAAATGACCAGGGGTAATAGCCGCGCACATCTGCCCCCAGCGCCAGCGCTTTTTCGAGGGCGCCAATATGGCTGCTGAGATAATCAATCCGCGGGTCGTCGACCACTTCCCCGTCAATAATCGGGTCCTTCGCGCCGAGGCCATTCTCGGTGATATATATCGGAATATCGCCATAGCGCGCCTTAATCATCATAATGCCGTCAGTTAGCCCCTGCGGCCAGATTTCCCAGCCCCATTCGGTATATGTACTCTGGGGATTACGCACGAAATAGAATAATCCCTCCACGCCAGGCTCGCCGCCGGTAGCGATCTCAGGCGGCTGGGCAGATACCGTTTCCCGGCGATAGTAATTCAGACCGATAAAGTCGCAGCGGTTGTCACGGAGCAGCGCGTCGTCGCCTGGAGCAAAGCGAGGTACCCCCCACAGCGCCTGGGTCTGCGCCAGCAGGTCGGCAGGATAGGTGCCTTTCAGCACCGGATCGTACAGCCAGTGAGTATGGATGGCGTCAGCCAGTTCGGTGGCCTTAATGTCCGCCTCGCTGTCGGTGAGCGGGGTATGCGGTTGCAGTACGTTGACGAAGCCAATCTCGCCGGCCACAGCCATCTCGCGAAAGGCCTTCACCGCCAGCGCATGGGCGATAAACACGTGGTGGCAGGCCTGAATAGCACGCGCCGGATCGCGGACCGCCGGGGGATGGAGGCCGTTAATGTAGCCGTGCCCAATGAAGACAATGGTTTCGTTGAAGGTAGCCCACAGCTTCACCCGTGAACCAAAGCGCGCATAGCACAGGCGGGCGTACTCGGCGAAGGCCTCGGCGGTAGTGCGCGCTTCCCAGCCGCCCTCATCCTGCAGGGCCTGCGGCAGATCCCAGTGATAGAGGGTGATCATCGGCTCAATATTGTGCGCCAGCAGTTCGTCGATCAGATCGCTGTAAAACTGGACTCCCGCTTCATTCACCTTACCGCGCCCGGCGGGCAGCAGGCGGGGCCAGGAGATGGAGAATCGATAGCTTTGCAGGCCCATTTCGGCCATTAACGCCACGTCTTCGCGAAAACGGTGATAGTGGTCGACGGCAATATCGCCGGTGGTGCCTTCAAAGGTGGTACCCGGCAGATGAGAGTAGATATCCCAGATTGACGGTCCTTTACCGTCGGCGTCGTGTCCTCCCTCAACCTGATACGCTGCGGTAGCGGCACCCCATAAGAAATTGTGCGGAAAAGCGGCCATGAAAAAGCTCCCTGTCTGATGATAAAGGGAGTGTAATAAAAGCGCGAGTAACTGTGCAACCGGTTTCTGAAACCGGTTGCACAGTTGCGAGGCGGGTCACTGTTTTAACGCGGAGCTACTTCGTGTGCACCACATCCGCTGGCGGTGGGGACTGATAGTTATCTATATGGTGTGCGATAACCAAAAGCAGTGCCGAAATACCAAAAACAATCCAGCCAATAAGTTCTACAATACGGGTAAAAACAGTTGTCATAACACTTCAATATCCTTTGAACACAGCGTGAAATGTTACTCGATGGTCAGCAGATCACAAGGGGTATCTGTCTGATTTCTCACACTTGCATGTAAGTCGCAAAGTAAGGAATGATAAGTTTTGCTCACGGTTTGTAAAATTATTCTCATTAACCTGGTGTTGATATCAGTTGCATAAGCGAGGCGGTAAGATGAGCGATGCGATCCGGGTGGGGCTGGTGGGGTTCGGTTACGCCAGCAAAACGTTTCATGCGCCGTTGATCGGCGGCACGCCGGGTATGGCGCTGAAGGCGGTCGCCAGCAGCGACGCCGATAAGGTCCATGCCGATTGGCCTGGCGTGAAGGTAATGAGTGCGCCGGGGGATCTGCTGGACGACCCGGATATCGATCTGGTGGTCATCGCCACCCCGAACGACACCCACTTTCCGCTGGCGAAAGCGGCGCTGGAGGCGGGAAAGCATGTTGTGGTGGATAAACCCTTTACCGTGACACTGTCACAAGCTCGCGAGCTGGAAAGCCTGGCGAAGCACTGCGGTCGGATACTTTCGGTGTTTCATAACCGGCGCTGGGACAGCGATTTCTTAACGGTCAGCGCGTTGATCAACGAAGGTCAGCTGGGGGAGGTGTGTTACTTCGAGTCGCATTTCGATCGCTTCCGACCACAGGTGCGCCAGCGCTGGCGTGAGCAGGCAGGTCCTGGCAGCGGCATATGGTATGACCTCGCGCCGCATCTGCTCGACCAGGTCGTGGTGCTGTTTGGCCTGCCGGTAAGCATCACGGTGGACCTCGCGCAGCTTCGGCCCGGCGCGCAATCCACCGACTATTTTCACGCCGTGCTGGCCTATCCGCAGCGGCGGGTAGTACTGCATGGTACGTTACTCGCCGCCGCGGAGAGCGCGCGCTTTATCGTCCACGGCTCGCGGGCCAGCTATATTAAGTACGGCCTTGACCCGCAGGAGGAGCGGCTAAAAAACGGTGAACGGCTGCCGCAGGAGGACTGGGGATATGATATGCGCGACGGTACCCTGACCCGCGCGGAAGGGGATGAACGTAGTCAGGAGAAATGGCTGACGCTACCGGGTAATTATCCCGCTTACTATGCCGCTATCCGCGACGCGCTTAACGGCGTAGGGGAAAACCCGGTCCCGGCCAGCGAGGCGATTCAGATAATGACCCTGATTGAGTTGGGTATCGAGTCGGCCAGACATCGCGCCACGCTCAGCCTGGTCTGAGGAGGAGCCCGGCAGCACGGCTGCCGGGCCGGTTATCAGCCTTTGGCAACCCGCTGAATGAGGGCGGCTTTTTCCTGTTCGCCGAGGAACGCCAGGGTCAGGCCGTTGATCTGCGCCTGACGGATCTGCTCCCGGCTCAGCCCTGCCGCCGGCGCCGCCACGGTATACTCGTGAATGATGTCCACACCCTGGACCGCCGGATCGTCGGTGTTGAGGCTCGCCAGCACGCCGTGCTCAAGGAACTGCTTCAGCGGATGCTGGGCCAGGGAGGCCACGGTGCTGGTTTGCACGTTCGAGGTCAGGCAGGATTCAATCCCGATGCGGTGCTCGGCCAGGTAGTCCATAAGGGCTGGATCCTCTACCGCTTTAACCCCATGGCCGATCCGCTCCGCGCCCAGCTCACGAATGGCCTGCCAGATACTTTCCGGGCCGGCCGCTTCGCCCGCGTGGACGGTGATATGCCACCCGGCGTCGCGGGCCTGGTTAAAATGGTTGCGGAACAGCGTACCCGGGAAGCCGAGCTCATCGCCGGCGAGGTCGAGGGCAGTGATGCCCTCGCGGTGGGCGAGCAGCGCCGCCAGCTCTTCCTGACAGGCGGCTTCGCCGAAGGTGCGGCTCAGAATACCGATCAGCCGGGCGTCGACCTGGAAATCGCGGCATCCCTCTTGAACCCCGGCAATTACCGCCTCTACCACGCCGTCGACCGGCAGCCGGTGGGTCATCGCCATATAGCGGGGAGAGAAGCGCAGCTCAACGTAGTGCAGGCCATTTCGCGCCGCGTCTTCGACGTTCTCATACGCCACGCGGCGACAGGCTTCCAGCGAGGCCAGGACCTTTACCCCCCAGTCGAGCTTGGCGAGGAAACTAACCAGATCGGGCTCAAGGCTGGTGACCTGGACATGAGGACGCAGCGTGTCGAGGGTGGTTGCGGGAAGAGCGATATTAAATTCGCGGCCAAGATCGAGGATGGTTTGGGCCCGGATGTTACCGTCAAGATGACGATGAATGTCGGTTAATGGCAATGAGGAATCAATCATGGTCGCACTCTTTTTTTAGTTAAAGTGCACGTCATTATACAACATGAACATAACTGTTTAAAAGCATTGAAAAAATGTATGCGATACAAATAGCTGGCAGCAATCAGGTCAGTGTTACGGTCTTTTTGACTGGCCCTTTTAAAACGCAGAACGAATATCATGATTGACGCGATCCTGACCAGATCAGAAATGCACACGCGCTGACCGCGGCCCCCGCAAGGCAGACCGCCTGCCATCCCCAGTGGGAATAAAGCTGTGTGGCAACGATAGCCCCTGCCGCGCTGCCCAGCGAATAAAAACACATGTAAGCCCCAACCAGGCGGCTTGCCGCTGCAGGCCTGGCGGCAATGATCAGGCTCTGGCTGGAGACATGAACGGCCTGTACCGCAAAGTCCAGCGCAATGACGCCAGCTATCAGCCAAAGCAGAGAGGTTTCGGCATAGCCGATAGGAAGCCATGAAATGGTCAGCAGCGCCAGCGCCAGGCCGGTAGTGCGCTGAGCCCATCCCTGGTCAGCCCACTTGCCCGCTCTGGCGGCGGCCAGCATGCCAGCGAAGCCGGCTAAGCCAAACATCCCCGTCTGGGTGTGCGAGAGGGAAAGGGCGGTGAGCGGCATGACCATGGTCGTCCATAACATGCTGAAAGCGGCGAAGATAAATAGCGCCAGGATCCCGCGCTTTCTCAGTTGCGGCTCGGTGAGGTACAGCTGAAACACGGACTTCAATAAGGAAAGGTAAGTCGGCTTTTGCGGCTGCGGCTGCTGCGGGGGCGAAGGCATGATTTTCCAGACGACCCCTGCAATCACCAACATCAGACAGGCAGCCGTGAGATACACGGCTCGCCAGCCGGCGATATCGGCTATCGCGCCTGAGATAAACCGAGATAACAGGATACCTGAAACAATGCCGCTGGTCAGGGTACCCACCGCCTGGCCTCGTTTCTGCGGCGTCGCCAGTATTGCTACCCAGGCCACCAGCACCTGCACCACCACGGCCATCAGGCCGACGATCAGCATGGCGCCAAGCAGCGTTGCTATATTGGGGGATAACCCTGCCGCGACTAACGCCGCTACTGAAAGCAACAGTTGACTCATCACCACGTATTTACGGTTCAACCAGTCCCCGAGCGGAACCAGGAACAGCAGGCCAATGGCATAGCCCGCCTGCGTAGCGGTGATGACGCTGCCAATCATGCCTGGCGACACCTTCAGGCTGACCGCCATCGAGTCGAGTAAAGGCTGTGCTGAATAAACATTGGCTACTGCCAGCGCGCAGGTTAGTGAAAACAACGCCGTTATCCCTGTGGTCAGCATCGTGTCAGGGACTGACGCAGTTTGGATCCTTTGGCCGGTACATCTACTTGCCTTACATTTCATAAGAGACCCTCTGTCTGGTTGCTTTTTAAAACTAGTATGCCTATAGAATTAGCCTTGCTGGTTTTTTTTTGCAACTGGTAAAGGTGAGGATTAAGCTAGATCAGTAGATAAATTGATAAGGAGCGCGCAGATGGCAAAGCAGGAATCACTTAGAACCAGTGAATGTCCGGTGGCGAGAACGTTGGAATCAATTGGTGAACGCTGGTGCCTGATGATTATCCGCGAAGCATTTGACGATGTGCGGAGATTCAGCGAGTTTCAAAAAAATTTGGGGCTGGCCAAAAATATCCTTGCCTCGCGGCTGAAGCATCTGGTTGATATCGGTATTTTCGAGATTTTACCGGCATCGGATGGCAGCGCATACAAGGAATATGTCCTGACTGAAAAGGGGCGCTCCGTGTTTCCCATTGTTGTGGCGCTGCGGCAATGGGGAGAGCGTTATATGTTTGAGCAAGGGGAAACCTATTCGGTCCTGCTGGATAACGCGCACGGCCAGCCCCTTCAGTATCTGGATGTGCGTTCCGCTCAGGGGGATAAACTGCAACCAGGCGACTGTCATCGCCGGCGCATTGTGTCAGATACCCGCGCCGAATAATGGCGTGAAGAATTTGCAGGATACCAGCGAGAATACGAGCGTGCCGCTAAAGTGTCATGGAACAATCCTGACGTGTTTTTTTGCGAACTGCTTCTGATGCCAAAGCTCCGGACGCGTGAAAGTGACCCACCGCCAACCGCAGGAGGCGGTGCATAACCATTTACAATTATATTTTATTTGAATGTATTCATGTTACATATTAAATTCTGCTTACTTTATCGACGATGAGGCAAGGATGCGGATGTGGAGAGCGTAATCCATAACAATATTGAGGGTTTTCTGCTGTTGTTATTAAGCATGTGGCCGATTCTGCTGGTGGTATTCATTGGTGTCGCAATTTCATTCTATACCATGCTGTTACGTAAGACGGCGCTGGCCTGCCTGCTTTTCGCCCTCGCCATCGGCGCCGCAGGCTGGAGTCTCGCTTAGCCGCTGGCCTCAGGGTTTATCCAGCAGGCTCATACTGGAGGTGGCGGCGCCATCATTCAGATTGGCGGGCGAATGCCAGTCGCGGCCCGCCAGCGCACTGTCGCTCTGTCCGCTGCCGACGCCTTGCTGCGTCGACAGCGATGAACCTTCCAGTGCTTCATCCGCCCCTGACCGATCGGGCAGGGAACTGGTATAGCCGCCATTATTCGAGTACGTATCCATGCCGTTGACTTCGTTAGGCACCGTGTCGGTAGTCGTACCGTCATCGTTAATGCAAAAAGAGCCGCCAATGCCGTTTGGCTGACAGTCTGCAGCCAAAGCCGGACTGGCCAGCGCGGTCAGTAGCAATAACGGTAAGCCGATTTCCTTCATTCTTATCTCCCAGGGCCGTGTGGTCTGCCAGACATTCTGTACTATAGCGGCGGCAGTAGCGCGGTAAGTAACAAAACTGTGTAATTTTGTAATGACCGGTGGACGGTTTGTCGTTCGGCCAGAAAAGAGCGTGCGCTAAGCGTGGCATAGCGGCTCGGCAGAAAGCGGTAATCAATTGTTAATTCTACGTAAAGGTTAATGAAAATTTAAGGGAACGCCGCTATGTTGGCAGCATCATACTTTCCATAAAGGATATGCCATGCGCGATAAATATTCCGGCCTGCAGATTGGGATTCACTGGCTGGTTTTTTTGCTGGTAGTAGTAGCCTATGCGGCGATGGAGCTGCGCGGGTTTTTTCCCCCGCAGTGAGCGGCCATTGATTAATATGGTGCATGTTTCCTGCGGGATCACCATTTTCGTGCTGATGGTGGCGCGTCTGCTGGTGCGGCTGAAATCGCCGGCGCCGCCGATCGTACCGAAACCATCGCCGATGATGACCGGTTTCGCCCATCTTGGTCACCTGGCGATCTATTTGCTGTTCATTGCCTTGCCGTTGATCGGCATGGTGATGATGTACTGGCGCGGTAACCCCTGGTATGCCTTTGGTCTGACCATGCCGTATGCCCCGCAGAGCGATTTTGAGCGGGTGGATACCCTGAAGGCGATCCATGAATGGTTGGCCAATGCCGGGTACTTTGTGATTGGCCTGCATGCTCTCGCCGCGCTGCTCCATCATTACTGGTGGAAGGATAATACTCTGCTGCGAATGATGCCTCGTAAGCGCTAAATCATCCTCTTTCACTTCCTGACCCCGTCCCGCGACGGGTTTTTTTTTGCCTTCACCGCTAATAGAATATAGTATACCCCCCTATATGATACGGAGGCGTAATCGTGCCACATTCACCTGAAGATAAAAAACGGGCGCTCAGCCGCGTAAGACGCATCCGCGGCCAGGTCGAAGCCCTTGAGCGCGCGCTGGAGTCCGGCGAGCCCTGTATGACTATTCTGCAGCAGATCGCCTCGATTCGCGGGGCGGCGAACGGCCTGATGGGCGAAATGGTGGAGATCCACCTGCAGGACGAGCTGGTCAGCGGCGACACCACCCCTGAGCAGCGGGCCGCGAGAATGGCAGAGGTCGGTCATCTGCTACGATCCTATTTAAAATAACATCACGACGAGGAAGAGACAGTTATGAAATCACGCGCAGCAGTGGCCTTCGGCCCCGGTCAGCCGTTAAAAATCGTTGAGATTGACGTCGCGCCGCCGAAAAAAGGCGAAGTTCTGGTGAAAATCACCCACACCGGGGTGTGTCATACCGATGCCTTCACCCTCTCCGGTGACGATCCGGAAGGTGTCTTCCCGGCGGTGCTGGGCCATGAGGGCGGCGGGATTGTCGTGGAAGTGGGCGAGGGCGTCACCAGCCTTAAGCCGGGCGATCACGTCATTCCGCTGTATACCGCCGAATGTGGCGAGTGCAAATTCTGTAAGTCGGGTAAAACCAACCTCTGTCAGGCGGTGCGTGCCACCCAGGGTAAAGGACTGATGCCTGACGGCACCACTCGTTTCTCGTACAATGGCGAACCGATCTATCACTATATGGGCACCAGCACCTTCAGCGAATATACGGTTTGCGCCGAGATTTCGCTGGCGAAAGTCAATCCGCAGGCGCCTTTGGATAAAGTGTGCCTGCTGGGCTGCGGCGTAACCACCGGTATCGGCGCGGTGCATAACACGGCGAAGGTCAAGGCCGGGGATAGCGTCGCGGTCTTTGGTCTGGGCGGCATTGGTCTGGCGGTGATCCAGGGCGCGGTGCAGGCACAGGCCGGGCGCATTCTGGCGGTTGATACCAACCCGGATAAGTTCACTCTCGCTAAAGAGATGGGCGCGACCGATTTTATCAATCCGAACGACTACGATAAGCCGATTCAGGATGTGATTGTTGAGCTGACCGACGGCGGGGTGGATTTCAGCTTCGAGTGCATCGGCAATGTAAATGTGATGCGCGCGGCGCTGGAGTGCTGCCATAAAGGCTGGGGTGAGAGCGTGATCATCGGTGTAGCCGGCGCCGGGCAGGAGATCAAGACCCGTCCGTTCCAGCTGGTGACCGGCCGCGTGTGGCGCGGTTCCGCCTTCGGCGGCGTAAAAGGGCGCAGTCAGCTGCCGGGCATGGTGGAAGACGCCATGGCGGGTAAAATTCGCCTCGATCCGTTTATTACCCATCGCCTGCCGCTGGAGCAGATTAACGAGGCCTTTGATCTGATGCATGAAGGTAAATCGATTCGCACCGTGATCCACTTTGGCGACCAGTAATCCCCGACGCTGAAGGCGAATCGTCACCCATAAAAAAAAGGGCCCGGATGGGCCCTTTTGTGTATGTCGATCAGTGATGGTCTGGGAGCGCGTAGGCGATGATGTAATCGCCGCGATCCGGTGACTGACGGGCGCCGCCGGCATTGATAATGATGTACTGCTTACCGGTTTTCGGTGAGACGTAGGTCATCGGGCCGGACTGGCTGCCGACCGGCAGACGCGATTTCCAGATCTCTTTGCCGTTCGCGGTATCAAAGGCGCGCAGGTAGAAATCCTGGGTGCCGGCGAAGAACAGCAGTCCGGACTGCGTTGCCAGCGATGCGCCAAGGGTCGGCATGCCGATTGGAATTGGCATGTGCATACGGATCCCCAGCGGCCCGGTGTCTTCTACGGTGCCAACCGGCACCTGCCACACCAGTTTCCCGGTTTTCAGATCCACCGCGGACATGGTGCCGAACGGCGGCTTCTGGCACGGAATGCCCAGCGGCGACAGGAAACGTTCGCGCATCGCGCCAAACGGCGTGCCCTCCATCGGCACGATGCCCATCTCGATCCCGCTGGCGTCTTTCGCCACCTTCGCGCGCGGCACCATATAGTTGGCCAGGCCCAGACGCATATCGTTGACAAACATCAGGCTGTTGTTTGGATCCAGCGAAACACTGCCCCAGTTCATGCCGCCGAGCGAGCCCGGGAACTGCAGGGAACGGTCTTCACCTGGCGGGGTAAAGACGCCCTGATGGCGCATCTCTTTGAACTGAATACGGCACAGCAGCAGGTCGATCGGTGTCGCTCCCCACATATCGGACTCGGTCAACGTCTGGTTGCCGATCATCGGCATCCCTACCGAGTAAGGTTGCGTCGGCGAGTAGCGTTCACCTTTGACGTTGCCCGCCGACACCGGACGCTCTTCCACTTTGGCCACCGGCTCGCCGGTCTCGCGGTTGAGCATAAAGATCATGCCCTGCTTGCTGGTCTGCACCAGCACCGGGGTGGTGCCGCCCTTGCCGTCAGGCAGATCGTACAGCAGCGGCTGAGACGGCAGGTCAAAGTCCCACAGATCGTGGTGTGTGGTCTGGAAGTGCCAGCGCACCTGGCCGGTGGTGGCATCCACAGCCACGATAGAGGAGCTGTATTTATCGTCCAGCGCGGTACGTTCGCCGCCAAAGAAATCTGGCGTGGCGTTGCCGGTGGGCAGATAGATCAGATTCAGCTTCGCGTCGTAGGACATCGCCGACCAGACGTTTGGCGTACCGCGCGTGTAGGTCTGGCCTTCCGGCGGAACACCGGTCAGCGCTGGATTGCCCGGATCCCACGCCCATGCCAGTTTGCCGGTGTGGACATCAAACGCGCGGACCACGCCCGGCGGTTCGCCAGTGGAGTAGTTATCCGCGACGCGGCCGCCCACCACCACCACATTGCCCGCCACCAGCGGGGTGGAGGTCTGCTGATAGTAACCCGCTTTCACTTCACCCATGCCGACGCTGAGGTCGACAATACCGCGATCGCCGAAGTTTTCGCACAGTTTGCCGGTATCGGCATCAATGGCGATCAGGCGGGCGTCGATGGTCGGCAGGAACAGACGACGGGAACAGGCGGCCGGCTGCGTGCCTGCCGCTGGCGCGGTTTGCGCCTGGCTATCTTCGTAATAGCCTAAGCCGCGGCAGCGCTGCCAGTTGGGTGAAGAGGATTTGGAGTCATAGCGCCATTTCTCTTTTCCGCTGTCCACATCCAGCGCCAGCACTTTACTGTAAGGGGTACAGACATAGAGAGTATCGCCAATCTGCAGCGGGGTGTTCTGATCTTCTGCGCCCGAGCCGTTGCTCTGTGGGATATCGCCAGTATGCGCTACCCAGGCAACCTGCAGCTGGTTGACGTTTTGTTTGTTGATTTGGTCGAGGGCGGCGAAACGGTCGCCGTGGGTGGTGTTACCCCAGTGCGCCCAGTTTTTCTGCTGTTCGCCTGGCGCGACGGGCTTGACTGGTACCGCTTCAGTCGCGCTGACCAGCGGTGCGGATTTGAACATCCAGCCAAAGCTCACCGCCAGCGCCACGGCGAGAACGGCGGCGACGCCATAGGCCGGGCCTTTTTTCGCCGGTGGGCTGGCGAGGAAAGGCCAGACCAGGGCGGCCAGGAAGGCCAGTACGCCGAGCGCAAACAGGCGCGAGAAGAGCGGCCAGTAGTTCCAGCCAGCGTCACTAATCGCCCAGATCACCGAGGCGATAAACGCCACGGCGTATAACAGAATACCGCCGCGGCGGTTGCGGAAAATCAACACCGCCGCGATGACCATGACCACGCCCATCAGCGCGAAGTACAGTGTACCGCCGACGAGGGCCAGTTTTGCCCCAAGAATACCCACAGCCAGACCGATGATGAGCATCAGTCCGGCGAGAAGCCACTGCAGGATCCGGGGGAATCCGCGCGGCGCATTGCCAGTTGCCATGTAATCTCCTTAACCACACTAGCCACCTCACTGTGAACCAAATGAAACATTTTGCTTTTGAATCATTTTTGAATGAAGTGGTTTTAACCTTCATAAAACTGTATTTGTTGCTTGATTAGATTTCGAGTGAACCATTTGGTGAAATAGAGACATGATAGATCTGTTAAAGAAGTTTGCGCAAATGTTAATAAATAATTTCGCACTAAATGATTATTTTGCCGAATATGTCTAACGTCATGGGGAGCGGCGTCGGCGCGTTTGCAGGTTCCCCGGCCGCTGCGGGCCGGGGAGAAAGGGGGGTCAGGCAGGCATGGACTTACGGATAGCGCTGAGCAGCGTCTGCGTACCCGGGGTCAGTGTCGCATCGACGCGGGTTAAAATGCCGATGGGCTCTCCGGCGCCCTGGGTGGCGATCGGCAGGGCGGTTAGCACGCCACGGCGAAGATCGTCTTTTACCGCCCCGGAAGGGACAAACCAGACATAGTCAAAATCCACCGTCAGCTGGCGCGACAGGGAGGCGGAGAGGGTCTCGATGCAGCCGGCGGGCATCTTACAGCCCTGGCTCTGGAGCAGCGCTTCGGCGTTTTGCCGCGGCACGGTGCCTTTAGGTGAGACCACCACCGGCCACTCCATCACCCGACTAAGGGTCACCGTCTCCTGAAGCAGGGGATGTCCCGGGCGAACCACCAGCTTCAGGGATTCAAGGAACAACAGTTCGTAATGCAGCCCGCTCATCAGCTCCGGGTCGGACATACGTCCAATGCCGATGTCGATCTCCCCGGATTTTAAGCCGGCGAGCAGCATGGTGTTGTTCATAGTGGCGACCTGCAGCGTGATATCTTTTTGCTGCTTGTGAAACTGGCCGATCACCGTCGGCAGGATCCCCAGCGCGGCGGTGGGCAGCGCGCCGATGCGCACGATATCGTTATTCAGGCCCTCTTTGCGGTTCAGCGCCTGGCCGGCCGAATTAAGGGCGTCAAGCACCTTAACGGCATGCGTCAGAAACTGTTCGCCGACCAGGGTTAGCTGCGCCCCAAGACGACCCCGCTCGAACAGCCGGGTACCGGTCAGCTGTTCTAGCTCGTTAAGCGTTTTCGAGAGTGCTGGCTGGCTCAGATTTAATGTTTCAGCCGCGCGCCCCAGCGTTCCCTGTTGAGCGACGGCCACGAAGGTGTGTAGATGGCGCAAGCGAATGCGCTGACTGAAGAGACCATTTTTTTCCATAGTAAGATGATGTTAAAAACACAGCGGTGAAAGAGACAAGCGGACTTGTTTAAATTTGATAACCAGATAGCAAAATATTATTAACATTTGAGTTGGTTACATGACAAGATCTTTCCCTGTGGTTGAAAACGCCTTCGCCCCGCAGAACCGGGGCGAAGGTGGTGGTCACCGCGACGGCTAAATATCGAAAAAGACGGTTTCGTTCTCGCCCTGCAGATGAATGTCAAAACGATAGACCACTTCCGTACCGCGAACCTCGCGCTCGGCGATTAAGGTTTTGCGCCTCACCTCCCACTCGATGAGATTCAGCACCGGGTCGCTGGCGTTAGCCTCGTGTTCATCGGCAAAGTACATCCGCGTATTCAGGCCAATATTGATCCCCCGCGCCACCACCCACAGGTTGACGTGCGGCGCCATCAGCCGGCCATCGCGACCGACCACCGGGCCCGGCTTGATGGTTTCAAAGCGCCAAATGCCGGAGGTGAAATCAGAGCAGGTACGCCCCCAGCCGCGGAAGGCCGGGTCGACGGCTTTCTGCTGTTGACGATCGTCAGGATGGTTATAGCGACCCGCGGCGTTGGCCTGCCAGATCTCCAGCAGCACATCGCGGACCGGCGTCCCGGAGCCGTCGATAACCCGGCCTTCAATGGTGATGCGCTCCCCGGCGGTATCGGCGGTAGTGAGGACCGGGCCAAAATTTTTCTCAAAAATATGAAAGCCTGCGGCGTCCGGCGCCAGGCCGATATGAACATAGGGTCCCGCCGTCTGCGAGGCGGTTTCAGGCAGATACTCTTTCATCGGGCGGCCCCCTGAGTGCGATTTTCAAACAGCGTGGCGCGGTGGCCGCGCAGAACAAGGTCGAAGCGGTAGGCCAGACAATCCAGCGGTACGGCGGCGTGCATGTCCAGCTCGGCGATCAGCGTGCGCACGGCGTCGTCATTATTAATAGTCCTGACGATCGGGCACTGCTTAATCAGCGGGTCGCCTTCAAAATACATCTGGGTGATCAGGCGCTGGGCCCAGGCGTCGCCCGAGAGAGAAAAATGGATATGCGCCGGACGCCAGTCGCTGGCCTGGTTGCGCCAGGGGTAGGGGCCGGGTTTGATGGTGCGAAAACAGTAATAGCCGTTTTCATCGGTAAGCACCCGGCCGCAGCCGCCAAAGTTCGGGTCAATCGGCGCCAGATACTGATCTTTTTTATGCCGGTAGCGACCGCCAGCATTGGCTTGCCAGACTTCCACCAGCGTATTTTTCATCGGTCGGCCGAATCCATCGCGCACGTAACCGTGGACGATGATCCGCTCGCCGATAGGCAGGCCTTCTTTGGCATAGTTCAGGATTAGGTCATTATCCAGAGGGCCGAGGTCGTCGTGGCTAAATACCGGGCCGGTGATCTCTGACAGCGAGTTCTGCAGAGAGATGAGGGCGTTTTTTGGCGAGCGCAGGACGCTGGTTTTATAGCCCGGCGCGTAAGCGGGCGGGTGGCTACTGTAATCGCGATGGACAACCTCACGTGGGGACCATTTGTCGTTCATAGGGTACTCCGTGTAGACGGTAGAGGGGCATATTGTTGTAATGTCGCCAGAAGCAGTGTGTGTAAATGTATTGTTAATTTAAAGTGAAATTACCGGGTGTTTTTCATAACTATGGGTTATGTTTTGCGCAATGACCTGGACCGGCGGCAGGTTATCGCCATCACAGTTTGTAAATTCTTCCCCCCGCCGCGAGGCAGCTTTCCTACACTCCAGGAAGTATTCACTGGAGGTAACACATCATGGCGAACACCATCACGGCTGATGAGATTCGGGAGCACTTTTCGCAGGCCATGTCGGCCATGTACCAGCAGGAAGTTCCGCAGTACGGAACGCTGCTGGAGCTGGTGGCTGACGTCAACCTGGCGGTACTGGAAAATAATCCGCAGCTGCATGAACAGCTCGCTAACGCTGACGAGCTGGCGCGCTTAAACGTGGAGCGCCACGGCGCGATTCGCGTGGGCACAGCGGAAGAACTGGCGACGCTCCGTCGCATGTTTGCCATCATGGGGATGTATCCCGTTAGCTATTACGATCTCTCGCAGGCCGGCGTGCCGGTCCACTCCACGGCGTTTCGTCCCATCGACGATGCCGCGCTGGCGCGCAATCCATTTCGGATTTTCACCTCGCTGCTGCGCCTGGAGCTGATTGAAAATCGCGCCCTGCGCGAGCGGGCCGAGGCGATCCTCGCGCGGCGCAAAATCTTCACCCCCCGCTGCCTGGCGCTGATTGCGCAGTATGAAGCAGAGGGCGAATTCACCTCAGCCGACGCGCGCGAGTTTGTCCAGGAGGCGCTGGAGACGTTCCGCTGGCACCGGCAAGCCACCGTCGATGAGGAGACTTACCATGCTCTGCATCGCGAGCACCGCCTGATTGCCGATGTGGTCTGTTTCCCGGGGTGTCATATCAACCATCTCACGCCGCGGACGCTGGATATTGACCGCGTCCAGTCCCTGATGCCGGAGTGCGGTATTGAACCCAAAGCGTTGATTGAAGGGCCACCGCGCCGGGAGGTCCCGATCCTCCTGCGGCAGACCAGCTTTAAGGCGCTTGAGGAGCCGGTGATGTTCGCCGGAGAACACCGAGGCACCCATAGCGCCCGCTTTGGCGAAATTGAGCAGCGGGGCGTGGCGCTGACGCCGAAAGGGCGCGCGCTGTACGATCGGCTGCTGCAGGCGGCAGGAACCGGGAAAGATAATCTCAGCCACCAGCAGCATCTACAGGAGGTGTTTAGCGAATTTCCCGACAGCGAATTTCTGCTCCGTCAGCAGGGGCTGGCCTGGTTTCGCTACCGCCTGACGCCCACGGGTGAGGCACATCGCCAGGCGTTTCGCCCGGGCGACGATCCGCAGCCGCTGATTGAGCGCGGGTGGGTGGTCGCCCAGCCGATTATTTATGAAGACTTTTTACCGGTCAGCGCGGCGGGCATTTTTCAGTCCAATCTGGGCAACGAGACCCAGGCGCGCAGCCACGGGAACGCCAGTCGCGAGGCGTTTGAGGCAGCTCTGGGCTGCCCGGTGCAGGATGAGTTTGAACTATACCGACAGGCGGAGGAGCGCAGCAAACGACGTTGCGGTCTGCTGTAAAATCAGTACCCTGCTGGCATCAGCCTTACAGGGAGCAGGTTATGCAACATCCGTCGAAACCGTTGGCGAAAACCCGTCAGGGAACGCTGGCCGGGAGCGCAGAACAGGGGATTCATATCTGGCGCGGCATTCCGTACGCCGCGCCGCCCGTGGGCCCGCTGCGCTGGCGCGCGCCGCAGCCAGCCGCCCGCTGGCAGGGGGTACGTCCAGCCGAGACCTTTTCCGCCGCCAGCTGGCAGGACATTGACTACTGCCGCGAGCTCGGCGGCGGCGATCCTGGCGCCTTCAGCGAAGACTGCTTATATCTCAACGTCTGGGCCCCGGCCAGCGCAGCGCAGCCGCTGCCGGTGATGGTCTGGCTGCACGGCGGCGGGTTTACCATCGGCGCCGGCAGCCTGCCGCCTTACGATGGCAAAGCGCTTGCCAGCCGCGACGTGGTGGTGGTGACAGTTAACTACCGGCTGGGCCATCTCGGTTTTTTCGCCCATCCGGCGCTGGAAGAAGAGGCGGGCGAACGTCTCTATAATTTCGCGTTGCTCGATCAGATTGCCGCTCTGCAGTGGGTTCAGGAGAATATCCACGCCTTCGGCGGGGATGCCGCCAACGTCACGCTGTTTGGCGAATCCGCCGGGGCGCGCAGCGTGCTGTCGCTAATGGCCTCCCCGAAAGCGAAAGGGCTGTTTCATAAAGCGATTATTCAGAGCGGGTATACGCTACCCGATCTGCCGCGGGAAAAAGCGCTGGAAAAAGGGCGCCTGCTGGCGGAACACTTCGCCTTACCGCAAGCCAGCGCTGAGGAATTGCGGGCGATCCCCGCGGAGGCCTTCTTGTCGCTCACCGCGCCGCTGAATACCGGGCCAGCGCCTATTGCCGGAGACGCGGTGCTGCCGCAGCCGATGCTGGAGACCTTCTTTGCCGGCCGCCAGCATCCGATACCGGTGATGATCGGCTCCAATAGCGATGAAGCCAGCGTGATGGCCGTGTTCGGCGTCGATATTGCCGGGCAGATCCAGAAGCTGCGCCGAGAGCGCCGTCTGGGGCTGGGGCTGATCAAACTCCTCTATCCCGGCGTGAAGGGCGATGAAGCGCTGGGGCGGGAAGTATGCCGCGACATGGCCTTCACCACCCTTGGTTATGTAGTGATGCAGGCGCAACAGCGCGTGGGTCAGCCGTGCTGGCGCTACTGGTTTGATTATGTCGCGGAAGCGGAGCATGACGCCTACCCGCATGGGGCCTGGCATGGCAACGAGGTGCCCTACGTGTTTGATAACCTGCGGTTGACCGATCCGGTGCGGCAGTACGCCAGCGAAGCGGATCTGGCCTTCGCCGCTCAGGTCGCTGACTACTGGGCGCAGTTTGCCCGCCTCGCCAGCGGCGAGCAGACGCTTTCCGGCGCGGTGCGCTGGCCGGCGTGCCTGCGCGGGCGGGATCGCCTGTTGCGCATTGGCTTGCATAAGCGCGGCGGGTTTAAAGTGGAGAACCGCTTTATGCGCGCCAGACTGGCGCTGTTTCGCCGGGTGATGAAGCATCACGTGACGCTGGAATAAATCCCATAATGCGCAACTGTCGCCACCGACCGGTGGCGACGTTATCTCACATGACCACCACCGGCTTGATCACCTTGCCGGACGCCGAGTCGGCGAAGGCCTGGTTGATATCGGCCAACGGATAGCGGGCGATAAGCTTATCGATAGGGAATTTTCCCTGTTTATAGAGTTGCACCAACAGCGGAATAAACAGCGCCGGCACGGCGTCGCCTTCAATCACCCCGACCAGCGATTTTCCCTCCGCCATCAGGTCGTTCTGCACGTTAAGGGTGATATCTCCGGTAAAGCCCACAATCGCCACCGTTCCCAGCGGTTTCACCGCGTGTACGGCCTGCAGAACGATAGCGGAGACGCCGGTCGTTTCCACCGCGTAGTGGGCGCCTTTACCGGTGATTTGTTTAATCACGGCGACGGCATCCTGTTCCTTGCCGTTGATCTGATGGGTGGCGCCCAGTTCGCCCGCCAGGGCGAGGCGGCTGGCATGGATATCCACCGCGATAATCTGTGAACAGCCGGTTAATTTCGCTGCCATGATGGCGCTGAGCCCCACCGCGCCGCAGCCAAACACCACCAGCGATTCGCCGACCACCGGTTTCAAGCGGTTGAGCACCGTCCCGCTACCGGTCTGGATACCGCAGCCCAGCGGGCCGAGCAGGGTGAGATCAACCTCCGGGTCGACCACGACCGCGTTGCTGGCGCGGGTGACCACATACTGGCTGAAAGACGACTGGCCAAAGAACAGGGACAGATCCTGGTCTTCCAGCCGGTAGGGGGTGGTGCCATCCTCGCGTCGGCCGCCAAAATTAAGCGTATTAAAATCTTCGCAAGCCGAAGGGTGGTTGCTTAAACAATTTTCGCAGTGGTGGCAGGCGGCGTAGCTGAGCACCACGTGGTCTCCTACCCTGATGCCGCTAACCGCCTCGCCGACGCTGGCAACGATCCCGGCGCCTTCATGGCCGAGGATCGCCGGCATAGGCACCACCCCGGGGTTGTCGCGCATCACGGCGTCGGTATGGCAGACGCCGGTGGCGACAATTTTCACTAATATCTCGTCCTTCCCCGGCGGGGCGACCTCGACGTCTTTGATGACAAAAGGCTGCTGGTAGCCCAGCGTGACGGCTGCTTTCACTTGCATGGCATGACTCCTGAATGAATTCCCTGGAGAGCGTGGCGGGACAGCCCGAACGGCTCTCCCCTGTTGGCCGCTAACGTGAAGAAAGATAGCGGTTATCGGGGAAAAGTTAGCACCAGGCGCGATGGAAATTTGCGCGAATCGTGCCTAAAAAACGCGCGCGGCGAGGAGCGATACATGGGATGAATATTCAGCACTGGAGAATAGATTTCCCTTGAATAGTCAGGGGTAAAAAGCGGCAGGCAGCGTGTATGCCCTGGCTACACGCCAGAGGAAATGAAAAAAAACAGGCTGTTCCTCTGGACAGGGCTTTTTTACCTTTTTTCTGCTGGCAACAATTGGATTATTAATCGTTTTTGTCTAGAGTGGGCGGAAATTATCACGCAGCGTGATGACGCGTTGCGAATCAATTCACCCGTGCAGAAGGACGCTTTCTCAGGCATGAACCGCAGACGTTTTCTTAAATCTTCCATGGCTGTTGCCGCCGTATGCGGAACGTCAGGAGTCGCTTCCTTATTCAGTCAGGCCGCTTTTGCCGAAGACGCGGGCATTGCCGACGGGCAAACGCGTCGTTTTGATTATGCTGTTCTGCAGGCGATGGCTCACGATCTGGCGCGCCAGCCGTGGGGCGGCGCCCCGCGCGATCTGCCGCCGACGCTCGCCAATCTCACCCCGCAGGCCTATAACAGCATCCAGTACGATGCCAACCACTCGCTGTGGAACAATATTGAAGAGCGTAAGCTGGACATCCAGTTTTTCCACGTCGGGATGGGGTTCCGTCGCCGCGTGCGGATGTTCTCTTTAGACGCCAGCACCCAGCAGGCGCGCGAGATCCACTTCCGTCCGGAGCTGTTTAAGTACAATGACGCCGGTGTGGATACCCGTCAGCTGGAAGGACAGTCTGACCTCGGCTTCGCCGGGTTCCGGGTGTTTAAAGCGCCGGAGCTGGCGCGCCGCGATATCGTGGCGTTCCTCGGCGCCAGCTACTTCCGCGCGGTAGACAGCACCTATCAGTATGGCCTGTCGGCCCGCGGTCTGGCGGTGGATACCTTTACCGATACCCCGGAAGAGTTTCCCGACTTTACGTCGTTCTGGTTCGAAACGGTCAAAGGGGACGCCACGGTGTTTACCGTTTACGCGCTGCTGGACAGCCCGAGCATCACTGGCGCCTACAAGTTCACCATCCACTGCCAGGATACCCAGGTTATCATGGACGTGGAAAACCACCTTTACGCCCGCAAGGATATCAAACAGCTGGGTATCGCGCCGATGACCAGTATGTTCAGCTGCGGCAATAATGAGCGGCGGATGTGCGACACCATCCATCCGCAAATCCACGACTCCGATCGGCTGTCAATGTGGTTGGGCAACGGGGAATGGGTCTGCCGGCCGCTGAATAACCCGCAGAAGCTGCAGTTCAATGCCTTCCAGGACAAGAACCCGCGCGGCTTTGGTCTGTTGCAGTTGGACCGTGATTTCTCCCACTACCAGGATGTGATGGGCTGGTATAACAAGCGTCCCAGCCTGTGGGTTGAGCCGCGTAACCAGTGGGGCAAAGGGGCGGTCAGCCTGATGGAGATCCCAACTACCGGCGAAACGCTGGATAATATCGTCTGCTTCTGGCAGCCGGAAAAGGCGGTGAAGGCGGGCGACGAACTGGACTTCCGCTACCGTCTTTACTGGAGCGCGCAGCCGCCGGTGAGCACTCCGCTGGCGCGCGTTCTGGCCACCCGCACCGGGATGGGGGGCTTCCCCGAAGGATGGGCGCCGGGTGAACACTACCCGGATAAGTGGGCGCGTCGTTTTGCCATCGACTTTGTCGGCGGCGATTTGAAGGCGGCCGCGCCGCGCGGTATTGAACCGGTGATCACCCTCTCCAGCGGGGAAGCGAAGCAGATTGAGATCCTCTACGTCGAGCCGTTCGATGGCTACCGGATCCTCTTCGACTGGTATCCGACCACCGACTCAACCGACCCGGTGGAGATGCGTCTGTTCCTGCGCTGTCAGGGAGAAGCCATCAGCGAAACCTGGCTCTATCAGTATTTCCCGCCGGCAGCAGATAAACGCAACTACGTTGACGACCGGATCATGAAATAACCCTGAGTCACCCGACGCCCGCAGGCAGTCCCTGCGGGCCAGAAGAGAGCGCTATGACCGCAGATATCCCAGCAGTACCTGAGTCGATCCCGGTAACCGACGCGCTGACGCTAGTCGCCATTGATGAGCGCTACGTTAGCGACCTGCACCAGCTGGTGGTCAAAAACCAGCGCTGGCTACAGCAGTCGCTCAGTTGGCCCGCCGAGGTGCGCAGCGAAGACGAGACCCGCCGCCATGTGCAGGGCAACGTGATGCTGCATCAGCGGGATTACGCCAAAATGTTTTTGCTGTTTCTCGATAAGCAGCTAGTCGGGGTCCTGTCGTTCAATCAGATCGAGCCGCAGAATAAAACGGCCTATATTGGCTACTGGATCGATGAAGAGCACCAGGGGCAAGGGCTGCTTTCCCGTTCATTACAGGCCTTTATCCGCCATTATGCCGCCAGCGGGCTGGTGCGCCGGTTTGTGATCAAATGCCGGGTGGCGAACACCCGCAGCAACCAGGTAGCGTTGCGCAACGGGTTTGTTCTGGAAGGCTGTCTCCGACAAGCCGAGTATCTGAACGGTAGCTATGACGATCAGAATATCTACGCCCGCATTATTGACCGCGATGAGGCATTAAAGCGCGCCTAACAGCGGCGTGCGGGTGATGTGCTGCTGGCCGTCAAGCGTTTTCGGGCCGCGCAGATGAATGGCCTCTCCCTCCTGTGCGGCAATCTGCACCTCGTCATTGATGGAGACCTGGTGCTCAACGATCACATCGCCGATGATGACTGTCCGCCCCTGGATCAGCACATCGTCGTCGAGCAGAATCGGACCACCTCGCAGCTGCGCCTCGCCGCCGACCATCGCCCGATGCTTCAGCAGGCAGTTGCCTTCAATCACCGCATTCTCTGCCACCTGCGAACTGTAGCGTACGGTGGGAATGGCATCCTCTCCGCGACCGGCGATCAGGCGCGCGTGCCCGTATACCCGGGCGTTATCGCATACCCAGACGTCGTTTTCTTCGTTCCCTTCAAGTCTTGCCTGGTCAAACACTTCCGCCCGATGTTCGACAAACGCATGCTCAACGAAGGCATCGCCGTAGATTTGCGCCTGGTGGAGAATGCGCGAGGCGCTGACGGTGGCTCGCTGATAGATCTGCAGGACTTTGTCGCGATCGGCGGTTAACCCGCGCGCGGCAATCACCTGGCAGTGGGGGAGAAGACGCGCCTCGTCGGCAAGGCGACAATAACCGCGCACCTGGCTCTGCATAACCGTGACGTTGTCACTGATCTGCGCGTGATGGCTGATCTGCGAGGCGTGAATGCAGGCCCGTCCGCCGATGGTGGCCTCATGGCTGACCACGCAGAACCCGGTTAAGCGGGCGTCGTCACGGATGCGCGCCCCGGCGAAGACCACGCTGTTGACATCGTAGATCCAGCACTCCCCCTGCTGGCTGAGAGCGCATTCCTCATCCACCCAGCCGCCTTCGCTGCCCGCTTTAACGTCAGCGAAATCAATAAGCGCCACGATCTGGCGCAGGGTGACGCTTTGTTTGCCATGCTCTTCCTCATAACAATACTGCCGGGTCTGTTCGCTGAGACGGTATTTACGCATGGCCGATCCTTATTACTTATGGTTAACATAAACATAGCAAAGATCGCCATAGCGCGCGGGATAAGGTTCCTTTAGAATGCAACTTCAAATTAAATTGATATCATCAATAAAATGAATAAAACGCAAACGCCGCGGCAGGTGCTAAACCTGCCGGCGGGTTATTTTGGCATGGTGCTCGGCACCATCGGAATGGGCTTCGCCTGGCGTTACGCCAGCACCCTCTGGCCGGTCAGCCGCAGCATTGGTGATGGGCTGGTGACGCTGGCGATGGCGATGTGGGTCCTGCTCAGCATGGCGTTTATCAGCCGGGCGATCCGCTTTCCGGCGAGCGTGCTGCGGGAGATGCGTCATCCGGTGAGCAGCAGCTTCGTCAGCCTGTTTCCGGCCACCACGCTGTTGGTGGCGATTGGTTTGGCTCCCTGGTGCCGGCCGCTGGCGATCGGGCTGTTTGTGCCGGGCGTGGCGCTGCAGCTCGCCTATGCCGCCTGGCAAAGCGGTGGGCTATGGCGGGGGAACCATCCTCGCGAGGCCACCACGCCGGGGTTGTATCTGCCGACAGTAGCCAATAATTTTATCAGCGCGATGGCCTGCGGCGCGCTGGGATTTTCCGATGCCGGACTGGTGTTCCTCGGCGCCGGGGTCTTCTCCTGGCTGAGCCTCGAGCCGGCGATCCTCCAGCGTCTGCGCAGCGCAGGCGAGCTGCCGACGCCGCTGCGCACCTCGCTGGGGATCCAGCTGGCGCCTGCGCTGGTGGCCTGCAGCGCCTGGCTCAGCGTCAACGGCGGGGAGGCCGATACCTTCGCTAAGCTGCTGTTTGGTTACGGCCTGCTGCAGCTACTGTTTATGCTCCGTCTGATGCCCTGGTATCTTCGTCAGCCGTTCAATGCTTCTTTCTGGAGCTTTTCGTTCGGCATTTCCGCGCTGGCCACCACCGGTCTGCATCTCGGCCAGGCCAGGGGAGACGGCTTTTTTCATCATCTGGCGATGCCGCTATTTATTTTTAGCAATCTGGTTGTCGGCCTGCTGCTGCTGCGTACAGCGTTGCTGTTGGTCAGCGGGAAACTGTTGCTCCAGGTCGACCGGGAAACACTCCTGAATAAGAAGGAAGGATCATGACAAAGCGTGACGCGGATTATTTTAGTCAAAAATACAGCCTGACCCGCACCCATTCCGAGGTGCTGCATGCCGCGACGATTGTGCCGCCGGGGCGGGCGCTGGATCTGGGCTGCGGCAACGGGCGTAACAGCCTTTATCTGGCGGCGAACGGCTTCGCGGTGACGGCGTGGGATAAAAATCCGATGAGCGTCAACAATCTGGAAAGTATTCGCGCCGCCGAGCGACTGGATAATCTGCAAACGGCGGTGAAAGACCTCAACAGCCTGAGCTTTGACGGCGAGTATGACCTGATCCTCTCCACCGTAGTGATGATGTTCCTCGAGCCTGACACCATCCCGGGCCTGATCGCCAATATGCAGCGCTGCACCGCCGCCGGCGGCTATAACCTGATTGTGGCGGCGATGGATACCGAAGACTATCCCTGCACCGTCGGCTTCCCGTTTGCCTTTAAACCTGATGAGCTTCGTGATTATTACCAGGGCTGGGAGCTGCTGAAATACAATGAGGACGTCGGCGAGCTGCATCGCACCGACGCCAACGGCAATCGCATCAAATTGCGCTTCGCCACCCTGTTGGCGCGCAAGCCTGCCTGATTCGCCGCGGCGTGGGAAGCTGAGCTTGGCCCGCGCCGCATTCCCCGCCAGAGCCTGGGCAAGACAGAGACCCGTTGCGGCGAAAATGAGCCTGGAAAACCGCGCGATACCCCTTTTAAGTGATTATTTATTAACGTAATGTTCAGGCCATCAATATTTATAAATCTTCCTTGACGAAGCCCTTTTTTTGTCACAAAACTAGTGGGTCCTATTTGCTATAACGTCTGCCGAAAAAAAACTGTATTTACAGGGATCTCTCTATGCGTACTCGCGTTTTACTGAAAGTCGCCGCTCTGGCGGGAATATTGGCGTTGACCGGCTGTGCGGCGAAAGTGGCGCAACCGAATCAGTATTCGGGCTTCTTAAAAGATTATTCCAGTTTGAAAGAAACGACCTCTGCCTCCGGCAAGCCGGAGCTGCGCTGGATCGATCCGAACTTCAATCCGGCCAACTATGACAATATTGTTTATCACCCGGTGACCTACTATCCGGTACCGAAGCCGACCACCCAGGTAGGGGAGAAGGCGCTGCAGGATATTCTTAACTACACCAACAAAGAGCTGAAACAGGCTATTTCCGAGCGTAAACCGCTGGCCACTACCGCCGGCAAGCGCAGCCTCATCTTCCGCGGGGCGATCACCGGGGTGGACTCCAGCAAAGAGGGGCTGCAGTTCTATGAAGTGATCCCGGTCGCTATGATTGTCGCCGGCACCCAGGCCGCCACCGGCCATCGTACCATGGACACCAATCTGTACTTTGAGGCGGAGGTCATTGACGCCAGCACCAATAAGCCGGTCATCAAGGTCGTACGTAAAGGAGAAGGCAAAACCCTGGCGAATGAGAATACACCGCTGACCGTCGATACCCTGAAGCAGGTTATCGATGATATGGCGGTCGACGCCGTTAAATTCGATCCCTCTCAGCGTTAATCGTGCCAGCGCCGTCTGACGACGGCGCTGTTTTTCTTCAGCCTCCTCAGGCCAGCCTTCGGCGCAGCAATAGCTGTTCCGGTTTGGCAAACATCACCAGGTTACCCAGCAGGATCAGCGCCAGCCCGATCACGGCGTTGCTGTGCCAGACATACCCTTCATAGACGGTGGAAATGGATAAGGCGACCAGCGGAAACAGCAGCGTACTGTAGGCGGCTTTGCTGGCGCCGATGCGCCCCACGAGAGTGAAATAGGCGCCAAAGGCGATGACCGAGCCGAACAGCGCCAGGTAAAGCAGGGCGCCCAGATAGCTGACGGTCCATTCTGGCATAAAATTATCGCCGCGCAGCAGAGCGATCGCCCCCATCACCAGCGTGCCGTAGAGCATCGCCCAGCTGTTGGTGGTCAGCGTTTCCAGCCCGCGGCGCTGGTGGCGAATACTGAACATATTGCCGAGCGAAAAACCGTAGGTGCCCAGGGCGCTCAGCCCGATCCCCCACAGCAGCGAGGCGTTCAGTCCGTTGGCCAGCAGGTCGTCCCAGAACAGGATGACGATACCGGCGAGACCCAGCGCGGCGGCGGCCCAGAAGCGGCCGGGCGGCTGCTGGCGGAAAAAGAGAAAGCTGTTGATGGCGTTAAACAGTACCGCCATCGAAAAGATCACCGATTCCAGACCGGTATTGATCCAGGCGGCGGCGGTATAAAAACACCAGAAATTAAAGCAGAAGACGCAGCAGCCCTGCAGCAGGCAGCAGAGATGATCTTTCGCGCCCAGCGGCCGCAGGCGTCGTGTGACGAGCAGAATCGCCAGCATCGTGACGCTGGCTACGGCGAAACGCCAGAAAATCGATACCGGCGCGGCCACCGGTCCCTGTTGTAAAAAAATCGCAATCCACGTTGTACCCCAGATCACGACAACGAGTGCATAGAGTAATGCGTTCACCCTGGTTCTCCTCTACCTGTTGATGGGAGGAGTATGCCGGCTGCCGCCTGCTGCGGCTTTCACCGGTTTGTTGTCGGCTTGCAAATTCTTGCGCTTATTTGCCATCCGCTGGCGGTGAGGACTGGAAACCGCGCCGTAGTCTCCCTAGACTAGGGCTTTTACAGACAATGTGTGAAGACGATGGGTTACGGGACATTTGAAACATTACGGCGACAGAACGCGGTGCTGAAGGGAACCGTGGAGCTGAATTCCGGTATTCAACTGGCCGCCTGGTATAACAATTGCGATACCGTGACGGTGCGCAGCGACCATCATACCTTAAGTCTGTACGTGGCTGATGGCTACGAAAGCTATCAAAAGACGCCGCACGGCTGGAAAAATGGCGGCGGCCCGGACCGTTTTTGTCTGATGCCGAAAGGCGATGAAAGCGTATGGGATATCCGCGGCGATCTGTCGTTTGTGCATCTTTACTGTACCGATGCGCACCTGCGTCGCGTCGGCGAGGAGGTATGGGACCGCAGCCCGGCGAATTTCACCCTACAGGAAAAGACCTTCGCCAGCGATGATAAAATCACCGCAGTGTATCGTCAGTTTTTGCTCGCTAACGACTGGCGGCAGCCGGCGAACCAGCTGACCCTCAGCGCTGCCAGCAGCTTACTGCTTACCCATCTGATCCAGCACTATTCCACCGTGCAGTGGCGTTTGCCGACGGTCACCGGCGGGCTGGCGCCAGGCGTAAAGCGTCACGTACTGGCCTGGATCGATGCTCATCTCGATCAGCCCTTGACCCTGGCCGACCTGGCGCAGCAGGCGGGTCTGAGTGAGTTTCATTTTGCTCGTATGTTTCGTCAGTCGCTAAATATGGCTCCGCATCAGTACGTCATGCAGCAGCGAATGGCGAAGGCGCAAAATCTGATCTGCCATAGCGCGCTGCCGTTAACCGAGATAGCGCTGGCCTGTGGTTTTAGCTCCCCCAGCCATTTCAGCCATCGGGTCAAAGCCGCTACCGGGCTGACGCCCTCCCAGCTACGGGCGGCGCAGCGCGGATAGCACGCCGTAACTCACCCCGCCGAGCACCACGCCCCAGAAGGCGGAGCCAATTCCCGCCAGCGTCACCCCGCTGGCGGTGACCAGGAAGGTTAGCACCGCCGCATCGCGTTCACTGGCCTGATGCACTGCCTGAAACAGACTCCCGCCGATGGTGCCGAGCAGCGCCAGACCCGCCAGCATCTGGATCCACGCCGGCGGCAGGGCCGACATCAGGGCGGTGATTGACCCGCCGAACAGACCGGCCAGCAGATAAAAACCGCCCGCAGCTATGGCCGCCAGCCAGCGCTGGTTCGGATCCGGGTGCGCCTCCGGGCTCTGGCAAATCGCAGCGGTGATCGCCGCGATGCAGATGGAATAAACCCCAAACGGCGCCAGCAGTAGTGCCAACCCCCCGCAAACGACGATCAGTGCGGAGACCGGTACGGTATAGCCTGATGCCTGCAGGGTGGCGAACCCTGGAGCGTTCTGCGAGGCCATGGTGACGAGGAAGAACGGCAGACCGACGCTGAGCAAAAGCGCCGGAGTAAACTGCGGGGCGACCCATTCCGGCGTCACAAATGCCAGCGGCACGGCGGCGCTAGCCACATCCCCGGACGCCGCCGCAATCAGCGCTCCAATCACCAGCGCGGCCACCACGGCGAAGCGGGGCCACAGCGCTTTACACAGCAGCCAGGCGGCGAGCATCCCGCCGCACAGCGGCAGATGATCCTGTAAGCCGGCGAAGGCCTGCAAACCAAACCGTAGCAGGATCCCAGCCAGCATCGCGGCGGCCAGCGAATGGGGAATGATCTTCATCAGCCGGGCAAACAGGCCGGTGGCGCCGCAGATAACGATCAGCGCGTTGGCGAAAATAAAGATCCCCACGGCCTCGGCGAGGGTCACCCCCTGCAGGCCGCTAACTAACAGCGCAGCGCCCGGCGTTGACCAGGCGGTGAGCACAGGAACTTTCCGCCAGGCGCTCAGCGCGAGAGTACTGATGCCCATGGCGAGGCCAAGAGCCGTCATCCAGCCGGCGATCTGCCCGGGGGTAGCGCCGGCCGCGGCGGCGGCCTGCCAGATGATGGCGGCGGAGCTGGCGTACCCCACCAACACGGCGACGAAGCCAGCGAACAGAGTGGGAAGCGGAAGACTAAACGAGCGCATCGATGATTCTCATGTGCGTTATAACATCCATTCACTGTATCATTGTGCGTTATAACGCACAAGCGGTGGTTCGCGCAGCTACCCTGGGAGAAAAACTCGCCGCCAGTGGCGTACGATGCCGTTAAACGTCCTGAAAAAATCAGACAAATGGCGGTATACTTTGCGCAGTAAAAACGGGAGGAAGGATGAATATTGCGCAACATCTGGCGGCAACGCTTAAAACCCTGCGCCAGCAGCGAGGCTGGAGCCTGTCGCGACTGGCGGAAGAGACCGGGGTGTCGAAAGCCATGCTCGGGCAGATTGAGCGGAATGAATCAAGTCCAACGGTGGCGACGCTGTGGAAGATTGCCACCGGGCTGAACGTACCGTTTTCGGCGTTCATCGTCCCGGACGCCAGCGCCGCGCCCTCCGCGTTTGATCCGCAGCAGCAGGCGATGGTGGTGACGCCAGTATTCCCGTGGGATCCCGAGCTGCGCTTTGACCATTTTTCGATAACCCTTGCCCCCGGCGCGCTGAGCGAATCAACGCCGCATGAGAAAGGGGTGATTGAGCATGTGGTAGTGATAAGTGGTACGCTGGATTTGTGCTTACAAGGGGAGTGGCACTCGCTGCAGGCGGGTGAGGGTAGGCGTTTCGCCGGCGACGCGACGCATGCGTATCGTAACCGCGGCGCCCAGGCGGCCCATTTCCATTCTCTTATCCATTATCCAAAAGAAAAAACCGCGAGCGAACCCGCGGCCAGACAAGATGACTGATGATAACCACTCACAACGTGACGAGGAAAATCCGGAATACGTGATGACAGTACTCTTCGCCGTGATTTGAGGGAAATATCTTTTCCGTCAATACTTTGTTGAAAAGTGAAAATTCGTCGTCGAGCGACGGCGGAAAAGGTTTTCGTCTGCGCCCGGTTCTGACTACAATAGCCGCCATTTCGACCCCCTTATACTGGATAACAACACGCGTATGCGCCTGCACAATCATCGTCTTGAACTTCTTAGTCCTGCCCGCGACGCCGGTATCGCTCGCGAAGCGATCCTTCACGGCGCCGATGCCGTTTACATCGGTGGACCTGGCTTTGGCGCCCGCCACAACGCCAGCAACAGTCTGAGCGATATCGCCGGGCTGGTGCCTTTCGCTCATCGCTTTGGCGCAAAGGTATTTGTGACGCTGAACACCATTCTGCATGACGATGAACTGGAGCCGGCGCAGCGGCTGATTACCGATCTCTACGACGCAGGCGTCGATGCGCTGATCGTGCAGGATATGGGGATCATGGAGCTGGATCTGCCGCCGATTGAGCTGCACGCCAGTACCCAGTGCGATATTCGCAGTGTGGAAAAAGCGAAGTTTCTCTCCGACGCCGGCTTCAGTCAGATCGTGCTGGCGCGCGAACTGAACCTCAGTCAAATCAAAGCCATTTACGACCACACTGACGCCACTATCGAATTCTTTATCCATGGCGCGCTGTGCGTGGCCTATTCCGGGCAGTGTTACATTTCGCACGCCCAGACCGGACGCAGCGCCAACCGCGGCGACTGCTCGCAGGCTTGCCGCTTGCCGTATACCCTGAAGGACGATCAGGGGCGGGTGGTGGCCTATGAGAAACATCTCCTGTCGATGAAGGATAACGATCAGACCGCCAACCTGGCGGCGCTGATCGACGCTGGCGTACGCTCCTTCAAAATTGAAGGCCGTTACAAAGACATGAGTTATGTGAAAAACATCACTGCGCACTACCGTCAAATGCTGGATGCCATTATCGAAGATCGCGGCGACCTGGCGCGCGCCTCGGCTGGACGCACCGAGCATTTCTTTATCCCGTCCACGGATAAAACCTTCCACCGCGGCAGCACTGACTACTTTGTTAATGCCCGCAAAGGCGATATCGGCGCCTTTGATTCGCCGAAATTTATCGGCCTGCCGGTGGGTGAAGTTCTGAAGGTAGGCAAAGACCATCTCGACGTTGAAGTCAGTGAACCGTTAACCAACGGCGATGGTCTCAACGTGATGATTAAGCGCGAAGTGGTGGGCTTCCGTGCTAATACCGTGGAAAAAACCGGCGAAAACCGTTATCGGGTATGGCCGAACGAGATGCCAGCGGATCTGCATAAAGTGCGCCCCATCAGCCGCTCAACCGCAACCTCGATCACAACTGGCAACAGGCGCTGCTAAAGACCTCCAGCGAACGCCGCATCGCGGTAGATGTGACGTTGAGCGGCTGGCAGGAGCAGCTGGTTCTCACCATGACCTGTGAAGATGGCGTCAGCGTGACCCACACCCTTGACGGGGAGTTCGCCGAAGCTAACCAGGCGGAGAAAGCGTTGGCCAACCTGCGTGACGGTGTCACAAAACTGGGGCAAACCATCTACTATGCGCGCGAGGTGCAGGTTAATCTGCCGCCGCTGTTTGTGCCCAACAGCCTGCTCAACCAGCTGCGTCGGGAAACTGCGGAGATGCTGGATGAAGCGCGCCTCAACGCCTGGCAGCGCGGCACCCGCAAGCCGGTCTCCGTACCGCCGCCGGTCTACCCTGAGACCCATCTCTCCTTCCTCGCCAACGTCTATAACCACAAGGCGCGGGCGTTCTACCAGCGCTATGGCGTACAGCTGATCGACGCCGCCTATGAAGCGCACGAAGAGAAGGGCGATGTGCCGGTGATGATCACTAAGCATTGTCTGCGGTTCGCCTTCAACCTCTGCCCGAAGCAGGCGAAAGGCTCCATCAAGAGCTGGAAAGCCACGCCGATGCAGCTGATCCATGGCGATGAGGTCCTGACCCTGAAGTTTGACTGCCGTCCGTGCGAAATGCACGTGGTCGGCAAGATCAAAAACCATATCCTCAAAATGCCGCACCCGGGCAGCATTGTGGCCTCCGTCAGCCCGGACGATCTGATGAAGACGCTGCCGAAGCGCAAAGGGGCCTGATTCGAGTCGATGCTATTGGCAGGATGCCCGCGGTTTACGGTCGTCCTGCCAGCGGTGATGTTCGCGCAGGTCTGCGGCGGCCTCCTCGTGCTGGCTGCGAAGCTCATCGCTATCCGCTTCGTGCAGCAGCTGCTGTTCGAGACTTTGCACCGGAAAGTACTCGTGTCCCTGACGATGGGCCAACAGATGCCCGGAAAATAATGCGCACAGCAACAGCAGGGCGCTTATGCTTCTCTTTAACATACCTTTTCTCGACGGAACAATGGCGTGGACATACTATGTCAGGCGCAATGCAGGCTTTTTTTCGGGCATCTCAAAGAACGGCAAGAGTTTGTCAACGATGGCTGACGAAGGATGAAAAAAGGCCTGACGCGGAAGCCAGGCCAGAGTGTTACGCTTTCGGCGGCAGCGGTTTCCCGCTGTGCTCGCTCCTTTTTGGCGGCTGCTTGCCGTTGTGCTGCGGCTGTTTACCGTCGTGCTGCGGCTGTTTGCCGTCTCGTTGTGGCTGTTTGCTGTTGTATTGCGCTTGCTTACCTTCGTGTTGGCCGTTTTTCACCGGCGGTTTACCCTGATGCTGCGCGCCTTTTTCCGGCGGCGGCGGCGGGTTGTCGGCAGCAAAAGCCCATGACGACATTCCAAGCGTCATTACGGCGGAGAGTAAAGCTAACTTCTTCATAGCAATATCCTTTCTTCAGATGTATCGCCGTATTTCATCAGGCAAAAGTGAAGATAAGATGGAGAAGTCCCTTTTCGGACCTCTCTGCATCCCACTCAGACTTTTAGCCCTGCGGCGGTCATCAGCAGGCGAAACAGCAGGCTTATGGCGGCCAGCGTCAGTACGCTGCCTCCCCAGAGCGCGATCAGCCACAGCAGACGTTTAGGCCAGGCAGTACGCATCAGTGATATCCCTCCCCAGGCTGAACTTTGCCGCGGAACACGTAATAGCTCCAGCAGGTGTAGCCAAGAATGACCGGAATAATCAGCAGGGCGCCCACCAGCATAAAGCCCTGGCTTTGCGGGGGAGCGGCAGCCTGCCACAACGTGATGGCCGGCGGGATAATATGCGGCCAGATGCTGATCCCCAGTCCGCTGAAGCCGAGAAAGACCAGGCCCAGCGTCAGCGTGAAGGGCGAAACATGGCGGTCGCGCTGATGCAGCGTGCGCCACAGCCAGCCGCTAACGAGGATCACCAGCAGCGGCACCGGCAGCAGGAAATAGAGATTCGGCAGGCTGAACCAGCGGGCAGCAATCGCCGGGTGCGCCAGCGGAGTCCACAGGCTGATGACGGCAAACACCGCCAGCAGGGCACCCAGCAACTGCCGCGATGCGCTGCGCATTTTCTGCTGCAGCGCGCCTTCACTTTTCATCACCAGCCAGGTGGCGCCGAGCAGCGCATAGGTCACGCATAGTCCGAATCCGCAGAACAGGCTGAACGGGGTCAGCCAGTCAAACATGCCGCCGCTGAAGGCGCGACCGCTGACGGTGAAACCGTTGATCACCGCCCCGACCACCACGCCCTGGCTGAAGGTTGCCAGCAGGGAGCCGCCAAAAAAAGGCGCGATCCCAGAATGGCCGGTGCGATGGCGTAGCCTGGAAGCGAAACTCAAAGGCGACGCCGCGAAAAATCAGGCCGATCAGCATCAGGGTCAGGGGGATCGACAGGGCGTCGATGATCACCGCGTAGGCGAGGGGAAAGGCGCCAAACAGGCCGGCGCCGCCGAGCACCAGCCAGGTTTCATTGCCATCCCATACCGGCGCGACGCTGTTGACCATTACGTCGCGATCCCCGCCGCCCCGCACCGTGCTGAACAGCAGGCCGATGCCCAGATCAAAGCCATCCATGACGATGTACATCAGCGTGGCAAAGACGATAATCACGAACCAGATCACCGATAATTCGATACCCATTAGCGGGACTCCTTCTGCAGATAACCTTCAGTGGCGGCGGACAGCGGGCGGGCTGGCGTACCGGTTGTCGCCGGGAGCATCTCCTGCGGCCCCTTGCGGATCAGGCGCAGCATATAGCTGTAGCCGACGCCGAAGACGGCGCTGTACACTACGATAAAGGTCAATAAACTGACCGACATATGCAGATCGCCATGAGCGGAAACGGCATCGGCGGTGCGCTGTACGCCATACACCACCCAGGGTTGGCGGCCCACCTCGGTGGTCACCCAGCCGGCGAGAATAGCGATCAGGCCGGATGGCCCCATCCACAGGGCAAAACGCAGAAACGGCCGCGAGTGGTATAGCCGGTCGCCGCGACGCAGCCACAGGGCCAGCACGCCCAGCAGCAGCATCAACATGCCCAGCCCGGCCATCAGGCGAAATGACCAGAACACCACAGTAGAATTCGGGCGCTCCTCAGGAGCGAACTCTTTCAACGCCGGCACCTGTTTATCAAGACTGTGGGTGAGGATCAGACTGCCCAGGGCCGGGATCTCAAGCCCGTAGCGGGTGCGCTCCTGGTCCATATCGGGCCAGCCAAACAGCAGCAACGGCGTTGGCTCACCCGGCGGATTTTCCCAGTGCCCCTCAATGGCGGCGATTTTCGCCGGCTGGTGCTTCAGGGTATTCAGGCCATGCATATCGCCGATCAGCGCCTGGACGGGGGCGACCAGCAGCGTCATCCATAGCGCCATCGAGAACATCTTACGGATCGCCGGCGACTGATTGCCACGCAGCAGATGCCAGGCCGCCGAGGCGCCGACAAACAGCGCGCTACTGAGAAATGCCGCTACTGTCATATGCAATAATCGGTAGGGGAACGACGGATTAAAGATCACCGCCAGCCAGTCGACGGGCACGACCTGGCCATCAACGATCTCAAACCCCTGCGGGGTCTGCATCCAGCTGTTAGAGGCGAGGATCCAGAAGGTGGAGATGATAGTACCCAGCGCCACCATGCAGGTGGCGAAAAAGTGTAGCCCCGGCCCCACGCGGTTCCAGCCGAAAAGCATCACCCCGAGGAAGCCCGCTTCCAGAAAAAATGCCGTCAGGACTTCATAGGTGAGCAGAGGGCCGGTTATGCTGCCTGCAAACTGTGAGAAACCGCTCCAGTTGGTGCCGAACTGGTAGGCCATCACCAGCCCGGAAACGACCCCCATACCGAAGTTGACGGCGAAAATCTTCGACCAGAAATGGTACAGCGAGCGCCAGACGGGATTTTTGTTTTTAGCCATAAGCCTTCGAGCACCGCCAGATAGCTGGCCAGCCCAATAGTAATGGCGGGGAAGATAATATGAAATGAGACCGTAAAAGCGAATTGAACTCGCGCCAGATGGAATGCATCAAGACCGAACATGCAGGACTCCACAACAAAATTGATTCAGCGCAATTTTAGGTGGGTGACGACTGAGGGGCAGAGGCAGTCACGCCATTTTTTATCATAACAGTTGGCCGCTGTTATGATTTTTCAGCTGTTGCCAGGGTCGAGAAAATATCCTTGCGCAACCTTGATTAATCCCTGCGGAAGGTGATTAGGCGTCTATTCCGCTGTCTGTCATATTATTGCTAACGGCTGGCTACGCGGCCCTGCCGCCGGTATGGCGTAGTCACCTGGTCGGCATAATATATCCTTACCACCCGCCGTAGCTCATATTTTGGCTTACGAAATCCGCCACGGATTTTTACTCTGATTTATTGTCACTCATTAGTATGAGAATAAGTAAAAACGCTGAGCCGGTTAATCGTAAATTAAATAATAATAAATTGTCGGCTCCGCGGCTAATTTGTACTGTATGAGCTCGGGAATAAATAAAAGGGAATGCCAATGTCTGAAAAAGGATTACAGAGTCTGTGCATTACGCTTGGCGTAATGATTATCTTCTGGTTTGTTTTAATCTCGCTATTCTGGGTGGTGATATTTTAAACCCATCCCGTGCTATCACGGCGACGCGGCCGCCGCTGCAGATATAACAGTTACAGGAAACTATGATTTTTTTATAACTGATATATGATAATGGGACGTTATCGTACGGGGACGGCCGCAATGAAAAAGTATCAACAGTTGGCGCAGCAACTGACCGAGCAGATCGCCCTTGGCGTCTGGTTGCCTGGCGATCGGCTGCCGTCGCTGCGCGAGCAGGTGATCAGCAGCGGCATGAGCTTTATGACCGTCAGCCATGCCTATCAGCTGCTGGAAAGCCAGGGGCGCATCGTCGCCCGTCCGCAGTCGGGTTATTATGTTGCCCCCCAGCCGGTGAAGCTCCGCCAGCCGGCGCCGCCTGCCCAGGTCACTCGCGATGAAGCCGTCGATATCAATACCTATATCTTTGAGGTGCTCCAGGCCAGCCGCCAGGCGTCGATGCTGCCCTTTGCCTCGGCCTTTCCGGACCCGCGTCTCTTCCCGCTGCAGCAGCTCAACCGCTCGCTGGCGCAGGTGAGTAAAACCGCCACCGCCATGAGCGTCATTGAGAATCTGCCGCCGGGCAATGCAGAACTTCGGCATGCCATTGCCCGTCGCTATGCCCTGCAGGGGATGAACGTCTCGCCGGACGAGATCGTCATCACCGCCGGGGCGCTGGAGGCGCTTAACCTCAGCCTGCAGGCGGTGACCGAGCCGGGAGACTGGGTGGTGGTGGAAAACCCCTGCTTCTACGGCGCCCTGCAGGCGCTGGAGAGGCTGCGTTTGAAAGCATTGTCGGTGGCCACTGACGTCAGGGAAGGCATTGATCTGACGGCGCTGGAGGCGGCCCTGCAAAACTATCCGGTGAAGGCCTGCTGGCTGATGACCAACGGCCAGAATCCGCTCGGCTTCACCCTCAGCGCTGAAAAAAAAGCGGCGCTGGTGGCGCTGCTGGCGCGCTATAACGTGATGTTGATCGAAGATGATGTCTACAGCGAGCTCTATTTTGGCCGCGAAAAGCCGTTACCGGCGAAGTTCTGGGATCGCCAGGAGATGACGCTGCACTGCAGCTCGTTCTCAAAATGTCTGGTACCCGGCTTTCGTATCGGCTGGGTGGCGGCCGGCAAACAGGCGCGGCGGATCCAGCAGCTCCAGCTGATGAGTACGCTTTCCACCAGTTCGCCGATGCAGTTAGCCCTGGTGGATTACCTGTCCACCAAGCGCTATGACGCCCACCTGCGCCGTCTACGTCGTCAGCTGGCGGAGCGTAAACAGCAGGCCTGGCAGGCGCTGCTGCGCCATCTGCCGCCGGAGGTCATCGTCCACCACAGCGACAGCGGCTACTTTCTGTGGATCGAACTACCGGAAGGGGCCGACGCTAGTGCACTTAGCGCCCGGGCGCTTGCGTCGCACATCAGTATTGCCCCAGGGAAAATGTTCTCCACCTCCGACAGCTGGACCTCGTTTTTCCGTTTTAATACCGCCTGGGGCTGGGGGGAACGCGAAGAGCAGGGGGTGAAGCGCCTGGGGGAGCTTATTCGCGAACAGCTTGCCTGACCCTGTCGTTTATTTTTCTCATCATAAACATTCTGCGAAAATAAGCGAAAGAGGATTTTTATCGAGGCCGGTCATTATTTTACCGGCGCTCACCATAGGAAATATGCATACCCCTCCTCATTCCCTAACTCGTTGTCTATAATCCATAAAGTCCTGCTTGTGTTGGCGATTTTTACGTAATGCGTCCCGGGTCACAACCTGAATAAATTCCCCTGGGGGCGTTAATCCGCTGACTACCCTTATTTCAGGAGATATTTTTACGGCACGGCTGCCGCTAATTCCTATGTGACAGGAGTAACACCTGATGAGCAAAAAAATTGCCCGTTGCAGCCTTTATGTGCTGGGTATGGCTTGTTTGACCGTTCAGGCGGCAGAGCCGCTCACCTCGCTGGATAAACCGGAAGGGCGGCTCGATATTATTGCCTGGCCGGGATATATCGAACGCGGTCAGACCGACAAACAGTACGACTGGGTGAGTCAGTTCGAAAAGGACACCGGTTGCCAGGTTAATGTCAAAACCGCTGCCACCTCTGACGAGATGGTCAGTCTGATGGCCAAAGGCGGCTACGATCTGGTCACCGCCTCGGGTGATGCTTCGCTGCGCCTGATCATGGGCAAACGCGTGCAGCCGATCAACACGGCGCTGATTGCCGGCTGGGGCTCCCTTGATCCGCGTATTGCGAAGGGGGCGTGGTTTAACGTCGGCGGTAAAGTCTATGGCACGCCGTATCAGTGGGGGCCGAACCTGCTGATGTACAACACCCGCGTATTCCCGACGCCGCCGGACAGCTGGCGCGTGGTGTTCGTCAAGCAGGATCTACCGGATGGTAAAACCAACCAGGGGCGGGTGCAGGCCTATGATGGCCCGATCTATATCGCCGACGCCGCGCTGTTTGTCAAAGCCACCCAGCCGCAGCTGGGGATCGAAGACCCCTATCAACTGACCGAAACCCAGTACAACGCGGTGCTGAAAGTCCTGCGCGACCAGCAACCGCTGATCCATCGCTACTGGCATGACGCCACCGTACAGATGAACGACTTCAAAAACGAAGGGGTAGCCGCCTCCAGTTCGTGGCCCTATCAAGCCAACGGCCTGAAGGCGGAAGGCCAGCCGGTCGCCACCGTGTTCCCGAAGGAGGGGGTAACCGGCTGGGCGGATACCACCATGCTGCACAGCGAGGCGAAGCACCCGGTCTGCGCCTATAAATGGATGAACTGGTCGCTCACGCCGAAGGTGCAGGGCGATGTGGCGGCCTGGTTCGGTTCGCTGCCGGTGGTGCCTGAGGGCTGTAAAGCCAGCGCGCTGCTCGGTGATAAAGGCTGTGAGACCAACGGCTATGAGCAGTTTAACCGCATTCACTTCTGGAAAACGCCGGTTGCGGAAGGCGGGAAATACGTGCCCTATAGCCGCTGGACTCAGGACTATATTGCGATAATGGGCGGCCGCTAAGGATCGGAGGCAAACAATGACGTACGCGGTCGAGTTCCAGAATGTATCGCGCCTGTATGGCGATGTGCGGGCGGTGGATGGAGTTAGCATTGGCATACGCGATGGAGAATTTTTCTCGATGCTGGGTCCGTCCGGCTCGGGTAAAACCACCTGCCTGCGGCTGATTGCCGGTTTTGAGCAGCTCTCCGGCGGAACCATCCATATCTTTGGTCAGCCGGCCAGCGAACTGCCGCCCTGGCAGCGGGATGTGAATACCGTGTTCCAGGACTACGCGCTATTTCCCCACATGTCGATCCTTGACAACGTCGCCTACGGCCTGATGGTCAAAGGCATGGCGAAGAAAGCGCGCCATGCCCGCGCCCAGGAGGCGCTGGAGAAGGTGGCCCTTGGCTTTGCTCATCATCGCAAGCCCTCCCAGCTCTCCGGCGGCCAGCGGCAGCGGGTCGCGATTGCCCGGGCGCTGGTGAACCAGCCGCGGGTGCTGCTGCTCGATGAGCCGCTGGGCGCCCTGGATTTGAAACTACGCGAGCAGATGCAGGTGGAGCTGAAAAAGCTGCAGCAGTCGCTGGGGATCACCTTCATCTTCGTGACCCACGACCAGAGCGAAGCGCTGTCGATGTCGGATCGCGTGGCGGTGTTTAACAACGGGCGCATTGAGCAGGTGGATGCCCCGCAGGATCTCTATCTGCACCCCAGGACCGCGTTTGTGGCCGGTTTTGTCGGCACCGCCAACGTTTTTGCAGCCGAGGCGGCCCGACGATTGTGCGGGATGGCGGGCAGCTGGTCGCTGCGTCCGGAGCATGTTCGCCTGCAGGGCGGCGGCGAGGTGCAGGTGCAGGGTGTGGTGCAGGCGGTGCAGTATCAGGGGGCGGCGACGCGGATCGAGCTCCGCCTCGCGGATGGCGACAAACTGCTGGTCAGCCAGGCCAACATCGATGGCGCGGCGGCGGCCAGCGTTCCGCGAACCGGGCAAATAGTACAGGCGTCATGGTCGCGCTCGGCGATGACCCCGCTGGAAAGCGGAGGCTGAGATGACCATGGCAATAATTCCTGCGCAGACCGGGCGCATATCGGGGATCTTCTGGCGCCGACCGGCGCTGGCCCTGTTTTTACTGCTGCTCGGGCCGCTGATGTGGTTTGGCATCGTCTATCTGGGATCGCTGCTGACCCTGCTGTGGCAGAGCATTTATACCTTTGACGACTTCACCATGTCGGTGACCAGCGACTTCACGCTGGCTAACCTGCGGGCGCTGTTCAATCCTGCCAACTACGACATTATTGTGCGGACCCTGGTGATGGCGCTGTGCGTCACGCTGGCCAGCGCGCTGCTGGCGCTGCCGATGGCCTGGTATATGGCGCGCTACACCAGCGGCAAAATGAAGGCCTTCTTTTATATCGCGGTCATGCTGCCAATGTGGGCCAGCTATATCGTCAAAGCCTATGCGTGGGTGCTGCTGCTGGCGAAAGATGGCGTGGCGCAGTGGTTCCTCGGTCATCTTGGACTGGAGGGGGCGCTGAACGCGCTGTTGAGCGTCCCGGCGGTCGGCGGCAATACCTTGTCCACCTCCGGCCTTGGACGCTTTCTGGTGTTCGTCTACATCTGGCTGCCGTTTATGATCCTGCCGGTGCAGGCGGCGCTGGAGCGTATTCCGGGATCGTTGCTACAGGCCTCGGCCGATCTCGGCGCGGTCCCGCGGCAGACCTTTCGCTACGTGGTGCTGCCGCTGGCCATTCCCGGCATCGCCGCTGGGTCGATCTTCACCTTTTCGCTGACGCTAGGCGACTTTATCGTGCCGCAGCTGGTGGGCCCGCCGGGATACTTTATCGGCAATATGGTTTACTCGCAGCAGGGGCGATCGGCAATATGCCGATGGCGGCGGCGTTTACCCTGGTGCCTATCGTCTTGATTGCCCTCTATCTGGCGTTCGTGAAACGTCTGGGAGCGTTCGATGCACTCTGAACGCGCGCCCTGGTATCTGCGACTGGCGACCTGGGGCGGGGTGATATTCCTCCACTTTCCGCTGCTGATTATCGCCATCTATGCTTTTAATACGGAAGATGCAGCTTTTAGCTTTCCGCCGCAGGGGCTGACGCTGCGCTGGTTCAGCGAGGCGGCCGGGCGCAGCGACATTCTGCAGGCAGTGACGCTGTCACTTAAGATCGCCGCCCTGTCGACCGCCATTGCCTTAGTGCTTGGCACGCTGGCTGCAGGAGCCCTGTGGCGCAGCGCCTTTTTTGGCAAAAATGCGGTGTCGCTACTGCTGCTGCTGCCTATCGCCCTGCCGGGGATCATTACCGGCCTGGCACTCCTGACGGCGTTCAAAGCGGTCGGCCTTGAGCCTGGCCTGCTGACGATCGTGGTGGGGCACGCGACCTTCTGCGTGGTGGTGGTGTTTAACAACGTCATCGCCCGCTTCCGCCGGACTTCGTGGAGTATGGTGGAAGCCTCGATGGATTTAGGCGCTACCGGTTGGCAGACCTTTCGTTACGTAGTGCTGCCCAATCTGGGGTCGGCGCTGCTGGCGGGGGGAATGCTGGCATTCGCTCTGTCGTTTGATGAAATTATCGTTACCACTTTTACCGCGGGGCATGAACGCACCTTGCCGCTGTGGTTGCTGAATCAGCTGGGGCGGCCGCGAGATGTGCCCGTCACCAACGTTGTCGCGCTGTTGGTGATGCTGGTAACGACGATACCAATCTTAGGGGCCTGGTGGCTCACCCGCGACGGCGATAACGACGCCGGAAACGGGAAATAAAACCATGAAACAGGATAATGCTATGCAACACAACCTATTGATAAACGGTAAGTTAGTGGCAGGTGAAGGCGAGAAGGTTCCGGTATATAACCCTGCAACCGGCGAAGTGATCCTGGAGATTGCCGAAGCGACAGCGGCCCAGGTCGATGCCGCCGTTGAGGCGGCGGACCGGGCATTCGATGCCTGGAGTCAGACGACGCCGAAGACGCGTGCGGAATGTCTCCTGAAGCTGGCGGACGCCATCTCGGCGCAGGCTGAAACCCTGGCGCAGCTGGAGTCGCTGAACTGCGGCAAGCCGCTGCACTGCGTGATTAATGATGAAATGCCGGCCATCGCCGACGTCTTCCGCTTCTTCGCCGGCGCCGCTCGCTGCCTGCCGGGGATGGCGGCCGGAGAGTATCTCGAAGGGCATACCTCAATGATCCGCCGCGATCCGGTGGGCGTGGTGGCCTCCATCGCGCCGTGGAACTATCCGCTCATGATGGCGGCCTGGAAGCTGGCCCCGGCGCTGGCGGCGGGCAACTGCGTAGTGATAAAACCCTCGGAGATCACCCCGCTGACGGCGCTGAAGCTGGCGGAGCTGGCAAAAGATATCTTCCCGGAGGGGGTTATCAACGTGCTGTTTGGCCGCGGTAAAACGGTGGGCGACCCCTTGACCGCCCACGTTAAAGTGCGAATGGTCTCCCTGACCGGATCGATTGCCACCGGAGCCCATATCATTGGCCATACCGCCTCGTCGATTAAACGCACCCACATGGAGCTGGGCGGTAAGGCGCCAGTGATCGTTTTTGACGATGCGGACATCGATGCGGTGGTGGATGGGGTGCGGACCTTCGGTTTTACAACGCCGGCCAGGACTGCACGGCCGCCTGCCGGATCTACGCCCAGCAGGGTATCTATGACCAGCTGGTGGAGAAACTTGGGGCGGCGGTGGCCAGCCTGAAAATGGGGGCGCCGGAGGACGCTGCCACCGAACTGGGTCCGCTGAGCTCGCTGGCCCATCTTGAGCGCGTTAGCGCGGCGGTGGAAGCCGCAAGGGCGCTGCCGCACATTAAGGTGGTCACCGGCGGCAGTCGGGCTGACGGCGCGGGCTATTACTTCCAGCCGACGCTGCTCGCCGGCGCCCGGCAGGAAGACGCTATTGTCCAGCGCGAAGTGTTTGGTCCGGTAGTCAGCGTGACGCCTTTCAGCGATGAAGCGCAGGCCCTGAGCTGGGCGAATGACTCTCAGTATGGCCTGGCCTCCTCGGTATGGACGAAAGATGTCGGCCGCGCCCATCGTCTTAGCGCCAGGCTGCAGTACGGCTGCACCTGGGTCAATACCCACTTTATGCTGGTCAGCGAAATGCCGCACGGTGGCCAGAAGCTGTCAGGCTACGGCAAGGACATGTCGATGTATGGCCTTGAGGATTATACCGTGGTCCGCCATGTGATGGTTAAGCATAGCTAAAGGATTGACCATTTAGCGCCAGGCGACTATTGCGCGATGGGTGTGTTAGGCCGCTAATAGTCACAATGGCAAAAATTGTCAAAACTCAACCCAGGGGATATGAGATTATTCTGATGCCCCTTCAAGAGCTAAGCCATCATGAGTGCCGGAGATAAGCGCCGGATGGGGTCCGCCAGTCACCCTGGGCGCACAGCGCCCGGCGGGTGGGGCGGCAACATCGCGGTTCGCGACCGAATTGCGGCCCCTGTCTGTCGGCAGGGGCTTTTTTGTGCTCGCAGAAGAGCGAAGAGATGAGCCGGCCAGTCGCGCCGGGATAACGAGAATACCGCTTTAACTACTTTCAGCGCTTGGTTTTTTTGCTGGGCAGGCTGGCGCTGCGCCGGTCACGAATGTAGGAAATAAGATTATACACCGCCGCGACCAGCAGGATTAGCGCGATGACCAGCGTGATGATTCCGGACATATCCACCTCGAAATTCACAGCGCGAACTGCGCTAAAGCATTACCAATGGTTATGAATGTAAGTATTATCTGACGCGAAGGCAAATGATATTTGTTGTCATTTAGCGCTATTTCTGGCTCTTATCCGTGATGACGGAGATGAAGAGGTTATGTTACAACGGCTTGCCATCGCCATTTATCTTCCTACGATGACGGCCCGCGCGATATATTGCGCCTGTGGCGAAGGCGGCGATCCTTTTCCCCTTGCCGACGGCGAAATATTTTCCTTATTAGCGAAATTAACTCCCCTGAACAGAAAGTATTTCACGGCTAGAGATAAGCTTTTAATATTTACGGTTATCGCATGATATTTGTTCTGAATATTTTATAGCCCTGAGGCAGAGGCAAATACCGGATGCCGCCCGGTAGCGCGCCCCGGGTTTGACTTTCCGCCGCCGCTCATGCGATCATTTAGGGCATATTAGGTTTTGACGTTGATGTCGCTGTGAAAATTTTTGCTTTTATTCTGCTGGCTATCGGCGCTGTGGCGCTGAGCTATGGTAATGCCCCGGCGAAACGAATCCAAAGCTGTGAGAAGATGGGCGTAGGGCAGGCCGTCTGCGCCGCCGCCGAATGGGATAGTGAAAAAGTCAACGTACTGCCGCGCTATAACCCCAGTCTTAATAAGGTAATAGCTGCCGCGCAGTTAGCCCCCGCCGCCCGACAGCAAGATAACACCTCTGTTGTTCGCGCGTAAAAAAGCAGCCCCCGGGGCTGCTTTTTTAGGTTTCGTTGCTGAATTAAATGATTAAAACCAGCCAAATCTTACGGACAGCAGGCTGATAAGCGCGAACGCGGCGCAGACATTAATCATAACGACGGTTTTACTGGAGACATCCATAGCGCCACCCTAATGAGTAAGTCCTAAAGGTATAGTACGGCGCCAGCGGTTGCGCTATCAGATTAAGACGAATCAGGCTTTATTCTGAATATTCAGCCCGTTTCTGATTTTGTTATACAGGTATCTCTGAATCACGACGTCATGGCAGATAATCATCCCACCATGGAACGCCCCTCAGGGAAGGAAAAAGTAAGAATGACGTTATATCAAAAAATGTTGGTGTTTTACGCCATTATGGGCGTGATATGCGCCGTGATTAGCTGGTTTTTAACCAAAGAGAGCCGGATGATCCGCCTGCTGGCGGCCCTGCTGATCGGCGCCACCTGGCCGTTCAGCTTCCCGATGGCGCTGCTCGTCTCGCTGTTTTAACCCTCAGGCGCTAGACGGCAGAAAAGGGTAGCACAAAGGATAAGGTTACTGTATAAAAAAACAGTAACCTTATCATGGAGGCATACAGGTGAACGGTTTTTATTCGTCCGTCGCTGGCGCCACGCTGCGCTGGCACGATTTCCCGGGAGATGGCCTTCCGGTGGTGTTTATCCACGGCCTTGGCTGCGCGTCATCCTACGATTATCCCCGCATTGCCAGCGATCCTGCGCTCCGCGAACGGCGCAAAATACTCATCGATCTGCCGGGCTTCGGCTATAGCGATAAACCGCGCGTGTTTAGTTACAACATACATGAGCAGGCTTTAGTTTTGGAGCAGTTCCTCAGCCACCTGCGCCTGCAGCGCTTCGCGCTGTTCGGGCATAGCATGGGAGGGAGCATCGCCATCGAAGCGGCGGGGCTACTGGGCGAGCGGGTGACCACGCTGCTGGTCTCGGAACCCAATCTGTTCGCCGGCGGCGGCGAGTACAGCAGGCGCATTGCGGCGCAGTCAGAGTCAGCCTTTGTCGCTGACGGCTATGCCCGGCTGCTGGCGGAGGAGCGCTCGCCGTGGGCGGGTTGTTTACAAAACAGCGCCCCCTGGGCCGTCTGGCGGGCCGCCAGCAGCCTGATACGCGGCAGCGACACGCCCTGGTTTACCCAGCTATGCCAGCTGCGCTGCCAGAAAATGCTGATCGTCGGAGAGCGGTCGCTCCCTTATGCGGATAGCGACCTCGTTCAGGCACAAGGGATCCCGGTCGGCATCGTGCCCCATGCCGGACACTCGATGGCGTGGGAAAACCCGCAGGGGCTGGCGCAGCTTATCGCCAGCCATAGTTAAGAGGCGCTGGGCCTCAGAAGGGAAGCTCGCGGGGTTGGGTCTGGATCGTTATCCAGCGCAGCTCGGTGAATTCCGCGATCCCGGCCCGGCCGCCAAAGCGGCCATAGCCGGAGGCTTTGCAGCCGCCAAACGGCATTTGCGCCTCATCATGCACCGTTGGGCCATTGATATGGCAAATCCCGGTATGCAGACGTTGAGCTACGTTCCACGCTCTGGCGCTGTCGCGGCTGTAGACCGCAGCGGAAAGACCATACTCGCTGTCGTTGGCCACCGCCAGCGCCTCCTCTTCGCTATGAACGCGAATAATCGCTTTCACCGGACCGAAGGACTCTTCACGCCACAGCCGCATCTCGCGGGTCACGCCGTCCAGCAGGGTCGGGCTCATATGGGTATCGTTGGCTTTACCACCGGTCAGCAGGCGAGCGCCTTTCGCTAACGCATCGTCAATGAGCGCGTTGCAGCGGGCGATGGTGTTCATATCGACAACCGGGCCCGTGAGGGCGGCAGGCAGGGCGGCGGCGCGCCTGGCCAGCAGCGGGATAAACGCCTCCGCTACGGCATTGTCGACAATAATGCGCTCGGTGGACATGCAGATCTGCCCGGCGTTGGCGAAGGCGCCAAAAACAGCGCCCGCCGCCGCTTGCTCAATATCAGCATCGTCCAGCACCAGCAGGGGCGCTTTTCCACCGAGCTCGAGCACCGCTGGTTTCAGATACTGTCCGCAGGTGCGGGCGATAATGCGCCCCACCGGTGTGGAGCCGGTAAAGTTAACGCGCCGCACCGCCGGGTGGGCGATCAGCGATTCCACCAGCGCCGGCGCATCTTCAGGCGCACAGGTAAGATAGTTCACCACGCCCGGCGGGAAGCCCGCCGCGTCAAGGGCGTCGATAATCAGTCCCTGAGTGGCGGGGGAAAGTTCGGCGCCCTTAAGGATCATCGTGTTGCCACAGGCCAGCGGCGTCGCCAGGGCCCGGGTGGCCAGAATCAGCGGCGCGTTCCACGGCGCCATGCCCAGCACCACTCCCGCCCCCTGGCGGACGCCCATCGCCAGGTTACCCGGCACGTTGGACGGAATTATTTGCCCTTCAATCTGGGTGGTCAGCGCCGCCGCTTCACGCAGAATATCTGCCGCCAGATGAACGTTAAATCCGGCCCAGTGCGCGGTCGCGCCGGTCTCCGCCGCCATGGCGGCGATAAATTTCGCCTCCCGCAACAGCATCTGTTCCGCCGCCTCGAGCAGTAAGCGACGTCGTTCCGCCGGCGCAGTATCGCGCCACAGCGGAAAGGCGCAGGCCGCGGCTTCGACGCAGCGTTTGCCGTCGGCGAGGCTGGCGGCAGCGGCCACCGAGGCTGCCTCATCGTGGGCCGGGTGGCGTCGGGTAAAGGTGCGGCGGCCTTCGGCATCGTGCCACTGGCCGTTAATGTACAGATTGCAGGTGATTGTCATGGTGGAAACCTCTTGTTCTGCGGTTCCCCCAGTGTACCGGGCGGCACTGACGGGAAGCGTGAGCCGGGCGGTTATCGCACATTTTTTTGCAGGAATTTTGTGTGGCTCACAACATCCCGAAGCCCTCTGGCGTAAAAAGCAGCGCAACGTCGATTAAACCAGCAAATTCCACGCGTTTTGCATAAGGTGATAGCCATTGATTATTTGCCGCCGTCAGGCGGCTGTGCTGTTATTACTGTTCTTATAATCAATAATCAGGACTTATAACCATGTCTACAGGGAAAACCACGCTGGCGCTGCTGCTGAGCGCACTGCTGCCGGCCGGCGCCGCCTGGGCCGCAGGCAATGACACTCTGGTCTACTGCTCAGAAGCCTCTCCGGAGTCCTTCAATCCGCAGATCGCCAGCTCCGGTCCGTCGTTCGTCGCCAGCTCGCAGGTACTGTATAACCGTCTGGTGAGCTTTGACCCGGTGAAAAATACGCCGATCCCGTCGCTGGCCACCGAGTGGCACGTCTCTGAGGATGGCAAAACCTGGACCTTTACTCTGCGTCAGGGGGTGAAGTTCAACAGCAACAAATTCTTCAAACCGACCCGCGATTTTAACGCCGACGACGTCCTGTTCTCCGTGCTGCGCCAGATGGATCCTCAGCATCCTTATCACAAGGTGTCGCAGGGGAACTATGAATACTTCCACGACGTGGGCCTCGATAAGCTGATTAAATCGGTGAAAAAGGTGGATGATTACCATGTCCAGTTCGAGCTCAACGAGCCGAACGCGGCGTTTCTTGCCGACTGGGGCATGGACTTCGCCTCTATTCTGTCGGCAGAGTATGGTGAGGCGATGCTGAAGAAAGGAACGCCGGAAAACGTTGATAACTGGCCTGTCGGTACCGGGCCGTATGCGCTGCAGCAGTATAAAGTGGATTCGCAAATCCGCTATATTGCCAATCCCCACTACTGGGAAGGCGAGGTACCGACCAAGCACCTGATCTTCTCCATTACGCCGAACGTCGAGACTCGTCTGGCGAAACTGCAGACCAACGAGTGCCAGATTATTCCCGCGCCGTCGCCGGTACAGTTCCCGGTGATTAAGGGCAATAAAGATCTGGCGCTGCATGCGGTTGAGGCGCTGAACGTCGGCTATCTGGCGTTTAACACCGAGAAAAAACCGTTTGATAATGTGCTGGTGCGCCAGGCGTTAAACTACGCTACCGACAAGCAGGCGATCGTCAAGGCGGTATTCCTCGATTCCGGCAGCGTGGCGAAATCACCGATCCCGTCGACGATGCTCGGGTATAAGAAAGATCTCCCGGATTACGATTACGATCCGCAGAAAGCCAAAGCGCTGCTCAAGCAGGCGGGTCTGGAGCAAGGCGCGGAAGTGACCCTGTGGTCAATGCCGGTCCAGCGCCCCTACAACCCAAACTCAAAACGCATTGCCGAAATGATCCAAAACGACTGGGCGAAAGTGGGGGTGAAAGCCAAAATTGTCAGCTATGAATGGGGCGAATACCTTGCCGGTATGCGTAAAGGGGAGCACGACAGCGCCCTGTATGGCTGGATGTCGGACAACGGCGATCCGGACAACTTTGCTGGCACATTGCTCAGCTGTGATAATATCCAGACTGGCTCCAACGCCGCCCGCTGGTGTGATAAATCCTATGACGCGCTGGTAAAGAAAGCGCTGTTGGTGAGCGATCCGCAGGCGCGGGCCAAACTCTACGAACAGGCGCAGGAGATCTTTTATCAGCAGGCGCCATGGATCACCCTGGCGACCGGGAAAACCTTCTATGCGACGCGCAGCAACGTCAGCGGCTACACCGTCAGCATGATGGGGAGCGATTTTTCCAAAGCGAAGCTGAATTAAGCGAAAGGAGAACAGGATGGCACATCTGGATGAGGTTATCGTCAAAGTCGATGACACCCTAGCCGAGGGCGTTATCGCGCATATGAATGAGCTGCTAATCGCCCTGAGTGATGATGCGCAACTCAGTCGTGAGGAACGCTATATCCAACAGCAGCGTCTGCGCACCGCCATCGCCCATCATGGGCGACAGCATCAGGAAGAGCAGGACGCGCGCCGCGAGCAGTTGACCAAAGGCGGCGCGATCCTCTGAAGATGCGCTCAGAACTGGCGTCTGGCCACCAGCCAGGCGCCCACCACCAGCATCACCGCCCCGCATAACGGTCCGATCAGCGCCCGCACCGGCACGCCGTGGGCGCGAACTAAATCCATGATCAACCCGCCCACCAGCTGGCTGGCCACCAGTACCGCAATGGTCGTCGCCGCGCCAACGTTTTGATAACCGCTGATGCTGGCGAAGACGAAAAAGGACCCCAGCAGGCCGGGGATCAGCGTCCACCACTTCACGCTCAGGGCCAGCTCCTGAAAGCCGGCGACGCCCTGGCGCAGCAGTAACATCGTCACGAAGATAACGATCCCGACCAGCGAATTGAGCAGCATAGCGATAAGGATCGTCGACGCCGACTGGGTGATGCGCACCATCAGAGTGTTCTGCACCACCAGGCCAACGCCGGCGGCGATCAGGCAGGCGAGAGTGAGCGACGCGTTCATGCTTTGCCGTCCGGGTCCTGGCGCGCATCCAGCTGCAGCTGCATAAAGGTCAGATCCAGCCAGCGGCCAAATTTGGTGCCCACCTGCGGCATCTGCCCGGTGGTGATAAAGCCCAGCGTTTCATGCAGATGCAGCGAAGCGTGATTCTGCGACTCGATGCCGGCGACCATCACATGTTTATTCAGCCGTCGCGCTTCGGCGATCAAGGCGACCAGCAGCTTGCGGCCCAGCCCTTTCCCCTGATGTTCGGGATGAACGTACACCGAATGCTCAACGGTATGGCGAAAGCCGTCAAACGCCCGCCAGTCGCCAAACGAGGAATAACCGGTAATGACGCCGTCTTCCTCGCTCACCAGTACCGGAAATCCAGCCAGCTGGCGGGCTTCAAACCAGGCGATGCGGTTGTCGGTATCCACAGTTTTATCATTCCAGATGGCGGCGGTATGGACGACGGCATGGTTATAGATCTCGGCGATCGCCGCGCAGTCGTCTTTAATGGCAGGGCGAATGGACATAGCAAACCTCAATTTTTCGTACACTATAGTAGTACAATATTATTACAATAATGAACGCCACGCTGTCATCCGTTTTCAGCATAATTTTAACGGCTAACCCGGGAATAACGCGTCTCGGTGGATGGTTGTGTAATAGGGGGGCGCACACTATAGTGTTACGTTATGAATACTATAGAAGACAACCTCAATCAGCGCATCAGCGCGCGCATCCGCATCGAGCGCGAGTCCCGCGGCTGGTCGCTGAACGACCTTGCCGAACGGGCCGGCGCCTCGCGGGCGATGATCCATAAAATCGAGCGTGGCGAAAGCAGCCCGACCGCCTCAATGCTGGGCCGCCTTTCCGGCGCCTTCGGCATCAGTATGTCGACCCTGATCGCCCGCGCGGAAATGCAGGAGGGCAAGCTGCTGCGCTTTGCCAGCCAGCCGGTATGGCGCGACCCGCAAAGCCACTATCTCCGCCGCCACGTTTCGCCGCGCAGCGATTTGCCGATCGATCTGGTGCAGATTGAGCTGCCGCCCGGTAGCGATGTGCCGATGCCCGCCGCGTCCTATGCGCTTGCCCGCCAGCTAATCTGGCTGCAACAGGGCGAGCTGGTGTTTGTCGAAGGCAATACCCGCCATGAGATGCAGGCGGGGGATTGTCTGGAGCTTGGCCCGCCCAACGATTGTCGCTTTATTAATGAATCCGCAGAGACCTGCGTCTATCTGGTGGTTCGCCTTAATCAATCGCCATCCGGCTCTTAATGGTAAAGCACGTTGCGCATAAAGCAGCTAGCCTCAGTACAGTCTGCTAACAAGAGGAGTTTGCTATGACAGATCAACCGCAACGCCATCGCCGCTGGGTACTGGCTTCCCGCCCCCATGGTGAACCGACGGCAGAGAATTTCCGCCTGGAAGAGAGCGAAGTGCCGACGCCAGGCCCGGGTCAAGTGCTGCTGCGTACCGTTTATTTATCGCTCGACCCGTATATGCGCGGGCGCATGAGCGACGCGCCGTCCTATTCGCCGCCGGTGGCCATTGGCGCGGTGATGGTGGGAGGGACCGTGAGTCGCGTGGTCAGCTCAAATCATGCCGATTATCAACCAGGCGACTGGGTGCTGGGCTACAGCGGCTGGCAGGATTATGAACTCTCCGACGGCAGCGGACTGGTGAAGCTGGGTGACAATCCGCAACACCCGTCCTGGTCGCTGGGAGTTCTGGGGATGCCCGGCTTCACCGCCTACATGGGTTTGCTGGACATCGGCCAGCCAAAGGCGGGCGAAACGCTGGTGGTCGCCGCGGCGACCGGGCCGGTTGGCGCCACGGTTGGACAGATCGGCAAAATTAAGGGCTGCCGCACCGTCGGCATCGCTGGCGGCGCGGAAAAATGCCGCTATGCGGTTGAGACGTTAGGCTTTGATCTCTGCCTTGACCATCGTGCGGATGATTTTGCCGAACAGCTGGCCCAGGCCTGCCCGCAGGGTATTGACGTTTATTATGAAAACGTCGGCGGCAAGGTTTTTGACGCGGTGCTGCCGCTGTTGAATACCGCAGCGCGGGTACCCGTCTGCGGGCTGGTGAGCGGCTATAACGCTACCGGGCTGCCGGACGGGCCAGATCGTCTGCCGCTGCTGATGGCGACCATCCTCAAAAAGCGCATCCGGATGCAGGGCTTTATTATCGGCCAGGATTACGGGCATCGGATCGCCGAATTCCAGCAGCAGATGGGGCGCTGGGTGCAGGAGGGGAAAATTAAATATCGCGAACAGCTGATCGACGGTCTGGACCAGGCGCCGCAGGCGCTGATCGGTCTGTTAAAAGGCGAGAACTTCGGTAAGGTGGTGATCCGCGTCGCGGCGGACGACTAGCCTGGCGGGCTTCGACTGAACAGGCCCCTTTTTCCGCCAGGGAAAAGGGGCCTGGCATAGGGGTCAGGCGTAGAAGGCTAACCGCTGGGCGAGCAGATCGACAAAGGCTTCGCGGTCCACATCCAGCATCAGGGTGGTATTGGGCCGATTGCCGGTCAGATGGTAGTAATCGACCACCGTCATCCCCTGGGTATATTTGCCTTCCGTTTCTACGCCAACCCAGCGTTCGATCGTGGTAAAGATCTCCGGCTTGAGGAGCCAGGCGATGGTGCAGGGATCGTGCAGCGGCGCGCCGTCGAAGCCCCACTTTTCATCTTTGTGGTAGGCCATAAAGAAGTCGAGCAGTTCGGCGACGATGGTCGACACCGGGTTGCCAATCTGGCGGAATCGCTCGATATCGGCGGGAAGGATTTGCGCCTTATGGGTGACGTCAAGGCCCGCCATGACCACCGGGATCCCGGACTGAAAGACCATTTCCGCGGCCTGCGGATCAACGTAAATATTAAACTCCGCCGCCGGCTGCCAGTTGCCCAGCCCCATGGCGCCCCCCATGATCACGATGCGGGCGATCTTCGCGTGCAGCTCCGGATGGCTGGCGAGCAGCAACGCCACGTTAGTCTGCGGCCCGGTGGCCACCAGAGTCACCGGCTCCTGGCTTTCCCGCAGCACGCTGGCCATCAGCTCGACGGCGGTGCAGTTCTGCGGCGCAAAGGCCGGCTCAGGCAGGCTCGGGCCATCCAGTCCGCTCTCGCCGTGCACGTTATCGGCGATGATCAGATCGCGCATCAACGGCTTCCACGCGCCGCCGGCAACCGGAATGTCCTGCCGGTTCAGCAGCGTCAACATACGCAGCACGTTGCGCAGGGTCTTCTCCGGGGTCTGGTTGCCCGCGGAAGCGGTGACGGCTTTCACCTCCAGCTCCGGCGAGGCGAGGGCGAGGACCAGGGCGATCGCGTCATCATGTCCCGGATCGCAATCAATCATAATCGGCAGTGCCATAGCAGCTCCTTGTTGGCGATGTTCTGTGACCAGACTAACGCTGCGAGTCGGGGCAGACGAGATGGTGTGCAGAATAGTGTGATGGAGACCACGATTGCTGCGAGGCAACGCGTATCGTTACGCGACCGTCCGTAAACATGGTGCCTCGTTTTGCGGTGGCGCAAGATGGCGCCCGGCGCGGCGCGATATAATAGAAAAATTGCTAATCCTTACGGATATTAATGGTTTGCTTTTCGGCGGGCGGGTTCTTATCCTTAAGAAAACTCAAGAGGTTATTACGATGAAAGATGTAGTAGATAAATGCAGCACCAAAGGCTGCGCCATTGATGTCGGGACGATCATTGATAACGAGGACTGCGTCTACCGGGCCGAGAAGGCGTTCCCAAGCCGCGAAGAAGCGGAATCCACCGTAGCCGCCGTGCGCGAACGTGCTGCCGCCGCAGCGCCGGCCAGTGAACCGCCGCAGGTCGATTACACCATCGCCGCCGCTGGCGACGCGGTGAAACTCGACCTCTCCATCGCCTTCTCCTGCCAGGCGGAAAAGATCATTTTCGAGTTATCCCTGCGAAATCTGCTTTAATTCGCGCCTGTAGCGGAAGCGTGATGCTCTGGCGGGCAGGCGCCTTCCGCTGATGCAGCACGCTGCCCGCCCGGCGACCTGAGCCGGGTGAGCGCGGTTAGTCTTGAAAGACGACGTTTCCGCCAACCATGGTCATCACCACGCGGCTGGCGCCAATCTCCTCATGGGCTACGGCGAAGATATCGCGGTCCAGCACCTGAAAATCAGCGACTTTGCCGACCTCTATCGATCCGCGTACCGCTTCTTTCCCTTCCTGATAGGCCGCATTGATGGTGTACATCCGCACGCCGTCCGCCACGCTAATTGCCAGCTCCGGGCGAATAACCTTGCCGCTGGAAGATGATTTGCGGGTGACCGCTGCCTGAACCATTTTGCGCCAGTTCACCAGCGCCATAATGCCATCTGACCCGCCGGCGATGATGACCCCAAGGTCGATGATATCCCGTAGCCCTTTGCAGATTTCCCCCTTGATGCCACAGTAGCGGGCGCGCTGTTCATAGTCATATGCCGGGCCGCCGGGTGAGGGTTGTTCGGAAAGCAGAATGCCGTATTTTGCCGCCGTCACGAAATCTTGCCGATCGCCCATTGAGCCGTGCAGCACATAATGCCGTCGGCTCTCCCCCGGATAGCGCTGAATCGCCTGCACGAAGCTGTTAATCGTGACTTTAACCGCCTTATCGCCGACCGCATGGACTGCCACCTGAAAACCGCGCTGGTGAGCCAGCAGAATCATCTGCTGTAGCGCCTCAACTTGTGCTTCCTCGGTCGCCTCGGGGCCACCAAACACCGAGCGTCCGCGATATCCCGGCCGGTCGGCGTAATCCTGATTCATCCACGCTGTGTGCGATGTGGGAACGCCATCGCAGAACAGTTTTATGGTCCGACAGTCCAGCCAGTCCCGGTCGGTGAACTGGGAGAAATCAAAGCTATCCAGATCGCGCTTCAGGGTGGCGTAGGACTGAACGCCCCGCTCGGCGGAGTAAAAGGCGATGGATACCCGGGCGGTGAGTTTTCCTTCATCCTGCAGTTCACGGTAGGCGGCGATGGCGCGATCCCCCGCAGCGCCCACCTCGCGCGTGTTTTCCCCCGGACCCATGGCGCCTTCCGTGTAGCTGGCATACCCTTCGCTGTTCATCAGGCGCTGGGCTGCCAGAAGGTTCTCTTTGAGGGCCGCTACGGTCAAACGCGGCATCGTGCCGGATGCGAGATGCAGGGCGGGCAGGTCGATGAAATTGCCGTCCAGTTCGCCACTGGCCGTTCGCCCCAGATGTCCGCCGAGGGGATCAGGGGTGCTGGCGTCAAGACCGGAGAGGGCCAGCGCCCGGCTGTTGACGATGCAGGAGTGACCGTCCCACAGGGCGAGCAGGGTGGGATGATCGGCCGTGACGTCGTCAATATCCCAGCGCGTCAGAGAGCGCTGCTCGGCCGCGCACTCCTTGATTGCGTTTGGATCCAGACCGCAGACACGAATCCATGCCCCGGCGGGAGTGCGGGCTGCCTGGTCGCGCAGTCTTTCCCGCAGTACTGCCAGGGAACGCACGTCCTGGCAGTTCAGGCAATGCCAGCTGTCAGCGAGCCAGCCGATATGGATATGTGAGTCATGCGCGGCGGGTAAAATGAGTTTGCCGCCAAGGTCAATGACCTGCGTCTGGGGACCAATATGCTGCTGAATCTCCTGGTCTTCACCAACGTTAATAATCCATCCCTGCTTCACCGCGATGGCGCGCTTAAAACTAAAATGTGCGTCCACCGTGGCGACCTTGCCGTTAATCAATACGCAGTCCGCATAAACGACATTATCCATTTATCCCTCCCTGTCTGATAAAAGTGCCGATCAATATAAATAGTAACCATGGTGATTATGTGGTGGCTATCTGACTACGAAGGGGGGGGAGTGTCAAGCGCGGGTGGTTGGCGGGTGTCCGCCTGGCGGTGGAATAGACGGTAAGGAAAAGCGCTTCGCCCGCCGATCGCGAGAGCCATCGGCGGGGAAGGGGCGCGTTATTCGAAGCGCCAGGCGAGGTTCAGGCCGATGCCGTAGTTACGTCCCGGGGCAGGCTCGTAGTAACGCCCGTTAGACTCGTTAACGATGACAGACCCGACGTACTCCCGGTCGAACAGGTTGTCGATGCGACCGAACAGATCCATATCCATCCTGCCGTAGCTCCATTTATAGCCAGTCGTCAGGCCAACCACCGTCCAGGAGGGCGCTTTGGCGGTGTTTTCGTCATTGGCCATGATATCGCTCATATAGCGAATATCGCTCCCGGCGTACCAACCTTGCTCCGGCTGATAGCCAAAGGAGGCGTAGCCCATATTGCGCGCGATCCCCGGAATGCGATTGCCATTGCAGCTGGCGTCGTCGCAGACGTTAGTGCGATAGGTCGCGTCCAGCCAGGTCCAGGCCGCCTTCAGACGCCAGCTCTCGCCAAACTGCTGATCCAGCCCCAGCTCCATCCCCTGACGGCGGGTCTTGCCGGCGTTTTTATAACTGGTGCGCCCGCCGCTGCTGCTGTCGACCACAATCTCATTATCGGTATTGGTCTGGAACAGGGCGGCGGTGAACAGCCCATTGCCGATCCGCGTCTTGCTGCCGATCTCCACCGTGTCGTTGGTGGAGGGTTTCAGGCCGAAGTTGAGGCCGCTCTGGTTATCGGAGCGGTAGGAGAGTTCGTTAATGGTTGGCGTCTCGAAGCCGCGGCCGGCGGAAAGATAGACGTTCCACGCGTCGGTCAGGGCATATTTCAGCGAGCCCGCGGGCAGCCATTTGTGATAGCTGGCATCACCGCTGTCATCGCCATTGCCTGGGGTGATGTAGTAGTCGTTCGAGTCGAACCATACCGAGCTGTAGCGAACCCCGGCATCGAGCGAGAGTTTGTCAGTGAGCTGCCACTGGGTCTGCAGGTAGGGGTCGACGTTCCACATCAGGTTGCGTTCGTTACGGCGCAGCGCGCCCTGTTCGCCATACTGCGGCGCGCCGTTGACCATCACAAAGTTTTCATACCCTTTGCGCCGCTCGCTCATGTTCTCGTAGTCGAGACCGGCGGTGAGCGTGACGGGCACCAGCAGCTCTCCGCGATGGGTCAGCCGGGTATCGATCCCCTGGTAGTGACGGGTAAGGTCGATCACCCCGCCGGCATGGCTCGGCTTCAGCTGCGGCGCGCGCGGGATCGACTGGAACTGCGTGGTTTCACGTTCTCCAGCGTACATCATAACGCTGAGATCGTCCTGGGCACTGAGCTGGCGCTCATAGCGCAGGCCGGCCTGGGTCTGTCGGGTATTCTTGCGGGTATTATACTGGTCGCCGCGCGGTGACTGGCGCGGGTTATCGCGCCATTCATCGGCGGTCAGGCCACCGGCGTCATTGGCTTTGATATCCACGCTATTCAGCAGCAGAGTCAGCTTACTGACGTCGTTGATGCGCACCCCCAGCCGGGCGTTCGCCAGATTTTTGCGCGCGCCGCTGTGATCGCGATAGCCATGGGTGGTGAAGCGATTGGTTGAGACCGTGTAATCCACATCGCCTGCGTGGCTGCCGTCGCCAACGGCGCCAGTGGCTTTCATCCCGTAGTGCCAGGTGCCGAAGCTGCCATAGTAGCTGCTGGCTTCCACGGTGGGCGGCTGGGTGCCGGTCTGGCTGGTGACGTTGATCACCCCGCCGGACGAGTTACCGTACAGGGCAGAGAAGGGGCCGCGCAGCACCTCAATGGTGTCAACGCTGCCGATATCAATATTTGAGGTCTGCCCCTGGCCGTCGGGCATGGTGGCCGGAATGCCATCCACATAGATGCGCAGTCCGCGCACGCCATAGGTTGAGCGCGAGCCAAAGCCGCGAATCGACAGCTGCAGATCCTGGGCATAGTTTTGCCGGTTCTGCACCTGCAGGCCCGGCACGGCGCCCAGCGATTCAGAGAGATTGACGCGCGGCGCGGCCTGGCGCATCTCATCCCCATTCACCACGCTGACGGCGGCGGGGGTATCCAGTTCAGAAACCGTGGTTGGCGCGGCGGTCACCACCATGGTTTGTTCATCAGCGGCCTGGGCTGCCGCAATGAGCGGCAAGAGCAGGGCCGGGAGGGCGGCGAGACGCACGGACAGGATTTTCATCGATAATACTCAAAGACGAACCAAATGGAACATATGTATATATGTTACCTCGTTTGTAAAATATTTGAAAATTATTAACTGCTACTGGTTAACGGATAGTGCTCGCCAGGCATGAATTTACCGCACAACAACAATTAGCGCTCCACTTTGAGATGAATAATGATTACTATTCGCATTCAAAAATAAGGGTAAAGCCAGGACTTTACCGCCGGAAGCGATGTCGGGTCAGCACATACTGGTTTATCAAAGGGAGTCGTCATGTCATTACGTCATTTTGCCGCGCCGCGTCTGCGCCATTCACTGCTCGTCACTTCTCTGCTGCTGGCAGGCAGCTTTAGCGCCCACGCCGCGGAAGAGATGCTGCGCAAGGCCGTCGGAAAAGGGGCCTACGAAATGGCCTACAGCCAGCAGGAGAATGCGCTGTGGGTCGCCACATCACAGAGTCGTTCGCTGGACAAAGGCGGGGTGGTTTACCGTCTTGACCCCACCACCCTCGACGTGACGCAGATTATTCACAACGATCTGAAGCCGTTCGGCGCCACTATCAACCATGCCACCGGCACGCTGTGGTTTGGCAATACCGTCGACAGCACTGTCACCGCTATTGACGCCAAAACCGGCGCCGTGAAGGGGCGCCTGGTGCTGGACGAGCGTCAGCGCAGCGAAACCGTGCGCCCGCTGCAGCCGCGCGAGCTGGCGGTCAATGAGCAGACCAACACGGTCTACATTACCGGTCTGGGCAAAGAGAGCGTGATTTGGGTGGTAGATGGCGCGACCCTGAAGCTGAAAACGACCATTACCGGCACCGGGGCAATGGCGACGGGTCTGGCGATCGATCCGCAGGCTAAGCGTCTGTATACCACCAACGCCGATGGCGAACTGCTGACCATCGACAGCGAGAGCAACACGATTGCGTCGCGCAAAAAATTGCAGGATGACGGCAAAGCGCATTTCTATCTTAACCTGAGTCTCGATACCGCCGGCCATCGTGCCTTTATTACCGACAGCAAGCAGCCGGAAGTGCTGGTGGTCGATACCCGCGACGGCAAGGTGCTGGAGAAAATCGCCGCGCCGGAGTCGCTGGCGGTGCTGTTTAACCCGGCGCGCAACGAAGCCTATGTGACGCATCGTAAGGCCGGGGAAGTCAGCGTTATCGACGGCAAGAGCTACAAGGTGGTGAAGACCTTTAAAACGCCGACTCACCCCAACAGCCTGGCGCTCTCCGAGGACGGCAAAACGCTGTACGTTAGCGTGAAACAGGCTTCCAGCCGTGAGAAAGAAGCCACCGCGCCGGACGATGTGATCCGCATCGCCCTGTAAGACCTCAGCGCGACGAAACCGGAAAACGGTGGTCGCGCTCCGCATGCCGCCGGGCCTGGCCCGGCGACTCACCCTCTGTTACAAACGCCTATTGGCCTGACAAACCAGATGGTTATACACTTAACCCTTTCCCGCCACGTGCGGGCAGTGGTAATCAGTGGAGATAAAATGAAAAAGCCATTCATGGTGATTTGCGCCGGCGCGATGCTGGCGCTGCTGGCAGGTTGTTCGTCAAACTACGTTATGACCACGAAGAGCGGTCAAACTATCGTTACCCACGGCAAGCCGCAGCTGGATAAAGAAACGGGGATGACCAGCTATATCGATGAGTCAGGTAATAAGCGGGAAATTAACAGCAGCGATGTGTCGCAGCTGGTTGAAGATAATTAAGTTCTGACCTCCCGGTTTGCCCGCGATGGACAAACCGGGAGTCCTGCCAGTTACTTCCTCAGCGTCGGCGCCGTGCTGTGAATCTCATGCACGCGTTTACGCACACCAAACCAGCCAGCCACCAGCAATACCGCCAGCAGCGGAATTGATCCTATGGTGTAGGTACCGTTCGGATAATCGAAGGCCATCAGCACCAGCACGCTGAACAGGAACAGCAGCGTCAGCCAGGAGGTGAACGGCGCCCCCGGCATTCTGAAGCTGACCTTTGCCGCTTTCCCTTCCTTGATCGCTTTGCGCAGACGCATCTGACACACCACGATAAAGCCCCAGGAGGCAATGATCCCCAGCGAGGCGACGTTGAGTACGATCTCAAATACCTGAGATGGCACCAGATAGTTGAGGAAAACCCCGACTACATATACCCCCAGCGTCGCCAGGATCCCGGCGTAAGGGACGTGGTGACGGCTCATCTTCGACATAAACTTCGGCGCGGAGCCTCCCATCGACATCGAGCGCAGAATACGCCCGGTACTGTAGAGACCCGAGTTAAGGCTGGAGAGGGCCGCGGTTAACACCACGATGTTCATCACGCTGCCGATATATGGCACGCCCAGCTTTGAGAAGAAGGTAACGAACGGGCTCTGTCCGGCCTGGTAGGCGTTCCACGGCAGAAGCAGCACCAGCAACACCACCGAACCGACATAGAACAGACCGATACGCCAGATCACGCTGTTGATGGCCTTCGGCACCATTGTCTCCGGATCCTTACACTCTCCGGCCGCGGTCCCCACCAGCTCGATGGAGGCGAAGGCGAAGACCACCCCCTGCACCAGCACCAGCGCCGGCAGGAGGCCGTGCGGGAAGAAGCCGCCGTTATCGGTGATCAGATGGAAGCCGGTGGCATTGCCGTCCAGCGGCTTACCGGAGCCGAGGAAAATGGTGCCGACCACGAGAAAGGCGACGATCGCCAGCACCTTAACCAGCGCGAACCAGAACTCCATTTCGGCGAACCACTTCACGCCGATCATATTCATGGTGCCGACGATAGCCAGCGCGCCGAGGGCGAAGACCCACTGCGGCACATCGCCAAACGCGCCCCAGTAGTGCATATACAGCGCCACGGCGGTGATATCGACAATCCCGGTCATCGCCCAGTTAACGAAGTACATCCAGCCGGCCACGTAAGCGGCTTTTTCACCGAGGAACTCCCTTGCATAAGAGACGAAGCTGCCGCTCGAGGGGCGGTGGAGGACCAGTTCGCCGAGGGCGCGAAGAATAAAGAAGGAGAAGATGCCGCAGACCAGATAGACCAGGGCGAGCGCTGGCCCTGCCATTTGTAAACGTGCCCCGGCGCCGAGGAACAAACCGGTACCGATAGCGCCGCCGATGGCGATCATCTGTACCTGACGGTTGCCCATCGCTTTGTGATAACCCGCTTCATGTGAGTTAAGCCAGTGGCGTTTTGCAGCATGATGCTCCGCTGCATTTTCGTGTTTCGTATTCATTGATGTATCAGTTTCCTGTCAATGCCCATGTTTGCAGCCGGAATGGAGGACGGCTGGCACATTATGCTGGCTTTCTCATCATTCTGACGTAGGAGATAAGCTCAGACATGGCGCTGAATCCTACACGTAACCTAATAGTTACGCACCTAAAACATTTACCGAGAGCATTTGACAGATTTATCAATGAGATCAGCGTCGCAGAGTTTCCAGTAACAGCGTGAAAGCGCTGGTATGCTGGCGCCGGCTGGGGTAATAGAGATGGTAGCCGGGGAAGGCGGGGGTCCACTCCGCCAGCACCCGCACCAGTCGGCCGCTGGCTAAGGCCTCCGCCACGCAGTCATCCGGAACGTAGGCCAGCCCGAGGCCCGCCTCCGCCGCGTCGATGCGCTGCGGCAGGCTGTTGAGGATCAGCTGTCCCTCCACCCGCACCTGAATCTCCCGGCCATCGCGGGCAAATTCCCAGGCGTAAAGTCCCCCTCGTGTCGGCAGGCGCAGATTGATGCAGCGATGTTGGGCAAGATCCCAGGGCGTTTGCGGCGTACCGGCCCGCTGCAGATAGGCCGGCGAACCCACCACCGCCATCCGCATATCCGGGGCGATGCGCACGGCAATCATGTCTTTTGCCACCTGTTCGCCGAGACGCACCCCGGCGTCGAAGCGGTCACCCACGATATCCGTAAGCCCATTATCAACAGTGATTTCGATGTTAATATCAGGATATTGCAGCATAAATGGCTTTAGCGCCGGCCAGAGTACCGCGCTGGCGGCATGCTCCCCGGCGGTAATGCGCAGGTTGCCCGCCGGGCGTTCTCGGGTGTCGCGCAATGCAGCCAGGGCCTGCTCGATCTCTTCCAGATGCGGACCGAGGCGCTGAATCAGTCGCTCGCCCGCTTCGGTCGGCACCACGCTGCGGGTGGTGCGGGTTAACAGCCGGACATCGAGCCGCGTTTCGAGATGGCGCATGGCATGGCTGAGCGCCGACTGCGACACGCCAAGCTGGGCCGCCGCGCGGGTAAAGCTGCGTTCACGCGCCACCACCATAAAGGAGAGCAGATCGTTTACGTTCTCTTTTAGCATAATCTTTCCGGATTGATGAATACTGCTCACAGGTACGCAGAGTGTATGCCCGGCCTGAGGATTGTGCCAGCCTGATGGCCGGACGCAGTGGAGCAGAATGGTTATGGCGGATGATTTATTCCTCTGTGCAGGGCAGGTATTGTAATAGGCCCAAAAAACGCCAGCGCCAGGTGAACCGACATTCGCTGGCGCGGCATGACCGGGGGACGGCAGCCCGAAAGATGATCAAGAGTATCGCCAGGCAGAGTCTGGTAACCGGGGAGAAACAGAGATGAATATCAACGTGGTCGGCACCAGCGGCTCAGGCAAATCCACTTTGGCCCGGCGCCTGGCGCACCGGCTGGAATTACCCTGGATCGAGCTCGATCGCCTGTACTGGCGGCCGAACTGGCAGGGCGCGCCGGATGAGGCATTTTTCGCCGCCATTGCCGCCGCGACGGCCACGCCGGGCTGGGTGCTGGATGGCAATTACAATCGCAGCCGCAGCGTTAAATGGCGTGCGGTGGATTTGGTGATCTGGGTAGATTATGGTTTCTGGCGCACGCTGCGCCAGGCGGTATGGCGGGCGGCGAGCCGGGCGTGGCGACATCAGGAGCTGTGGCCGGGCACGGGCAACTGCGAGAGCTTTCGCCGTTCGTTCTGCAGCAGGGAATCCATCATCCTCTGGACGCTGAAAACCTGGCGGCAGCATCGCCGACGCTATCTGGCCGATATGCAGGATCCGCAATATCGTCATATTCGCTTCGTCCGGGTGCGCAATCCGCGGCAGGCCGAGGCGCTGCTCCGCGAGCTGGAAGCGCAGCGTTCAGCCGGGCATATCTAATTTTCAGCAGTACACATGTGAATTAATTGTTTCTCAATAGTTAGCAGAGATTTTAATAATGCAGGCACGTACTTTCATATGAGCCTGCGAAATGTCTTATCGAATCAGTATCCTGGATAAAAGTCCGCTTGCCGCCGGGGAAACCGCCGCGCAGGCGCTGGCGCGTACATTAACGCTGGCGCAACACGCCGAAGCCTGGGGCTACCACCGCTTCTGGGTCGCCGAACACCACAATACCGATCAGCTGGCGAGCCCCTCGCCGGAGCTGGTTATCGCCTGGCTGCTGGGCCACACCCGGCGGATCCGTCTTGGGTCCGGCGGCGTCATGCTCCAGCACTATAGCCCCTATAAGGTCGCGGAAAACTTTAACCTGCTGGCCGCCCTCGCGCCGGGCCGCATCGATCTCGGGGTCGGCAAGGCGCCTGGCGGCCTGCCGCTCTCCACCCGCGCCCTGCAGCAGGGCCTGCATCAAGAGGAGAAAGGGACCTTTGCCGATCAGCTGGCGCAGCTGGATAACTGGCTGTCGCTGACTGAGCCCGGGGGAGAGGAGAGCCTACGCGCCACGCCGATCCCGCCGCGCCGGGCAGATGGTTTTCTGCTCGGCGCCAGCCTGGAGAGTGCTGAACTGGCCGCCCGCCTTGACTGGAACTTTGTCTTTGCCGCCCATCTCAATGGCGACAGCGCGCTGCGCCGTGCCGTGTTCAACCGCTGGCGCGAGCTCAGCCCGCGTGAGGCGATGGTCGCCGTCCAGGTGGTGGTTGCTGACGATCCGGCCACCGCCGCCGCGCTGGCGCAGCAGGTCGAGGTGTGGGGCGTCGAGCTGGAGAACGGCCAGCGGGTGACCGTCGGCAGTGAGGCGCAGGCCGTCGCTTTTGCCCGCCAGGCCGGCAGCCGACCGACGCGCATTGCCCGCCGTGAATCTTCGCTGATCTCCGGTACTCCCGAACAGGTTAAAGCCCGGCTTGACGCGCTGCAGGCGGAAGAACAGTTGGATGAACTCATCATTGATACCCCCATTAGCGACGGGCCAGCGCGCCTGCACTCCCTGCGCCTGCTGGCGCAGGCTCACTACGGCAAGGAGGTGCTGAATGTCCTTTGAACAACAACTGATTAGCTGGCGGCGCGAGCTGCACCAGAACCCGGAGCTCTCCCTGCAGGAGGTGGCCACCACCGCGCGGATCCGCGACTGGCTGCAGAGCGGCGGGCTGACCCTGCTGCCCTACGATCTGAAAACCGGGCTGGTCGCCGAAGTCGGCAGCGGCGACAAGGTGATTGCCCTGCGGGCGGACATCGACGCGTTGCCCATCGAGGAGGCGACCGGTCTGCCTTACCGCTCGCAGAATCAAGGGGTAATGCATGCCTGCGGCCACGATATTCACACCAGCGTGATGCTGGGGGCGGCGCTGCTGCTGAAGGAGCGGGAAGCGGAACTCCCGGGGCGGGTACGGATCCTGTTTCAGCCGGCGGAGGAAAATTTTGGCGGGGCGAAAACCCTGATCCGCGCCGGGGCGCTGGAGGAGGTGTCGGCGATCTTCGGCATGCACAATGAGCCCGGCCTGCCGGTGGGCGAATTTGCCACCCGCGGCGGCGCGTTCTACGCCAACGTCGACCGCTTCGTCTTCAAAGTGACCGGGAAGGGGGCGCATGCCGCCCGCCCACATGAAGGAAGGGATGCGATCCTGCTGGCCAGCCAGCTGGTGACGGTGCTGCAGAGCGTGGCCAGCCGGGAAGTGAACACCCTCGACTCGGTGGTGCTCAGCGTGACGCGGATCCAGGGAGGCAATACCTGGAACGTGCTGCCGGAGAGCGTCGAGCTGGAGGGGACGCTGCGCACCCACAGCAGTGAAGTGCAGCAGCGGGTCAAGGCCCGGGTCAGCGAGATTGCCGCCGGTTTCGCCAGCGCCTTTGGCGCGCAGATTGACGTCTTCTGGTACGCCGGCCCGACGGCGCTGGTCAACGACGCCCGCTGGGCCGATTTCGCCAGCGAGGTGGCAGCCCAGGCCGGGTATCGCACCCACCATGCCGATCTGCATCTCGGTGGCGAAGATTTTGCGGTCTATCTTCAGCATATTCCCGGGGCGTTCGTCAGCATCGGCAGCGCCAGCGAATATGGTTTGCACCATCCGGCATTTAATCCGGATGAACGGCTGATTGCGCCCGCGGCGCACTATTTCGCCCGTCTCGCGGAAGAAGCGTTACAACACATTTAACGAATGACAGGGGAAGGGGTAGCTATGTCTGAAAATCGACAATTGCGTCTGGGAACCATATTGCATGGCGCATCGGGAAATATGTCCGCCTGGCGTCATCCGGCGGCCCAGGCCGACGCCAGTATTAATTTTGATTTCGTCACCCAGACGGCGCTAAAAGCAGAAGCGGGGAAGCTGGATTTTATTTTTGTCGCCGACGGTTTATATATTAACGAAAAATCGATTCCCCATTTTTTAAATCGCTTCGAACCCTTAACGGTACTTTCCGCGCTGGCCGCGATCACCCGGCGTCTGGGACTGGTGGGGACCTTATCCACTTCGTACAGCGAGCCGTTTACCACCGCCCGCCAGTTCGCCAGCCTTGACCATTTAAGCCAGGGACGGGCGGGGTGGAACGTGGTCACTTCCCCGCTGGAGGGGTCGGCGAAAAACTTCTCCCGGGCCCAACATCCGGATCATGCGCTGCGCTATCGCATTGCCGATGAATATCTGCAGGTGGTGAAAGGCTTATGGGATTCATGGGAAGAAGACGCCTTTGTGCGCAATAAGGAGACTGGCCAGTTCTTTGATAAAAATAAACTGCACACGCTCGACCACCACGGTGATTTCTTTAAAGTTGCCGGGCCGCTAAATATTGCCCGCACGCCGCAGGGTCGACCGATTATTTTCCAGGCCGGCGCATCGGACGACGGCAAGAAATTAGCCGCACGCCACGCCGATGCCATTTTTACCCATCAGGACTCGCTGGCCGAGGCGCAGGCATTTTATCGGGATGTCAAAAGCCAACTCGCCGCATATCAGCGCAGTCCGGACCAACTGCATATTTTCCAGGGCGTCAGCGTCATCGTCGGGGATGACGCCGAGGACGCGGAGCGGCAGTACCAGACCACCGCGGCGTTGGTCTCCATCGAAGATGCGCTGAATTATCTCGGGCGCTATTTCGAACACCATGACTTTTCGCAGTACCCGCTCGACGAACCTTTCCCGGATATTGGCGACCTCGGACAAAACAGCTTCCGCAGCACCACCGACGAGATTAAACGTCACGCCCGCGAGCGGGGCTTAACCCTGCGCCAGGTGGCTCTGGAGGCAGCCAGCCCGCGTCCGCGCTTTACCGGCACCGCCAGCGATGTCGCTGATGGCCTGCAACTGTGGTTCGAGCAGCACGCGGCGGACGGCTTCATTATTCAGGGCGGCACGCCGGAAACCTTCCCGCGCTTTGTGGATGAGGTGGTTCCGCTGTTACAGGCGCGCGGACTGTTCCGTCGCGACTATCCGGGCACCACCCTGCGGGAAAGTCTGGGTCTGGCGCTACCCGCTAATCAATTCCAAAAATAATAAAAGAGAATCACGCTATGCAGAAAACAACACTCTTGCTGGCCGTCGCGTTGGCATTTAGCGCCTCATCGTGGGGTCAGGACGTCAAGATCAATGGCACCGGAGTGAGCCTGGAGGCCAACAAAACGCCGATTCACACAGCGAAAAATCCGCAGGCCATTGCCCTGTTGCCGCAAGATCTGCATCTGGCGGTGCCGGGGAAATTCACCGTCGCGGTGGCGGCCCTGAACTCTCCGCCGCTGACGGTCTTTGCCGATGACAACAAAACCCTGCTCGGCAGCGAGGCGGATATCGCCCGGCTGGTGGCGGAGAGCCTCGGGCTGGAAGTAAACGTGGTTCCCACTTCATGGGAAGACTGGCCGCTGGGGGTCACCTCCGGCAAATATGATGCCGCGATCAGCAATATTACCGTCACCAAAGAGCGGAAAGAGAAGTTCGATTTCGCCACCTACCGCAAAGACTCGCTGGGCTTCTACGTCAAAAGCACCAGCCCGCTGAGCAAGATTGACAAAGCGGAAGATATCGCCGGGCTAAAGATTATTGTCGGCTCCGGCACCAACCAGGAGGCGATCCTGCTGGCGTGGAACGCGGAGAACGTCAAGAAGGGGCTGAAGCCGTTTATCCCGGTCTACACCAAGGATGATGCCGCCCAGACGCTGGCCCTGCAGACCGGACGAGCCGACGCCTTCTTCGGCCCCAACGTGATTGGCGCGTGGAAGGCGGCGCTGACCGGCAAAACCAAACTGGTGGGCAGCGTCGATGGCGGCTGGCCAAAAGCGGCGCACATCGCGGTAACGCTGAAAAAAGACAGCGGGCTGGTGAATGCCGTCCAGGCGGCGCTGAACGGGGCTATCGCCAGCGGGGACTACGCCAAAGTGCTTAACCGCTGGGGCGAAGGGGTGGAAAGCATTCCGCAATCGGAAATCAATCCGCCCGGACTGGGCGACTGACAGGAGGCGCGATGAGCGAAGCATTCCGCGATATTTCTCCGGAGGCTCCGGAGCTGCAGCCGATTATTAGCGGGCTGTTTGCCGAATATGCCGCCCGCTACGGCGACTATTTTTCCCGCGATGTGGAAGTGGAGTTAAGTGAGTGGTATGTGCCGCCGCAGGGGCTGTTTATTGTCCTTGAGCGTGAGGGCGAAATTATCGCCACCGGCGCGTATAAGCCGAAGGATCGCCACACCGCGGAGATCAAACGTATCTGGACGCACCGCCGTCTGCGCCAGCAGGGGCTGGCGGCGAAGGTGGTCCAGGAGCTGGAGCGACGGGCGGTGCTGGCCGGGTACAGCCATATCTACCTGACGACCGGTTTCCGTCAGCCGGAGGCGGTAAAGCTCTATCTCAGCCAGGGGTATGAGGCGCAGTTTGACCTCACGCGAGACCCGGAAGAGTACAGTCAGCCGCCGTACGATGGCCGGCTGCGGTTCACTAAAGCGCTGGCGGTGAGCGCCTACAGCCACAGCGCCTGAGGAGGCATTATGCATTCATCTGAAACGATCAAAGTGGTGCCGGCGCGCTATCCGCTGCGGGTGGTCGGGGCTCTGGTCGCCCTGCTGGTGCTGGCGGTGGTGATCCAGTCGGTGGCCTTTAACCCGCGCTGGGAGTGGGGCGTCTTCGCCCGCTGGTTCTTCGACCCGGTGATCCTCGAGGGGCTGGGTCAAACCCTGCTCCTGACCCTGCTCGGCACGGTGCTAAGCGTGATCTTCGGCGGCCTGCTGGCGCTGGCCCGTTTGTCCTCATCGTGGCTGCTCAGCAGTCTCGCCTGGGGCTATATCTGGCTGTTTCGCTCGCTGCCGCTGATTGTGGTGCTGATCATTCTCTATAACTTTTCCTATCTCTACGACACCCTGTCGCTGGGGATCCCGTTTACCGGCGTCACCTGGGCCAGCTATCAGACCATTAACGTGCTGGGGCAATTCTCCACGGCGGTGGTGGGCCTGACCCTGGTGCAGAGCGCCTATACCGCGGAGATTATTCGCGGCGGCTTTCTCGGCGTCGACCACGGGCAGTATGAAGCCGCCGCCGCGCTGGGGCTACCCGCCTGGCGGCGCACGCTGCGCATTATTCTGCCGCAGGCGCTGCGCACCATCCTGCCATCCGGCTTCAACGAGATCATCAGTCTGGCCAAGGGAACGGCGATGGTGTACGTCCTGGCGATGCCGGAACTGTTCTACACCATCCAGATGATCTACAACCGTACCCAGGAGGTGATCCCGCTGTTGATGGTCGGCGCCGCCTGGTATCTGGCGATCACCAGCGTCCTCTCCGCCATTCAGTATCTGGTGGAACGGGGCCTGGCGCGCAGCGAACGCCGCTCGGCGGTAAACAGCGCCCGCAGCAGCCGAACCACTCAATCCGCACGTCAAGCGCAGCCGCAGGAGGCCGTTCATGCCCAGCTCTCATAATGGCCATATCTCTATCACCGGAGTCAGCAAATACTATGGCCGCCACAAGGCGCTGGACGATGTGTCGCTGGAGATCCCCCCGGGCACGGTGACGGTGATCCTCGGCCCTTCCGGCTCGGGCAAGTCCACGCTGCTGCGCACCATAAATCACCTCGAACGGGTCGATGAGGGATTTATTCAGATTGACGGCGACTATATCGGTTATCGCCGCAAAGGCGACAAGCTGTATGAGATGAAAGAGAAGGAGATCCTCCGCCAGCGGATCAACGTCGGCTACGTGTTCCAGAACTTTAACCTGTTTCCGCACCTGACGGTGCTGGAGAACCTGATAGAAGCGCCGATCGCCCACCAGCAGGTCACGCGCAAAGAGGCCATTGCCCGCGCCTATGAGCTGCTGGACGTCGTCGGACTGCGCAATAAAGCCGACGCCTGGTCACGGCATCTCTCCGGCGGCCAGCAGCAGCGTATCGCCATTGCCCGGGCGCTGGCGCTGAACCCGCGGGTGATCCTGTTTGATGAGCCCACTTCGGCGCTGGATCCGGAGCTGGTGGGCGAGGTGCTGGATGTGATCAAAAAGCTGGCACGATCGGGCACCACCCTGGTGGTGGTCACCCATGAGATTGGCTTTGCCCGCGAGGTGGCCGACCAGGTGGTGTTTATGGTCGACGGCAGGATCGTCGAGCAGGGCAGCAGCGACGAGGTGCTCAACCATCCGCAGCATCCGCGTACCCGGCAGTTTTTATCCAGGGTGCTGCCGTCATGAACAGAGCGCTAATGACCCTTGTTCTCAGCGCTTTTGCCATGAGCGCTCACGCGGCGCTGGATCTGCGCGCCAATGAGCAGCCATTGCCGGTCACCCGCGACCCGCAGGCGATAGCGAAAATTCCGCCGGGCTATCGCTTCGTCGAGCCGGGGACGCTAACGGTGGCGATCTCGGCGCTCAATTCGCCGCCGCTGGCCCTGCTGGCTAGCGACAACCGCACGCGGATCGGCAGCGACCCGGATATAGCCCGCCTGCTGGCCGGAAGCCTTGGCCTGAAGCTCAGGCTGGTGCCCACCGCGTGGGAGGACTGGCCGCTGGGCATCGCCTCCGGCCGCTACGATGTGGCGCTGATCAATATCGCGGTGACCGAGAAGCGCAAAGAGAAGTTCGATTTTGCGACTTACCGGGTGGACTCCCTGGCCTTCTCGGTGAAATCCACCAGCGATATCGCCGCGGTAAACGGACCCGCCGATCTCGCGGGGCGCAAAGTGATCGTCGGGTCCGGCACCAATCAGGAGCGGATCCTGCTGGGCTGGAACGAGGACAACCGCGCCGCCGGACGGCCGCAGGCCCAGCCGGTCTACCTGACCGATGATGCCTCCGGCAACCTCTATATCCAGTTCGGGCGGGCGGATATCTTTTTCGGCCCGCAGTCGGTGGCAGCCTATAAAGCGGCGCTTAACGGCCAGACCCGGGTGGTGGGCCTGGGGCCGAAAAAAGCGTGGGTGGCGACAACCACCAAAAAAGGCAACGGTCTGGTCTATGCCCTGCAGGCGGCTCTCGACGGGGCGATTGCCCGCGGTGAATATCAGCAGGTGCTGGCGCGTTGGGGGGAGCAGGGCGAAGCGGTGGCGCAGTCGGTGGTCAACCCGCCGGGGATAACCTACTAAAAAACCGCTGTTTCGCCGGAGTACGATGCGAAACAGCGGAGGCGAATGCTCGCCAGGGTCATCAATCAAACGGTGCGCGGAGTGAGCGTCAAGCGATCCAGCGGTCCAACGATAAACAGATAAGAGAACAGGCCCAGCACGCCCATGGAACCGACGTAGAGGATGGCGTAATCAAACGAGTGGGTGTCGGCGAGGATCACCCCGATGACCAGCGGGGTAATGATGCTCGCCAGGTTGCCGCACATATTGAACACGCCGCCGGCAATACCGAGCATCTCTTTCGGCGAGGTGTCGCTCAGCACGCACCAGCCGAGATTCCCGAAACCTTTGGCAAAGAACGCCAGGCTCATGGCGGCGATCACCACCACTTCCGAAGAGGTGTAGTTGGCGACGACAATGACGCAGGAGAGCAGCATGCCGCAGATCACCGGGAGCTTACGGGCGGTGGTCAGACTGTAACCGCGTTTCAGCAGCCAGTCCGAAAATACGCCGCCCAACAGGCCGCCGATAAATCCGGCTATCGCCGGGATACTGGCGACAAACCCGACCTTAAGGATTGACATGCCTTTGGCTTGGTAGAGATAAGTCGGAAACCAGGTGAGGAAGAACCAGGTAATCGATGTGACGCAGAACTGACCGATATATACCCCGATCATCATACGATTGACGCAGACACTTTTAATCTGCGCGAGAGTTAACTTTTGCGGCGTTTTTTGGCTACCTAATTCCGGTACGCCGCCGCCTTCACGAATATAATCGAGCTCCTGTGGGTTAATTTTAGGGTGATGTGAAGGATCCTTAACTTTTAATAGCCAGAATATTCCCAGTACCACCCCAATAGCGCCAATATAATAAAAGACATAGTGCCAGCTTAAATTATGCAGAATGATGGTCATCAGCGGCGTAATTATTCCCAGCGAAATATACTGCGCGGCCTGATAGACCGAGGTGACAAATCCACGCTCTTTATTGGGGAACCACTGGACGCTCAGGCGACTGTTGGCCGGAAAAGCGGGCGCTTCAATGGCGCCCATCATCAGACGCAGGAACACCAGCACTACCAGCGGACTGGCAAACAGATAAATAGTGCCCTGAAACATAGTGACGACCGACCAGCCAATCAGTGCGCAGCCGTAGACCAACCGCGAACCATATTTATCCAGCAGCCAGCCGCCGGGTATTTGCATAATAACATAGGAAATACCAAACACCGAAAAGGCCAGGCCCATTGCTTCAGGGTCAAAACCTAACTCTTTACTCATAATCGGCGCGACAACAGACAAGGTGGCCCGGTCTGCATAATTAAATACGGTCGCAAGAAATAAAAAAACTAATATACCGTAACGCACGTTGCTGCGTTTTATTTGCTGTTGCATGTTATTCAACTCCTTTGCAGGGTTGTGAAGACACGTCATCTTTCATGCTGCGTTGATGCTTGCTGACGGATTTCGTGTATTGCGAGTACAACGGGGCAGAGGTTTATCCCCGGTGGCGCTGCGCTTATCGGGGCTACGGGTCCTCAGTGGTCTGCGGACCGGTAGCCCGGATAAGGCGTGGACGCCGTCATCCGGGAAAAGACATTACGGGCGTGTTCCAAACTCGCAGCTTTGCTGGGTCCAGCGGCGGGCCTGCTCGCTGAGGGTGAAGCCCAGACCATGGCGTTCGGAAACCCACATCCGGCCATCGCGCAGTTCTAACTGCTCGTTAAACAGCGGGTTCAGCCACTCGAAGTGCTCCAGCCACGGTTCCAGCGGGTAGGCGGCGGCGAGATGCAGGTGCACTTCCATGGCAAAGTGCGGGGCCAGTTTGCGGCCGTGCTTCGCGGCCAGATCCATTATTTTCAGGAACGGGGAGATCCCGCCGACGCGCGGGGCGTCCGGTTGCACGAAGTCGCTGGCGTTGCCGAGGATCAATTGCTCATGTTCGCGGAAGCTGGTCAGCATCTCGCCGGTGGCAATCGGCGTATCCAGCGCGGCGGCCAGCTGCGCGTGTCCTTCAACGTCATAGGCATCCAGCGGCTCCTCAATCCAGATCAGATTGAACGGCTCCATTTTGCGTCCCATGCGGATGGCGGTTTCGCGATCCCACTGCTGGTTGGCATCGACCATCAGCGGGAAGTCATCGCCCAGCACTTCGCGCACTGCCGTCAGACGACGGATATCCTCGGCAGTATTAGGCTGACCGACTTTCAGTTTAATCCCGCCGATGCCGTTTTCACGGGAGATTGCCACGTTTTTCAACACCTGATCCAGTGGGGTATGCAGGAAGCCGCCGGAAGTGTTGTAGCACTGCACAGAATCACGATGTGAACCCAGCAGTTTGGCCAGCGGTAGACCGGCGCGTTTGGCTTTCATATCCCACAGGGCAATATCGATAGGGGAGATAGCTTGTACCGCCATTCCGCTACGGCCGACGGAAGCCCCGGCCCACAACAGTTTGGTGTAGATCTTGTCGATGTCGTTTGGATCTTCGCCAAGCAGATTATCAGCTATCTCTTTGGCGTGAGCGTAAATGCCCTGGCCGCCCGCACGTTTCGAGTAGCTAAAGCCGACGCCGGTGAATCCATCCCGGGAGTGAATTTCCGCGATGATAATCGCCACTTCGGTCAGCGGTTTTTGGCGACCAGTCAGCACTTTGGCATCGCTGACGGGAGTGGCCAACGGCAGAAAAGCCAGCGACAGCTTGACGTGTTCAATGCGGTCACCGGTTTCTGCGGCGGTTTTGACGCCGAAAGCTTTGGCGTAGGTTACGGACTCGGAATTGGCGCTTGAGGTCATAATGGTGTCCTTTTTGGTAATAAAATGATTGCGCTATCATTTGTAATGATGAAATGATTTTGACGCTACATTAGTGGTTTTAATTTGTACAAACGATCACAATTGGCCGTTATAAAGGTGTAAATTATGCTGTCCAAGTCACGATCCAAAACGGTTTGTGAAAAGTGACAAGCAAAAATGATAGCGATAACATTTGGTATTGCAGGTCTTTGATTCTGTTAGGGGAGACGCGGCGGGCGCTGGCAATTGCGTGGGGCATCATCAATAATGCCCACAGGAAACGACTTAACACAGGGGCTTAGCCGTGAAAAGCAAAAAACCGACGCGGGCGCCGACGCTGGAGGATGTGGCCCGCAGCGCCGGGTTGTCGCCGATGACGGTCAGTCGGGCGCTGAATACGCCCCAACTGGTCAGGCCAAAAAACGGTAGAGAAAGTGATGCAGGCGGTGCAGTCTACGGGCTATATCCCCAATGCGCTGGCCGGCGGCCTCGCCTCCAGGCGCAGCAAGCTGGTGGCGGTCGTGGTACCGCAAATCAATAACAATATGTTTGTCGATACCATCCAGGCGCTGAGCGATACCCTGGCGGCGCGCGGCTACCATATGCTGCTGTGCGTAGCGGGCTATGACCGGCAGACCGAAGCCGAGCTGGTCTCCACCTTGCTTTCGCGGCGCCCTGATGGCGTTGTGTTAACCGGCATCCAGCATGCACCGCTGTTAAAGAAAACGATTCTTAACGCCGCCACGCCGGTGGTGGAAATCTGGGATCTCACCCCGACGCCGCTGGATATGCTGGTCGGTTTTCCCATGAAAAAGTTGGCGAAACCATTGGCGAGTACGTGCTGGAGAAAGGCTACCAGCGACCAGGCCTGCTGTGGGCGGGCGATGCGCGCGCGATGTTGCGTAAGCAGGGGCTCTGTGCCCGACTGGCTAAAAAAGGGCTGGACGATGCGCCTCAGGTTGAAGTGCCGCTCCCGGCGTCGCTGGCGCTGGGGCGACGCGGTCTGGCGGAGCTGCTGGCCGCCGGCGAGTTTGATGTGATCATCTGCAGCTCAGACACCCTCGCCCAGGGGGCGATTATGGAAGCCGAAAGCCGGGGGCTACGCGTACCGCAGGATCTGGCGGTGATCGGTTTTGGCGATCTGGATTTCGCCGCCAGCAATCGTCCAGCCATCACCACCGTCAGCGTCGATCGCCATGCCATCGGTGAACGGGCAGCCACGCTGCTGGCTGACCGCATCGAAGGGGGAGAAGAAAGCGGGGTGATTATAGATATCGGCTTTCAGCTGGTGGCACGAGAATCGGCGTAGGCCAGGCTTTTCAGGGCATGGTGTGCCGGGTGGGTGAGCGGCAAATTTCTGCCTACACTTAGGCTTTACCCTGGAGGCCGACCATGATAACCGTTTATGGCGTGCCGGGATGGGGCTCGACGATTAGCGAGCTGATGCTCTCCCTGGCCGATATTCCCTACGAGGTGGTTGACGTGGAGGGCTTTGACCAGCCCGGTCCGGCGCGCGAGCGTCTGCGGCAGATTAATCCGCTGTGCCAGGTGCCCACCCTGAGGCTGGCCGACGGGAGCATCATGACCGAAACCGCCGCCATCGCGCTGATGATCCTCGACCAGCGTCCCGATCTGGCCCCCGCGCCTGGGACGCCACAGCGTCCGCAGTTTCAGCGCCTGCTGGTCTGGCTGGTGGCCAATGTCTATCCTACCTTTACGTATGCCGATTACCCAGAACGCTGGGCGCCCGCCGCCGCGGAGCAGCTGGTGGAGAATTGTCGCCAGTACCGGAAAAATCTCTATCTCTGGTTCGAACAGCAGCTGGCCGCCGGGCCGTGGGCGCTGGGCGCGTCGGTAACGTTGCTGGATTGCTATATCGCGGCGATGTACCGCTGGGGACCCCGCCAGGCGTGGTTTGACGACCACGCGCCAAAATTCGCCGCCATCGCCCGGGCGGTCTGTCAGCGACCGGAGCTGGCCGCGGCGCTACGCCGTAACAAGCTGATTTAACGCACGCGATGCCAACCAGAACGGCCATTCTGTGGTAGCGTTATGGCTCTGATCACAAGGAGTCTTTGCTATGCCGCATGTTGATATTAAATGTTTTCCCCGTGAACTGACTGATGAACAAAAAACCGCGCTGGCCGCCGACATCACTGAGGTGCTGATCCGCCATCTGAACAGCAAAGAGAGCGCCGTCAGCGTCGCACTCACTCAGGTTGAACCGGACGCGTGGCAGGCGGTGTGGGACAGTGAGATCGCCCCGCAGATGGCGCAGTTGATTAAGCAGCCGGGTTATAGCATGTAACCCGGCACCCGGAGGCGATGCTGCGCATCTGTCCGGGCTACGCGTTCTCAGCGGTCTGCAGTTCCGTAGCCCGGGCAAGGCGCTTTGCGCCGCCCCCGGGGAGGGGCTTCTCCGGCGACGCACTGAGAGAAACAGCATGTTCATCTATCCTAAGCGCCAGAGAGCCAACCGAGGTGGGTATGAAAGACGAATTGTTTGCCGATCTGCTGGCGAGTGCAGAAGAAATGGTCAGGATCGAGAAAGGTGAACAAATGCCGATGGAGCAGCACGTTCATACCTTCAGCGAAATTGACGTGAAAGCGATACGTGAAGCCACAGGTTTAAGCAGGACTTTGCAGCGGCCGTTGGCGTTAGCTACGAGTTGGTTAAAAGCTGGGAAACGAAACGACGTCACCCAACCGGTGCAGCCAGAAAACTGCTTTTATTGCTTCAGGGTAATCCATTGATTATCAACTTGTTGAAGGTTGTTTGAAAGATTATTCTTCGCAAGAAAAATGGCAGAGTTTGCCCTCTTTCGTAACCGGGGCCTTTAAAAAGGAGTGCATTACGTATGGAAACCAACGATTCTATTTTGAAAGAAATCAAGAAATACAGCGCTCATATTGATAGGTTTAGAGCGCGAGCAAACACTCATGGTATCTGGTTGTTTATTGCTACCCTTGGATGCTGGGGGGTAACTGAGCCCAGTATTCGGATATTAGCATTCGTTATGCTTTTCTTGAATTTTTTTGTTTCTTCTACACGGTAGCTTTCCAGGTGAAAAGCGAACGTTTAAAAAGATTCACGATGATATAAAAAATAAAATAGTTGATAATTTAACACCAGAACAACAGCAAGAAAGGTTTCACGATCTTCTCATCGTTGAGAAAAAACGAAAGTCACTTGTTGGAATTATAAAAACAACCTTTATCTTTTTAGCCTGTTATGGTTTTTATTTTATGAGTTTATATTACTTCATACAGCACTGGCATAGTGACAAAGTAACAGCGTGTATTTAAATCAACCCGTCCTGGCATTTGAGCCGGACGGGCCGTTTGATTAAAACCAAATCTCCGTCTGCACGCCGAAGTTCCATGTCCCGCCGGCGGTAAAGCCTTTGCTGCCGAAATCGTCATTTATCGCGTAGCGATCCAGCGCTTTATCCCAGTTCATCCAGGTGGCAAAGAAGCGGATTTCCGGCCGCGCCTTGATATCCAGCACATCACCCACTTTAAAGGTGGGGGCGAAGGTCAGCTTGTAGAAATCACCGCGCACCGCCTGATACTGATAAACGTTGTCATTATAGCGATAGCTGCGCCCGTTCGGATTGAGATCCATATACTGCCACGAGGCCTCATACAGCAGGGCGAAGTGAGCGGAGATCCCCTGTGATACCCGCAGGTTAAACGTCGCCCAGTCGTAGCGGTCGCCGTCGCGATAGCGGTCTTCGCTATGCTGGGCTATCACCGACGGCGCCAGCTGCCAGTTTTTCCCCAACGGCAGGATGCCATACGACGCAAAGCGCAGGGAGGCCGCGTTCTCGGTCAGATCGCCATCGCTCCCCGGCTGACGCGCTTCAGCGCCCAGCCCGACGCCGTACTGCAGGGCGCTTTCAGACACCCCCGGCGCCAGGCCGTAGAACTGTTGTTTGTCGTGCAGGGCCAGCATCGCGTAGTAGCCGTTTTTGGCGGTGTTATCGCTGCGCAGGGCATAGCTCCCGGTGGTCGAGGTATTATCTTTCAGATCATCGTTGCCCTGGGCGGTCATCACCGTGGTCATCAGTTGCCAGTTGCCGTAAAAATGGTTGGCGGTGAACAGCAGATTCTGGATGTCATTATCCGCGTAATTATCGCTGCCAAGGTCGCCGAAGTTACGTGCATACACCGAATAGTCGCCGCGCAGGCCGCTTCCCCAGTCGACATCATTGATCCCGCCGCCGGTACCGCCGAGGAACATGATGTCGCTATCGGTAAAGTGGATATCGAAGTTATCCCGATCGAAGCGCTTGCCAGCCCAGATCGAGGCGCGTTTTAACGGCCCGGTGAACTCGGCGAAGTCGCCCATCTCGACGTACAGCTGACGAATGTTCAGATGGTGGCTGTCGTTATCCTGAACCCACGGATCCGGGTTGGTGGCCCCGTCGGCGAGCATGGTCTTAAAGCGCGCCCATGAGCCATCGTTGAAGGTAAGCTTTTTGCCAAAGCTCAGCTCAGCGTAATTATCTTTTTCGTTGCCGAGACGGCCGACGTGGGCATCGCCGTTGAGCGAACTGGCCGGGGAGACGCCCGGCCCGCCGCGGGCGCCTTTACCATGGCTGTTGACTAACATCCCGGAACGGGCGTAGGCGTTAAAGGTAAACCCATCGTCCGGGGCGCGCTTCGCCAGCTGCTCGCTCAGTTGCTGATTAGTGGCCTGCTGTTTTTGTTCGCGAGCCGTGGTCTGCTGGCTGAGCGCCTGCACCTGCTGCTCCGCCGCCGCGGCGCGCTGCTCGGCGGCGGCAGTTTTGCTGTTCTGCCCGCTGCGCGCGGCGGCTGGCCTCGCTGGCCTGCTGTTCAGCGAGATTGAGGCGCGCTTCCAGCTGCGCCAGCCGTTGCTCCACGCTCAGCCGGCGGCGCTGACGCTGATGAGCGGAAAAAGGGCGCAGCAAACCGCTGCGCTATCACAGAGATACGCATAAAAATCCTTAATTTATCCAGAGGTTAAATCAGCGGGGGCGCCTTACATGGCGGGGGATTCTCCGGCGGTCGGGGCCGGGGCTGGCGAGGCGCCGCGTCCGGCATCAAGGTCGGCACGAATCTGCTCATACTGATCGTCGAGGCGGTAGAAGCGGCCCATCCACAGCATCGAGGCGAGGATCAACAGCGCCGGAATGTATAGATAGCAGGCCTTGATGGCCAACAGGGCGCTGTCGCTCTGCGTGTGGTTGGCGATATAGCCGCTGGAGGAGAGCAGCACGCCGGTGATAGCCCCGGCACCAGCCATCGCCACCTTGCCGAGAAAACCGTTTATCGAGGTCAGGATCCCTGCGGTATTAATCCCGGTTTTCCACACGCCGTAATCCACCGGGTCGGCCTGCATCGAGAAATAGATAGCCGTGCGTTGGCCGGCGCCGAGGGAGAGGATCACGGCCCCGACGATCAGTCCCAGAACGTGGGCGCCAGACACCATCATAATCCCCATCCCGAGCAGATTGACCGCGCTGGCCACCAGATAGACATGACGTTTTTTTCATGCGTCGGGCCAGCAGCGGGACGGTGAGGGTGCCGAGCAGGGGAACGAAGGTGGAGATCCCGGCGATAACCGCCGTCAGCTCGGTATTCCCGACGTAATAATGGAAGAAGTACACCAGGGCCCCGGTCTGAAAGAAAAAGGCACCCCACATCAGAAAGATATTGCTGGCGAAGACCCACCACGGACGATTGGCGCGCAGACTAATCCAGGCGCGTTTCAGGGTCATGCGCTCCCCGGTAAGGGTGATCTTTTCTTCGACGTTGCGAAAGCTCACCAGCAGGAAAAAGGCCGCCAGTACGCCAAAAATCACCGCGGTATAGAGGAATCCCTGCTGCTGGTTGCCTTTGCCTAGCATGCCGACCAGCGGCAGCGTAGCCACGGCGACGATGGTGGCGCCAAGGGAGCCCAGCAAAATGCGCACCGCCGACAGCGTGGTGCGTTCTGCGGAATCACTGGTTAAAAACGGCAGCATGGCGCAGAACGGAATATTCACCAGGGTGTAGAGGAACGACAGACACAGATAGGTGACAAAGGCGTACAGCAGTTTGCCGGTGGTGCCGAAATCCGGCACATAAAAGGCCAGAATACACAGCAGGCCAAAAGGCAGGGCGCCGATCAGCAGCCAGGGGCGGCAGCGCCCCCAGCGGGTGGTGGTATTGTCGATCACCAGCCCCATCAGCAGGTCGGCCACGCCGTCTACCAGCCGGGTGACCAGGAACATCAGGCCGACATAATAGGCCGGGAGACCCATGACGTCGGTGTAAAAGAACATCAGATACAGAGAGATCATCTGCCACACAAGGTTGCAGGAGAGATCGGCAATGCCATAGCCAAGGCGCTGCCGCCACAGGGTAAACGTTGTTTCTGCCATAAATCACTCGCTTATCGTTGTTGTTAAAGTCCGTACTGGCGAATAAACCAGGCCGGGGTACAGCTCCACGCATGGCAGTAACTGTTGATAAGCTTACTGCCATACGGGGAAAAGTCAGGATGTTGGGGGTCGAAAATTTCCCAGAAGGTGTCGGCGCCGTAGGCGACCATCGCCCCCCAGTAGGCTTTGATCTCCGCCACCGCCTCCTCGCGCAGGCCGGACTGTAGCAGGGCAACAATGTGATGATGACGCAGATACGGGGTGTTCATGGCAATGGCGGGCGGCTGCTGCTGCAAGCGGCGCATCAGCGCCTGACGCTGCCCGGCGGTGCCAACTTCCGCCAGCACCAGCCAGATCTGCGACGCCCATGAGACCTGACGCACGGCGCCGCTGATAAACACCTGCCGCTCGTTGTCCCACAGGTGGTGGAGGGCGGCCTCCTTCAGCTGCCAGAGCGCGGCAGTGTAGTCGGGTACCCGCTGCGGTTCAAAACGCTGCGCCAGCCAGAGGGCGCGCTGCAGACAGTAGATGAGCACCCCCTGCGCCGACGCCTGTTTATTCAGCTCCGCCTGCCAGTCGATAAATACCCACCAGTCATCGCTGTCGCGCACCAGCCCCTGCGAATCGCAGCGGGTCAGCGCCAGCTCGATTTGCCGCCGCGCCGTGGGCCACAGCTCACCGACGGTTTCCGTGTCGCCGGTGCTTTGCAGGTAGTTATAAAGCACGTCGACAAAAAACAATGAGTAATCAAACAGAAAGGTGTCATCGGCGCGTACCTCTGGCTGAACAAAGACATTGGCGGAAACCATGCCATCTTCCCGGGTATGGGCGGCAAAGAGATACAGGCAGCGGCGGACCAGATCGTGGTGGCCGAAGGTCACGTCATTCACCTGCGCCTGCAGGCGTAGGTCGCCCAGCCACAGCCGACGGTCGCGTTTCGGCCCATCTTCAAACACCTCCTGCATGCAGTTTTTCAGGGTACGAACGGCAACGTCATCAATGGCTTTCAACTGCGGATCGGCGATGACCGCCGGGTGCGGGCTGCCGGCAGAGGTGACGGTTTCCAGAGCGATCTCATCGAACTGCAGACGAAACTTGCGCGACAGCGCTTTGACCTCCACCTTCAGGTAGCGCAGGCAATAGCGACGTGGCAGAGCGACCCGGGCGGGCAGGACGTCAAGCCACAGATCCTGCTGCTGCAACCAGCTGCTGCTCAGCCATCCCTGGTATTCGCTGAACGGCTCACAGACTTCGCTCAGCGTCTCGCCGAAGGTGAAGTGCAGATGGGCCGGGGCATCGGGCGGGCTGCCGACGCTGCGGCAGCTGAACTGCAGGTAGCCAACAAAATGGCTGCCAAAATCAATAATGATGCTGTCGCCGACGTTGAGCGGTTGCTGATAAAACTGCTCCGGCGTGCAGACGGTATTCCCCCGCCAGCCGTTCAGCGCTCCTGGTTCAGCGACGGCCTCGACGATGGCCTGCGGCGTCTGGCGCAGGCGTTGCAGCGCGGGCGTCAGGTCGGCCGCACGCTGTAAAAAGCGCGGATGACGGATCATCGCCACGCTGGAATTGTATTGAATTGCTTGTGACATACTGCGTCCTCTCCGTTAGGTTAGGCGCAGCATAGGCCGTCGTCCGGCGCGGCTACCACTCTGGCAATGCCAAACCGTCAGTGAAAATGGCAGGAATAATGAGGTGGGGGCGCTGGCGATCACAAATCCGCACATCGGGCGCGTGCCGAGGGCCGGAATAGATTATCGTGCCCCTGCGCCATAGGTTGTTCAGGATTTGCTGTAATGATGACACTGACCGTTGAGTATTATTTCACCCATCCCCAGGATAAGCTCGGCATGTACGCCAGTGACCCGGAGGATAATAGCCAGGAGCATGGCCATGAATTTGCCGAACTGGTGATCGTCGAGGAGGGGCATGGGTTACACGTTATTAATGGTCGCCCGCTGTATATCCAACAGGGAGACGTATTTTACGTCCAGCCTGGCGATGTGCATTATTATGATGAGCTGGGGACGCTGAAGCTGATTAATGTCTTAATTAATCCGGCGGTGGCCTTTGGCTATTTACAGCAGATGGAGGGATTGCTGCAGCAATTATCCGCGCAGCGCGCCGCCTGCTATGGCTGGCTGGCGCCGGAGACTCGCAGCTATTGCCGGGAACTGGTGGAAAAGATATTTTCCCCGGCGCTGAGGGCGGCGGATAATACCCCGCTACGGGAGTCTCTCTTTTTCCAGCTGGTGACCACCATTCTCACAGCCGAGTCGGAAGCCGAATATAGCAGCACTCGCTATAAACTGCATAAATTACTCACCTGGCTTCAGGAGCACTGTTTCGAAGAACATAACTGGCAGCAGCTGGCGGAGCAATTTCATCTCACCACCCGCACCGCGTTTCGCCATATTAAAGAGGCCACCGGATTAACCCCGGATAATTATCTGAAACGTCTGCGGCTGGTCTCCGCGCGGGTCAAATTACGCGAAACGGAGATGACCATTACCGAAGTGGCTTATCTGTGCGGCTTCGCCAACAGCAACCACTTTACCACCCTGTATAAAAAAGTATTTGGCCTGACCCCCAGCGCCGATCGCCGCCGCCCACCGGGTTAAAAGGGGGCCGCAGGCCGGGCAGGGGAAAAACCGGCCGCCCGCGGCAAGTCACGCTTATTCGTCGAGGGAGTTTGCCCGCACATGACGGCCGCTGGCGACAAAATTGCCGGTGCCAAGATGATGCAGGGTATTGAGCTTATCGTCGTCGAATTGCCAGCGTCCGGTGACGAACGCGCGCTCATCGGCGGCGGCAGAGACCACCTCTCCGAACAGGGTATCGTACTGGGTCTGGGCCGCCGTCGCCGGCAGCAACCGGCACTCCATCCATGCCAGACATTTCTCCTCGATCAGCGGCAGCCCCAGCTCCGGACCGGTCACCACCGGGATCCCCCAGGCATTGAATTTGTCCTCATCGCGGCCGCTGACACTGCCGACGGCGTAGGTCCAGCTGGCGGCTGCGACGCCGGGAACCACAATGCCGAAGGTGCCATTGCGCTCGATGATCTCCCGCGTCCAGGTGCTTTTATCCACCACGATAGCCACCCGCGGCGGGGCGAATTCCACCGGCATTGACCAGGCGGCGGCCATAACGTTGCGCCGGTCGGACGGGGCATCGTAGCTGGTGATCAAAATGGTTGGGCCGTGGTTGAGCAGGCGGCTGGCGTACTGCAGTTCAACGTGGCGAAAGCGGCTCATAGGCGTTCCTTGAATAATGGGTCGGTTGGCAGGTAACACGTTAAGCCGCAATGAAAATGTAATCAATACGTCATCTCGTCTGACTATAGTCGCCAGCACTAAGTCCCAAAGAGGATCACAATATGTTGGCTCCCCTGATGCTATCCCAGGTGAGCGTGCCCCGTCGGATGTCGACCGCCGGGCTGGTCTCGCTGTCCCGAAAGGGAGGGCGATGATGCGCACGCTGACCCCTATCACCCTGCAGGCGGTCTCTTTCGCCTTCGCAGAGACCCCTATTCTTGACCGCTTCACGTTGCATATCGAACCCGGCCGCATCGTGGCGCTACTGGGCCCTTCCGGCTGCGGCAAAAGCACGTTGCTGCGTCTGCTGGCCGGGCTGAGCGTGCCGGCCAGCGGCGAAATCCGCTTTGGCGACAGGCTGGTCGCCCGCGCAGGATGGGGATTGCCCCCGGAGCAGCGCGATATCGGCATGGTTTTTCAGGATTATGCCCTCTGGCCGCATATGAGCGTGGCGCAGAACGTCGCCTTTCCGCTGCGCATGCGCGGCGTCTCCCGCAGCGAACGCGAGCGCCGGGTCAGCGAGGCGCTGGCGCGGGTAGGCCTCAACGGCTTTGCCGAACGTAAGCCTTCAGGCCTCTCCGGCGGTCAGCAGCAGCGGGTGGCGCTGGCGCGGGCGATCGTCGCCGCGCCGCGGGTGCTGCTGTTTGATGAACCGCTCTCCAACCTGGACAGCGAACTGCGCGAATCGCTGTGTGGCGAAATGAGCCGCCTGCTGCGACAGCTCGGCATCACCGCCCTGTATGTCACCCATGACCGACGTGAAGCCGAGCTGTTAGCCGACCAGATTGTCTATTTATCCGCGGGCCGCGTGGCCGCTGTCCGCGCCGTTACGCCAACCTCAGGGGAAGTTGCATGAACACCGTTATGACCGTTAAGAAAGGAGTGGTACTCGCGATGGCTCTCTCCGCCATGATGCTCTCCAGCGCCCATGCGCTGACCGTTTACACCGCCGGACCTGGCTCGCTGGCGAAAAGCCTGGCCAGCGGTTTTGAACAACAGACCGGGGTGAAGGTGACCGTTTTTCAGGCCACCACCGGCAAAGTGATGGCCCGACTGGAGGCCGAGCAGGCCAACCCGCAGGCGGATGTACTGATCTCCGCCTCATGGGATACCGCCGAAGATCTGCACCAGCGGGGCTGGTTGTTGCCTTTTGCGAGCGCCAACGCCGACCAGGTACCGGCGAACCTGAAATCGGCGGACTATATCGCCCAGGGCGTCTCCGCCCTGGGTATTGTCTGGAACAGTAAAAGCGGCACCCCGGAACCGAAAGAGTGGCGGGATCTCACCCAGCCGGCGTTTAAAGACAAGGTGACAACCCCCGACCCGGCGCTCTCCGGCGCGTCGCTGGATTTGCTGATCGGGCTGCAAAACAGCATGGGCGACCAGGCCTGGCAACTGTTTGACGATCTGAAAAAGAACGGCATGGTAGTCAGCGGACCCAACGCCCAGGCGGTGACGCCGGTGATGCAGGGAGCGAAAGCGGCGGTGTTTGGCGCGGTGGATTATGTCTCCTACGGCAATATTCAGCAGGGCGAGTCGCTGAAGGTGATCTTCCCGGCCAGCGGAACGGTGATTGCCCCGCGCCCGATGATGATCCTCAAAACCAGCCAGCATCCCGGCGAGGCCAAAGCCTTTATCGATTACGTGCTGTCGCCGGAAGGTCAGGCGAAGGTCGCCGACGCCTGGCTGATGCCCGCCCGCCGCGACGTGGCGGCTAAACGTCCGCTACTGGACGCGCTGAAGGTGCTGCCCACCACCAGCGAGGGCAGCAGCGAGCGGGGCGCCGTGCTCGCCCGCTTCAGTCAGCTGTACGCGCAGTAATTGATCCCGTTTCTCCGGCGCTGGCCGCCGGAGGACCCTCAGCTTCAGGAACCGGTTGTGAAACAAACATTCCTTTCCGGCGCGACCCTTGCCGCCCTGGTGATGCTGGTCGCGTTACCGTTAGTGTTTATTCTGCTGCAGGCGATTTTTCCCCATTTTAGCGCCGGTTCGCTCGGGGACGCCTTTGGCGGTATCCCGGCGCTGCTGGCCGATCCTCAGCTGCCGGCGATGCTCGGCGGTACGCTGTGGATCGCCGCCGGCGTGGCGCTGGTCAGCGTAATGATTGGCCTGCCGCTCGGCATCCTGCGCGGTATGTTTTCGCTGCCGCTGCCCCGGCTGTGGGATCTCCTGTTTTTGATCCCCTTTCTTACGCCGCCCTATATCTCGGCGCTCTCCTGGATGCTGGCCCTGCAAAGCCAGGGCTATCTGCAGCAGCTGACCGGCTGGCAGCTGAACGATCTGCTGTTCAGCCGCAGCGGGATCGTGCTGGTGATGACCTTTAACATATTTCCGGTGGTCTACTTTGCCGTCTCCCGCAGCCTGCTGGCGAGCGGGACCCGGCTGGCGGTGGTCGCCCGCGTCCATGGCGCCAGCGCCTGGCGCGCCTTCTGGCACGTGACGCTACCGATGCTCTCTCCGGCGCTGGCGGCGGGGATGCTGCTGGCGTTTACCCTCGCCATCGAGGAGTTCGGCGTACCGGCGGCGCTGGGCAGCCGGGCGGGAGTGGTGATGCTGACGGTCGGTATTGAGAAAAAGCTTGCCGACTGGCCGGTGGATCTCCCTGGCGCCGCGCTATTGTCGCTGCTGCTGATGGCGGTGGCGTTGTTCGCCTGGTGGCTGCAAAGGCGGCTGGTGGGGGAGAAAGAGGTCACCAGCGTCACCGGTAAGCCGGGGGAGAACCACGGGGCATCGCTGGGCTGGATGATGCTGCCCGCCGTGCTGGCGATGGCGGCCGTCGGCGGCCTGGCGGTCGGCGTCCCCGCCGTCTCGATGATGCTCACCAGCGTGATGGGCACGCTCTCCGGTGGCGTGAGTGTTGAGAATGTCACACTGCGTCATTTCGCGGCGCTGTTTGACCAGCAGGGAGATGCCCTGTCGGCCCTCGGCACCAGCCTGTCGCTGGCCCTGGGTTCGGCGCTAATCGTCGGCGCGCTGGGCCTGCTGGCCGCCTGGCTGGTGATGGTGCAGAAGATTAAAGGGCGCGGGATGGTGGACGCGCTGTCGCTGATGCCGGCGGCGCTGCCGGGCGTGGTGGTGGGGGTCGGTTTGATTCTGCTGTGGAATCAGCCTTTCTGGCCGCGCTCGCCCTATAACACGCTGTGGATGCTGCTGCTCTCCTATTGCTGCCTGCTGTTGCCCTGGCCGGTGCGCTATGTCGGCAGCGCGCTGCGCCAGCTGGGCCCGAACCTTGAGCCCGCCGCCAGGGTGCACGGGGCGTCGCCACTGCAGGCGCTGCGGTTGATTGTCCTGCCGCTGGTCTTTCCGGCGCTGCTGGCGGCGATGCTGATGGTGTTCGCGGTGGCCTCCCGGGAGCTGGTGACCTCGCTGCTGCTCTCTCCGGCCGGTACGCAAACCGTGGCGGTGTTTATCTGGCGCCAGTTCGAACAGGGTTCCGTCGGTCAGGGCATGGCGATGGCCAGCCTGACGTTGTTGACCGGTCTGGTCCTGATGCTGACGGCGCTGGCGCTGATGCAGCGCCGCACGCGCGGTTAACGCTAAGCGCACAAAAAAGACGGTCGGCGCGGAAAAATAGGCTATAAATGTCGGACACCTACAGCTGGAGGCCCTGATGAGTCCCTTTTTACGCGCCTATTTTTCCCGTCTGAGCTGGACGGGTGAGCCTGATGTTTCCATTGATACCCTGCGGGAACTGCATCTGCAGCATAACAGCGCCATCCCCTTTGAAAACCTCGACGTCCTGCTGCCGCGTGAAATCCACCTTGACGATGGGGCGCTGGAAGAGAAGCTGATCGCCGCCCGCCGCGGGGGGTATTGTTTTGAACAGAATGGCCTGCTGGAGCGCGCGCTGCGCGAGATAGGCTTTAACGTCCGCAGCCTGCTGGGCCGCGTGGTGCTGGCCAACCCGCCGCAGATGCCGCCGCGTACTCACCGTCTGTTGCTGGTGGAGGTGGCGGGGGAGCGCTGGATCGCCGACGTCGGCTTCGGCGGCCAGACGCTGACCGCGCCGATCAAACTGCTGGCCGATATCCCACAGCAAACGCCGCACGGCAGCTATCGTCTGGTGCATGAAGGGGATGAGTGGACGCTGCAGTTCAACCATCACGAACACTGGCAGTCGATGTACCATTTCGATTTAGGCCGCCAGTATGCGTCTGATTATGTGATGGGCAACTTCTGGTCGGCGCACTGGCCGCAGTCCCACTTCCGTCACCATCTGCTGATGTGTCGTCATCTGCCGGACGGCGGCAAAATGACCCTCACCAACTTCCACTTTACCCACTGGGAGAATAACCATGTGGTGGAGAAGATCGATTTTGCCGATGTCTCCGCGCTGTATGAAGCGCTGCAGACCCGTTTCGGCCTGGGTGTGGACGATCCTAAACATGGCTTCAGCGAAGCGGCGCTGGCGGCGGTGATGGCGGCGTTCGATACCCATCCGGAAGCCGGGAAGTAAATCTCCTCATGCCCGGCGGCGCTGCGCTTGCGCGGGCCTACGAGGTATGAGCCTGTAAGAGGACCCTGTAGGCCGGGCAAGGTGACAGCCGCCACCCGGCATAAAGCCTGGAGCCAGGTACGATAAATACCCGAACTTGGCGCGAAGGCCTCGTCCGGGCTACCGGTAAGGATGAATGGTAAACGCCGCCAGCGCTCAGCGCCGGGAGCGTACCACCTGGTAACGCCGGGTGAAATACTCCACCGGCGCGCTCCAGACGTGAACCAGGCGGGTGAAGGGGAAGATCAGAAAGATGGTCATTCCGAGCACCAGGTGGACGCGGTAAATCCATGCGACACCGTCCAGATGCGCCGAGGCGCCGCCGTGGAAGGTGACCACCGCCTGCGCCCAGTCCACCAGCTTGAGCATTTCGCTGCCGTCCGGATGCTGGGCGGAGAAGGGGATGGTTGTCAGCCCCAGCGCGCACTGAATCAGCAGAATGCACAGGATCAAAATATCCGCGGTCGTGGAGGTGGCGCGAATTCGCGGGTTGGTCAGGCGGCGCATCAGCAGGCCGATACCGCCTACCAGGGTCAGCACGCCGCAGATGCCGCCAAGGATCATGGCCATCAACTGCTTCTGGGACATCGGCAGGAACCACGAGTAGACCCAGTGTGGGGTCAGCATGCCAAAGAGATGGCCAAAGAAGATGCCGAGAATGCCGATATGAAATAAGTTCGACCATAGCACCATCCCGCGCTTATCCAGCATCTGGCTGGATGAGGCGCGCCAGGTATACTGCCCGTAATCGTAGCGCAGCCAGCTGCCCACCAGAAAGACGGTGCCGCACAGGTAAGGGTAGATATCGTAAAAGAAGACGTTCAGATACTGGATCATTTCGGGCCTCCGGCGCGGATGTCAACGTACTGCGGCGCCACATCCTGACTAAAGCGTCGTTGATAAGCTTGCATCGACGAGCTATCGCAAGCGGTCGCGTTATCTTCGATAAACTTCACCTGCTCTTCTTCCCACACGGCGTCCAGCGCCTGACGGGTATCGTCGCGCTTTTCTCCCGCCACCTGTTTTGTGACGCTGTCACTGGTGAGCGGGCTTTTAGCCAGCGCCAGCAGGGCGTCAAACAGCTGATAATACGGGCAGGCTCGCTGCTTAAGACGGCCGCCGATCAGCGCCAGAATCGGCGCGATATTCTGCAGCCCCTCCCGAGCCTCCGCGGGAGGTAGAATACTGAGATACTCCAGATACAGCGGCAGATGGTCGGGCAGCTCGCGACAATCGATCTGCAGACCCGCCTGCTGATACTGATTCATCAGGTCGACCATCGCCTGGCCGCGGTCGCGGGATTCGGCATGCACATGTTCAAACAGCAGCAGCGAGGTGGCGCGCCCGCGCTCGAACACCTCGCACCATTCGGCCTGGCGATCCAACAGCGGAGCCGTCAACAGCTCACCGACAAACGGCGTCAGGGAAGGGACATCGGCCCTGATCAGCGCCAGGGCGTCGTCGCGGTTCTCCCACAGTAACTCGTCGGGGTACTCCAGCAGCAGACCGATCACTTTCAGGATCCGCATCACTCGCCCTCCCCATGCTTACGCACGCCGCTGACGTCGATGGCGTCGATCCGCCGGCTGTTAAACAGGTTGAATTTCGTATCTGACCCGTGGCAGCCATCGCCGAAGGTAAAGCCGCAGCCGTTACGTTCCGGAAAGGCATCCTCCGCCAGTTCGCGATGGCTGGTGGGGATCACGAAGCGGTCTTCGTAGTTGGCGATCGCCAGATAGCGATACATCTCTTCGACCTGCTCAACGCTGAGGCCCACCTCTTCAATGGCCCGGGTATCGGTGACGCCCTCGACGGTTTGCGAGCGCTTGTAGTGGCGCATCGCCATCATCCGTTTCAGCGCGCGCAAGACCGGTCCGGTATCGCCGGCGCTCAGCAGATTCGCCAGGTATTGCACCGGGATGCGCAGACTCTCAACCGCCGGCAGGATGTTGCCGTTGCTCGGTAAGCCGCCGGCGTCGGCAACCGACTGGATCGGCGACAGGGGCGGCACGTACCAGACCATCGGCAGGGTGCGATACTCCGGATGCAGCGGCAGGGCCAGCTTCCAGTCCATCGCCAGCTTATAGACCGGCGACTTCTGCGCCGCCTCAATGACGTTGTGCGGGATCCCTTGCTTTAGCGCTTCCTCGATGACCGCTGGATCGTTTGGATTAAGGAACACCTCGCACTGGCGCTCATAGAGGTCGGTTTCATGTTCGGTACTGGCCGCCTCTTCAATGCGGTCGGCGTCATACAGCAGTACGCCAAGATAGCGGATGCGCCCGACGCAGGTTTCTGAGCAGACCGTTGGCTGCCCGGACTCAATGCGCGGATAGCAGAAGATGCATTTTTCCGACTTACCGCTCTTCCAGTTAAAGTAGATTTTTTTTGTACGGGCAGCCGCTGATGCACATCCGCCAGCCGCGGCATTTATCCTGATCGATCAGTACGATGCCATCTTCCTCACGCTTGTAGATGGCGCCGCTCGGGCAGGTGGCCACGCAGCTCGGGTTGAGGCAGTGCTCGCACAGGCGCGGGAGATACATCATGAAGGTATTTTCGAACTGACCGTACATCTCTTTTTGCATGGCTTCGAAGTTACGGTCGCGGGCGCGTTTCTCGAATTCGCCGCCGAGCAGCTCCTCCCAGTTCGGGCCCCAGTTAATCTTATCCATACGCTCGCCGCTGATCAGCGAGCGCGGGCGGGCGGTCGGCAGATATTTGCCCTCCGGCGCGTTGTGCAGGTGCTGGTAGTCATAGGTAAAGGGTTCGTAGTAATCGTCGATCGCCGGCAGCACCGGGTTGGCGAAAATCTTCGATAATACGCTGACCCGATTGCCGAGGCGGGGCGTCAGCTTACCGCTAATGCCGCGGATCCAGCCGCCTTGCCACTGATCCTGGTCCTCCCAGTTTTTGGGGTAGCCAATGCCCGGTTTGGTCTCCACGTTATTGAACCACGCGTACTCCATGCCTTCGCGGCTGCTCCAGACGTTTTTACAGGTGACCGAGCAGGTGTGACAGCCGATGCATTTGTCCAGATTCAGCACCATTCCAACCTGAGAACGGATTTTCATTTTTTAGCCTCCTGTACCTGATCGCGACCTTCGTCATCCAGCCAGTTAACGTTCTTCATCTTGCGGATCATGATGAATTCGTCGCGGTTCGAGCCGACGGTGCCGTAGTAGTTAAAGCCATAGGCCAGCTGGGCGTAGCCGCCAATCATGTGCGTTGGCTTCGGACAGACGCGGGTTACCGAGTTATGAATGCCGCCGCGACGACCGGTCACTTCCGAACCCGGGATATTCATAATCCGTTCCTGAGCGTGGTACATCATGGTCATCCCCGGCGGCACCCGCTGGCTCACCACCGCCCGCGCGGTGAGAGCCCCGTTGGCGTTGAACGCTTCAATCCAGTCGTTATCTTCAATGCCCAGCTCTTTCGCGTCGGTTTCGCTAAGCCAGACGATCGGCCCGCCGCGCGACAGCGTCAGCATCAGCAGGTTTTCGCTATAGGTGGAGTGGATCCCCCACTTCTGGTGCGGCGTCAGGAAATTCAGCGCTTTTTCCGGAAAGCCGTTTGGCGGCACGGCCTTCATCTGGCTGACGCTGCGGGTATCAATGGGCGGGCGATAGGCTACCAGGCTTTCGCCGAAGGCGCGCATCCACGGATGGTCCTGATACAACTGCTGGCGGCCGGAGAGGGTGCGCCATGGGATCAGCTCATGCACGTTGGTATAACCGGCATTGTAGGAGACGTGCTCGCTTTCCAGTCCCGACCACGTCGGGCTGGAGATAATTTTGCGCGGCTGCGCCTGAATATCGCGAAAGCGGATCTTCTCATCCTCTTTATTGAGCGCCAGATGGGTATGATCGCGGCCGGTAAACTCTCCCAGCGCCTGCCAGGCTTTCACCGCCACTTGGCCGTTGGTTTCCGGGGCGAGGCTAAGAATAACTTCGGAGGCGTCAATGGCGCTGTCGATCCGCGGCCGGCCTTTGACCGGACCGTCGGGCTTGACGTAGTTAAGCTTGCCGAGGAAATCGACTTCGCTTTGCGTATTCCACGAAATGCCTTTCCCGCCGTTGCCAAGCTTATCGAGCAGCGGGCCGAGAGAGGTGAAGCGTTCCCAGGTGGCAGGATAGTCGCGTTCCACCAGGGCAATCGACGGTGCGGTTTTCCCGGGGATCAGATCGCATTCGCCCTTGCGCCAGTCAAGCACCTCGAACGGCTGCGACAGTTCGCCGGGGGAATCATGCTGCAGCGGGACCAGCACCACATCGGTCTCTTTGCCAAGATGGCCGACGCAGACCTGCGAGAAGGATTTGGCGATATCCTTGTAGATCTCCCAGTCGCTTTTTGCCTCCCAGGCCGGGTCGACGGCGGCGGAGAGCGGGTGGATAAACGGGTGCATGTCCGAGGTGTTCATATCGTCTTTTTCATACCAGGTGGCGGTCGGCAGGACAATATCGGAGAAGAGACAGGTACTGGACATGCGGAAATCCAGCGTCACCAGCAGGTCGAGTTTGCCCTCAATCGCCGCGGTCTGCCACTCGACTTCCTCAGGTTTTACCTCATCGCTGGCGCCCAGTTCATCACCCTGAATACCGCTGTCGGTCCCGAGCAGGTATTTCAACATGTACTCATGCCCCTTACCGGACGATCCCAGCAGGTTTGAGCGCCAGATAAACAGGTTGCGCGGATGGTTTTTGCCGCTATCCGGCTGCTCGGCGGCAAAGCGAATATCGCCTGATTTTAACGACTGGACGGTGAACTCCGCGGGGGAGAGCCCGGCGGCCTCGGCCTGCTGCTTAATGGTCAGCGGGTTGACGTTGAGCTGGGGCGCAGAGGGTAACCAGCCCATCCGTTCCGCACGGACGTTGAAGTCGATAAGGCTGCCGCTAAATTTGCTGGCGTCGGCCAGCGGCGACAGCAGCTCCTGCGCGGTCAGTTTTTCGTAGCGCCACTGGCTGGCGTGGTTGTAGAAATAAGAGGTACTGTTCATCTGCCGCGGCGGACGACTCCAGTCCAGGGCGAACGCCAGCGGCAGCCAGCCGGTCTGCGGGCGCAGTTTCTCCTGACCGACATAGTGCGACCAGCCGCCGCCGCTCTGGCCGACGCAGCCGCAAAATACCAGCAGATTAATCATCCCGCGGTAGTTCATATCCATGTGGTACCAGTGGTTCACCCCGGCGCCGAGGATAATCATTGAGCGGCCGTGGGTCTTATGCGCCGTATCGGCAAACTCGCGGGCGATTTGTTCGATATGTTGACGCGGTACGCCGGTGATCTGCTCCGCCCATGCCGGGGTATAGGCTTTGACCTCGGCGAAATCCTTCGCCGCATTGACATCGTCAAGCCCGCGATCCAGACCGTAGTTGGCCAGAATCAGGTCATAGACGCTGACCACCAGGCCGTTTTCGCCACTGGCCAGCGTCAGCTGTTTAGCCGGTAGCGGGTGAAGGGTCACCGGTGACTGCGCTACGCTGCGAAAATGCGGGTTTTCGTTGCCGCCAAAGTAGGGGAAGCCCACCGACACCACGCTGTCGCGAATATCCAGCAGCGACAGCTTAAGCTCGACATCTTTGCCGTCTGCCCGTTGTTCGAGATTCCATTTGCCTTTTTCGCCCCAGCGAAAGCCGATGGAGCCGTTCGGCGCCACCAGTTCGCCGTCGCTGTTATAGGCCACGGTTTTCCATTCCGGGTTATTACTTTCCCCGAGACCGTCAAGCAGGTCGGAAGCACGCAGCATACGGCCCGGCGTATAGCTGCCGTCGTCGCGCGGCTCGAGTATCACCAGCATCGGCATGTCGGTGTAGGTCCGGCAGTAGTTGAGAAAGTAATCGCTCGGGTTATCGAGGTGGAAGGCTTTGAGGATCACATGGCCCATGGCCATCGCCAGCGCGCTGTCGGTGCCTTGCTTCGGCGCCAGCCACTGGTCGCAGAGCTTAGCGACTTCCGAATAGTCCGGCGTGATGGCGATAGTTTTGGTGCCCTTGTAGCGCACTTCGGTAAAGAAGTGGGCGTCCGGGGTTCGGGTCTGCGGCACGTTGGAGCCCCAGGCAATAATGTAGCTGGAGTTGTACCAGTCGGCGGATTCCGGCACGTCGGTCTGTTCGCCCCAGGTCATCGGCGAGGCGGGGGGCAGATCGCAGTACCAGTCATAAAAGCTCAGGCAGGTGCCGCCAATCAACGATAAATAGCGAGTGCCCGCGGCGTAGGAGACCATCGACATCGCCGGGATCGGCGAGAAGCCGGCGACGCGGTCCGGGCCATAGTGTTTGATGGTCCAGACGTTGGCGGCGGCGATGAGCTGGTTCAGCTCTTTCCAGCTGGAGCGGACAAAACCGCCTTTGCCGCGCGCCGCTTTATAGCTGCGGGTTTTTGCCGGATCCTGCATGATGCTATCCCATGCCAGCACCGGGTCGGGATGCTGCGCCAGGGCTTCGCGCCACAGCTCAATCAGTCGTTTACGCGCCAGCGGGTACTTCAGGCGGTTGGCGCTGTAGAGATACCAGGAGTAGCTGGCGCCGCGCGGGCAGCCGCGCGGTTCGTGATTTGGCAGATCCGGCCGGGTGCGCGGATAATCGGTCTGCTGGGTTTCCCAGGTAACGAGACCGTTTTTGACGTAAATTTTCCAGCTGCAGGAGCCGGTGCAGTTCACACCGTGCGTGGAGCGGACAATTTTGTCGAACTGCCAGCGTTGACGGTAGCTATCTTCCCAGTCACGGTTGTTGTTGTAGACCTGGCCGTGGCCGTTGGCAAAGGTCTCGCCCTTCTGCTTAAAGTAGCGAAAGCGATCCAGAAGTTTACTCATGACATTTCTCCTGCTCCGATGATGTCCGGCATCGTGCCACCCGGCCGGATGAGCGAACGAACTCGTAAGGCCGGATAAGGCGTAAGCCGCTATCCGGCAGATAAATCGTTATGGTTAAGCGGGTTTACGGCGGCCGTAGACCAGCCAGGTCACCAGCACGCAAACCACATAGAAGACAAAAAAGACTTTCATCGCGCCAACCGGTGAGCCGGTCATCGCCAGCGAGGTGCCGAAGGCTTTCGGAATAAAGAAGCCGCCGATGGCGCCGATCGCCGAGATAAAGCCCAGCGCGGCAGCGGTATCGGTGACCGCCTCGTGCTGCGCTTCTTCATCGCTGCCGCCGCGCTGTTTTACGCTGTCGATGGTGAGCTGGCGGAAGATGACGGCGATCATCTGGAAGGTGGAGCCGCTTCCCAGACCGGCGGTTAAAAAGAGCCCCATAAACACCACGTAGAAAGCGAGAAAGCTGCCGGAGCCGCTGCCTGGCAGGGTCAGAAACAGCAGGCCGGTAAACAGCGCCATCAGGACGAAGTTAACCAGCGTCACCCGCACGCCGCCGAGACGGTCGGAGATGATCCCGCCGAACGAGCGCGCCAGCGCGCCGATGAACGGTCCAAAGAAGGCGAGCTTGAGGATATCGACCGCGGGAAACTGGGTTTTCGCCAGCATGGCAAAGCCGGCGGAAAAGCCGATGAACGAGCCAAACGTCGCCAGATAGAGCAGGCTTAACAGCCACATATGCGGTCGCTTGAGCACGGGAAGCTGATCGCGAATCGAGGCCTTTGAACCGGCGATATCGTTCATGCCGAACCATGCCGCGACGGTGGCGAGCAGCAGCAGCGGTACCCAGACGAGCGCCGCATTACTCAGGGTGATTGTCGAACCATCGGGCTGGGTGACGCCATGGACGCCGAGAAAGGTGAAGAGCGGCAGGAAGATGACCGCCGGGGCGACCATCTGCATCACGCTTACGCCCAGATTGCCAAGGCCGCCGTTGACTCCCAGCGCGCTGCCCTGTTTCGCTTTTGGGAAAAAGAAACTGATATTTCCCATGCTGGAAGCAAAATTCGCTCCGGCAAAACCGCACAGCAGCGCAATAATAATAAATACCCAGAACGGAGTAGTAATATTCTGGATTGCCACCCCTAACCAAATACAAGGCACGATCAGGATAACGGTACTTAATACGGTCCAGTAGCGCCCGCCAAAAAGGGGTACCATAAAGGAGTAGGGGACCCGTAATATCGCGCCGGAAAGTGAAGGCAGGGCGGTTAATAAAAAAAGCTGGTCGGTGGTGAAATGAAAACCGACCTTATTGAGATTCACCGCTACGGCGCTGAATAACATCCATACGCAGAAAGCAAGTAGCAGACAGGCCACTGATATCCATAGATTTCTTCGCGCAATGGCTTGGCCTTTATTTTCCCAGAACGCCTTGTTTTCAGGCCGCCAGTTGTTCAAAAGGTAATGATTATCTTTATCATTCTGCACCGACATATTGCCCTCTACTTGCCCGGAAAGGAGTAAATAAATAAGGTCAACAGCTGAATACAAGGGGATAGTGAATAACGCTTAATTTGCGTTATCTATGAAGCGTAGATAAAAAAAACGTGCTGACAGAGAGCACGTGGTAAGCGTAGCGGAATTAATTGTTACTAAATGTAAATATGCCTAAAACAACTCCAGCGTAATCATCTTATTTACATAGCGGCTAAACGCCGCCTCATCCAGGGCCTGCGCGTCCAGCGCATAAATCCCGTCGAGGCCGCACACCAGGGCGATAAAGCGCCAGGCGATATCCGCCGCAGGCTCAGCCGACCGAAATTCGCCGCTGGCGAGGCCCTGCTCGATGATGGCGACGGTCTCGGCATGCCACATATTCATGGTCAGCAGGTAGGCCGCTTTGATGTCCGGATCGCTGTCGGCCAGCACCTGGCCTTCGCGCCACAGGCGGATATAGGGTTCCAGTCGGCCATCCTCGCTGCCGATCATCGAGAACAAGCGCTCGCGCCAGCTGGCGTCCTCAGCCACCAGCGGCATGTCGAGCATCTCGCGGATCAGGCGGATGAAAACCTGCGCTTTCAGCTCGCCGATGGAGGTGAAGTGGTGGTGCAGCTGCCCGGCGGCCACCTGGGCTTCGCGGGCGATCTGCCGCACGGTCATGGCGGCAAAGCCGCCGCGCAGCGCCAGGCGCATGGCGGCCTGCATAATCCCTTCCCGTCGCGCATCACGTTGTAAATAGTGCATAGAACCCCGCTGTCATCTGGCTTTGGCCGAGTGTAACAAAAAGTTGGACATGTGTTCAACAATCCGGCAGGATCGCCATCCTGGACGTGTGTCCAATATTCAATATTGATTGAGGTACAAGCTATGTCACGGCAATGGATGACGCTGATGGCGATTTTGCTGGTTTATATTCCGGTGGCGATTGACGCTACGGTGTTGCATGTGGCCGCGCCGACCCTCAGCGTGGCGCTGGGTAGCAGCGGCAATGAGCTGTTGTGGATCATTGATATCTACTCATTAGTGATGGCCGGCATGGTGCTGCCGATGGGCGCCCTTGGCGATAAGATCGGCTTTAAGCGCCTGCTGCTGCTCGGCAGCGCCATTTTTGGCATCGCCTCGCTGTGCGCCGCGCTGTCGCCGACGGCCATGACGCTGATTGCCTCACGCGCTTTGCTGGCGGTGGGGGCGGCGATGATCGTCCCGGCGACGCTGGCCGGGATCCGCAGCACCTTTTCCGAGGCCAGCCAGCGCAATATGGCGCTGGGGCTGTGGGCAGCGGTCGGCTCCGGCGGCGCAGCCTTCGGCCCGCTGGTGGGCGGTATCCTGCTGGAGCATTTCTACTGGGGGTCGGTGTTCCTGATCAATGTGCCGATCGTGCTGGTGGTTATCGCGATTAACGCGAAAGTGGTGCCGCGCCAGCCCGCGCGCCGCGAACAGCCGCTCAATCTACTGCAGGCGCTCGTTTTGATTGCCGCGATCCTGATGCTGGTGTTTAGCGCGAAATCGGCGCTGAAGGGCCAGCTGGCGCTGTGGCTCACCGCGCTGGTGGCGCTCGGCGGGGCGGCGATGTTAACCTGGTTTATCCGCAAGCAGCTGTCGGCGGCCCGCCCGATGGTGGATATGCGCCTGTTCACCCATCGCATTATCTTAAGCGGGGTGATGATGGCGATGACGGCCCTGATTACCCTGGTCGGTTTTGAGCTACTGATGGCCCAGGAGCTGCAGTTTGTGCACCAGAAAACGCCGTTCGAGGCGGGGATATTTATGCTGCCGGTAATGGTGGCCAGCGGCTTCAGCGGCCCGATTGCCGGCCTGCTGGTGTCGCGGCTTGGGCTGCGCGAGGTGGCGACCGGCGGGATGCTGCTCAGCGCCTTCAGCTTTCTCGGCCTGGCGTTGACCGATTTCAGTACACAGCAGTGGCTGGCCTGGGGGCTGATGACGCTGCTGGGCTTTAGCGTGGCCAGCGCGCTGCTGGCCTCCAGTTCCGCGATTATGGCGGCAGCGCCGAAGGAGAAAGCGGCGGCCGCGGGGGCGATTGAAACCATGGCCTATGAGCTGGGCGCCGGTCTCGGCATAGCGCTGTTCGGCCTGATCCTGACCCGCAGCTACAGCGCCTCTATTGCGCTGCCGTCTGGCCTGAGTGGCACCATGGCGCAGCAGGCGGCGTCATCGATTGGCGAGGCGGTGAGTCTGTCCCAGGCGCTGCCCGCCGGGGTGGCGCAGGCGCTGATGGCGGCGGCGAAGACGGCTTTTATTCAGGCTCATAGCCTGGTGCTGGCGACGGCGGGTGTATTGCTTCTTCTGCTGGCCGCCGGGATCTGGCGCAGCCTCGCCACCGTGGCGAAACCGCAGTCGGCGCTATAGCTGCAGCGACAGAACCATCGCCGCGCGCCGTAGCGGGGCGAGAGCCTTCTCTTTTAACGCCGCGGCGCTGACCGTCGCGGCAGGTACCCCGACATTCAGGGCGGCCACCACCTGACCGTGACGCGACAGCACGGGTACCGCCAGCGAGCACAAGCCTACCTCGATCTGCCGGTCGGCGAGGGCATAGCCCTGCATGCGCACCCGAGCGATCTCTGCACGTAAACCGGACAAATCGCACAGGGTATGCGGAGTGTAGCGAATAAGCGTAGCCCGTGACAACGTCACTTCCAGCTGTTCCTCCGGCAGCGCGCTCAGCAACACCCGCCCCATCGACGTGGCCCACGCCGGCAGGCGGCTGCCGCGCCCAGATCGATGCTCAGTAATTATTGACCGCCGCGCGGGCAATATAGAGCACGTTATCCCCGTCGAGCGTGGCCGCCGAACAGGATTCGCCGAGCGCTTTGCCAAGATTATCCAGCGCCGTCTGCGCCACCTTGGCCAGCGGCGTGCCTGCCAGATAGGCGTGGCCGACGGCCAGCACCCGGGGGAGCAGTTCATAGCTACGGCCATCCGGACTGTGCACCATGCCCAGCGCGGCGAGGGTATACAAACAGCGGCGTACCGCCGCGCGCGAGATTTGCGTTTTCTGGCTGAGCTGGGAAATGGTCAGCCGCTGGCGCTGGGGGGTGAAGGCGTTAAGGACCTCCAGCCCGCGGGCCAGAGATAGCATAAAGTTAGGGTCGTGCTCGGCCTGCCTGGCGCTCAGCGTATTGGGGATATTGTCGCTCATCGCATCCTTCTCCGTTGCAGCGTAAAGCTCACGGCAGATCACTATACCTTGCGCAAAATGGGGCGCGCTGAATTGTGCCGGTTTTACCACCACGATCACATTAATAACCGTCTTTTAACAAACGCGTCGATAATCGCACAACATTTCGATTATCGCCGTTGACCATCCGCCAGGCTGAACCCTATTGTCAATGGCACAGACCCCCGTTATGGATGTGGGTACAAAAAGTTATATATCTCATCAGGAACAGAAAATGACTGCCACCGTAGAGCAAATCGAGAGCTGGATTGTGGATGTCCCGACCATCCGGCCGCATAAATTGTCGATGACCACCATGGGCTGCCAGTCGCTGGTGATCGTGCGCCTTACCCGTTCCGACGGCATCTGCGGCATCGGCGAAGCCACCACCATCGGCGGCTTGAGCTATGGCGTTGAGAGCCCCGAGGCCATCTCGTCGGCGATCACCCATTATCTGACGCCGCTGTTGAAAGGGCAGCCGGCCGATAACCTGAATGCGCTGACCGCCCGCATGAACGGCGCCATTAAAGGCAACACCTTTGCGAAGTCCGCCATCGAAACCGCGCTGCTCGACGCTCAGGGCAAAGCCTTAGGTCTGCCGATATCAGACCTGCTCGGCGGCGCGCTGCAAACGGCGTTGCCGGTGCTGTGGACCTTAGCCAGCGGCGATACCGCGAAAGATATCGCTGAAGGAGAAAAACTGTTGGCCGAAGGCCGCCACCGGGCGTTCAAACTGAAGATCGGCGCGCGTGAACTCGCCACCGACCTGCGTCATACCCGCGCCATCGTTGAAGCGTTAGGCGACCGCGCCAGCATCCGTGTCGACGTCAACCAGGCCTGGGACGCCGCCACCGGCGCGAAAGGCTGCCGCGAACTGGCGGCAATGGGCGTCGATCTTATCGAACAGCCGGTCAGCGCCCACGATAATGCCGCCCTGGTGCGGTTAAGCCAGCAAATTGAAACCGCGATCCTCGCGGATGAAGCGGTCGCGACCGCTTACGATGGTTATCAGCTGGCGCAGCAGGGCTTTACCGGCGCTTACGCGCTGAAAATCGCCAAAGCCGGGGGGCCGAACAGCGTGCTGGCGCTGGCCCGCGTCGCGCAGGCGGCAGGGATTGGCCTGTACGGCGGCACCATGCTGGAAGGCACCGTAGGGACCGTGGCTTCTCTGCACGCCTGGTCGACGCTGCCGCTGCAGTGGGGTACCGAGATGTTCGGCCCGCTGTTGCTGAAAGACGATATTGTCAGCGTGCCGCTCACCTTTGCCGACGGTCAGGTGGCGCTGCCGCAAACGCCGGGACTTGGCGTCGAGCTGGATGAAGACAAACTGCATTTTTATACCCGCCAGCCGTAGCGGGGAACAGGAGAAAAAAATGTTATTTAAAGTGGAGATGACCGTCAATATTCCGCCTGGCTTTCCCGCCAACGAGGCGGAGGAAATAAAACAACGCGAAAAAGCCTATTCGCAACAATTACAGCGGGAAGGCAAATGGCGACATATCTGGCGCGTTGCCGGCCTTTATGCCAACGTCAGTATTTTCGATGTTCAAGATGCCGAAGAATTGCATCAAATATTAATGGGATTGCCGCTATATCCCTTCATGGCGATAAAAGTGGAAGCCCTCTGTCGTCATCCGTCATCAATTCGCGATGACGATCGCTAATAATAATATCTGACCTCACGCCGGTATTACCGGCGTATACCCTGCAAAATATAAGAGAGAACCAGTATGAGTAATGTATTCGTACAACAACCAGCTATTCAGAAATTATTACGCGACAGTGCCGGATTAGATGTTGCCGGCGGCGATGAACGTTTTAAGGCGATTATTCATCGTCTGCTGGAAAATATCTGCACGCTCATCGACGACTATAACGTTACGGAAGAAGAGTTCTGGCACGCGGTAAACTATTTGCACGAGCTGGGCGGGCGTCAGGAGGCGGCGCTGCTGGCGGCAGGTCTGGGACTGGAGCATTTCCTCGATCTGCGCCAGGACGCCATCGACGCGGCAGCGCATCGGGAAACCGGCACCCCGCGCACCATCGAAGGGCCGCTGTACGTGGCTAATGCGCCGCTGGCCGAGGGTCACGCCCGCATGGATGATGGCGCCGACGCCGGAGAAGTGATGTGGCTGCACGGTGAAGTCAAAGACACCGAAGGTCGGCCAGTGGCCAACGCTATTGTTGATATCTGGCACGCCAACACCCTCGGAAATTATTCCTTCTTCGACCCAGGCCAGAGTGAGTACAACCTGCGCCGGCGGATCCGCACCGGCGCCGATGGCCGCTACAGCGTGCGCAGCATCATGCCCTCCGGCTACGGCTGCCCGCCGGATGGCCCAACCCAGAAACTGCTGGACAGACTGGGTCGCCACGGCAACCGTCCGGCGCACATTCACTTTTTCGTCTCCGCGCCGGGTCATAAACATCTGACCAGCCAGATTAACCTCAATGGCGATAAATACCTGTGGGACGATTTTGCCTTTGCCACCCGCGACGGCCTGATTGCCGATCCGGTAAAAGTGACCGACCGCGAGATCATCGCGCAGCGCAATCTTGAGGGAGAGCACACCGAGGTTTGTTTTGATTTCACCCTGTGTAAAGCGCTGAGCGCCGACGAAGAGCAGCGCGGGATCCGCGTGCGCGCCAAAGAGTAAGCGGCATTATCGGCCCCGGGCACGCTACTGCCCGGGCCAGATATTGCACTCGAAAACGAAGAATTCACCCTGTTTCTTTCATCCTGAATCCTGCAGGAGGGACCGACTCATGCAAAAAACGCTCTCGACGCTCAAAGACAAAATCAATAATGCCTTAGTTGTCGACCGTGAAAATCATATTTACCGCTGCCATCGCTCTATATTTACCGACCCGCAGCTGTTTGAATTTGAAATGAAGCATATTTTCGAAGGTAACTGGGTATTTCTCGCTCATGAAAGTCAAATTCCCCAGCCAGGTGATTATTATACCCTGACGCTGGGACGGCAGCCGGTCATTATTACCCGTGATAAAAAGAATGAATTGCATGCATTAATTAACAGCTGCGCCCACCGCGGCGCCATGTTATGCCGACGCAAAACCGGGAATAAAAATTCGTTTACCTGTCCGTTTCACGGCTGGACCTTCAGCAATAACGGCAAATTATTAAAAGCCAAAGATGAGAGCACCGGCGGCTATCCGCCGAGCTTTAAACAAGACGGCTCCCACGACCTGCAAAAATTGCCGCGTTTTCAGTCTTACCGCGGTTTCTTATTCGGTAGCCTCAAGGCCGACGTGCAGCCGCTGGAGGCCTATCTCGGGGAAACCTGCAAGATTATTGACCTGATCGTCGACCAGGCGCCGGAGGGGCTCGAGGTACTTAAGGGTTCGTCGAGCTATGTATATGAGGGCAACTGGAAACTGGGCGCGGAAAACGGCGCCGATGGCTATCACGTCAGCGTGGTCCACTGGAACTACGCCTCAACCATGTCACGCCGCAACTATGAAGCGGAAGGGACGCACGCGGTGGATGCCAACGGTTGGTCAAAAAGCCTCGGCGGCGGCTATGGATTTGATAACGGCCATATGCTGTTGTGGACCCGGGCGCTGAACCCGGAAGTGCGCCCGGTCTATGCCCACCGCGAACGGCTGCAGGCGGAATTTGGCGAACGCCGTGCCGACCAGATGGTCAACGAAACCCGCAACCTGTGCCTGTACCCCAATGTCTACCTGATGGATCAGTTCTCGACGCAAATCCGCGTAATCCGCCCCATTGCGGTGGATAAAACCAAAGTCACCATCTGGTGCTTTGCGCCGAAAGGGGAATCCGACCAGGCCAGAGCGCTGCGAATCCGCCAGTACGAGGATTTCTTTAACGTCAGTGGGATGGGGACGCCGGACGACCTCGAAGAGTTCAGCGCCTGTCAGCGCGGCTATCTCGGCGAAAATCTGCCATGGAGCGACCTCAGCCGCGGCGCGCTGCGCTGGGTCGATGGCGCGGATGAGCATGCGCAACATGCCGGCTTTTCGCCGCGGTTAAGCGGGGTGAAATCGGAGGACGAAGCGCTGTACATCGCCCATCACCACCACTGGCAGACGCTGATGCTGGCGGCCATTGAACAGGAACAACAGCGTTACGACCAGTCCATTACCCAGCGCGTGGAGGTGGCCTGATGCTTAACCTCGAACAGGTTCGCCAGTTTCTTTACTACGAAGCCCGTCTGCTGGACGATCGTCAGTGGGACGAATGGCTCAGCTGCTACAGCCCGCAGGTGGTCTACTGGATGCCGGCATGGGGCGACGATGACCAGCTGACCCGCGACCCGCAAAAAGAAATTTCGCTTATCTACTACCCCAACCGCGAAGGGCTGGAGGATCGCGTCTACCGCATTAAAACCGAGCGCTCCGGGGCCAGCACGCCAGAGCCGCGGACCACCCATATCATCAGCAACGTTGAGCTGCTGGGCGAAAGCGATGAGGGGCTTGAGGTGCGTTACAGCTGGGTCACCTGGAGCCATCGCTATCAGCACACGGATGCCTATTTTGGCTCTACCTGCTGCACGCTAATCGAACAGGACGGCAGACCGCAAATCATCCGTAAAACTGTGCGCCTGAATAACGACTATATCCGTCAGGTGATTGACGTTTACCACATTTAAGAGGCGCTTATGACCTTCAATATTGCTCTTAATTTTGAGGACGGCGTAACCCGTTTTATTCAGTGCAATGCCGGAGAGAAAGTCCTGGATGCCGCCTATCGCCAGAAGGTGAATCTGCCGATGGACTGCTCGGACGGCGTTTGCGGTACCTGCAAATGCCACTGCGCCAGCGGTGAGTACGACCTGGGCGAAGATTATCTCGACGAGGCGTTAAGCGACGACGAAGCGCAGGCCCGCCAGGTGCTGACCTGCCAGATGGTCCCGACCAGCGACTGCGTGATCGATGTGCCGGTGGCCGCTGCCCAGTGCAAAACGGCCCTGGCGACGCTCGGGGCGCAGGTACGACAGGTGAATTTACTGTCCGATACCGCCATCGAACTGGTGGTCGCCCTCGATGAGCCGCTGGCCTTCCTGCCGGGGCAGTACGTCAACATTCAGGTGCCGGGTACGCCTCATGTCCGCGCCTACTCATTTAGCTCGCAACCGGGTTCCCTCGAAGGGCGTTTTCTGATCCGTAACGTGCCTGGCGGGATGATGAGCCAGTGGTTAACCCAGCGGGCGCGGCCCGGCGATCGTCTTACCCTCAGCGGCCCGATGGGCAGCTTCTATCTGCGCCACGGCGAACGTCCGCTGCTGATGCTGGCGGGCGGTACCGGCCTGGCGCCGCTGCTCTCCATGCTCCATACCCTGCAGACACAGGGCAGCCAGCGTCCGGTGATGCTGCTGTACGGTGTTACTCGTGACTGCGATCTGGTGAAAACCGACGCGCTGGATACCTTTACTCAACAGCTGACGGGGTATCGTTGGCTACCGGTGGTGGCCGATGAAAACAGCACTTGCCCGCAGCGCGGCTTTGTCACCGACCATCTCGACGACGCGATGCTGAACAACGGCGACGTGGACATCTATCTCTGCGGCCCGCCGCCGATGGTTAACGCGGTTGCCACGGCGTTGCGCGACCGCGGGATCACCCCGGCGGGGTTCTGGTATGAGAAATTTATCGCCAGCCAGAGCGCGGCGGCATAAGGAGGCAAAATGCGTTTTACCGATAAAGTCGTCGTCATCACCGGCGCGGCGCAGGGCATTGGCCGCCAGACGGCGGAGCAGGCGGCTGCAGAAGGCGCGGCTCTGCTGCTCATCGATCGCTCGTCATACGTCCATGAGCTGGCGGCGACGCTGGCGCAATCCGGCTGTCTGGTGCTGGCGCTGGAGGCGGATCTGGAAGCGTGGGAAAGTACCGAGCAGGCGTTTGCCGCCGGGGTCGCTCATTTTGGCCGTATCGACGTGCTGATCAACAACGTTGGGGGCACCATCTGGGCGCGCCCCTTTGCCGAATACCAGCCGGATCAGATTGAGAAAGAGATCCGCCGCTCGCTGTTCCCCACGCTGTGGGGCTGCCGCGCGGCGCTGCCATGGATGCTGAAGCAGGGCAAAGGCAGCATCGTCAACATTTCGTCGGTGGCGACGGCGGGAGTGAATCGGGTGCCGTACTCGGCGGCGAAAGGCGGCGTTAACGCGCTGACCCGCTCGATTGCCATGGAGTACAGCGGCAGCGGTATTCGGATTAACGCCGTGGCCCCGGGCGGGACCGAGGCGCCGCCGCGCCTGACGCCGCGTAACGAAGAGCAGCCGAGCGAGCAGGAAAAGGCGTGGTATCAGCAGGTCGTCGATCAGACGGTGGCGAGCAGTCTGCTGCACCGGTACGGCACGCTGGCGGAACAGGCGAATGCGATCCTGTTTCTCGCCAGCGATGAGGCCAGCTATATCACCGGCGTGACGCTGCCGGTAGCCGGAGGCGATCTCGGCTAACGGCGGGTGGCGTACCAGCAGAGCAGGGAGCCGAGACATACCATCCCGGCCCCCTGCCAGAAGGACCACGACAGGGTCGCACTCAGCAGGATCGCCGCCAGCGCAGAGGAGAGCACCGGCGTGAAGTAGGAGGCCGCCGCCAGCAGGCTGACGTTGCCGTGCAGGATGCCAACGTTCCACGCCGCGTAGGCCAGCCCCAGCGCCACGGAGACCGTCATCAGCTTAATGACCACCGGCCAGCTAAACAGCATCGGCGGCTGGTCGCTGGCGAGAAATTTCAGCCATAGCGTCAGGGCGGTTAACAGGACGAACAGCGTAATGGCGTTTTTACCGCGGGCATATTTGGCCGTCACCGTGCAGTAGGCGGCCCAGATAAACGCCCCGACAAAGGCCAGCAGATAGCTAAGCGGGCTGGAAATGACGTTACTGATAATCTCATCGGGCTGTAGCCCATGCTCACCACCCAACACCCAGCCAACGCCCAGCAGGGCGAGAATCAGGCCGGGGATCACCAGCCAGCCGCTTTTCTGGCCATTAAAGAGAATGGCGAATAAAATCGTCAGGCTGGGCCACAGGTAATTGACCATCCCCACCTCAATGGCCTGCTGGCGGCTGGCGGCATAGCCCAGCGACAGCGCGAGGCAGATTTCATAGCTGACAAACAGCACGCTGCCGGCCAGCAGATAGCGACGCGGGATCTGGCGCAGGTTGGGAAAGCCGACGGTAAAGATCAGCAGCAGGCCGCTAAGGCTGTAAATCATCGCCGCGCCGCCGACCGCTCCCAGTCCTTCGCTGACGCCGCGAATCAATCCGACCATCGTGCTCCATAAGATAATGGCGGCGAAGCCGATGGTCGTGGCTCTCTTTTTCTCCATGCTTTTCCTGATGGTTACGCAAATGCAGCCGGCATATATATCATCTTTTTATCGGTGAGGGGCGAAATTTTCCGCCGTTGCTAACCCTTAGGGATTAGCGAAAATGGCCAGGGCTGGCGATTAAGGGGGCGAAGGTTTTCCTCCTTGATTTGACGCAAATTTTCCCGGGATTTTGCTGTTAGTTTCCTCCGCGCGATGAATCAACATCCTGCATGGAGGAATGCAATGGACGTCAGCCGCAGAAAGTTCTTTAAGATCTGCGCAGGCGGTATGGCCGGAACTACCGCCGCCGCCCTGGGCTTTGCCCCTAAAATGGCGCTGGCTCAGGCACGCAATTTCAAATTGCTGCGTGCGAAAGAGATCCGCAACACCTGCACTTACTGCTCCGTGGGCTGCGGGCTATTAATGTATAGCCTCGGCGACGGTGCGAAAAACGCCAAAGAAGCGATCTACCATATCGAAGGGGACCCGGACCATCCGGTGAGCCGCGGCGCGCTGTGCCCGAAAGGGGCAGGCCTGCTGGACTATGTCCACAGCGAAAACCGTCTGCGTTATCCGCAATACCGCGCCCCGGGCTCGGATAAATGGCAGCGCATCTCCTGGGATGAAGCCTTTAACCGCATCGCCCGACTGATGAAAGCCGACCGCGACGCCAACTTTATTGAAAAGAATGAACAGGGCGTGACGGTTAACCGCTGGCTTTCCACCGGCATGCTGTGCGCCTCGGCGGCAAGCAATGAGACCGGCATGCTAACGCAAAAATTTGTGCGATCGCTGGGTATGCTGGCGGTAGACAACCAGGCGCGCGTCTGACACGGACCAACGGTAGCAAGTCTTGCTCCAACATTTGGTCGCGGTGCGATGACCAACCACTGGGTGGATATCAAAAACGCTAACGTCGTGATGGTGATGGGCGGTAACGCCGCCGAAGCCCATCCGGTGGGTTTCCGCTGGGCGATGGAGGCGAAAAACAATAACGACGCCACGCTGATCGTCGTCGACCCGCGCTTTACGCGCACCGCGTCGGTGGCCGATATCTATGCGCCGATTCGTTCCGGTACCGACATTACCTTCCTGTCGGGCGTGCTGCTGTACCTGATCGAAAACAATAAGATCAATGCCGAGTACGTTAAGCATTACACCAATGCCAGCCTGCTGGTGCGGGATGATTTTGCCTTCGAAGAGGGGCTGTTCAGCGGCTACGATGCGGAAAAACGCCAGTACGATAAATCGTCCTGGAACTACCAGTTCGATGAAAACGGCTACGCCAAACGCGATGAAACGCTCAGCCATCCGCGCTGCGTGTGGAACCTGCTGAAGCAGCACGTTTCCCGTTACACGCCCGAGGTGGTCGAAAACATCTGCGGTACGCCGAAAGCGGACTTCCTTAAAGTGTGCGATGTGCTGGCCTCAACCAGCGCCGCGGACCGCACCACCACCTTCCTGTATGCCCTGGGCTGGACGCAGCACACCGTCGGCGCGCAGAACATCCGCACCATGGCGATGATCCAGCTGCTGCTCGGCAATATGGGGATGGCCGGCGGCGGCGTCAACGCCCTGCGCGGCCACTCAAATATTCAGGGGCTGACCGATTTGGGCCTGCTGTCGACCAGTCTGCCGGGCTATTTGACGCTGCCATCGGACAAACAGACCGATCTGCAAAGCTACCTCAGCGCCAACACGCCGAAGGCGACCCTGCCCGAGCAGGTGAACTACTGGAGCAACTACCCGAAATTCTTCGTTAGCCTGATGAAATCCTTCTACGGCGAGGCGGCGCAAAAAGAGAACGACTGGGGCTTTGAGTGGTTACCGAAGTGGGACCAGGCTTACGACGTTATCAAATACTTCAATATGATGGATAACGGCAACGTCACCGGCTATATCTGCCAGGGGTTTAACCCGGTTGCCTCCTTCCCGGACAAAAACAAAGTGGTTCGCAGCCTCAGCAAGCTGAAATATATGGTGGTTATCGACCCGCTGGTGACCGAAACCTCGACCTTCTGGCAGAACCACGGCGAGTCTAATGATGTCGACCCGTCGGCGATTCAGACCGAAGTCTTCCGTCTGCCGTCGACCTGCTTTGCCGAAGAGGACGGTTCGATCGCCAACTCCGGCCGCTGGCTGCAGTGGCACTGGAAAGGTCAGGATGCCCCAGGTGAAGCGCGCAATGATGGCGAAATCCTTGCCGGGATTTACCATCGCCTGCGCGAACTGTACCGCACCGAAGGCGGGAAGGGCGCGGAACCCCTGCTGAAGATGAGCTGGCGCTACAAGCAGCCGGACCATCCGGAATCGGAAGAGGTGGCAAAAGAGAACAACGGCTACGCGCTGGCGGATCTCTACGATCAAAATGGCACTTTGCTGGCGAAAAAAGGCCAACTGCTCAATAGCTTCGCGCTGCTGCGCGATGACGGCAGCACCGCGTCGTCTTGCTGGATCTATACCGGCAGCTGGACCGAGCAGGGTAACCAGATGGCGAATCGTGATAACGCCGATCCTTCGGGCCTGGGCAATACGCTGGGATGGGCCTGGGCGTGGCCGCTCAATCGTCGGGTGCTGTACAACCGCGCTTCGGCCGATATCAACGGCAAGCCCTGGGATGCGAAGCGGATGCTGATCCAGTGGAACGGCAGCAAGTGGGTCGGGAATGATATTCCGGACTTCAATACCGCGCCGCCAGGGAGCAAAACCGGGCCGTTTATCATGCAGCAGGAGGGGCTGGGTCGCCTGTTTGCGCTCGATAAACTGGCGGAAGGGCCGTTCCCGGAGCACTACGAGCCGATGGAAACCCCGCTTGGCACTAACCCGCTGCACCCGAAGGTGGTCTCCAGCCCGGTGGTGCGGTTGTATGAAGAGGACGCCATTCGCTTAGGTAAGAAGGATAAATTCCCGTATGTCGGGACCACCTATCGTCTGACCGAGCATTTCCACACCTGGACCAAGCATGCGTTGCTCAATTCCATCGCGCAGCCGGAACAGTTTGTCGAAATCAGCGAAGGGCTGGCGAAAAGCAAAGGTATCGCTAACGGCGATTGGGTGAAAGTCAGCAGCAAGCGCGGCTTCATTCGCGCGGTTGCCGTGGTGACTCGCCGACTGCGCACGCTGAACGTCAACGGCCAGCAGGTGGAGACCGTCGGGATCCCGCTGCACTGGGGTTTTGAAGGCGTGGCCCGCAAAGGCTACATCGCCAACACCCTGACGCCTAACGTTGGCGATTCCAACTCGCAAACGCCGGAATACAAGGCGTTCCTGGTCAACATCGAGAAAGCGTAAGGAGCGATTCAATGGCGATGGAAACCCAAGACATTATTAAACGCTCCGCGACCAACCCGATCACCCCCGCGCCGCGCGCGCGGGACTATAAAGCGGAAGTCGCCAAGCTTATCGATGTCTCCTCCTGCGTGGGCTGTAAAGCCTGCCAGGTGGCCTGTTCCGAGTGGAATGACATCCGCGATGACGTGGGGCACTGCGTCGGGGTGTACGACAACCCGGCGGATCTCAGCGCCAAATCCTGGACGGTAATGCGTTTTAGCGAGACCGAACAGAACGGCAAACTGGAGTGGCTTATCCGCAAGGATGGCTGTATGCACTGCGCAGAGCCGGGCTGCCTGAAGGCCTGCCCGTCCGCCGGGGCGATTATTCAGTACGCCAACGGCATCGTCGATTTCCAGCAGGAAAACTGCATCGGCTGCGGCTACTGCATTGCGGGGTGTCCGTTTAACGTCCCGCGCCTCAATAAAGAGGATAACCGGGTCTATAAATGCACCCTGTGCGTGGATCGGGTCAGCGTCGGCCAGGAACCGGCCTGCGTGAAAACCTGTCCTACCGGTGCTATCCACTTCGGTACGAAGAAAGAGATGCTGGAGGTGGCCGAGGAGCGGGTGGCTAAGCTTAAAAAACGCGGTTATGCCAACGCCGGGATTTACAACCCGCCGGGCGTCGGCGGAACCCACGTGATGTACGTCCTGCATCATGCCGACCAGCCGGAGCTGTATCACAAGCTGCCGAAGGAACCGCAGATCGATACCAGTATCAGTCTGTGGAAGGGGGCGCTGAAACCGCTGGCGGCGGCGGGCTTTATCGCCACCTTCGCCGGGCTGATTTACCACTACATCGGTATCGGGCCGAACAAGGAAGTTGACGACGACGAGGAGAAGCATGATGAGTAAATCGAAGATGATTGTGCGCACAACGTTTATCGATCGCGCCTGTCACTGGACGGTGGTTATCTGTTTCTTCCTCGTGGCGCTGTCGGGAATATCGTTCTTCTTTCCGACGCTACAGTGGCTAACGGAAACCTTCGGCACGCCGCAGATGGGGCGTATTCTGCACCCGTTCTTTGGGGTGCTGATTTTTGTCGCGCTGATGTTTATGTTCGTGCGCTTTGTCCACCACAACATCCCTGATAAACAGGATATTCCGTGGCTGAAAGGCATCGTCGAGGTGCTGAAAGGCAACGAGCATAAGGTGGCGCGCGTCGGTAAGTATAACGCCGGGCAGAAGATGATGTTCTGGACCATCATGAGCATGATATTTGTGCTGCTGGTGACCGGGGTGATTATCTGGCGCCCATATTTTGCGGAATATTTCCCGATGCAGGTGATTCGCTATAGCCTGCTGATTCATGCGACGTCGGCCATCATTCTGATCCACGCCATCCTTATCCATATGTATATGGCGTTCTGGGTGAAGGGGTCGATTAAAGGCATGATCGAAGGCAAGGTGAGCCGCCGCTGGGCGAAGAAACACCACCCGCGCTGGTATCGCGATGTCGAACGCCTGGAGGCGATGAAAGAGAATCGTGAAGGGATGAAGTAAGCCTTCACGGCGCGAAACCCGCTCCGGAGATGTCGGAGCGGGTTCCCGGCAGTCAGCAGTTCGTGATAAGTGTATCGATTGAATCGATAACGCCCTGGCGCGCATGACTCAGATTGCAGACGAAATCCTGTGGCGGGATCCGTTTATTATTTAAGTTACTGATCATTGGCGTACAAAGTAAAAAGCTGTCAAATTTTATATTTATCCTTGGTACGACATGCTGATGCCAGCGTGGTAACTGTTGTGGTCGAATTAAAGGAATAATGACTCTCGTGGCCAGGTCTGCATAATAATCATTCTGCACGATCATATAATATGGCAGGGTTTTATTTGTCTGAGCAGAACAATTTCGATAAACATTGAATTGTTCAAGCATCATAGCACCCTGAAAAATTCATCATCAGTAAGAGTGCCTCCTTTTGCAATAAATTCATTCATTGCGGCAATGAATTCCTTGTGCTGTCGCTGTTTATCCGCTTCTCGTAAATCCTTACCTGGCTGTTCTGACGCCTTCTGGACGGGTACGTCAGTGGGTCTTTTACGTAGCGTATTACTTTTCATCATAGGCTCCTTGCGGTTGGTTCTGTGATTATTGACTTTGCCCACTAAAAAATAAATACCAGCAGTAAGTTTAATATTTATTTTGCGAGACAGCTTCCAGAGGGAAGTAACAGCCTGAAATATTCATGGTTATAGTAATAAACCTGGCGCTGGCATTAACCAGCGCGACAGGAAATAATCAAAACTTCTCTGGAATGAAGCGGAAAGGAAAATTAGTCTGTTTCATTTTGCCAATTTTGCGCTTCGGCAGCGTCACAGGCTCCACCGGTAAAGCTTCATAGGGGATCTGCGACAGCAGATGGGTGATGATATTCAGACGCACGCGCTTTTTATCCTCCGAGCGGGCGACGAACCACGGCGCCCAGGCGGTATCGGTGGCGGCGAACATGGCGTCGCGGGCAGCGGTATATTCATCCCAGCGGTTGAAAGACTTAATGTCCATCGGCGAGAGCTTCCAGATTTTACGCCCGTCGTCGATGCGATCCCGCAGACGGCGCTCCTGCTCCTGCGGAGAGACCTCCAGCCAGTACTTGAGCAGAATAATGCCCGATTCGACCATGCCGCGCTCCACCATCGGCGCGCCGTCGAGGAACTTCTGCACCTCCTCCGGCGTACAAAAGCCCATCACCCGTTCGACGCCGGCGCGGTTATACCAGCTGCGATCGAAAATCACGATTTCGCCGGCCGCCGGGAGATGCTTGATATAGCGCTGAAAGTAAAGCTGGCTTTTTTCGCGCTCGGTGGGCGAGGGTAAGGCGACGACCCGGAAGATACGCGGGCTGACGCGCTCGGTGATGGCCTTAATGGTGCCGCCTTTCCCGGCGCCGTCCCGGCCTTCAAAGACAATGCACACTTTCAGTCCTTTGTGTACCACCCAGCGCTGCAGTTTCACCAGCTCAACGTGGAGTTTGCGCAGCGCTTTCTCGTACGCTTTGTTGTCGAGCGGCGCGATTTTTGCCGCCGTGTCGACCGGATTACCGCTTTTCTTGTTGCCCATCGCCATGCTCCGTGTTGCCGAGGTATCCCTTTGAAGTGTAATCCTCCCCCGGCGAGGCGGTGGAAAATTATTCGCCGGGTTTTCCCGCCAGGATGACTTCCAGTCCCACCCGCTGCCCCCACGACAGCTCCAGGGTGTTACCGTCCGGGTCGGCAAAGAAAGCGAAATAGCCCACCGGATCGCCCAGCTGCTCCGGCTCCCGGCGTAAAACACCTTCCCGCCGTGCGAGGGCCACTTTCTCATCGATCTCGGCCTGGGTGGCGCAGGCGACGCCGAGATGGCCGAACGGTCCCAGCGGCGTATCGGCCGGATCGTCACTTTGCACCAGCACCAGGGCGAAAGGCCGGGTGCGGTCGCTGAGCCATGCCACTTTCCGCGCCGAGGGGAGGTCGGGCTCGCGCTGGTGAATGACGGTCATCGCGGTATAGCGGGTATAAAAATCGATGCTGCTGGCCAGACAGCGGACGGTAAAGGCGACATGAGTAAAACCGACATCAACACTATGCATGGATAATTCTCCCAAGGTGAACGATGTTTTGACTTTACAACCTCAAGTTAACTTGAGATCAATGAGGTGTTTATCTCTTTGAGCCCACTGATTTTGATAGGGGATTGTTACTGCGAAACCACGCCGCCGGTATGCCACGCGGCTGGGGAACATGAACGAATCAGGCTGTTGTATGGAGGAAACTGTCGTCGGGCGTTTTTAGCTGGTGTGTCGGGGCGGGATAGTAAATAATGCCGGCCGGCTCTCAATATCCCTATAAGATGTATGAAAAAAACGATTTTTTCACTGGCGCTGGGCACCTTTGGACTTGGCATGGCGGAGTTTGGCATTATGGGCGTGCTGCCGGATATGGCGCACGATGTCGGAATATCCATACCCGCCGCCGGCAATATGATTGCCTGGTATGCCTTCGGCGTGGTGATCGGCGCGCCGATCATGGCGCTGCTCTCCAGCCGGTTTTCCCTGAAATCGGTGATGCTGTTCCTGGCTGGCCTGTGTATTCTCGGCAATACCCTGTTTACCTTCTCCAGTAGCTACGCCATGCTGGCGCTTGGCCGGCTGGTTTCCGGGTTTCCCCACGGGGCGTTCTTTGGCGTCGGCGCGATTATCCTGTCGAAAATCGCGCCGCCGGGGAAGGTGACCGCCGCGGTGGCGGGGATGATTGGCGGCATGACGATCGCTAACCTGGTGGGCGTCCCGGGCGGCACCTGGCTTGGGCATCACTTCAGCTGGCGCTATACCTTTGCGCTTATCGCGGTATTTAACGTGGCGGTATTTCTGGCGATCTTCTGCTGGGTGCCCACGCTTTATGACCGGGCCAGCACGCGGCTGCGCGAGCAGTTCCGTTTTCTGGCCTCCCCGGCGCCGTGGCTGATTTTCGCCGCCACCATGTTCGGTAACGCCGGCGTGTTTGCCTGGTTCAGCTATATCAAGCCCTTTATGCTCAACGTCTCCGGCTTTGCTGAAAGCAAGATGATGCTGATTATGATGCTGGCGGGGCTGGGAATGGTGGTCGGCAATCTGTTCAGCGGCAAAATTTCCGGGCGCTACAGCCCGCTGCGCATTGCGGCCATGACCGACGGGGTCATAGCCGTGACGCTGCTGCTGATCTTTGCCTTCGGTGAACACAAAGTCGCTTCGCTGGCGCTGGCGTTTCTCTGCTGCGCGGGACTATTCGCCCTGTCAGCGCCGCTGCAGATCCTGCTGCTGCAGAACGCCAAAGGCGGCGAGATGCTGGGGGCGGCCGGGGGACAGATCGCCTTTAACCTCGGCAGCGCCATCGGCGCCTTCTGCGGCGGAATGATGATCGCCCAGGGCTTTGGCTGGAACAGCGTGGCGCTCCCCGCCGCCGCGCTGTCGTTTCTGGCGATGAGCGCCTTGCTCATCTATGGCTGTCATCAGCGGCGACAAGCTTACTAACGACGCCTACTCACGCCAGGGTTCGCCCAGGGTAAGCATCAGGCGGTTGGCCCAGGCGAAAAAGGCCGCGGACTGCAGCAGATCCAGCTGGGCCAGAGTATCTAAGCCCTGCTCATCAAGCGCCGCCAGATGATCGGCGTTTAACGCGGGTGGCGTCACCGATAGCGCGGCGGCGGCGTCGATTTCCGCCTGCCAGCGCGGCGATTGCCCGTCGCGCAGATCCTCTCCCGGCGTCACCGCCAGCAGCGTGTCGACGGCGGTCTCGTCCTTCGCCAGCTGCGCCGCTTTGCGGGCATGCACCGAGGCGCAGTAAATACAGCCGTTGATTTTACTGGCGACCGTGGCGGCCAGCTCGCGTTCGGCGCGCGGCAATCCTCCCGCGGTATAGAAAATGCCCTTATCGGTCAGGGTCCGCTGCTCCAGCACCGGCTGGTTGCGCGCCAGCAGGCGAAAGTAGGGGGAGTCGCTATGGCCATATTTGGCCAGAATCGCCTGTTCTTCAGCGTTGAATTCCGCCAGCGGTTTATCGGCCAGCCAGGGTTCCCAGTGCAGCTCGTCGCGGGTGAAGCGAACCGGGGCCGCTTTGCCGCTCTGCGCGTACGGGGTGGTATGCCAGTATCCGGCGACCAGCGGCGTATCTGCGCTGACGATGGGCTTATGGTTGAGCGCCCGCAGGCCCAGCAGCAGTCGGCTCTGGAAGCTGACAAAGGCTACCAGCTGCGCCAGGGTGACGATGCCCCGCAGGCTCCAGCCCGCGCTGGTTAAGGTGTGCAGCGCGCCGGGAGTGGCTTCAACGGGGGTGAAGGTGAGCAGGCGGGCAAAGGCCAGCGCCGGGACCAGACGATCGGTGGTCGGATCGGCGAGGCCGAAACCGGCATAGTGCGCCGCCAGCGCGTCCGCCTGGTGCAGTTTCGCCACCTTTGCGGCCACCGCGAAGCGTTCATCAAGAGGAAAGTCAGCGTCCTGCTGGCGGAACAGCACTTCATAACTTCCCTGGGCGTGACGGGTGGCGGCATCGCGGACGGCGCGCGCCTGATAAAGCGGGGAACCGGGGGTAATCTCCGCCAGTTCGGCCAGAATATCCTGACTCAGCGTCATGGGGACTCCTTATCTGATGTGGGGGGCAATATGCTGAGCGATCAGCTCAATGGAACGCAGCGTATCCCGGTGCGAAGGCTCGACCGAGTGCACCTGAAACGAAATATCGGTGGCGCGGGCCAGCACGCTGTCCTGCGCCAGGGAGGCAATAACATGCTCAGGATCGCCAACGTGGGCATCCAGCTGTTGCAGATAGTCGGTGACACTGTCACCTTCTATCGTATGACCCGCCGCCCGGTGCTGAGTTGCCTGCTTGCGCAGACCGGGCTCGGCGACCTGCAGGGCGTGGGCGAGACTGTCGGCGACGAAGGCGGTGCGCGAGGCGAGGATCCGCGGCGCAACGCCGTCCGGCAGCGCCGCCAGGTAGGCGTCGATGATCGGGTTCTGAATGGCGTCCAGCGGCAGGCGTGGCTCGCCGGGCGGCCGTGGCTGAGTGCGGGACAGCATCAACCCGTGTCCCGCCTGACCGGCGCGGATAGCGCCCTCCGCCGAGAAGGTGGCGATCCAGATACGCTCCGCCAGCTGCGGCGCCGGCGGATAGAGACGGTTGTCCGGGTGGCTCAGCGTGTCGCCGCGCCAGGCGCTATGGATCAGGTGCAAATGGTCGGCAAACGCCGCCCCGCGCTGCTCGCTGGTCAGGCCGAAGGGCAGAAACGAGGTTGGCGTGCCGCCGGAGCCAAAACCCACCTCCAGACGTCCGTCGGTGAGTAAATCCAGTACCGCTGCGTCTTCGGCGACGCGCAGCGGATTTTCCATCGGCAAGGTGATAATCGCTGTACCGAGGCGGATCCGGTCGGTCTGCGCCGCGACGTGGGCGAGAAACACCAGCGGTGAAGGCAGGCCGCCTTCCTGTTCATGAAAATGGTGCTGGGCAATCCATGCGCTGTCGAAGCCCAAACGCTCCGCGTGGCGGATCTGTTCGGCCGCCAGCCGGTAGCGCGTTTGCGCGGAGCCCTGATCGAGCAGACGGGTAAAAAAACCGAGGCGTTTTGGCATTATGCGTTCTCCGTGTGGGCCTGTGCTAAGCGGGAGGAAACCTGGGGAATGGCGGCGATCAGTTCGCGGGTGTAGGCCTGCTGCGGGGCGGCGAACAGGCGGTTTACGTCGCCATGCTCCACCACCTGGCCGGCGCGCAGAACCGTGACGCTGTCGGCGATCCGCCTGACCGTCGCCAGATCGTGGGTAATGAACAGGTAGCTCAGACCCAGCTGCTGCTGTAGCTGCTGCAGCAGGGCGAGGATCTGCGCCTGAACGGTGACGTCGAGCGCCGAAGTCGCTTCGTCAAGGACCAGTATCGCCGGCTCGAGGATCAGCGCCCGGGCAATCGCCACCCGCTGGCGCTGGCCGCCGGAAAGCTCCCGCGGCGTACGCGACAGCAGCTCGGGGGCCAGGGCCACCCGGGCGGCAACGCTCTCCACACGCTGGCGACGCGTCGCCGCGCTGAGGCGCTCAAAGTTTTTTAACGGCTCTTCGATAATCGCAAACAGCGTCTGCCGCGGGTCGAGCGAAGCGAAGGGGTTCTGGTAGACAAACTGGATCTTGCGCCGCAGCTGACGCTGTGCCTCGCGGCTGAGATGCCCGGCGTCGATACCGTCGATGGTGACCTGTCCGGCGTCGGCGCGCTCAAAGCCCAGCAGGATCCGCGCCAGGGTGGTTTTCCCGGAGCCGGATTCGCCCACCAGCGCATGGGTGCTGCCGCGTCTGACCTCAAAGCTGACGCTGTCGAGCGCCTGCAGCGCCTGTTTGCCCAGCGAGAAGCGTTTGCTGATCCCCTCCACGCGAATGGCCGGCGTGGCCAGCGGCCGGTGACGCGCCGCTGTTAGCCTCAACGGCGCATCCTGCAGGTCGTGGAGCAGCTGGCGGGTGTAAGGATGCTGCGGACGCTGGACAATCGCCTCGGTGGCGCCTTGTTCCTGAATCTCTCCCTGGCGAAACACCATGATCCGGTCGGCGCGTTCGGCGGCCAGCGCCAGATCGTGGGTGACAAACAGCACGGCGGTACCCGACTCGCGACGCAGGATATCGAGCAGGTCGAGAATGCGCTTCTGCACCGTGACGTCGAGGGCGCTGGTGGGCTCGTCGGCAATAATCAGATCCGGCTGCAGGGCAATGGCGATGGCTATCAGCACCCGCTGTTTCATCCCGCCAGACAGCTGATGCGGATACTGGTCAAAACGCTGTTCCGGGTGGCTGAGACCGACTTTAGCGAGCAGGTTAAGAACCTGCTGTCGGCGCTCAGCGGCGGAGAGGGACTGATGCAGCCGCAGGATCTCTTCCACCTGCTGACCAATGGTTTTTACCGGGTTGAGCGAATTACCGGGATCCTGCGGGACCAGGCTGATGCTCACTCCGCGCAGGCGGTTCAGGCGTTTATCCGACCAGTCGCTAATCACTTCGCCATTGAGGACAATCCGCCCGGCATCCCGGCGGGCATTATCCGCCAGCAGGCCGATAATGGCCTGCGCGGTGGTGGTTTTCCCCGAGCCGGATTCTCCGACGAAGGCCAGCATTTCGCCGCGCTGGATGGAAAAGCTGATGTTGTGCACCACCTCGCGCCATTCGCCCCGCGAGCGGTAGCTGATGCGTAGATCTTCAACGGACAGAACGGTCATGGGCGTGCTCCACTCCACTGGCGGCTAAGACGATTGGCGGCAAGGACCACGGCGACCACGGCGAGGCCGGGGAAGGTGGTCAGCCACCAGGCGGTTGACAGGTAATTGCGACCTTCGGCGATCAATAATCCCCACTCCGGGACCGGCGGCGGGGGGCCGTAGCCGAGGAAACTGAGGTGGCCAGGGCCAACATCGCCTGACCGAACTGCAGCGTCGCGAAAGCAAGCACCGCAGTGAGCGAGTTGGGCAGAATATGGCGCCAGAAGACGGCGAAAAACGTGCCGCCGCTGCCCCGGGCCGCCTCGACGTAATCGCTGTGGCGCACGCGCACCACTTCTGCTCGCGCCAGGCGCGCGAAGCTGGCGATAGCCGCGACGCCAACCGCCACCGCCGCATTCACCGTGCCGAAACCCAGCAGAATAATCACCGTGAGCTGCAGCAGCAGGGAGGGGATGGCCAGCAGGACATCGACCAGGCGCATGATGGTGGATTCCACGCGTCCGGCCAGCGCCCCGGCGAGGGTGCCAAGGGTGGTACCCACCACCAGGCCGATGGCGACGGCGATCAGCGCCGCCGACAGGGAATGCACCGCGCCGTAAACCACCCGCGTCCACAGGTCGCGCCCCAACTGGTCGGTACCCAGCCAGTAGTGCGCCTGCGGCGCCAGGCGCTGAGCGCCGGGGATCCCCTCCAGCGGGTTAGCGGAGGTAAACCACTGTGGGGCAATGGCCATTAACAGGGCGGCGATCATCACCGCCCACGCCAGCCACAGGCCAGGCTGCAGGCGCACTCTACGCCACTCCGGGCGGCGGCGAACCGCGATGGTATAGTCGACCAGGCTCATTTCGCACCTCCGGTCTGTAAATGGAGTCGGGGATCCAGTCGCGGCATGACCAGGTCGACCAGCAGGTTGATCAGGACGAAACCGAGGGCGGAGATCATCACCACCGCCTGTAGTACGGCGATATCCTGGTTATTGACCGCCTGCTGGGTCAGCTGGCCGAGGCCGCTGCGGCCGAAGACGGTCTCGGTGATTAGCGCCCCGGCAATCAGTTCGCCGAGCAGCAGCCCGGCAATATTCAGCGCCGGCAGCAGGGCATTCCCCATCACATGGCGCCAGAGGACGCCCGTTTCGCTCATGCCCTTGGCGCGGGCGACCGCGACGAAGGGCTGAACCGCCACCTGATCCATGCTGCGCATCAGGATCTGCGCCAGCGGGGCGGAGATGGGCAGCGCGACGGCGATAACCGGTAAAATCAGTCCTTCCAGTGGGCCGGGATTGATCACCGGGATCCAGCGCAACTGAAACGAGAAGAGCTGGATCAGGGCGATACCCAACCAAAAGGTAGGTAGAGAGATAAACAGCACCGGTAGCGACTGCAGAAAATTGCTCAGCCAGCGCAGCCCCGGCAGCCGCGAGGCGAAAGCGAGGGCGAACGCCAGCGCCACGGCCAGCAGGAAGGCCGGCAGCGCGAGGCTTAAGGTATCCGGCAGGTTGCTGGCAATCAGACTGCTGACCGCCAGACCCGCCTGCAGGGAATAGCCGAAGTCGCCGTGCAGCATCGCCAGCAGCGTGTGCAGGTACTGGCGCCACAGCGGGCTATCGGCGCCGTAGGCCAGCCGCATCTCCGCAATTTGCGCCGGGCTCAGGCCGAGGTCCGGGTTCTGAAACTTGATCAGCACCGCATCCCCCGGCAGGACCTGCAGCAGGAAAAAGGTGAGGGTAAAGGCCGCCCACAGGACCAGCAGCCCCTGGCCGAATCGTCGCAGAAGATAAGCGCTCATAACCGGCCTCTTAGTGCTTGTCCAGCCACGCGCCGTAGAACGACGGACGACCGACGGCCTCGAAGCTGACGCCTTTGACCCACGGCGCGCCGGCGAACACCTGCGGCTCTTCGAAAATAGGGATCACATAGGCGTTATCGATCAGATAGCGCTGGGCGTCACCGGTTAACTGCAAGCGCTGCTGCGGCTCTATCGCCGCGGAGATGCCGGTCAGCAGGTCATTGAGCTTATCATCGCGGAAGCGCTGCACTTTATCGCTGGAGCCGCCTTTTTGCAGCAGCGCATCGCGGTTGTTGGGGAAGAACATACTTTTCACCACATCCGGGTCGGCGCGGCCCACTTCTGAGACGGTGAGCGGGGTTTTCTGCGGGTCGAGGTTATCCAGCGTACGGCTACCGGCATCCCCGGCTTTGACCGTCAACGCCACACCCACCTGGCGCCACTGCTGGGCGATCAGCTGCAGCACTTCCTTATTCTGCGGCTGCGGCAGCGACTCATAGACGGTCAGCGCCAGCCGCTGACCGTCTTTGCTGCGAATACCGTCGGCGGCGGGCTTCCAGCCGGCGTCATCCAGCAACTGCCGGGCTTTGGCCTGGTCGAAGGTGAGTTTATCGCTGAGATTGACATAGCCGGCGGCAGAGCTGGCCAGCACGGAGGTGGCTTGCGGGTAGTTAGCGGAGAACAGCGTCTCCACCACCTGCCTGGCGTTGGTGGCATGGAGCAGGGCCTGACGCACCCGCAGGTCGGCGACCAGTGGGTTATCCGGGCGGAAGCTCAGGCTGTCGTTGACCCCGCGGGTAGGGGCAGCGTAGATCTTAAATCCCTGATCGGTAGCCTGCTTTTCATCGTAGGCCTGCACCTGGCGAATAAAGCCCGCCTGACCTGCCAGCAGCGCGCCGATACGCACGCTGTCTTCCGGCGTCACAATATAGGTGATGCCGTCGAGGTTAGCGGGCCCCTGCTGGGCAATGTTTTTCGGCCCCCACTGGTAATCCTTGCGCGCCACCAGCGTCAGCTCGCGGCCTGGTTTTTCATCCTGCACGACGAAGGGGCCGGAGCCGATAATATGTCGGGCATCGCCCAGCTCTTCAAAATTACGCTGCAGGGTGCTGAGAGATACCAGACCGGAGCCGATGGTGGCGGTTCCCTGCAGGAAGCCCGGCGACGGCTTGTTGAAGTAGAATTTTACCGTCAGCGGGTCGATCACTTCGCTGCGCTGGTAGTTATTGATGACCTCCGAGACGGGCAGACGATGGGCTTTATCTCCCAGACCATAGGTATCGAAGTTTTTGGCGACGGCGGCGGCGTCCAGCGGTGTGCCATCTGAGAAAGTGACCCCTTTGCGCAGGTGGAAGGTGTACTCGGTTTTATCGGCATTGCTGGTCCAGCTCTCGGCGATCCACGGCTCAATCTCCAGCGTTTTCGGGTTCTGCCAGGTGAGCTTGTCGGTTATCTGATTGAGAATCCCGCCATTCGGGTAAAAGCCGCCGGCGGGCGGATAGAGATTGGTGTGCGGTTGCTGCTCCAGATAAATTAAGGTGCCGCCTTTAACCGGCGTGTCGGCGGCCCAGACGGAAAAGGCGCCGGTGAGAAACAGCGCGGCCAGCGCGGGCAGGCGAAAATGACGATGCATGGTGAATTCCTTTGTTATCTATTGTGTTGCCATCATCGGGCGCGGCTAAAAACAAAGGAACCAAGGAATTGCGCTAAGCATTTGCGGAAATTGCATTTACTTCCCGGGTTGGGAAGCGAGAGGACGTGCCAGGGGGGATCGCCTCTCCCGAACGGGAGAGGCGCGGGTGATTAGCTACGCAGATCGATAACCATACGGCCGCGGATCTGACCTTGCTCCATCTCTTTGAAGATAGCATTGATATCTTCCAGCGGACGCAGGGTGACTTTCGGCACCACTTTGCCTTCGGCGGCAAACTGGAAGGCTTCCACCAGATCCTGACGGGTGCCGACCAGCGAACCGACCACCTCGATGCCGTCCAGCACCAGACGCGGAATATCGAGGCTCATCGCCTCCGGCGGCAGGCCCACCGCAACCACGCGGCCACCGGCGCGAACGGCATCCACCGCCGAGTTAAAGGCCGCTTTAGCCACCGCGGTTACTACCGCAGCGTGGGCGCCGCCGGTTTTTTCCTGAATCACTTTCGCCGCATCTTCATTGCGGGAGTTGATGGTCAGGTCGGCGCCCATCGAGGCCGCCAGCTCCAGCTGTCCGTCGTTGACGTCGATAGCGATCACTTTGGCGTTAAACACATTCTTCGCATACTGCAGCGCGAGGTTACCCAGCCCGCCGAGGCCGTAGATGGCGATCCACTGGCCCGGTTTGATGTGGGAGACCTTGACCGCTTTGTAGGTGGTGACGCCCGCGCAGGTGATGCTGCTGGCGGCGGCGGAGTCGAGGCCGTCCGGAACTTTTACCGCGTAGTTGGCGGTGACGATGCACTCTTCCGCCATGCCGCCATCGACGGTATAGCCGGCGTTTTTCACCGAGCGGCAGAGCGTCTCGTTGCCGCTGTTACAGTAATCGCAGTGGCCGCAGCCTTCGAAGAACCACGCCACGCTGGCGCGGTCGCCCGGCTTCAGGGAGGTGACGCCCGGGCCGACTTTTTGTACCACCCCGATCCCTTCATGGCCGAGAATGACGCCGGTTTTATCGCCAAAATCGCCGTTTTTCACGTGCAGGTCAGTATGACACACGCCGCAGCATTCCATTTTCAACAGCGCTTCGCCGTATTCCAGCGGGCGCAGCGTTTTTTCCGTGACGTTAACCTGATGGTCGTGGGTAACAACAGCTGCCTTCATGCCTGTCTCCTTGTGGGGGAATTGATTAACTTAATTAATGCAATAGTACCCAATAAGGATTAGACGCTGAGCGGTAAAATACAAGGCGCTTAGTACAGAATGTGGCTTTTTGCTACAGGGATAGCACAAAATTCAGACAACATCGCTATATTTGGTAGGTAATAATATTGACGCTGAATGGTCATGTTTTTGTCATCACTCGAATCTATTGTTTTGCACATCAATTTCTTATAACAACAGAGTGATACAACAATGCATCTGGTAAAAACCATCCTCACCGCCGGTCTGCTTTTGTCCGCCGCCGCCCAGGCCCACAATGTGCTGGAATTTCCCCAGCCGGAAAACAACCCGGAAGAATTTTACGCCGTCACTGAGATCCCGACGGGCGGGATCGTTAAGTACGAAACCGATGCTAAAACGGGGTTTATCGTCGCCGACCGCTTTCAGTCGATGCCGGTGGCCTACCCGGCGAACTACGGCTCGCTGACCCAGTCGCTGGCCGGGGATGGCGACCCGCTGGACGTGGTGTTTTATACCCGCGCGCCGATGGCCCCGGGCACGCTGATTAAGCTGCGGGCAATTGGTGTGCTGAAGATGATAGACGGCGGTGAGAAAGACGACAAAATCATCGCCGTACCGGCCAGTAAAATTGACCCGACCTACGACGACATCAAGACCATCTCCGATCTGCCGAAAATAGAACAGCAGCGGCTGGAGGCCTTCTTCCGGGTCTATAAAGAACTGCCGGAGGGGCGTAAAAAGGTCGAGCTGGCCGGCTTTAATGACGCCGCGGCCGCGAAGCAGGAGATCAAATCGGCCTGGGAGGCCTGGAAGGCGAAGAACCCGCAATAATATTCATCGCGGGCGCTGTCCGGCGCCCGCGGCATTCGCTTTCACGATCCCTGTGGCGGCAAAATCACACGTCACACGACAACGCTTATCCCACCATATTGCATCTTGACGCAGGATGAAGATGATGGTTGTATTGTACAACCATTTCATTTTCTGGACCCGCCGCCATGCCTGATACCCCCTTAATCCAACAGATTCGTACCGCCTCGCGGTTAATGGTGCGCGAGCTGGGCTTTATGAGCACCACGCTGGCCGCCACCCATTATTCACCTTCGGCGGTGCACACCCTGCTTGAGGTATCGATGAGGGGGGAGATGACGGCCGCGCAGCTGGTCACGTTGCTGGGACTGGAAAAATCAAGCGTCAGCCGGATGGTCTCTCGTCTGCTGGCGGCCGGTGAGCTGGAGGAGCGTCCTTGCGCGGAGGATGCGCGCGCGAAATCACTCGCCCTGACGGCAAAGGGGCACGATACGGTGGCGAAAATTAACGCCTGGGGTACCCGTCAGGTGGTGGAGGCGTTAGACCATCTGGATGAGACGCAGCAGCAAACTGTCGCCACTGGACTGGCGGCCTATGCCCGGGCGCTGGCGCAGTGTCGGGATAGCGCGCTTGCGGATACGGCTCCGCAAATTTCGCTGATGACCGGCTACCAGCCGGGGATGATCGGCCGGATAGCCCAGATGCACGGGGAGTATTACGCCCGTCATCATGACTTTGGCGCTTTTTTTGAAGGCAAGGTCGCCAGCGGCGTAGCGGAATTTGCCACCCGGCTCTCCTCCCCGGCCAACCAGATCTGGCTGGCGATCCGCGAAGGGAAAATCGTCGGCTCGCTGGCTATCGATGGCGAGGACCTCGGCCAGCAGGAGGCGCATTTGCGCTGGTTCATTCTCGATGACAGCTGCCGGGGAACCGGCATTGGCAGGCGGCTCCTCAGCGAGGCGATGGCTTTCTGCGATAGTCGCCAGTTTAGCGCGGTGCAGCTGTGGACCTTTAAAGGGCTGGACGCGGCCCGCAAACTGTATGAATCCTTTGGCTTCACGTTAATCCGCGAATGGCAGGGGGAGCAGTGGGGAAAGGTAATGACCGAGCAACAATTTACCCGGTCCGGAAACACCGGCTAAGGGCGTGGCGCCTTAGCCGGTGGGGGGACATGGAGATTACGTCAGTTGGTTAAGCAGGCGGGCAATCTCCTCTTGCCACTGTGCCTGCAGTGACGGCTTTTGATGTTTTGGCTTGCGGGCCATGTCGTCAGCCAGCCACTGCTCCAGGTCAATCAGCCGCGCCAGCAGCGCCTCCTCATCATCGTCAGCCCCGGCGGGTGTACTTTGCAAAGCGAGCCGACTGTCCGGGGCGGGCGCCACGGCCTGCAGACGGGCATAGACCTCCTCCAGGCTGTGCCACTCCGTTAGCCCGGCGCTGTCGATCAGCCAGAAGCGGTTACAGCTTTCGCTAATCAGCTGGCGGTCATGACTGACCAGCAGCACGCCGCCGGGGTAATCGCGCAGCGTCTGCGCCAGCGCCGCTTTACCCTCCATATCAAGATGGTTGGTGGGTTCATCCAGCAGCAGCAGACTGTAGCGCGCCAGCGACAGGCCAACGAACAGCAGCCGCGATCGCTCGCCGCCGCTGAGGGTGCTGACCTTCTGGCTATGTCTCGCCCAGCCAAACCCGGCGGCGATCAGCGCCCGTTTACGGGTGTCCGCCGACGGGGCAAACGGCGTCAGGGCCTCGAGCAGGCTGGCCTCGTCCGGCAACTGCGCCAGCGTCTGGTCATAGTAGCCGGGGTGCAGCCGGGGATGCAGGCGCAGCCCCGGGAGAGGCGATGCGTTGTTCATCTGCTGCCACAGCAGGCGCAGCAGGGACGATTTGCCGCCGCCATTACGTCCCATGATGGCCACGCGATCGCCGCTGCGCAGGCGCGCCACGCCGGTGGTGAAGAGGGATGGCTGACCCGGCGCGGGCGAGACGGGAAGGGTGTCCATCTCCAAAAAGGCGGTCGGCCGGCAGGGCGTCCCCCTGTAACACCAGGCGCCACGGCGGGCCGACGCTGAGCTCGGTCTGCTCGTCTTTCAGGCGGGCGACCTGCTTCTCCATCTGTTTGGCTTTGCGGGCGAGATCTTCATTGTCATAGACCCGACCCCAGGTGGCCAGCCGCCGGGCGCTGGCGCTGACCCGGTCGATCTCTTTTTGCTCCGCCTTATGACGTAACGCGGCGCTTTCATCCTGCTCCTGCAGTGCCTGACGGGCAGCGCTGCAGGGCAAGGCGAAGCAATGTAGCGTCTGGTCACGGAGGATCCAACTCGCATTAGTTACAGCATCCAGTAAGGTGTTGTCGTGTGACACCAGTACGAAGCTCCCCTGCCAGGTTTGCAGGAAGCTTTCCAGCCACAGCAGGGTGGGCAGATCGAGATGGTTGCCCGGCTCATCCAACAAGAGCAGATCAGGCTGGCGGATCAGCGCCCGGGCCAGCAGCAGACGCGTGTGCTGGCCGCCGCTCAGGGTAGCAGTCTGCTGCTCCATCACCGCCGGGGTAAAGCCCATCTGCGCCAGCAGGCGCTCGGCCAGCCAGCGCTGTGCTTCCCGCGCGTCGGCGGGTAATGGGGCCAGCACCGCCTGCAGCAGCGACTGCGAACGCAGCGCCTCCGGCAGATGCTGTTCAACGCGGGCCATCAGACACTGACCGGCGAGCGAGACGCTGCCCGAGGTGGGCGCGAGGGTGCCGTCCAGCACCTGCAGCAGGGTGCTTTTGCCGCAACCGTTATGGCCGATGAGACCGATCCGGTCGCCTTTCTTCAGGGTGAAGGAGAGGGAGTTAAACAGCGGCCCAAAAGCCGTCTCCACGTGGAGCGCATGGGCAGTTAGTAATGTACTCATAGTCAACTTACTCAAGAGTTACAGGCATGCAAATGCCTCGTCAAAACTCGCTGACGATAACCCGGTAAGCCGGAGAGAAGGGATTGCGTGAAGGGTCTTCGCTCAAGCCATAGTTATCGCAGCACGATACCGATAACGCTTGAGCTGGCGCAATTGCCTAAGGCATGTGAAACAATAAACATTTCACAATACAGCATGGGGGGCCTCCTTTTTTATTCAGTAAGTGGATGGGTGATGGCAGTGTAGTGGGGAAAGGGAAAGCGCGCCAGTGACAAAACTGGCAGGGGGGACCCGCCAGCTGTCACCTGCGCCGCCTTTGTCTACGACGCCGGGTTGGCGCAGAGGGCTTATGTGTTTGCCAGAACATGGTTGCAGAACCATTTTTTTGCTGGCTCATTTACGGTGCCTCCACAGGGACGGTGGCGATCGGGCGGGCAATCATGATTGCCGTTTCACTGAGCGCATTCAGATCGCTTACCTGAGTACACTGGCGGGCCATGACCTGCGGCTCGCCGTCCGGAAACCAGCCCTCATTGAATGACAGGGTGTAAAACTGGGTATGCCGCTTGACTTCACAGCGCCAGGCGCGGCCAAGATTGTTTCTGTCGATAAGCCAGCGGGGATCTTTCGCTTCAACAAAAATTTCATATTTATAGGGTTGAGTGACATGTCGATCTGAATTCGTTTTGCTCCAGAAAATGGCAGTGTAAGAAATGTTGTGTTTACCGTACTGAATACTGGCATCTCGTCCGGGTGTGACCTCCGGATGGAGGAAAATAACTATCCCGGCGGCAATCAGTATTATCAGCGCTAATATAGGATGCTGTATCGGCCGCCAGGGGATTTTACGTACCGCCAGCAGCCAGACCAGGGTAATAATAAACACGTAGAGCAGGGCGAAGATAAATTTACTCGGCTCATAGATGACGACATCCACCAGATCGCCGGTGGCGGGCTGATACTGCTCAGCGCGCGGGGTGAGCATCCACATATCGCCGCCAAATAGGCACAGGCCGGCGATGATGGCGGACCCGCCCGTAAGCAATAAAATAACACGGATCAGAATAGCGATTGTTTTATTTGTGCCTGGGATTAATTTTTGCATTTCACATTCCGTTGTGAGGGGAGAGGCAACTATTTTGCACAGCGGAGGGCGCGCGGCAAATGCTATCCGTTTTATATTTTTACGATGAATGTATATAGGCGGAAAAAACGTTTCTGTGGCGGGAGGTATTATTCTGACGTTATTAATAACCGGGCCGCTATTTCGACCCGGTGACAGCGATTAAATCGAGGTGCGGCGATAATTGCGATATTCCGGTAACCAGAAATTATCGCTGATCGCTTGCAGCAGCGCTTCGGCGGAGGTTTTCACCGCCACGCCTTGCTCCTGGGCCACCTTGCCCACCGCGAAGGCAATCGCCCGTGAGACGGTCTGGATATCCTTCAGCTCCGGCAGCACCGGACCTTCGCCGTTGTTGACCAGCGGCGAGTGCTGCGCCAGGGTTTCGCTGGCAGCCATCAGCATCTCGTCGGTGACCCGCGACGCGCCGGAGGCGATCACCCCCAGTCCAATACCCGGGAAGATATAGGAGTTATTGCACTGGGCGATGGGATACTGCTTGCCTTTCACGGTAACCGGGGAGAATGGGCTGCCGGTGGCGACCAGCGCCTTGCCGTCGGTCCAGCTCAGGATATTCTGCGGCGTCGCTTCCACCCGTGAGGTTGGGTTGGAGAGCGGCATCACGATAGGCCGCGGGCAGTGCTTGTGCATCTCGCGGATAATCTCTTCCGTGAACAGTCCCGGCTGACCCGAGACGCCGATCAGGATGTTCGGCTTCACGTTGCGCACTACGTCCAGCAGGGACAGCGCCTCGCTGGTGGTATCCCAGCTCTGCAGCTGCTCACGCTTTTGCACCAGCTTGTTCTGGAACGGTAGCAGATTAGGCATGCCGTCGGTTAACAGGCCGAAGCGGTCAACCATAAACACGCGCTGGCGGGCCTCTTCTTCACTGAGTCCTTCGCGGACGATCTGGGCGATAATCTGTTCAGCGATACCGCAGCCGGCCGAACCCGCGCCGAGAAAGACGATTTTTTGCTCGCTCAGCTGGCTACCGGCGCCGCGGCTGGCGGCGATCAGCGTCCCGACGGTCACCGCCGCGGTGCCCTGAATATCGTCGTTAAACGAGCAGATTTCATTGCGGTAGCGGTTGAGCAGCGGCATGGCGTTCTTTTGCGCAAAATCTTCAAACTGTAGCAGCACGTCCGGCCAGCGGGCCTTAATCGCCTGGATCACGTCGTCAACGAACTGATAGTACTCGTCGTCGGTAATGCGTGGATGGCGCCAGCCCATATACAGCGGATCGTCGAGCAGCTGCTGATTGTTTGTTCCGACGTCCAGCACGATAGGCAGGGTGTAAGCCGGGCTGATGCCGCCGCAGGTGGTATACAGCGACAGTTTACCGATCGGGATCCCCATTCCGCCGATCCCCTGGTCGCCGAGGCCGAGAATGCGCTCGCCATCGGTGACCACAATCACTTTCACGTTGTGGTTCGGGACGTTCTGCAGGATGTCGTCAAGGTTATGGCGATTCTGGTAGGAGATAAAGACGCCGCGGGCGCGACGATAGATCTCGGAGAACCGTTCGCAGGCCGCGCCTACCGTCGGGGTATAGATAACCGGCATCATCTCTTCAAGGTGGTTGCCGATCAGGCGATAAAACAGGGTTTCGTTGGTGTCCTGGATGTTACGCAGATAAATATGTTTGTCGATTTCAGTTTTGAATCCCTGATACTGGATCCAGGCGCGTTCCGCTTGCTCTTCGATAGTTTCAACCACTTCCGGCAGCAGGCCGAGCAGGTTGAAATTGCTGCGCTCTTCCATACTGAAGGCGCTTCCCTTGTTGAGCAGGGGGAATTCAAGCAGAACGGGACCCGCGTAGGGGATGTACAGGGAACGGTTTTTCTTATGGGTAAATTGCATCGCACTAACTCCTTGATCATGACCACAGTCCCGGCGCGGCGATAAGCGAAGGGCGGGTGGAAAGCAGCGGGCAGAGTATAGAGCAGAAGGTCTTCAAGCGGGTAAACAAGCAGTCAATTGCCATAAAAAAACACCATCCTGGCAACAGGACGGTGTTGTTTATCATCACTCAGGCTGAAAATTAACCACCGCGGCGTTTGCGGCCGGTAGCATGGATGTGGTTGATGGTGGTTTCTTCATCGCCTTCCAGCACCACTTTTTTCTGCCGGGAAAGCTTATAGTTCAGACCGAGAAGATGACGTGCCTGATGGTTCGATTTCATTCTGACTCCTTTATCCTGTTCTGGTTTCAAGGGCAAACCCGGTAATGACCGGATGAAATGTAACCCAAAGTCGGCCGCGCGTTTTTTGTGCGGCCACAGGTAGGGTGGTCCATTTTCTCGGTAATAGCAACCCTGGGGAGCCAGATTAAGAACAGTCCTCCTTGCGCGCCGCAGGGGTCACCACTTCATCTCACCGGTATTAACTTTGGCGCTTAACTCCAGCGAGCTGGTCTCCGCCAGGCCCGGCCACTGTGCCTCCATCGCCTTGATCACCCCGGCCGAATCCGAATGCGTCTTCAGCGCCTGCTCGAACTGCTGGAGATAAGTTTTTGTAAAGCGCACCGCGCTGTCTCCCTCCGGCGGGGTGCCGAGATAATGGCCCGGGATCACCCGCTGCGGGTGCAGGGCGATCATCTGGTCCAGCGTATTACGCCATTGCTGACGACTGGCCGGCGTCTGGGTGTCGGCGGTCCAGAGATGCATACCCCACGCCACGCCGGTGCCGCCGAGGATCGTTTTGTTCGCCCGGATCCAGACGAACGCCGCGTAGTCATGCGGCTGCATGATGGTCACTTTCTCGCCATCGATGGTAAAGCTGTTGGCCTCCAGCGCCTGTGGGACATACACCTGCGTCGGCGCGCCGTCTTTCATTTGCGGGCCCCAGTACGCCAGTTTGGCCGCTTTGGTGGCTGCAATATGTTTGACGACCTCCGGCGTGGCGACCACCTCCGCCTGCGGGAAGGCTTTTACCAGCGGCTCAAGACCAAAATAGAAATCCGGATCGCCAGAGGTGATCACAATCCGCGATAGCGGTTTGCCGTTTTTCTTGATCATCTCCACCAGCTTTTCCCCATCTTTGACGCTGAACTGCGCGTCGAAAAGTACCGCTTCATGCGGACCGGAAACGAGGGTCGAGTTGACGGCAAAAAGTCCTTTTTCCTGCGGGTTGTAAGTTTGCAGCGTCAGAGGCGCCGCGAAGACCGCGCCGCTGAACAGGGCGGTAGCAACAGCAAGGGCAGATAATTTCATGATTTATTCTCAGTAACAGGTGAATGCGTTCCATTGTACGGATTTCGCTATTTGATAGAATTCCTGAAACAAGAGATGCTGAGTTTCATAAAGCGTGCAGATCAGGGGGAGTGATGGACAGGGTGATTGCTGCGCAGGTGTATCTGCGCATCTGCGAGCTGGGAAGTCTTAGCGCCGCGGCGCGGGCGCTGGGGATGTCGCGCCCGATGGTGAGCCGCTATCTGGAACAAATGGAGAGCTGGGCCGGCGCCCGGCTGATCCATCGCTCAACCCGGCGGCTGACGCTGACCCCGGCCGGGGAGAAGGTATTGCTCAAGACCCGCGGTTTGACGCGGATCGCCGATGAAATCGCCGGCGAGCGTCAGCGGGCCGATCCCAGCGGCACACTGCGCGTCGCCTGTGCGCACTTTACCGCCATGCAGCTGATCTCCCCGCTGCTACCGGACTTTCTCGCCCGCTATCCACTGCTGCGCCTGGAGCTGGATATCAATAACCATCCGGTCAGCCTGATCGGCGAGCGTATCGACGTGGCCATTCGCATTACCGACAACCCGGAAGCGGGGGCCATCGCTCGTCGCCTCGGAGTGTGCCGTTCGCTGCTCTGCGCCGCGCCGGGCTGGATGCGCCAGCATGGCCCGTTGACGACGCCCGACGATCTGCAACGACATAACTGCCTGCTATACAGCCATTTCGCCAGCCAGCACTGGCAGTTCAGCGATGCGCAGGGGCGCGAAGCGTCGGTGGCGGTGAACGGTAATCTGAGCGCAGGGATATCTTCATTGCTGCTGGAGGCGGCGGTTGCCGGATGCGGCATTGCGATGCTTCCCGAACTGGAGGCCCGGGGCGCGATTGCCAGCGGCACGCTGGAGGTGGTGCTTCCGGAGTGGACGCCGAAGGCGTTGAGCGTTTACGGCATCTATCTTTCCCGCGACTACCAACCTGACGGATTACCGCTATTTCTTGATGCGCTGCAGAGGCGTCTGGGAGAGGAGACTGGCCACGGCTGAGTCTAGGCGCTTCGTGCCCAGGCAGCACCGGCGGAAGGCAATTCCGCCGGTAGGCTGACGTTGAGCTTTATTCGTTGCCCCACTGATTAAGAAAATTAGCGATATCGTCAATGCGGTTTTCGTTAATGGCCGCCTCGCGGGCCATTTCTCGCTGCGCCTCTTCGTCAATCTCTTCGTTATTAGTTAACCGCGCAATCAGCAGTTGGAAATAGCGCGCCAGCGCATCGCGTTCTTCATCCTTTACCGGCGCAGCCGCTTCGGTCTCGTATTCGTCCACGATGTCATAAAATTTCAGGGGGATGTCATTACTCATCTGTCGTCCTCAGGGGTGGCGTCGGGGCCAGGGTTAGCGCACAGCGGCGGGCGGACATCATAGCATGCGGCCAGAGTAGCGGAGTGGAGGAAAGAAAAAATTGCCGCAACCGGGAGGCGAGGGGCCAGTATATAGCCGCAAGGGTTGGCCGGGAAAATACCGGCGCGCGCTGGCGCGCGTCGGTATGCCGGGAGGCTTAGACCACACCATCCCCGCCGTCAGAACACCACACCTGTCCGGAGGTATATGAGCAGGCATCGGATGCCAGGGTGACATACAGCGGGGCGATCTCTACCGGTTGCCCCGGGCGCCCCATCGGCGTGTCTTTGCCAAACTGTTTCACCTTCTCGTCCGGCTGGCCGCCGCTGGATTGCAGCACCGTCCAGTAAGGGCCAGGCGCTACGGCGTTTACGCGAATGCCTCGTTTCGCCACCTGTTTAGCCAGCGATTTAGTGAAGATCGCGAGACAGGCTTTGGTCTGCGCATAATCGAGCAGGATCGGGCTGGGTTTATACGCCTGCACCGAGGTGGTATTGATAATCGCGCTTCCGGCCTGGAGGTGAGGCAGTGCGGCGCGGGTGATCCAGAACGGCGCGTAGACGTTGGTTTTGAAGGTGGCGTCGAAATCTTCGGTGGTGAGTTCCTCAAGGGTTTCGCAGTATTGCTGACGTCCGGCGTTATTAACCAGGATGCTCAGACCTCCCAGCTGTTCCACCGCGTCGGCCACCAGCGACTGGCAGAAGGATTCTGAGCGAATATCACCCGGGAGGGCGACCGCGGTGCGCCCTTCGGCTTTGATCAGGGCGATAACTTCATCCGCATCCTTTTGCTCTTCGGGCAGATAGTTTATCGCGACGTCGGCGCCTTCGCGGGCAAAGGCGATCGCCACCGCACGGCCAATACCGGAGTCGCCGCCGGTAATTAACGCTTTCTTACCAGCCAGTCGCCCGGAGCCGGTGTAGCTGGTTTCACCGTGGTCCGGGGATGGCTCCATTTCCGCATCCAGACCCGGCGGGGTTTGTTCTTGCTCCGGGAACTCCGGACGTGGAGCCGTCTCTTCTGGCAACATGGAGGTGGGTAACTTCTTCATTGGCGGTTTTTCATCTTGCATAGTCATCTCCTTCAGACAGAACGGGCCAGCTCTAAGAATAGGTCAGCTTCTCCTGGCGACAGACCCTGGATGACTCGCAACATCGCAGTCAATGGCCAATCGTAGGCGTAACGGTATGCCTTAACCGACTGATCCTTGGCGTATTTCGGGGGATAGCGTTGCGTTATTATTGCTGACGTTAAATTAGGATTATTCCATCCTTAATCAAGGGCCAAGGGCTATTTTCGTAACGCGCATGATCTTTTTCTCAAGTTACGATGAAGGTGCTGCATGAATAAACGATGAAGATGTTCATTAGCAAACCATGGTCTATAAGGTAATACCTCTTTAGGGGTAATATTTCTGGATATTGTGTTCCGCGAGATAAAGAAATATTTATTCATTAAATTGTTTGCATTTTTTTACAAACGGCCGTTGGACGTTTCTGTTTTACCCGCCGGTGAACATAACCTACGTCAAATAAAGGAGTTGTGTGAGGTATATTTTATCTTACCGATTCGTTAGTAAAGCTTTATTTTGTCAGTGCGCGGATGGGTATCTGAAATTAATTTGACTCCTGCAGGCATTCCTCTAGTGTTAGATATCGAGGGCGATGATTTGTAACAGGGTCATTTTCCATTTACCAACCAATATTGATCAAACCAAAGGTGAAAATTATGGCAGAGCATAGAGGCGGTTCAGGTAATTTTGCAGAAGATCGTGAGAAAGCATCCGAAGCCGGGCGTAAAGGCGGACAGCACAGCGGCGGGAACTTTAAAAATGATCCTGAGCGTGCATCCGAAGCCGGTAAGAAGGGTGGTAAGAACAGTCATGGCGGCGGCCGTAAATCCGGTGACAGCTAGCGACTGATGAGCTGTGACGCCGACAAATCGCCGTTGAGATAAAACCTGTGGGCCAGATGGTCCGCAGGTTTCTGCATATTCAGGGTTTATTTCTCTATAACGACATTCATTATCCGCGATGCGGGGGAACTAAAAGGTGAGGAGGAAGTCGCCGCATCACTAGCAATAAAAGACGGCCGCAGCGGCAATAAATTAGCCGGACGGTAAAGACAGAAAATAACGGAACGGGACAATACGCAACGCTACTTTCTTTTTTATGCTTAGGCAAAAGAAAGACATTTTCAGCGTAAGGTTTAGCGCCTGACGCTGCGGTCAGAGCGTCGATAAAATGGTCGCTCAATATTGTTCGGTCCTAAGGTAATAAAATGAAGTTGACGCCAGTGTTTATTAAGCGCTGTCATCTTGTCGCCGCCGTTATGTGGGTGGGTCTGGCGATACCCTCGTTAATCTGGTGGAAAGACAGCGTACTGTGGGTCATTCTCATCAGTATTTATGCCAATATTGTTGGCCATTTATCCGGATATAGCGCAGCGCGAGCTGACCAGGCGGCGGAAGAGAGTGAAGATTCCACGTCAAAATAAAAGGTTAATGATCAGAGGTGTATATGACGGATATTGAAAATTATCACAACTGGCTTCGCGATGCGCATGCCATGGAAAAACAGGCTGAGTCGCTGCTGGTGGCCACCATCAGACGCCTCGATAATGAACCGCAGTTACGCACCCGCCTTGAACAACATCTCTATGAAACCCGACGGCAATTGTCCGCCCTGCAGGATATCATCGCCCGCAACCATATTTCCCGCTCCGCGCTGAAGGATGCGATGAGCCGGGTGGCGGCGTTAGGACAGACCATTGGCATCATGCTGCCCGGTGATGAGGTTATTAAAGTGATTATCACTGCCTACGTTTTTGCCCATTTTGAGGTCGCCTGCTATACCGCTTTATTAACGGCGGCGAAAAGAGTAGGCGACCACAGCGCGATGCATACACTGGAGGGTATCCTGGCTGAAGAGAGAGGAATGGCTGATTGGCTGCTCCATTATCTGCCAGCGCTGACCGGGCAATATCTTATGGATACCGATATGCCTGGCGTTGAGGCCGGGCATTAAGCCGCCGGAGAACGCTATGGTCAAACGGCAAACCATCGCGCTCCTCGCCGCCGAGGAACAGGTTCCGCTGGTATTAACCGCCAGGCAGCAGGCGCTGGTGGACGCGGTAGCGAACAGGATGCTACCAGCGGAACGCAATCCCGTATCGCCTGTCGACAAACCGCGCGCGAAGGCCAGGGCGGGGTCCGGATCGCGCTGAGGCGGCTGACAGGGACGGGCAGAACGCGAGGTGAGAGTGATGCAACGGGAAGAGTGGTTTCACAGAGCGGTCATCTATCAGGTTGACAGTTCGCTCTTTTATGATGCCAATGGCGATGGTTTTGGCGATCTCGCGGGCATTCGCCAAAAGCTACACTACATTCGCAGCCTCGGAGCGACGGTGCTCTGGCTGACTCCGTTCTATCTCACTCCTCTGCAGGATGATGGCTATGATATCAGCGATCATCTGCAGCCCGATCCGCGGTTCGGCACTATCGCTGACGTGATTGAGCTGATTGCCCGCGCCCGCGAGCTGGGACTGCGGGTGATCGTTGAGCTGGTGATCCAGCACACCTCTGCGCAGCACCCGTGGTTCCAGGCGGCGCGACGCGATCCCCGGTCGCCGTGGCGGCCGTATTATCTGTGGGCCGATCGGCCGCCGGAAAACGACGATCCTCCCATGTTTCCCGGCGTTGAGGAGAGCGTCTGGCGCTGGGACGAACAGGCCGGGCAATATTATCGCCACATGTTTTATCACCACGAGCCCGACCTGAATCTCGCCCATCCGCCGGTGATCGCTGAAATCGAAAACATTATCACCTTCTGGCTGCAGGCTGGGGTGTCTGGCTTTCGTCTCGATGCCGCGTCACATCTGGTCAAGCAGGCCGGAAAGGGCGACGAGACGCGCGGCTACCCGCTGCTGACCCATCTCCGGCAGGTTGTACAGCGCCTCAATCCCGATGCGATACTCCTGGGTGAAGTGGACGTCGCGGTAGAAGATTACCGTCATTATTTCGGCCAGGGCGATCGGCTGCAGATGGTGCTTAATTTCTGGCTTAACAAATACCTCTACCTCAGCCTGGCGCAGCAGCGCGCCGCGCCGGTGGTGAAGGCCCTGCAGGCGATGGTGACCCCGCCGGACGGGTGCTGCTTCGTCAACTGGCTGCGCAACCATGATGAACTGGATCTTGAGGGGATTGGCGAGCGCAACAAGCGCCAGGTTATCCGCACCTTTGCCCCTGATAAATCGATGTCCGTTTACCAGCGCGGGGTACGCCGAAGACTGGCGCCGATGCTGGACGGCGATACCCGACGCATAGCGTTAGCCCATGCTATCCTGCTGGCGCTGCCCGGCGTGCCGGTGATGCGCTATGGCGACGAGATTGGCATGGGTGACGATCTCTCCTTACCGGAGCGCTACGCGGTCAGAACGCCGATGCAGTGGTCAGCCGCGGCCAACGCCGGCTTTTCCCGGGCGGCGCGGGATGATTTGCCGGTAAAACCGGTGGCCAGCGGGCGGTTCCGCTACCAACGGATCAATGTAGAAACGGCGCTGCGCCATCCCAGGTCGCTGCTGCATCGGGTACGCAATATGGTATTGGCGCGCACGGAATATACTGAACCGGGATCCCTCCCTTTTACTCTCCTTACCCTAAAGCCCGACGCGGTGCTGGGCTTACTCTATCGCAGCGAATCGCGGGAGGTATTGATGCTGGCCAACTGCAGCCAGCAGGCGGTAGAGGTCCTGCTCCCGCCGCTGGCCGAGGGCTACTGGAGCCCAATTCTGGAAGATAAGCTCTATCAGGATGGGCTGCACGGCGGGAAAGATGCGCGGCTGGCACTCTCCGGGTATGGTTACCGTTGGTTCAGCCGCAGCCTGAGTTAGCGCCGTTTTCCGGAACGACGGAACAACGCCCGCAGCGCCATCGTCGCCACCGCTACCCCGACGCCGGCGGCGACTTTACCCGGGAGATCGGCGCTGATGGTGACTGCTTTACGCCGTGCACCATCGTTAAAGGGGCCGTGGCCCGGATGATTGCCGCGCACCGGCGTGAACAGGTCGTCCTGTTGGTCTGACGACTTTGGCTGACCGGTAAACTGTCCCTCCCACGCTTTTTTCACCATCAGCCGATCGAGCAGGCGAGGGAAGAAGACCTGGCCGAGGATCGACTGGATGGTGCTTTTTCCGACCCACAGCTCGTTGACCGGGCGCTGGATGACGCTGTAAATAGCCTCGGCGGCGACTTCCGGCTGATAGACCGGGGGCACCGGCTGCATGGCCTGATCCATTTTGTTTCGCGCCCAGCCAAACTGGGCGGTGTTCATCCCCGGCAGTTGCACCATGGTCAACTGGATGTGGCTTTTCTCATGCATCAGTTCGGTTCGCACGGCATCGGTAAAGCCGCGGATCGCCGCTTTCGCTCCGCAGTAAGCCGACTGCAGTGGGATTGAACGCCAGGCCAGCGCCGAGCCGGCCTGAATAATCACCCCCCGATCCCGGGGGATCATGACCTCCAGCGCCGCGCGGGTGCCGTTCACGTACCCGAGATAGGTCACCTCCGTCACCCGGCGAAACTCCTCCTCGCTCATCTGACGAAAGGGCGCCAGCACGGTGGTCATGGCGTTGTTGATCCAGACGTCGATTGCCCCGAGGGTGGTTTCCACCTCGGCGGCGGCGCGCTGCAGCGCCCCGGCATCGACGACATCGGCGCTAATAGCCAGCGTTTTAATGCCAAACCGTTCACAGGCCTGTCGCGTCTCCTGCAAACCCGTTTCGTCTCGGGCGATCAGCGCCACGTGATATCCAGCGCGGGCGAAACGCAGCGCGGTAGCTTTGCCCGCTCCCGCGGTTCCACCGGTAATAACCATCACAGACATAGTGACCTCATTATGTTTTGGCTTTCACAATATTGACTGTACGGATCGGTTAATTATTTCTCACCAATGGCAATGACGAGGTGGGAAATATCCTGGAATAAGCGCAGTGTGAATCAGGCGGCATCTCCTGGTTAGTTTCGGCAGATCCTACATACTTCGGCGAAGGCGTTCTATAATTTGTAGGATCCCTGACAACCAGCGAGGAGGAAAAATGTTAATGTTGAACGTTGTTAACGGTGAAAAAGAAGAGGATGACGCCACTCGCGCTCCGGAATCAGGTGATAAACAACCGGAGCGTGATAAATAGCGAAGCCGATACTATTCCTGCTCAGGAATAATGGATATCTGGCCGTTACGCTCGAGAATAGCGAATTTGATCGCTTTCAATTCATAAATGCCATGGTGCTGCCTGGCCGCCAGCAGGATATCATCGACAGAGATATTGACGAGCTTAATCTTCTCGTCGATGACAGCACCATTTTCCACCACGATAACCGGCGTACCATCGAGAAAATTTTCTGCCTGAGCAAATTTTTTCTTAATATAGCCGAACAAAATATCAATACTAACCAGGGTGACGATAGTCAGCATCGACCCGGTAACCGAATAGTCTGTGCTGAGCATCGCCTGCTGGGTGGCTTCGCTGATAATCAGCAACAGTATCAGGTCAAAGTTGGTTAATTGCATCAGGGTTCTTCTGCCGGCAATCTTAAAAATAATCAACAGGATCAGATAGATTGCTGCGGCTCTAAGGACCATTTCCATAGCGACTCCTACGGATAGACAAACTGCTGCCAGGTTACAGAATAGCGATCGTTAACTACCGCCTGCAGAGAGATATTACCGGCCGTTTTTGGGGTAACGGCTAACCACACAGATATCGGTGAAGGGGGGTTCGACCGCTGATAGACGAGATGTAATTTCCCGTCGGCGCTATACATTTTATCCGGCTGCGGACGGATATCACCGATCTGGTAGCGGGTTAATAACGGGGCGGCGAAGCTGATAATGGTGTCGCTGGCCGTATCCGGTTTAATCTGAATATTAAACTCGGTTTCACTCATCAGCCTGGCATAGCGCTGATAATCGACGCTTAATTCGCCTCCACTGGTTTCCCTGTGTGCTTCACTGAAATAACCGGAGGACCACAGGCCGCTTAACGCGGTAAGAATGATGAGACTCAAAACAATTATCCCATAGCGGCGGAAACGATATTCAAAGCGTAAGGAGCGTTCATTCTCATCGACGATAGGACAAGGCTGTTGATTCTTAATCATTAATATTTTCCCCGCGTTTCGTTTCGCCAGGAGCGTAACGATAAGGACATTCTTATATTAGACGATATCAGAACAATTGACTTTGTAAAAATGGCCAGCATCAGCCAGGCTTTATTCTCATCGTCAGCAAAAAACGGAGGCATGATGAAAAAACTAGCATTGGCCATGGCATGTCTGTTTGCCGTAGGTGTCGCGCAGGCGGACGATAAGGGAGGGTTTAGCCAGGATGCCGCGCCGCCGCCGCCGCACAAACTCGATGACGGCTATCGCGGCGTCGAGGATGGCCGGATCATGACCGTTGAGCAGGCGAAAACCATGCACGATGGCGCGACCGTTTCGCTGCGCGGCAATCTGCTCAAGCGGCAGGGAGATGACCGTTATCAGTTTCGTGATAAAAGCGGCACCATCACCGTTATTATCCCGGTCGCCGCGTTTAACGAACAACACGTAGAGCCAGACGATCTGGTCAATATCAACGGCAGTCTGGATCGCAAAATGACGCCGCCGGTCGTGCGAATCGATCGTCTGCTCAAGCAGTCGCCTAAGTAAGCGGAGCACGTCGATATGAGCACCTTTTCTCACTCGCAAGACGAAGAGCGCGGTAAGCAACCTGCCCGTGAGGCGCCCGGAGAGCAGGGCGAAGTTCCGCGTAAACGGGACGACAGCAAGGATGACAAATCCGATCCCTGGCATCCGCAGGATGGCCGATAGCGTCACCCTGCGTCACCAACGACACGAAAACCAGGGGAACGTGGGGGCCAGAGGCTGCAAAAAGACGCAGCTTCGGCATCACGCACTATACTTTTTGTTCGACATCACTACAGGAGGAATCAAATGGCGATTCATAAGAAAGGGCTAGCGCACTGGGAAGGCGACCTGAAGCATGGCAAAGGCACCGTGTCGACAGAAAGCGGGGCGCTGAGCCCAACAGCCCTACGGATTTAACACCCGTTTTGAGGGGGTGAAGGGCACCAACCCTGAGGAGCTGATCGGCGCTGCACATGCCGCCTGCTTTTCGATGGCCCTGTCGCTGATGCTCAGCGAAGAGGGATATACCGCAACGTCCATTGACACTACCGCAGTGGTCACCCTCAATAAAACCGACGGCGGCTTTGCGATTACCGATATCGCGCTGCAAAGCCAGATCGTCCTGCCGGACGTGTCTCCGGCGGCGTTCGATGAGATCATCCAGAAAGCGAAAGCAGGCTGCCCGGTATCGCAGGTGCTAAAGGCCAACATTACCCTCGATTACCAGCTGAATCCGTAAGCCGTCGTGCCCGCGTGCTGCGGGCACTCTTTCCGCAATATCTCTCCCAATGCTGTCCAACAGTGGTATCTTTTGTCCTTTAGTTGCACGTAAGGATACCATCATGATCGGCATTCGCCGGATGATCGAGGCGCAGGTGCTCGGCCTGACCGGCATGGCGCTAAAAGAGATCGACTTTGAACGACCCAAAGGAGAGCCGGGGCTGTTTGGTCCCCAGTCGGCCATCTGGCAGGTGCACGGCGATTTTACCTCGATGCTCTGCGGCGGCATTAGCGCGCTGTTGCTGCAGATGCTGCATCCTCTGGCGCTGGCCGGCGTCTGGGATCACTCTCGTTTTCGCGAGGATATTTTGGGCCGCCTGCGCCGCACCAGCCAGTTTATTTCTGCCACCACTTTTGCCACTACCCCCGACGCCGAACGGCTAATCGCCAAAGTACAGGGGATCCATCAGCGGATCGCCGGGGTGGATAAGGACGGAACCCCGTATCAGGCGAGCGACCCGGCGCTGTTAACCTGGGTGCACGTCGCCGAGTGCAGTTGCTTTATGGCCTCCCACCTGCGCTACAAGCGGACGGTGGTCAGTCCCGAGCGCCAGGAGGACTATTTTCGTGAGTCGGCGGAAATCGCCCGGCGGCTGGGGGCTCGGGATATCCCTCAGACACCGCAGGAGGTGGCGGACTATCTCGAGGCGATGCGCCCGCGACTGCGCTGCGACGAACGTACCCGGGAGGTAGCCGAGGTGCTGCTCTCCACCCGTCTGCCGGGGCGGATGAGCCAGCCGGTCGGCCGGGTGATGATGAACGCAGGAATTGACCTCCTGCCGGAATGGGCGCAGGAGATGCTGGGATTGTCGCTCACGCCGCTGCAGCGGCGCACGACGCGCCTGATGGTGCATGGCGTGGCCCGCGTACTGCGCGCCTCGGTACGCAACGGCGCCTGGCATTGCGCCATGCGCCGGATGACGGAGGCGTGATTCAGTTCGCTTGGCCCAGGTGACCGGCAATCAGCGCCTGCAGACTGCCATCTGCCCGCCACTCGCTAAGCGCGTCGTTTACCGCGTGAAAACGGTCCACGTCCGCCCGGGCGACGCAGATGGCCTGCTGGATCTCGGTAAAATTATCCGCCAGTACCCGCACCCCGGCGTGCTGACGGGCTGTCGCCTCCAGCGGCTGGCGGATGCCGGCGACCATATCCCCTTCACCGGCGAGGAAGGCGTCGATTGCCTCCTGCGAAGAGGGAAGGCGATGCAGGCTGGCGTGCTGCAGATGGCGGGTTAGCCATAGATCGTATGCGGCGTTTTGTCCGACGTTAATGGTGGTTGCCGGGCGATCCATGTCGGCCACGCTCTGGCAGGGCGAATCAACGCTGACCAGCGCGGTACCCTGGATGGTGATATAGGGCGAGGTAAAGCGCAGGGTGGCTTCCCGCGCCGGATCGATGGCCAGAAAGGCAATATCCCAGTGCTCGCCACCGGCGTCAGCCACCACTTTACCCGCGGCAGGATAGGGAACGAATTCGGCGCTGACGCCCCAGCGCGTCGCCAGCCGATGGCTGAGCTCGACGGTGATGCCCGCGGGCTTTCCTGTCTCCCCGAGATGGGCCAGGACCGCATTGCCCAGATTAATGGCGAAACGCAGCCGGGATGGTTTGTTATGTGACATCGCTGACTCCTGTGGTGGCTAAGCTAAAGTGGCCCGACCTGTGGCCACCCTTCAAAAGATAGTTCATTGGCGCAAGGTTGCAGCGTTCCAACGGCACATACAGTAAATAGTCATTACCGACCGCCGCGATATCGTTAAACGGCAAGGCAATGGCTTTTATATTGTTAAGCATAAACTCAGTTTGTCAGTTTATTCTTCCCGCTCACAAAGGGAGAGAAATAATGACACAACATAATTTTGAAAATGATAATAAATATCATGAGCGTTCGGTGCAGGCGCGAAAGAGTACCCTTGTTAGCGTGGTGGTTAATATTTTCCTTTCTGCCTTACAGGTAGTCGTGGGAATATTTTCCGGCTCTCAGGGATTAATTGCCGACGGAATGCACTCTTTTTCCGATCTGGTCGCCGATGGCGTGGTATTGATGGCGAATAAAAAGAGCCGTCGACCGTCTGACCACGATCACCACTATGGCCACTGGCGCTATGAGAACGGCGCCTCCCTAATCATCGGCGCGATGCTGCTGCTCGTCGGGGGTGGCATGCTATGGTCCGCGGCGGGCCATCTCGCGCAACCGCAAACTATTCCGCCGGTGCACAGCGCGGCGCTGTGGATGGCGCTGGTGGCGCTGGCCGTCAAGGAGGGGCTGTTTCGCTATATGCTGGCGGCCGCCAGGCGGCTGAATTCGTCGCTGCTTATCGCCAATGCCTGGCATGCCCGCTCTGACGCCGCATCCTCCCTGGTGGTGGCCCTGGGGATTATCGGTAATCTGGCCGGGTTCGCCTGGTTCGACCCGCTCGCCGCGCTGGCGGTGGGGCTGCTGATTGCGCGCATGGGCTATCGTTTCGCCGTCAGCGCGCTGCATGATTTAATGGACCGTGCGGTTGATGAAGAGATGCAGCAGGCGATCGCCGATACGCTGCGAACCACGCCGGGCGTGGCGGGCCTCCACGATCTGAAAACCCGTAAGGCGGGGGATCTGGTGCTGGTGGATGTCCATCTCGAGGTGGCTGGCGAGATGTCGGTAGCCGAAGGGCATCAGATTGCCCGTCACGCGCGGGAGCGGGTGCTGGCGCAGCATCCGGTGCTTAATGTGATGGTGCATCTCGATCCCTGCGAAGCGCAGGGGTTGACGAAAGCGGTCTGATACACCCGGTAGCATAAGCGGAAAAATGAATTGGCTCAGCGGTTATTTTTTCTTCTGAGCCATTATTGCTGGCGCATTGATTGCCTGAAATATAAAAAAGGCCCATACTGAAAACGCCATTACCATCGCTAAATAATGGCGCAGATCTGCCCATCGCAGTTAACGATAAAATAAACCAATCGGCTCATAGATAATCTCTATTCTGTATTCAGAGATAATGACCAGAGCGGTAATTCAGGAAGTCAGACAATGATCATTCGGCCAGAACAACACTGGTTTCTTCGCCTATTTGACTGGCACGGCTCCGTGCTGTCGAAAATCATCTTTCGCCTGCTGCTAAATGTGCTGATGTCGATCATCGCCATTATCAGCTATCAATGGTACGAACAGCTGGGGATCCACTTAACCGTGGCGCCGTTCAGCCTGCTGGGGATTGCGATTGCGATTTTCCTCGGCTTTCGCAACAGCGCCAGCTACAGCCGCTTCGTCGAGGCGCGCAATCTGTGGGGGACGGTGCTTATCGCCGAACGCACGCTGGTGCGTCAGCTGCGCAATATCCTGCCGGCGGAACACGATGCCCATCGCCGCATCGTCAGCTATCTGGTGGCCTTTAGCTGGAGCCTGAAGCACCAGCTGCGCAAAACCGATCCGACGGCTGACCTGCGGCGGTTGCTACCGGAGGAGAGGGTGACGGAGATCCTCGCCAGCTCAATGCCCACCAACCGGATCCTGCTGCTGGCCGGCAACGAAATTGGCCAGCTGCGGGAGGCGGGCAAGCTCAGCGACATCACTTACGGGCTGATGGACAACAAACTCGACGAGCTGGCGCACGTGCTGGGCGGTTGTGAAAGGCTGGCCACCACCCCGGTGCCTTTCGCCTATACCCTGATCCTGCAGCGTACCGTCTACCTGTTCTGTACGCTGCTGCCGTTCGCCCTGGTCGGCGATCTGCACTACATGACGCCGTTTGTCTCGGTCTTTATCTCTTACACCTTTTTATCGTGGGATTCGCTGGCGGAAGAGCTGGAAGATCCGTTCGGCACCGCAGCCAATGACCTGCCGCTGAACGCGATGTGCAATACCATCGAGCGCAATCTGCTCGACATGACCGGTCAGCATCCGCTGCCGGAGACGCTGCGTCCGGACCGTTACTTCAATCTGACCTGAGCCTGGCCCACCGGGCGGTTTCGCTGCCCGGTCATCACTTTCCGTAGCAATTTATCCGTCACAGCACCGCGGTGAAAACCGCAAAATTTGCAAATAAGTTAAATTTAACACCTGATAGATAACATCAATTATACAGAATTGTGGTGTATGTTATTATTCAGTTAACAAACGCAGTACCTACGCTTTCCCATCGTACTATCCTTGAGAAACAGCATTCTTTTCAGGTGACGCCATGCGATTCACGCTTCGTCGCCGGGGTTGTTGTACGCCTTTTTCGGCTAGCGACAGCCAGAACAGAGCAGCAGGAGTAAAGAGATGACCAATAAAAGACGCGCGGTTCCCGGTGTTCACCCCTATGACGGTCCGGCAGGCGGGTGGGGCGCGTTGAAGGCCACGGCCATCGCCGTGCGCACCCAGATGGATGCCTTTGAGGCGCCCGCCACGCTGCTGCGTACCAACCAGCCGGACGGTTTTGACTGCCCGGGCTGCGCCTGGCCGGATAAAGAACATAAATCGACCTTCCAGTTTTGCGAAAACGGCGCCAAAGCCGTGACCTGGGAGGCGACCACCAAACGGGTGACGCCCGCATTCCTCGCGGCAAATACCGTATCTTCCCTGCTGGCAAAAAGCGATTTTGAACTGGAGGGCTACGGCCGCTTAACCCATCCTTTGGTTTACGACCGGGACAGCGATACCCTGCGTCCGGTGGCGTGGGAGCAAGCCTTCGCCCGTATCGGCGAGATCCTCCGCGGCCTGCAGCCGGATGAGGTTGAATTCTACACCTCTGGCCGAGCCTCCAACGAAGCGGCGTGGCTGTTCCAGCTGTTTGCCCGCGAGTATGGCACTAACAACTTCCCCGATTGCTCCAACATGTGTCATGAATCCACCAGCGTGGGCCTGCCACAGTCGATCGGCATTGGTAAAGGCACCGTCTCCCTCGACGATTTTGACCAGACCGAGCTGGTGATCTCCATCGGCCATAATCCGGGCACCAACCACCCGCGGATGATGGGCACCCTGCATGAGCTATCCCGCCGCGGCGTGCCGATTATCGTTTTCAATCCGCTGCGTGAACGGGCGCTGGAGCGTTTTGCCGATCCGCAGAACGTGATGGAGATGGCGACCCGGCGCTCGACGCCGATCGCCTCGACCTACTACCAGGTACGGGCCGGGGGCGACGCGGCGGCGCTGAAAGGGATCGCCAAAGCGCTGCTGCAGCTGGAGGAGGAACAGGGCAATGTGCTCGACCACGCGTTTATCGCCCAACATACCCAGGGATTCACCGCCTTCGCCGATGACCTCCACGCCACCCGCTGGCAGGATATCGAGCAGGAGTCTGGCCTGACGCGCGAATCCCTGACCCAGGTTGCGGCGGCTTACGCCAAATCCAGGGCCACCATCGTCACCTACGGTATGGGCATCACCCAGCATAACAAAGGCACCTCCAACGTGCGTCTGATTGCCGACCTGCTGCTGATGCGCGGCAATATCGGCAAGCCGGGGGCCGGGATCTGTCCTTTGCGCGGTCACTCGAACGTCCAGGGTAACCGCACTGTCGGGATCAGCGAAAAACCCTCCGCGGCTTTCCTCGACAGCCTGCAGCGGGTGATGGGGATTACGCCGCCGCGGCATCATGGCCACGATGCGGTAAAAGCCCTGGAGGCCATGATCGCCGGCGAAGCCAAAGCGCTGATCTGCCTTGGGGGCAACTTCGCCGTGGCGATGCCGGACCACGAACGCGCCTTCCCGGCGATGCGCGGCCTTGAGCTCAGCGTTCACGTCGGCACCAAGCTCAACCGCTCACATCTCCTGACGGCGAAAGAGACCTTTATTCTGCCGTGTCTGGGCCGCACCGAGCTTGACCTGCAGGCCAGCGGCCGGCAGTCGATCACCGTCGAGGATTCGATGTCGATGGTGCATGCTTCGTCGGGCAAGCTTAAGCCCGCCTCGCCGATGCTGCGCTCGGAGCCGGCGATTGTCGCCGGTCTGGCGAAGGCCACCTTGCCCGCCAGCAAAGTGGACTGGCAGTACCTCGTGGAAGACTACGATCGCATTCGCGATCTGATCGAACAGACCATTCCAGGGTTCGAGAATTATAACCAGCGCATTCGCCATCCTGGAGGCTTCCGCATGCCGCTGCCGCCGACCGAGCGCATCTGGCCTACCGCCACCGGTAAAGCCATGTTCTCGGTATTTAAAGGGGTGCATGAGAACGTGGTGGTGGAGGGTGAGGACGTGATGCGCCTGGTGACGCTGCGCAGTCATGACCAGTACAACACCACCATCTACGCGATGGATGACCGCTACCGTGGCGTCTTTGGCCGCCGTGACGTGCTGTTTATGAACGAGCAGGATATGGCCGCCCAGGGTCTGGAGCATGGCGATCGGGTAGATATTCATACCGCGCTGCCAGACAGCGAGCTGACGCTGGAAGATATCACGGTGGTGGCCTACGGCATTGCGCCGGGCACCGTCGGCGCCTATTATCCGGAAGCCAACGTGCTGGTGCCGCTGAACTATCTCGATGAAGAGAGCGGCACCCCTTCGTATAAGTCGGTTCCCGTTCGCCTGACGCTGCGCTCGAAAGAGATCCGTCCGCTGGCCGGCGGGCGCTAAAAAGGTATAGCGCAGAGCGGCGTCGCGCCGTCCTGCGCCCCGCAGCACCTCGTGGTGTCCTCGCTTGAATTTATCGCTAGCGAAACTAACATTCTGGTAACCTGTGCGCGGCCCCGGGGGTGAACGGCGGGGTTCAAACGGGAAAGAGAATGGATATTAAGCAACTCAAGTATTTGATCGCGCTCGATCAGACGCGCCATTTTGGCCAGGCGGCGGCGGCCTGTCATATTACCCAGCCGACGCTCTCCATGCGCATTCGTAACCTGGAAGAGGAGCTGAACCTGACGCTGATCCAGCGCGGCCAACGTTTTGAAGGTTTTACCCCGGAGGGAGAGCGGATCCTGGCCTGGGCGCGGGCGGTGCTGGCCGCTCATGACGGCCTGGCGGCAGAGGCGGCCATCTGTCGCGGGCAGATGGTCGGCCAGCTGCGGGTCGGTATGGTGCCGCTGGCGAGCCTCAATCCGATGCAGTTGATTAAACCCCTGGCGGAGAAATATCCGGCGCTGCAGTTCAGCCTGTTGTCGATGACCTCGGAGCAGATTATCGATGGCGTCAGCCGTAATCAGCTGGATCTGGGGATCTGTTATCTGCAGCATCTGGATGAAGGTCAGTTCAAGATTGCTCGCTTGCCGCAAACCCGGATGGGACTGCTGCACGATAAACGCCATTTCGACTTCAGCGCCGGGACGCCGGGATGGGAGACGCTGGCGACGCTGCCCCTCGGCTTTCTGACCAAGGGGATGTATTACCGGGAATCGATTGAAATCAGCTTTAAGGCCAAAGGGCTAACGCCGAGGTATGTCTTTGAAAGTGATTCGACGTTTCAGATTATCCAGGCGGTGCAGGCGGGGATCTGCTGCGCCATTATGCCGCTTAACAACGGCCTCGAAGCGCTAAGCGATAATCTTGAAATTCTGCCGATCGCCGAAACCCATGTTGATTCACAGCTGGCGCTGATTATGCGCCAGCAGGAACCAGTCTCGACCCTGGCGGAAAAATGCTTCGCCGAGGCGCAGGGGATATTTGGCTGAGGCCGGGCCGCCGACCTGGCGGCTTGTCACTAAAATGCCTAAACGCCCCTCTGATGGGAGAGTGTCAATATAGCCCCGGTGATGCTGGACCGTTGGTAAAAGTGGTATTGCGGCGCCGCTTAATGCTGTCCAGAAGTTACAAGCCTTAATGGCAATTTTTTATCCCTCCTGCAGTACACATCACAAATATTAACTATGGCAACAGCCGTCATTCACTCAACAAGTAGGGAAACCGTATGGATATGGAAGCAACCGTCATGGAACTCATCATTAACGCCGGTGAGTCCCGCAGTCTGGCGATGCAGGCGCTGCAAGCCGCCAGAAAAGGAGTGTGGCAGGACGTTGATAGGCTGATGCAGGACGCCGCAGATGCCGCAAAACGCGCGCATGATGTACAAACCATGCTTATCGGTATGGATGAGGGCTGTGGCAAAGTACCGGTTAATCTTATTCTGGTACATGCCCAGGATCATATAATGACCTCTATGCTCGCGCGGGAGTTGATCGCGGAGCTTATTGAGGTTCAGCGCCAGCTGCAACATCGCAACTGATAAAATATGTCGCCGCCGGCACCTTCGGCGGCGACCGCCATCAGATATTCTCCAGACGAATGCCCCGCGTTCTCGGGCCGAAGATCCCCACCGACAGCATCACCATCAGCATACTGACGACGATAAAGCTAATCACCCCCGGCGTGCCGGCGTATTGCAGAATAATGCCGATCAGGATGCTGGTCACCGCGGTCGAGAGCCGGCTGAACGAGTAGCAGAAGCCGACGGCGCGGGCGCGAATATGGGTCGGGAAGACCTCGGCCTGGTAGGCGTGATAGCTGATGGTCAGCCAGGCGTTGGACCAGGTGATCATAAACCCGCAAATCACCAGCAGAATCGGGTTGTTTTGCAGAGCGAACAGGGTGCCGAAGATAACGGTCATCAGCGCGGAGAGGACAATCTGCCACTTGTTTTCAAAGCGATGCACGAAGCGGGTGCAGAACAGGCAGCCCAGCGGATAGGCGAGGGTGATAAAGAAGGCGTACAGCAGGCTATGGGTGATGCTGGCGCCCTGACCGGAGAGCAGCGCCGGCAGCCAGTTGCCAAAGCCGAAGAAACCGATCGCCTGGAAGAAGTTCATCACCATTAGCATCAGGGTGCGCTGCCGATACTGCGGCGCCCAGATTTCGCGGAAGGTGCCGCGTTTGACGACGCTCTGTGCCGCATGCGCATGCTTCGGCGACGGCGTCAGGCCGCAGCGGGCTTCCATCTCACACATCACCGTATGCGCGTCATCATGCCGCCCTTTGCTTTCCAGCCAGCGGGCTGACTCCGGTAGCTTTTTGCGGATAAACCAGATCGCCAGCGAGAACAGTGCGCCAAAGATGATCACCCAGCGCCAGCCGCTGAGGCCGAACAGGGTGGTCGGCACCAGCATCCAGGACATCAGCGCCACCGCCGGAACCGAGAGGAACTGGATGAAGAAGGCAAAGGCAAAGGCTTTATTGCGCAGATGGGTTGGCACCCATTCGCTGAGATAGGTATCAATGGTCACCAGCTCAATGCCGAGGCCGATCCCCACCAGAAAGCGGAAGAAGATCACCCCTTCCGCGCTACTCTGCGTCGCCATCAGCAGCGAAAAAAGACCGTACCAGGCGAGCGCCACCATAAAGGTCAGGCGGCGGCCCAGTTTGTCCGCCAGCGGCGCCAGCAGACTGGCGCCGATAAACAGCCCCATAAAGGTGGCGGAGGCGAAGGCCGCCTGGTCGGCGATGCCGAAGATGCCCGCCTGTCCGGTGTGGAAAATGCCCTCCGCCAGCAGGCCCGCGCTGATATACCCGGTCTGGAAGAGATCGTAGAGCTCAAAGAAGCCGCCAAGTGAGAGCAGGGTAATAAACGACCATAACCCAAATGAGGCGGGCAGCGCATCAATGCGTCCGGTTAAGCTGGCGTGCGGTTGTCCTGGCGAAGCATAGGGCGTTTCGCCGAGAACCTGGGTGGTAGACATGGTGTTGTGTTCCTCAGGAAGAATGGTTTGCCTGCTAATGTTAATTGATTGTTAATAGTTTTAAATTTTTAATCCTTAGCCTTAGCGACATTCTTTAGCGTAAGATCGCGCTGGGGAGACATAAAGATGATGTTCATGCTGGTTTTCGCCGCATCCCAGCGACGGAATTGAAGTAAATCACCGCTGACGGCATTTTAGTCGCCTGGCGATGTCACGCTACGCAGGACCCGCGAAAGACAAACTAAACGAATCGTCACCGGCGGCGTTTTCGTGCTTTACCCATCATTACCCCGGGCTATAATGTGCCCACTTTTATTCAGGAGTCATACGTTGGACAGTCACCCTTATTGCGATTTTCCGGCAAGCTAACGCGATCATTTCGCTGCTTGCCGTCCCGGCGGGCAGCAATCTCTCAGTTCCGGATTGCCTCCCTCAATAATTTATGCGCCATTGAGCGCGAGAGGCAGCGTTATGTTTATGTTTTCCAGACCCTTATTTCCTCCACCATCATCCACCCGCTAATCGCCCGGCGCGGCTGAGCGCTACATCTGTAATTTTTGGCTTTCTGTTTTCTGGAGGAAGGCGCGATGGTATTTCCTTATATGACTCATTTACTCGCGGCAATGTTGTTGGGGGCGCTGATCGGCGCGGAACGACAGTGGCGGCAACGTATGGCCGGTTTACGCACCAATGCCCTGGTGGCCACCGGCGCGGCGGTGTTTATTCTCAGCGCGATGTCGGCCTCGCCGGACAGCCCGGGGCGTATTGCAGCGCAGATCGTCTCCGGTATCGGCTTTCTTGGGGCAGGGGTGATTATGCGCGATGGCATGAACGTCCGCGGCCTCAATACCGCCGCCACGCTGTGGTGTTCGGCCGGGATCGGCGTACTCTGCGGCCTGGGTCAGTTCTGGAACGCGACGGCGGCTACGCTGATTATTCTGTGCGCCAATATCCTGCTGCGCGAGGCGGCGCAGCGCATTCATGCCTTGCCGGGGGCCGGTGACGAAGAGAAACGCTATGTCTTACGCGTCACCTGTCTGCGCGAACATGAAAATGCCGTACGTCAGCTGTTGCTGAATATTGCGCAGCAGCAGCGGTTTACCCTGCAGGGATTGCAGTCGGCGGCGGCGGACACCGCGGACCATCTGGAGATTTGCGCGCAGCTGATTAGCCATAAGCAGCACCAAAAAACGCTGGCGCAAATTATGGCGCAGATGGGCGTTCAGCAGAACGTCACATCGGTGCACTGGCGTGTCGGAGAGGCGTAGGGGCTGGCGGCGGAGCAGCGGAAACGGCCGCTCGTCGCGCGATTCGCCATCCCGTGGGAAAGCGGCTAGAATGGCCTCCTCGCAGGAGGTTATAAGAATGTTAAATAATGGATGTGTACCCTCGGAATCTGGTCCCACAGAGGTGACGGCTGATTTTCGTTTTACCCGCGTGATGGCCGAGCAGGCGGTGCGGGCGCGTCTGACGCTGGACGACGATCAGCTGTCACTCATCGCCCGCCTTGACGCCCTCGGTCAGCAGTTGGTGTCCACGACAGGCAGGCCGCAGGGGGTATACGTCTGGGGACGTACCGGGCGAGGGAAAAGCTTTATCCTCGACCACTTTTTCGCCAGCCTGCCGCTCGCCGCCAGGCGGCGGGTCCATTTTCATCACTTCTTCCGCGAACTGCACCAGCGGCTGAATGCCCCCGGAGCGCCCGACCTGCAGACGGTGATGAGGCAGATGACATCCGGTTGCCGCCTGCTATGCTTCGACGAATTTCATCTGCACGACCCCGGCGACGCCATGCTGATTAAAGCCTTGCTGGAACACCTCTTTCAACACGGTATCGTGCTGCTGGCCACCTCAAACTACCCGCCGGAGATGCTGCTGCCCAATCCGCTATATCACGATCGCTTTTTACCGTCGATCGCGCTGATCCGCGCCCATCTAACGGTGGTGGCGCTGAACGGCGAGGAAGATTATCGCGAACGGCATCTGAGCCAGGATAACGCCTTCTGCAGCGGGCGGATGTGGGTTAATCCGAATGCACAACAGCGTCAGCTGTATGACCTGCCGTCGCTGCCTGGCGAACCGGTTTCGCTGACGGTAGGCTATCGCACGCTGCTGGCGGCCGCGGCGTCGCCCGCGTTGCTGCACTTCACCTTTACCCAGCTTTGTCAGGCCGCCACGGCGGTGATGGACTATCTGACGCTCTGCGAAAGCTATGCCATCTGGCTACTGGACGAGGTGCCGCCATTGGCTACGGTGGGGCCGGCGGCCCAGCAGCGCTTTATCAATGTGATTGATGTGCTGTATGAAAAGCAGATCCGCCTGCTGTTGGTGACCCGCTGCGACCTGGAGACGCTGGTGGCAGGGGTGGAACTGGAGGATATTCAACGAACGCGGAGTCGCCTGCAACAGCTGCCGCGGGCGGTATAAGAAAAACGCCCCGGCGGGAGCCGGGGCGAGAGGATTACAGATCGAAGCGGTCGAGGTTCATCACCTTGGTCCAGGCGGCAACGAAGTCATGCACCAGCTTCTGCTGCCCGTCGGCGCAGGCGTACACTTCCGCCAGGGCGCGCAGTACCGAGTTGGAGCCAAACACCAGATCCACGCGGGTGGCGCTGTACTTCGCTTCGCCGGTTTTACGGTCGCTGCCGGTAAACAGCTCCGCGTTATCATCGGCCGCTTTCCAGACGGTAGCCATATCCAGCAGATTGACGAAGAAGTCATTGCTGAGCACGCCGACGCGGTCGGTAAACACCCCGTGTTTGCTGCCGTCGTAGTTCGCGCCCAGTACGCGCAAGCCACCGACCAGCACGGTCATTTCCGGGGCGGTTAGCGTCAGCTGCTGCGCTTTATCGATCAGCAGGGTTTCCGTCGAGACACCGCCTTCGATACGGCGATAGTTGCGGAAGCCATCCGCCAGCGGCTGCAGCAGATCAAACGACTCGACGTCGGTCTGCTCAGGCAGAGCGTCGACGCGGCCTGGGGTAAACGGCACATTGACGCTGACGCCGGCGGCAGCGGCCGCCTGCTCAACGCCGACCACGCCGGCCAGCACGATAATATCGGCCAGCGACGCTTTGCCGGAGGCGCGCTGGATCGCCTGCAGGGTCGGCAGCACCCGGCTGGCGATGGCGTTAACCGGCCAGTCTTTCTGCGGGGCCAGCGCCAGACGCGCGCCGTTAGCGCCGCCGCGTTTATCGCCGCCGCGGAAGGTGGAGGCGGACGCCCAGGCGACCGAGACCAGCTCACTGACCGACAGGCCGGCGCCGGCGATGGCGGTTTTCAGGCTGGCGATATCTTCCGCGCTCGGCTGATGGGTCGCTGCCGGCAGCGGATCCTGCCAAATCAGATCTTCTTTCGGCACTTCCGGCCCGAGGTAACGGGATTTTGGCCCCATATCACGGTGGGTCAGCTTGAACCACGCCCGGGCGAACGCCTCGTTAAAGGCCTGCGGATCGTTGAGGAAGCGGCGGGAGATTTTTTCAAACTCCGGGTCGAAGCGCAGGGTCAGGTCGGTGACCAGCATGGTCGGTTTGCGCTTTTTCTCCGGGTTAAACGGATCCGGGATAATCTCCGGCGCGTCTTTGGCTTCGAACTGGATCGCGCCAGCCGGGCTGCGGGTCTGCACCCATTCGTATTTGAACAGGTTTTCGAAAAAGTAGTTGCTCCACTGGGTGGGCGTCTGCGTCCAGACCACTTCCAGACCGGAGGTGATGGCGTCCGCGCCTGCGCCGCTGCCGTAGCTGGAGTGCCAGCCCAGACCCTGCGCTTCCAGCGGCGCGGCTTCCGGCTCGGCGCCGACGTGGCTGGTTTCTGCGGCGCCGTGGGTTTTGCCCAGCGTATGGCCGCCGGCGATCAGCGCGACGATCTCTTCATCGTCCATCGCCATATTGCCGAAGGTGGCGCGAATGGCCGCCGCGGCGGACAGCGGCTCGCCGCTGGCGTTCGGACCTTCCGGGTTGACATAAATCAGACCCATTTCGGTGGCGCCGATGGCCTGTTTCGCCAGGCTTTCCGGATGACGGTGGGCCAGCCACTCTTTCTCATCGCCCCAGTCGACGTCGAGATCCGGTTCCCAGACGTCTTCGCGACCGGCGCCAAAGCCAAAGGTGCGGAAGCCGGCGTTTTCCAGAGCGACGTTACCCGCCAGCATGTAAAGGTCGGCCCAGGAGATTTTCTGGCCATATTTCTGTTTCACCGGCCACAGCAGACGGCGGGCCTTATCGAGGCTGACGTTGTCAGGCCAGGAGTTCAGGGGGGCAAAGCGCTGCTGCCCACGACCTGCGCCGCCGCGACCGTCAACGGTGCGGTAGGTGCCGGCGCCGTGCCAGGCCATACGAATAAACAAGCCAATATAGCTACCCCAGTCTGCCGGCCACCACTCTTGCGAATCGGTCAGCAGCGCTCTGAGATCAGCCTTCAGCGCGGAGTAATCGAGCTTTTTAAACTCTTCCCTGTAGTTAAAATTCTCACCCAACGGGTTGGAGCGATTGGAGTGCTGGTTTAACAGATCGACACGCAGCTGGTTCGGCCACCAGTCGCGGTTGGCGGTGCCGCTGCCGGCGCTCTGTTTTGGCGTCTCGGCGTGGAAAGGGCACTTCCCGGCGGATGCATTGTTGGATGGGTCGTTAGACGTGCTCATATCAGGCTCCGTTTGCTTTTGTGAATGCCGTTACGATATACACTGCTACCAATAAGCGATATTTGAATGAATCTACGGATTTAATAGCTATTTCCGTTCAATGAAGGGTTAGGCAACCCCCTGGTGGGACCGTGTCGGCCTGGAAATTGAGATTAACCCCATTAGTAACCATAGCCGTAACGAGGCGGCAAAGGAAACGATCCGCGTCAAGCTGGGCGAAGGAATGCTAATTGTTTGAGATATGACAAGTTTTACTACGAAACTCGCATTAGCGCTGCCAGTAGGGCGGCGATCCAAACACGTCGGCAAAATAGTCAATCACTGTCCGCACGTTGAGAGAGGGATGGCGGGTATAAGGATAAATCGCCGCGATATACGATGGCGTGTGGCTGATGGCCGCCGAATAGCGATCCATCAGCGTGACTAATGTCCCGTTGTGCAGCGCTTCGCTGACCATCCAGTCGGGAAATAACACGATCCCCATCCCGCCGATGGCTGAAGTGAGCAGGGCATCGGCATTGTTCGAGGTCATGAGCGGGGTCAACGGATAGTGCACCCATGCCTCTTCGCGCTGGCGAAACAGCCAGCGGTTGGCTCCCTGCGAACCGCCATACACCAGCGTGCGATGTTGATGCAATGCCTCCGGCGAAGTCGGGCTGCCGTACCGTGAAACATACTCCGGGGAGGCGGTCAGGTAATAGCGCTGGCTGCCAAACACTCTGGCGTGATAGCCCGCGTCCGGCAGGCTGCTGATGCGAAAAAGGATATCCGTCGCATCGCGATGGGGATCGATAAAATCGTCGGTCAGCGTCAGGTCAAACTGCAGTTTGGGATGCCGGGCCGCCAGTTTCGGAAGCCAGGGGGCGATATGCCGCTGACCAAAATAGACCGGCGCATTGATCCGCACCAGCCCGCCGGGGACCTGTGCCCGATCCTGTAACGCCCGTTGCGCGTCGGCGTACTGTCCCAGCAGTTCCCGGGCGGACGCTGCGAAAAGGCGTCCTGCTTCGGTCGGTACCACGGCACGGGTGTTGCGGTAGAACAGCTGCTGCCCGAGGGCATCTTCCAGCTGCTGGATGGTTCGCGAGATCAGCGAGGGAGAGACCCCTTCGCGGCGGGCCACTACGGAAAAACTCTGGTTATCGTAAACCGCGATGAAAAGCTGAAGGGCGCGAAAATCGACGCTGCTGGCATCGGCCATCTGTGCAATTCCTGCAATAGTGTTTTCTGCATTATACCGTTTATCGCATCAGCACGCTGTTTTATCCTCAGCCGCCTGTTGTACAGAGGAGGCGCAGTAATGGCGTTATTATTCATTTTATTAGTGATTGCCGGCGGCATGGGATTATCGGTCGAGGCCGGCCTGCTGGGGCCGCTGGCGAGCCAGGTGGGGGATCTGTGGGCAACCATGAGCATCTTTGGGATTGGCGCAGTGTTAACCTTTTTTCTGATGCTCTTTTTCAGCCCGCGTAGCAGCCCGTCGTTCTTTTCTCTGCCCGGCTGGCAACTCACCGGCGGTCTGTTGGGGGCGGGGTACGTGGTGATCTTGACCATGGCGACGCCGGTGATTGGTATTGCCATGACCATGATCGGCATCCTGGCGGGTCAGGTGGCGAAAAGCCTGGCGATCGACCATTACGGGTTATTCGGCAGCCCACGGCGCAAAATCGATCCGCGGCGCGCCATGGCGCTGATGTTGATTATGGCGGCGTTACTGCTGGTGGCTCTGGGTTAAGGAGGGGAAATGGATACGATAGTGATCATTCTGGCGCTGTGCGGCGGCGCATTGCTTAGCGTCCAGGCGGCGATAAATGGCCGTCTTGGCAGCCAGGTGGGGGTGCTGCGCAGCGCCTTTTTAACCTTCGCCACCGGCGCGCTGGTGACGGGATTGCTGATCCTGTTTTTTGCTCCAGCGACGTCGGTAAACCTGCTACAGGTGCCTAAGTGGCAGCTGCTGGGCGCTTTTTGCGGCGTGCCCTACATCGTCATTATGGTGCTGGCGGTGCAGCGGATAGGCACCGCTACGGCTACCGTGGCGGTGATCTTTGGCCAGCTGACGATGAGCCTGCTGATCGACAACTTTGGCTGGCTGGGCAATAGCACGATGGCGTTCTCGCCGGCGCGACTGGCGGCGGTGATATGTCTGGCCCTCGCGCTGTACTTAATCTACACCTCAGGGAAGTCGGCTACCTCCCACGAGGCGGCCCGCGCAGAACAGTGAGCTGCGCCGACGCGTCGGGCATCGTGAATATAGCCTGACGCGTCACGGGCAAGGTTAAGAATAACGATCCCTCTAACATGCTGAAACATTTCTGCCAGATCATTAGCAACCTTTCAGTAGGGCTGACGCTGCGATAAGGCTATGCTTCCCGGCCGTTACGCCGTTGGCTTTTCCAGTGATTCAGGTGATGTACCGCTAATGCCCCTTTTGAGAGATGAAATTCGCGACCACTCCGCGGAAGAGATGCTGTTTATCCGCCGGGCCGCAATTGCTTTTCTGCTGGTGGTGGTCTGCTTTGGCGTGCTGATCGTTAACCTCTACCATCTGCAGGTGGAGCAGCACGATTTTTACCAGACCCGGTCAAACCAGAACGACATCAAAATGCTGCCCATCGCCCCCAGCCGCGGGCTGATATTCGATCGCAACGGCATTCCGCTGGTGCAGAATATCACCCTGTATCGCCTGCAGGTGATCCCGAGCAAAATTCCCGATATGGCCGCGCTGTTGCAGCAGCTGACGCCTATCGTCGACCTGACGCCGGATGACATCGCCAGCTTTCGCGACGATATGCACCACACCAGCCGCTACAAAGCGGTCACCCTCAAGTCAGACCTCAGCGATGTGGAGGTGGCCCGCTTCGCGGTCAACGAATTCCGTTTCCCCGGCGTGACGGTGGAGAGCTACCAACAACGGGAATACCCCTACGGCGCAGAGCTGGCGCACGTGGTGGGCTATGTGTCGAAAATCAACGACAGCGATCTGCAGCGGCTGGCGAAAAACGGCGAAGAGGAGAACTACGCCGCCGACCGCAATATCGGTAAGCAGGGCATCGAGGGCTATTATGAAAAAGCGCTCCACGGCACCACCGGCTATCAGGAAGTGGAGGTGGATAACCACGGCCGGGTGGTGCGTCTACTGAAAGAGGTGCCGCCGGTGGCCGGAAAAAACCTCTATCTGACTCTCGACCTTCATCTCCAGCAGTATATTGAGTCGGTGCTGAAGGGACAGCGGGCGGCGGTGGTGGTGGTCGACCCGCGGGATGGCGGCGTGTTGGCGATGGTCTCCAGTCCCAGCTACGATCCTAATCCGTTCGTCAAAGGTATCGGCTATCAGGCCTATAAATCGCTGCTGGAGAATCCGGACCGGCCGCTGATCAACCGCGTCACCCAGGGGCTATATCCTCCGGCTTCGACGGTCAAACCCTATATGGCGCTGTCGGCGCTCTCCGCTGGGGTCATCACCCCGAACACCACCTTCTTCGGGGCGCCGACGTGGACGCTGCCGGGCACGCAACGCCGCTACCGCGACTGGCTGAAAACCGGCCACGGCATGCTCAACGTGACTAAAGCCATCGAAGAGTCAGCGGACACCTTTTTCTATCAGGTCGCCTTCGAGATGGGCATTGACCGGATCCATGAATGGCTGAGCAAGTTCGGCTACGGCCAGCCCACCGGCATCGACCTTAATGAGGAGTACCCGGGGTGCTGCCCAGCCGGGAGTGGAAACAGCGGGTGCATAAAAAGCCCTGGTATCAGGGGGAGCACCATCTCGGTCGGCATCGGCCAGGGGTACTGGATCGCCACCCCGATCCAGATGGTGAAGGCGCTTACCACTCTGCTGAACAATGGTAAAGTACAGGATCCGCATCTGCTCTATTCGATGAAGCAGGGCAACCATGTGGAACGTTATCAGCAGCCGGCGAACCTGCCGCAGGTGGGTGACCCGAAATCCCCGTACTGGGGCATTGTGCGCAACGGCATGTATGGGATGGCGAATCAGCCCAACGGCACCGGCTATAAGCTGTTTCATACTGCGCCGTATCAGATCGCGGCGAAGTCCGGGACCTCGCAGGTCTTTAGCCTGAAGCAAAACCAGACCTATAACGCCAAAATGATCCCGGTGCGTCTGCGCGACCATATCTTCTACACCCTGTTTGCCCCTTATCAGCATCCGAAGGTGGCGATGGCGCTGATTCTGGAGAACGGCGGCGGGGATGGGGTGGTGGCCGGACCGACGGCGCGCGCCATCCTGGACCATATTTTTGTCCCGCAGCAGGCATCTTCGGCGGCAGCCGATGTGCCGCAGCGTGACAGCGCCGATGCCCAGTAAGCGACAGGACTTATTCCGCAGGCGCATCGTTCATAGTAATTGGTTATTTGTCCCATCGTCTTCCCGGCGGCATAGTGTTTTACGGGAACATGACCCGGAGCGAGGAGGAAAGGTGACACGTAACCGATTACTGCTGGTCCAGACCGGCACGCCGCCGACGGCCATTCGCCAGGCGCATGGCGATCTGCCGCGCTGGTTTCGCACGCTGCTGGCGCCGTGGCAGACGCAGCTCACCACGGTGCGGGTGTTTGAAGATGAACCGCTGCCGACGCCGGATAACCAGACCATAGCGGTGCTAACCGGCTCGTGGGCGATGGTGACCGATCGTCTGGCGTGGAGCGAACGGACCGCCGACTGGATCCGGCAGGCGGTGGCTATCGACATTCCGCTGTTCGGCGTTTGTTATGGTCATCAGCTGATGGCCCATGCCCTGGGGGGCGAGGTGGCGTATCATCCTGGCGGGCGGGAAAGCGGCAGCCAAACCATTACGCTGTCGCCATGGGGTGTCGATGATCCGCTGCTGAGCGGCCTGCCGGCCACATTTCCTGCGCATCTGAGCCATTTGCAAACTGTGACTCGTCTGCCGGAAGGGGCCACGGTGCTGGCCGCGTCCTCCCACGATCCCCACCAGATTGTGCGCTATGGGCCGCACGCGGTCTCTACGCAATTTCACCCGGAATTTACCGCGCCGATAGCCCGTTCGCTGATCCGCCACCGGGAGGCGGTGCTGCAGGCGGAAGGTATTGACGCGCAGCGGTTACACGAAGAGGTGCAGGAGAGCCCGCAGGGCGCGGCGATCCTTACGCGCTTCGTCAGCGCCTTTCTGACCCCGGATGCCCCCGGCCATTAATCCCCTGTCGTGAATAGCACCTGCCAGCGGCGACGCCGGCGGGTCATTTCGCGTGCCAGATCGGCCACCTCTGCAACGCGCAGCGCGTCGACCGCCTGCGGCGTTAGCTCTGGTAAACCATACTCCTGACGCAGGGCGGACAGCGCCCGCGCCTCTGGCGGCCTGCTGGCGCGGATCTGAGCGGCCAGGCGCTGCTGTAGCGGTCTGAAGGTCGCCTCATCCATGGGGGCCAGCTGGCGCAGAAAGTCTTTACCACAGCGCAGCAATTCCCCGGCGCGGCGATCCGGGGACTGGAGCGCCATCAGCAGCCCGTCGCGATCGGCGACCCGCTGATAGCGGCAGCTCACCACATAGCCAATCTGCTGCTCCACCCGCAGGCGCTGGAAAAATAGCGGCTCACAATGCTGCGCCAGCAGCCGCAGGGCCGCCAGCGAGGCGCCATCCGGCAGCGGAATAAAGACCAGCAGCGCCGTATCGCCTCCCGGATAAACCAGACGTTCGACGCCGCGGCGGCAGGGCGCCGGAGCGGGCATCGGCGGATTAACCGGGGCGGTAATCAGGCTCAGCTGACGCGCTACCCACTGCGCATCTTCTGCGCTGCCGCCAGCCAGGGCCGCCAGCCAACCTTCCTGATGCCCGGATGTACCCAGCCGTTCGGGGAGTTGAGCCATGAGATGACGGATAGCGATACTTTCCGGCGGTGCGGTCGGCGAGGCCACCGGGAGCGCGAGCTGCCGCAGAATGGCCTGCAGGATCGCCTCCGGCCGTCGGCCGGGCTCCGGCAGCTGGAGGGTCAACTGCCAGCTGCCGTCGAACAGATGCCACTCGCCGTGTCCCCCGGCATGGCGCAGGGCGGCAAGCAGTGGGCGCAGCTGTTCCCCACGCGCCAGTCCTTCGGCCTGATCGGGCGAGCAGTAGAAGGGCGGTCGCAGCAGGAGCCTCGGCGGCTCTTCCGGTAACGGGAGATGGAGCAGCGGCGCGGCTTTCTCCGGGCATTTGGCAACGAGATCGCCAGCGGCCTGCGGATAAAAAGCGAACGCCAGCGCCGGGTCAGACTCAGGGCGGCGGCGCCAGCGGCTAAGCGGCAGGCTAAAGCCCTGGGTGGCAACAGGCTCCCCTGGGGAAACGGTTTGACAGGCCAGGCTGACCGACGGGGCGGCCTGCAGGGCGGCGCAAAAATCGGCGAACCCGGCGGGCGGCGCGCCGGGGGCAAAGCCGAATGCCCGCTGGCGCAGCTGATCGAGAGGCGACAGCGCCTGAAAGCGGCGGCGGGATAGCTGATAGTAGTGTTGCTGCTGCTCAGGCGTCGTTTGCTGGAGCGCCTGCAGCCAGTGGGTTATCTGCCGGTCGACCTCTTCCGGCCGGTCGCTGGCGAAGACCAGCGCCAGCCAGCCGAGGTGCCGATCCTGATACAGCCAGTTCAGCGCCACATCCCCGGCCAGCCGGCGCTGGCGCAGGCCGGCCATCAGGCTGCCGGGGGCTTCATCCAGCAAAAACTCGCGCAGTAACGTGACGTTGTCACTTAAAGCGATCAGCGGGCAGCGCCACAGCGCGGGCTGGCTGGAGACCGCCAGCTGCAGTGCAGTGAACTCGCCCAGGCGCAGCGGCGGCGCCGGCGGCGGAGCCTCGCCTGCGGCAAGCCCGGCGGCGAAACGGGCCGCCAGCTCGCCGAGCGCCTCCAGCGACTGCGGCCCCTGCAGCCAGAGCTGCATTCGCCGGGCGACGTAATGGGTGCGGTGAAAATCGCCTAAGGCGGCCTGCAGCGCAGCGAGATCGCCCGCCAGCGCGTCGGCGCTGCCTACCTGAAAGCGGCGAAACGCCGCGGGCGCGCTGGCGGCGTGGCGCACCGCGGCTTCCCGGCGCGATGGCTCATGCTGCTGGATCAGGCGGTACTCGGCGTCAATCACCGCCACTTCGCGCTGAATATCTTCCCTGAGCAGCAGCGGGGCCTGCAGCATCTCCTGTAGACGCGCGACGCCATCAGCCAGAGCATCCGCGGCAACCTCGAAAAAGAACGCGCTATGGCGAGCCAGGGTGGTGGCATTCACGCTTCCGCCCTGGCGCTGCACCCAGCCCATCAGTCGGTCATCATCCTGGTAGCGCTCTCCGCCGTAAAACAGCAGGTGTTCCAGCAGGTGCGCCAGCCCAGGGAAGCACGACGGTTCGTGGTGGCTGCCGGCGGCGACCCGCGCCAGGGCAGCCGCGCGATCCGCCTGCGGCTGATGGACCAGGGTGGCCTGCAGGCCGCCCGGCAAAGTGACGGTGCGGGTCGCCAGCGTCATTACAGGTCCCGGGTTTGGTAGATCAGCTGCGAGCGGGTACGGTTGCGGAACTGCAGCTGGCTGACTTTTATGTCGCTGCAGGCCGCTTCGCGCCGGGCCTCGAGGATTTTGTGATGATGCGGGGATTTGCTGCACACCGGGTCGGCGTTATCGGCGCTGCCGGTCAGCATAAAGGCCTGGCAGCGGCAGCCGCCGAAGTCCTTCTCTTTTTCATCACAGGAGCGGCACGGCTCCGGCATCCAGTCATACCCGCGGTAGCGATTGAAGCCGAATGAGTCATACCAGATCGATTCCAGACTCTGCTCCAGCACCGACGGAAATGCCACCGGCAGCTGGCGCGCGCTGTGGCAAGGCAGGGCGGTGCCTTCCGGGGTGACGCTGAGGAAAATCGATCCCCAGCCGCCCATGCAGCCTTTCGGCCGCTCTTCGTAATAGTCCGGGGTGACGAACAGCAGGTTGGTGAGGTTGCCGCTGGCGGCCATTTTCTGCCGGTAGTCAGCGACCACCTGCTCGGCGCGGGCGATCTGTTCCCGGGTCGGCAGCAGCCCTTCGCGATTAAGAAACGCCCACCCGTAGAACTGGCAGGTGGCCAGCTCAACGTCATCGGCTTCCAGCTCAATGCACAGCTCGATAATTTTATCGAGCTGGTCGATGTTGTGCCGGTGGAGAACGAAGTTGAGCACCATCGGGTAGTCGCGCGCTTTCACGGCTTTGGCCATGGCCAGCTTCTGCTGGAAGGCTTTTTTGTTGCCGGCCAGCGCGGCGTTGAGCACTTCATCGCTGGCCTGGAAGCTAATCTGGATATGGTCCAGCCCGGCCTCGCTGAAGGCGTCCAGTTTGCTCTCCGTCAGCCCTATCCCGGAGGTGATCAGGTTGGTATAGAACCCGAGGTCGCGCGCGGCGCGGATCAGCTCCGGCAGATCTTTACGGGTCAGCGGCTCGCCGCCGGAAAAGCCCAGCTGAACGCTGCCCATCGCCCGCGCCTGGCGAAAGACCTCGATCCATTGTTCGGTGGTCAGCTCCTTATCCTGCCGGGCGAAGTCCAGCGGATTGGAACAGTAGGGACACTGCAGCGGGCAGCGGTAGGTCAGCTCCGCCAGCAGCCACAGCGGCGGATTGACGGTGGGTTTACTCTGGTTCACGGCAGGTGATCCACTTCTGTTGACAGGCGATCTTCAGGAACTCGATGACGTCGTCATCGACGCCGCCGGCTTCCGGGAAACGTTCATTAAGCATGGCGATAATCGCCGCGACGTCGCGCCGGCCATCGACCAGCTCGAGGATCGCCGCGGCGGTCTCATTGAGTTTGGCCATACCCTCCGGATAGAGGATCACATGGCTCTCCTGGGCGGCTTCCCACTGCAGTCGGTAGCCGCGACGAAAGGCAACGATGGACGTTTTCTGCATGATTACACCAGTCGGGTCGTGTGCCAGGCCGCCTTGTCGGTGACCGTGTGATAGGGTGGGCGCTGCAGGGCATAGGCCATGGTCATGGCATCGAGCATCGACCACAGAATGTCGAGCTTAAACTGCAGGATCTCCAGCATCCGGTTCTGTTTTTCAGCGCTGTCGCAGTAGGCCTTGGCCAGCGCCAGGCCATGCTCAACGTCGCGATTGGCCTGGCTCAGACGACTGCGGAAGTAAAAGTAGCCTTCCTCTTTGATCCATGGATAATGCTGCGGCCAGCTGTCGAGGCGCGACTGATGGATCTGCGGGGCGAACAGCTCGGTCAGGGAGCTGCAGGCCGCCTCCTGCCAGCAGGCGCGACGAGCGAAATTAAGATAGGCATCCACTGCGAATCGCACGCCGGGCAGCACGTGACGCTCGCTGAGCAGATCGTCGCGGCTCAAACCGACCGCTTCCCCCAGCCGCAGCCAGGCTTCAATCCCGCCGTCCTCGCCGTGGCTGCCGTCGTGGTCGAGGATCCGCTGCACCCATTTGCGCCGGGTTTGCGCATCCGGGCAGTTGGCCATAATCGCCGCGTCTTTCAGCGGAATAGTGGTCTGGTAATAAAACCGGTTCGCCACCCAACCCTGAATTTGCTCGCGGGTCGCGTCGCCGTTATGCATGGCGATGTGGTAAGGGTGGTGAATATGGTAGAAGGCGCCTTTAGCCCGCAGAGCCTCTTCAAAGGCCTGCGGCGACAGCGTGTCAGTGATCAGCATGCGGTATCCTGAAGGGTGATTGCCATCCCGTCCCAGCTCACTTCGATCCCCTGTTGCGTTAGCGCCTGGCGCTGGGGAGACTGCTCGTTAAGGATCGGGTTGGTGTTATTAATATGAATGAGAATTTTGCGTTTTGCCGGCAGGGAGGCCAGCAGGGCCATCATCCCGTGCTCATCGCCGAGCGCCAGGTGGCCCATATCGCGCCCGGTATTGCGCCCGACGCCGGCGGCCTGCAGCTCGTCATCCTGCCAGACGGTGCCATCGATCAGCAGACAGTCCGCTTTTTGCAGCCAGGGCAGAAGGGTTTCATCCGGCTCACCCAGCCCCGGGGCATAGAACAGCGTCTGCCCGTTGCGGCGGTTTTCGATAAACAGCGCCACGTTATGACCCGGCAGCGGCCGGTCGCGATACGGCGAATAGGGCGGCGCGTTGCTGGCGATAGGCACCGCGGTAAACTGCAAATCAGGACAGGCGTCAACGGTAAAAGGCTGCTGCGGAGCGATGGGATGATGCACCAGGCCGCCGTTCCAGTGCCGCAGCATGGTAAACACCGGGAAGCCGGTGGAGAGATCCTCATGAACCTCCGGGGTGCACCAGACCTGATGTGGGCAGCCTTCCCGCAGGCTCAGCAACCCGGTGGTGTGGTCGATCTGGCTGTCGGTGAGAATAATGCCGCCGATATGCGTTCCGCGCAGTACGCCGGCTTTATTTAACTCGGGGGTATGGGCAATCTGCTGGCTGATATCCGGCGAGGCGTTGCACAGCACCCACTCTTTACCGTTGTCGCTGACGATAATTGACGACTGGGTGCGGGGGGCAGCCTGAATGGTGCCATCGCGCAGACCCTGACAGTTGGCGCAGTTGCAGTTCCATTGCGGGAAACCGCCGCCGGCGGCGGAACCGAGGACTTTAATGAACATGAAGACGGACCGGGTAATGAATGAAGGTGCCCGCGCGAACGGCGGGCGGGGCGATTAACGGTTAGAAATGTACAGCGTCACTTCCAGACCGAGACGTAAATCGATAAAAGCAGGTTTCTTCCACATGTTTTGTTCCTCTTAAAAATGACTACAGGCCTCACGGATAATGGTGGATCTGTGACGGCTGCCGCATATTGCGCTTCACCGGGAGAGAGATCAACCCGGAATCTGTAAGGAATTAACTTTATGTTTACAATATAACCTATTGTTGCCAAACATTTTTTAATACCCGTAGCCAGTTACGCCACAGCAGCTTATCCAGCACCAATTGATCATAGCCGCTAGCGCGCAACGTATTGATAAGCCGCGGTAAGCCGGCCACATCGCCCAGCTCGTCCGGCAGGGTGATGCCGTCAAAATCCGAGCCAAGGGCCACATGATCCTCACCCATTATGTTAATAAGATAGTCGATATGCCGGACAATGGTGGTTAAGGGCGTGTCGCTATCGCGCCGGCCGTCGGCGCGCAGGAAAGCATTGCCGAAATTGACGCCCACCACGCCGCCGCTGTCGCGGATCGCCCGCAGTTGCTGGTCGGTCAGATTGCGCGGCTGCGGGCACAGGGCGTGGGCATTGGAGTGGGTGGCCACCAGCGGTGACGTTGAGTGATGGGCGGTATCCCAGAACGCTTTTTCATTCATATGAGACACGTCAATCTGCATCTTCAAGGCATTGACCTGCTTAATCAGATCGATACCTGCCGCTGTCAGTCCAGGCCCAGTGTCCGGGCTACCGGGAAACGAACCGTTAACGCCGCTGCCGAAGCGGTTCGCAATATTCCAGAACGGACCAATGCTGCGGACCCCGGCGGCATAAAAGGCCTGCAGGTCGCGGCCCTCGCCATCAAAACCTCCGGCACCCTCAATATGCGCCACCATCGCCAGTACCTTATCCTCGCGGCAGCGCTCGATATCCGCCGCGCTCAGACACAATCTCAAGCGTCCAGCGGAGTGGGCGATAAGTTGCTTCAGGATGGCCAGTTGCTGCCAGAGGATATCGATCGGATCCCATCGTTGGCTGGCGTATTGCGGCGTCATACGGGCAATATATTCCTGCGGTGGCACGAATAGCGCGAATAGCCCGCCGGCAAATCCGCCTTGCAGCATGCGCGGATAGTCGAGATGGCCGTTCTCTATCCCGGCAAAGAAGGCGCTCACCGGATCCTCGCGATGGTGAAGCCAGAGATTCAGCAGCAGGTCATTGTGACCATCAAAAATCGCCATAGCGGGTTCCTGCGTTCTTAAGTGGTGAAAAATGCCTGCCACGGTAACGGATTTATCTCCCGGGGCAAGCATAAATTCACATGCCCGCAACAATTGCCAACCTCGACTTTGTATCACACTGTATCTCGCGGTGCTGCGCTGACATTAAGAGAGAAAAATGGCCCCGGTCGGGCACATGGCGGATACAAATTTCCGCTTTACTGGTCACGTACTCTCTTGATGACGATAAAAGGTGAGAAAACGATGAACAGATTATCCCTGATCCGCTATACCAGCGCCGTGGCGCTGGGGTTATCCACCCTGTGGTCCGCCGCCGTTTGCGCCGCTGAAGACGCGGGGGCGTTCGACAAGATCCAGCAGATCCGCGCCGGCGACCTGAATATTGGCTACGTGGATATCGGTCCGCGCGACGGCCAGCCGGTGATCCTGCTGCACGGCTGGCCCTACGATATTCAGAGCTATGCCCAGGTGGCGCCGGCTCTAGCGCAGAAGGGTTACCGGGTGATCGTGCCGTATCTTCGCGGCTACGGCACGACCCGTTTCCTCTCCTCCAGCACGCCGCGTAACGGTCAGCCGTCAGCGATGGCGGCCGATATTGTCCATCTGATGGACGCCCTTAACATCAGGCAGGCGGATCTGGCCGGTTTTGACTGGGGCGCGCGCACGGCGGATATCGTCGCCGCGCTGTGGCCGCAGCGGGTGAAATCCCTGGTCTCGGTGAGCGGGTATCTGATCAGCAGTCAGCAGATTGGCGAAAAACCGCTGCCGCCGCAGGCTGAGCTGTCGTGGTGGTATCAATTCTATTTTGCCACCCCGCGTGGGGAGGCCGGTTACCGGCAAAACACCCACGACTTTGCGAAATTTATCTGGCATCAGGCGTCGCCGCAGTGGCAATTCAGCGACGCGACCTTTGCCAAAACCGCCCGGGCTCTGGATAACCCGGACCATGTGGCGATCACCATCAGCAACTACCGCTGGCGCCTGGGGCTGGAGAAAGGGGAAGCGAAGTATGCCGGCTATGAACAACGGCTGGCGGCGCTACCGCCGATAACCGTGCCCACCATCACCCTGGAAGGGGCGAATAACGGCGCGCCGCATCCGGCTCCCGCCAGCTACCGTGCCAAATTTACCGGTAAATATGAGCACCGGGATCTGCCGGGAGCGGTGGGCCATAACCCGCCGCAGGAGGATCCGACGGCGTTTGTGCAGGCGGTGGTGGACGCCGATCGTTTGTAACCCGCGCCTTGCCGGCGGCGCGACGTTGCGCTTCCGGCAACACGGCTTATGCTTGTGAAGAGTTTATTTTGCCCCAGGAGCAGCCTTTGGAGCGTATTGACCACATCCTGGTCGTCGACGACGACCGCGACATCCGGGAACTGATTGTCGACTATCTGGAAAAATCGGGATATCGCGCCAGCGGCGCGGCGAACGGCAAAGCCATGTGGTCGGTACTCAAAAACCATCAAATTGACCTGATTGTGCTGGATATTATGATGCCGGGCGAGGATGGCTTAACGCTCTGTCGCCAGCTGCGCGCTAACCCGCAGCAGGATATCCCGGTGCTGATGCTCACCGCCCGCACCGATGACAGCGACCGGATCCTCGGCCTGGAAATGGGGGCTGACGATTATCTGATTAAGCCCTTTGTGGCCCGCGAACTGCTGGCGCGCATCAAAGCCATTTTACGCCGCACCCGGGCGCTGCCGCCGAACCTGCAGATCACCGAGGCGGGCAGGCTGATCGCCTTTGGCGACTGGCTGCTCGATACCGCCGCCCGTCATCTGCTGGACGACAGCGGCGCCATCGTCGCCCTCAGCGGGGCGGAGTATCGGCTGCTGCGGGTGTTTCTCGACCATCCCCAGCGGGTGCTGAACCGCGATCAGCTGCTCAATCTGACCCAGGGACGCGACGCGGAACTGTTTGAGCGGTCAATTGACCTGCTGGTGAGCCGACTGCGCCAGCGGCTACGGGAGGATGCTCGCGAGCCGGCCTACATTAAAACGGTGCGCAGCGAAGGCTATGTGCTGTCGGTACCGGTCTCCATTCGCGAGAGGCATGAATGAGGTTCTGGCCCGCCTCGCTGCAGTCGAGGCTGATGGCGCTGCTGTTTCTGGCGCTGCTGCTGGCGAATACCTTAACCCTGTCGCTGCTGTTTTATGAGCGTATGAGCAGCGCTCGCAGCGTGATGCTGGGCAATCTGGCTTCCGATGTCGCCACCAGCGTGGCGATCCTTGACCGCCTGCCGGCCGCTGAGCGCCCACAATGGCTGCCGAAGCTGGCGCGCGGCAATTATCGCTATCTGCTGGACACCGGGGAGCGCGGCGATTACCCGGACAGCTGGCGCGCCCGGGACGCAGCGCGCTCCCTGCAGGAGGCGCTGAGCGCGCAGTATCCGGTAAGTATTGTGGCGATCCCCGGCCCGCGGCAGCATATTCAGGCCCATATTACCCTTCACGACGGCGCGCCGTTGACCCTCGACCTGTGGCCGAAACTACCGGCCATCGCCCGCTGGCTGCCGGTGGTGCTGATCGCTCAGTTTGTCCTCCTGCTGGCCTGCGCCTGGTACGCGGTTCGCCAGGTATTGCTGCCCATCTCCCGCTTTACCCACGCGGTAAATGCCCTGGAGCCGGCCAGCGACACGGCGGGAACTATGGCCGAGCAGGGGCCGGAGGAGGTGCGTCGCGCCGCCCGCGCGTTTAACGCGATGCAGGCGCGCATCCACGATCATCTGCAGGAGCGAGCGCGGATCCTTGCCGCCATCTCCCACGATCTGCAAACCCCGATAACCCGAATGAAGCTGCGGGTGGAGATGGCCGACCAGCCGGAACTGCGCGATAAGCTACTGCAGGATCTCGACAATATGACCCGTCTGGTGCGGGAGGGCATCGCCTTCGCCCGCACCTCGCAGCCGCTGGAGGAGGCGCGACAGCGGCTGAATCTCGATGCGTTTCTCGACACCATCGTCTGCGATTATGCCGATGTCGGCCGGCCGGTCCAGTTTTGTCCCGAAGAGACCGCCGGGGTGGTGTGGATCCCGCCGCAGGCTCTGCGCCGGGTGATGACCAATCTTATCGATAACGCCTTGAAATTCGGTACGACGGCCACGGTAACCCTGACCCGTGACGCCGTGGGGGATATCACCCTTCATGTGCTGGATGAGGGGCCGGGGATCCCCGAGGCCGCGCTGCAGGCGGTGCTGCAGCCGTTTTATCGCCTGGAGGACTCGCGCAATCGCGATACCGGCGGCACCGGCCTGGGGCTGGCGATCGCCGCGCAGCTGGTCAGCCAGATGGACGGCGCGCTGCGCCTGGCCAACCGCCCGCAGGGCGGCCTGGACGCCAGCGTTCGCCTTGCCGCGGCGGGATTGTATCCTGATGTATCTTCGGGGAAAACGGATAACTAAGCCGACAATTCTCCCCCTTTCCCGACACATTCGCCTTACATGGCCTTGCTGTAATGTCGTGGCTGCCACTTTCGGCAGCGACGGCATAATGAGGAGAAGGCGATGTCGATATTAATTGCATTTTTGGGCGGGATGTTAACTCTGCTGAGCCCCTGTACGCTGCCGGTGATCCCGCTGCTGTTCGCCAGTGTCCGGGGCCGTCGGGGGCAGATGGCGATCATGCTGGCAGGAATGGCGCTGATGTTCGGCGCTGTCTCCTGGCTGGTGACGGTCGCCAGCGGCTGGGTGGTGAATCTGACCCTCGCAGGCCGCGGTCTGGCGCTGGCGTTCTTCGCCCTGGTCGGGCTCAGTCTGCTTTCGCAACGCGTCGCGCAACGGCTGACCTCACCCCTGGTAGCGTTGGGGAATCAGCTTAACGATGCCAGTTCACGCCAGCGCGGCTGGATCGGTTCTCTGCTGGCCGGGCTGGCGGTGGGCCTGCTGTGGGCGCCGTGCGCCGGGCCGGTATTGGGGGCGATACTTAGCCTGGGCTTTGTGCATCCGGGGCAGGCGACTTCCGGCGGCTTGCTGCTGGCCTACGGCAGCGGTGGGGCGCTGATGTTATTCCTGCTGGGGTGGTGCGGGGCGGCGTTGATTGCCCGCCTGCGTCGCGGACTTGCGTTCGGCGAACGGCTGCGCCGGCTGGCAGGGGGGGCAATGCTGGCCTCGGTGGCGCTGATCGCCAGCGGCGGCGATCGCTATCTGCAAAGCGCTGGTGGACTGAGCCAGGCGCTGGAGCAGCGGCTGGCCGCCCGTCTGCCGCAGCCGGAGCAAAAGACCAGCCTCCAGCCGATCGCCGCGCCGCAGCCCAGCAGCGCGATGCCCTCTCTGGCGGGGGGCAGCGCATGGATCAACAGCCCGGCGTTAACTCCGGAGCGTCTGAAGGGCAAAGTGGTGCTGGTGGATTTCTGGACCCGGGAGTGTATCAACTGTCAGCATACCCTGCCTTACGTGCGCGACTGGGCGAACAAATACCGCGCGGCGGGCCTGGTGGTGATTGGCGTTCATACCCCGGAATATCCCTGGGAGCGTTCGTTGCCCCTGCTGCGCCAGGCGGTGAAGGACTGGCGGATAACCTACCCGGTGGTGGCGGATAATGAGTACGCCATCTGGAACGCCTTCGGCAATCAGTACTGGCCGGCGCATTACATTTTCGACGCTCGCGGACAGCTGCGTTATACCGCATTCGGCGAAGGGGATTATGCCCGCCAGGAGCAGGTGATCCAGCAGCTGCTGCAGGAGAGCAAAGCCTGACCCACGGCGCAGGCGTCTGGCGGACGGAACCCTCCAGCCCTTATACCTGATGCCGGGCGGCGCTGCGCTTGCCCGGCCTACATCAGCGCGCAGGGAGAATGTAGGCCCGGTAAGGCGCAGCCGCCACCGGGCATTGAAGCGGGAGAGGCGCGGAATGCCTATTGTCGGCGACTGCCGCACGGTTCCGTTCATCTCTTGTGCCCATTACTGGGCGGCGCTGCGCTTGCCCGGGAGACAGAATGTGGAGGGGGGTAACAGATGCTGCCGAACGGTTCCCTCTCCCTTCAGGGAGAGGGTTAGGGTGAGGGTGAATGAAATGGCGTGACAGTGTCACCTGTCGAGCCATCCCTGCAGGGCCTCGGTCATCAGTTCGCCGAGCAGCGCCACGGCGGCGGAATGGTGTTCCTCACGCGGGGTTTGTCGCAGGCTGACGGCCAGACTTCCTGGCGCTGGCAGCAGTCCTCCTGCAGGGCGCAGGTTGCCTGGCATGCCGATGCGGGTGCGTATCGTCAGGCCCAGCCCGGCCTGCACCGCCGCCCAGATGCCGCTCAGGCTGTGGCTGACGAACACCACCTGCCAGGGGATCCCCGCGGCATCGAGACAGGCAATGGCGCGGGAGCGCATCAGGCACGGGCTGTCGAACATCACCAGCGGCAGCGGCTCGCCGGAGACCAGCAGAGCGCGAATATCCAGGTCAGGATGCGCAATCCACGCCAGCGGGCAGAGGCCCAGCCCGGAACCCTGATCTTCGTTTTGCCACAGCAGCGCCAGATCCAGCGCCTCTTCCGCCAGCGCCTGGCGCAGCGGACCATTGCGATCCACCCTGGCGACTATCCGCACCTGCGGATGATGCCGTTTAAATTGCCCGAGGATCCCCGGCATCAGCGATTCGCCAAAATCTTCCTGCATACCAAGGTGGATCTCGCCGGTGAGCCGCTCACCCTGCAGCGCGCGCAGGGTTTCATCATTGAGCGCCAGCAGGCGTCTGGCGTAGCTCATCAGCTTTTCGCCTTCCGCGGTGAGCACCAGATGCCGCCCCTGTTTGGTCACCAGCGCCGCACCGCACTGGCTCTCCAGCTTTTTAAGCTGGGCGCTGACCGCGGAGGTGGAACGCGACAGGCGCAGCGCTGCCTGGGCGAAACTGCCGCACTCCATGCCGGTCACAAAGCTGCGCAGGGCGTCGAGATCCAGCCCTGGTAAGCGTTTCTCCATCATTATCCCCATTTTCAGGACGTTTATCCTGAACGTTGTTATTTTCGGGATAGTACTGTGGCATCGCGAGAGGCAGGGGTCAACGGGCCCTGCGAAGAGAGCATTAGCGGTGCGGAAAGAAATAAAAAAAGGCCGTAGGACATTATCGGCTTATTGCAGGCAAGGCTGACAGCGGGGCGGCAGGCGCCGCCTCGCTAAGGCAGGTTATTGCGCCAGCAGCTCCTGAGCGGTGCGCTCCACCAGGTTCAGCAGAACCTTCACGTCATCCAGCGTCACCACCGGGTTCAGCAGGGTCAGCTTCAGGCAGGTAACGCCGTTGTGCTCGGTTACGCCGACGTTAGCGCGGCCGGAGGCCAGCAGGGCGTCGCCGACGCGCTGGTTGAGCAGCGCGATAGCCGCCGCGTCGCTCCCGGCCATCTGCGCCGGACGGGAACGGAACAGCACGCTCGCCAGCTGCGGCTGCATCACCAGCTCCAGCGTCGGCTGCGACTTCACGTACTCCGCCACGTTTTTCGCCATCGTGACGCCGTGATCGATGATCGCCGCATACTGTTTCTGGCCCAGCGCTTCCAGACCCATCCACAGCTTCAGCGCATCGAAGCGACGGGTGGTCTGCAGCGACTTAGACACCAGGTTCGGTACGCCGTGTTCTTCATCGAACTCGGAGTTCAGATAGGCCGCCTGATAACGCATCAGCTCGTAATGGCGCGCGTCCTTCAGCAGGAAGGCGCCGCAGCTGATGGTCTGGAAGAACTGCTTATGGAAGTCCAGGGTAACGGAATCCACCAGCTCCAGACCGTCAAGGTAGTCGCGATACTGCTCAGACAGCAGCAGGGCGCCGCCCCAGGCTGCGTCAACGTGCAGCCAGATCTGATGTTCCGCAGCGATACCGGCGATGTCGCGCAGCGGGTCGATAGCGCCTGCGTCGGTGGTGCCGGCGGTGGCCACGATCGCCATGATCTGCTCGCCGTTAGCCTGCGCTTGCGCAATCTTCGCCTGCAGGTCGGACACGTCCATCCGCGCGAATTCGTCGGTTTTCACCAGCGTTACCGAGCGGTAGCCGAGGCCCATCAGCGCCATGTTCTTCTGCACCGAGAAGTGGGCGTTTTCCGAGCACAAGACTTTGTACTTGCGGATATCCCCCGGCAGCCCATCCTGCTGGATGGAGTGGCCCTGACGGGCGAAGAAGGCGTCGCGCGCCAGCATCAGGCCCATCAGGTTGCTCTGGGTGCCGCCGCTGGTGAAGACGCCGGCGTCGCCCGCCGGAAAACCGACCCGGGCGCGCAGCCATTCGATCAGCTTCATCTCGATAATGGTTGCCGACGGGCTCTGATCCCAGGAGTCCATGCTCTGGTTGGTGGCGTTAATCAGCACTTCCGCCGCCTGGCTAATCACCAGGCTCGGGCAGTGCAGGTGCGCCACGCACTGCGGGTGATGCACCGACAGGCTGTCTTTCAGGAAGTACTCGATCGCACGATCAATCGCCGCCTGGTTACCCAAACCCTGTTCGTTAAATTCAAGGGAGATACGCTCACGCAGCTCGTCAACGCTTTTCCCCTGATACATCTCAGGTTGCTTCAGCCACTGCACAACGGCCTGGCTGGTCTGCTCGATAACCTGCTGATAGGCTTCAACGCTCTGCGCTGAACCAGCAAGAATCGGATTCAATGTGGACATGGCGGTCACTTACTCCACTCAGACCGGTTTTACGCCGGCGGCCAGCAGGGCCTGTTCAAATTTGTCGAGGAACACGTCCAGCTCCGCGTCGCTGATCAGCAGGGACGGCAGCAGGCGCAGCACGCAGCCGTGACGACCGCCACGCTCGAGGATCAGGCCCGCTTCGAAGCATTTCTTCTGCAGCAGGGCAGAGAGTTCGCCGTCAGCCGGGTAGCAGCCCATGTGATCCTGCGCTTCGTTCGGCTTGACGATTTCGATACCGATCATCAGACCGAGACCGCGAACGTGGCCAATCACCGGGTAGCGTTTCTGCAGCTCGGCCAGTTTACCTTTCAGCCACTCGCCCTGGGCGGCGACTTTGTCGGCGATCTTGTTGTCGCGCAGATGACGCAGGGTGGTCAGGCCGGTGGCCATCGCCAGCTGGTTGCCGCGGAAGGTGCCGGTGTGGTGACCCGGTTCCCAGGCGTCGAACTGCTTTTTAATGCCCAGCACCGCCAGCGGCAGCCCGCCGCCAACCGCTTTCGACATCACGATGATGTCCGGCTGAATACCGGCGTGCTCGAAGGCGAAGAATTTACCGGTACGGGCAAAGCCGGCCTGCACTTCATCGACGATCAGCAGAATGCCGTGCTCTTCGGTCACTTTGCGGATGCGCTGCAGCCACTCGACCGGCGCCGGGTTCACACCGCCTTCGCCCTGCACGGCTTCAAGGATCACCGCCGCCGGTTTACGGACGCCGCTCTCCACGTCGTTGATCAGGTTTTCGAAGTAGTAGGTCAGGGCTTTCACGCCGGCTTCGCCGCCGATGCCCAGCGGGCAACGATACAGGTGCGGGTAAGGCATGAACTGGACTTCCGGCATCATGCCGTTAACCGCCGCTTTCGGCGACAGGTTGCCGGTGACGGACAGCGCGCCGTGGGTCATCCCGTGATAGCCGCCGGAGAAGCTGATCACCGCGGTACGACCGGTGTATTTTTTCGCCAGCTTCAGCGCGGCTTCCACGGCGTCAGCGCCGGACGGGCCGGTGAACTGCAGGCAATATTCTTTCCCTTCGCCCGGCAGGCAAGAGAGCAGGTATTCGGAGAAGCGATCTTTTAACGGGGTGGTAAGATCGAGAGTATGTAACGGCAAGCCGCTGGTAATGACACTTTGGATGCTCTGCAATACATCAGGGTGGTTGTGGCCCAGAGCGAGAGTACCGGCGCCCGCGAGGCAGTCCAGGTACTGTTTGTTATCCGCATCCGTCAGCCACACGCCTTCGGCTTTAGTGATAGCCAGCGGCAGCTTACGCGGGTAACTCCTGACATTCGATTCGAATTCGGCCTGACGGGCCAAAAAGGTTTCGTTGTTTGCGTCTAATAAATCGGCACGTAAAGTATCAATACGGACTTTATCCGTCATCATATCACTCCCACAACCAGCATTGCGGTTGAACGCTGGTTGAATAATTGGTGTAAGAAATTGAATTGGCATTCATAAAGCGCGCACAATATATGGCTTTTTAAATCCGCATTCAACGTTTTATTGATTGCGCTATTTTGACGTTATTCTTACCAGGGGCAAAATTAACGTAACTTGCTGAATTATAATAGAACAACGCTCTGTCACTATAACCCTTTAAAGTGTAATTATTAGTGAGAAAGTCTCTATATTTTTATTGCCGCTACGTTAAAGCGCTGACGGAATGCCTTCCGTCAGCGATAGCAAGACTCAATGCAGTTCCACCGCATAATTTGTTAAAGGTGTAACTTTTTTCACCAACTTATTGTTATATAAAAACTGTTCGTAAGTCTCGTAGCGCGCTTTATCCAGCGCTGCCGGATCGGTGGCGAACAGGGGCACGGTTTGCAACCACGCCTGGTGGTTGAGTTCGGTCCTAAGCTCCGGGTGGGCGGCGGCGAACGCCTCCCAGCTCTTCTGCGGATGGGCGCGCAGATAGCCTACTCCCGCCTGCAGGGCGGTGAGGAATTTACGGATCTTCGCCTCATGAATTGCGTCGCGATGGGCGACAATCACCAGCTCGTCATAGGCCGGCACGCCGTAATCTTCGACGTTCATCACCACCGGCGTTTTGCCCTGCAGCTTCAGCTCCTGCGCTTCTATATTACGATAGCCGCCGATAACCGCGTCCACCTGGCCGGCCAGCAGGGCGCTGGTCAGCTGGAAATTGACGTTCACCAGTTTGATGCTGGCCGGATCGATCCCTGCATGTTGCGCCATGGTCGCCAGGGTGGCCTGCTCAATGCCGCTGACCGAGTAGCCCACCTTCTTGCCTTGCAGATCTGCCGGGGTTTTGATCTGCTTATCCAGGGCGATAACCGTATTCAGCGGCGAATTAATCAGTGTCCCTACACGCACCAGCGGTAACCCTTCGTCAGCAAAGAAGTGCACCTGCGGCTGGTAGGTGATGGCCAGATCCGCTTGACGGGCGGCCACCATGCGCGGAGGCAGCGCGGGATCGGAAGGGGGGACAATCCTGACGTCCAGCCCCTGGGCCTTAAAGGCGCCGATCTGCTCGGCCACCATAATCGGCGCATGGTCGGGATTAATGTACCAGTCCAGCACCAGCGTCAGCGGTTCATTGGCCAGCGCGTGGCCGCTGAACAGGGCGGTCAAGGTTGCCCCGGCGAATAGCGACTTTTTCATCTGTTTTCCTTTATTACGTCATTCTTATTCCGGCGACCAGTCGATCAGCCGGTGTAGCAGGGTATCTACCGCCAGCCACAGCAGGAGGGTCAGTAGTACTAAAATAAACAGCGCGGCGAAGCAGATATCGGTTTGCAGTCGCGCATTGGCGTTGAGCATGACGTAGCCCAGCCCCTCGGCGGAGCCGACCCATTCGCCGATGATCGCGCCAATGGGCGCCACCGCAGCCGCCATGCGCAGGCCAGAGCCCAGCGCCGGCAGGGCGGCCATCAGGCGGACATGTCGCAGTTGAGCGCCGAAGGAGGCATTCATGCTGCGCGCCAGATCGAGATACTCCTGGTTGACCCGCCGCAAGCCATCAAAGAAGGCGGAAGTCACCGGAAAGAAAATCACCAGCACCGCCATCGCCACTTTGGCGCTCATGCCAAAGCCCAGCCACAGCACCAGCAGCGGGGCGAGGGCAAAGACCGGGATCGCCTGACTGGTGAGCACCAGCGGCATCAGCCAGCGCTGCAGACGGGGGGAGAGGATCATGCCCAGCGCCAGGGTGACGCCGAGCGTCACGCCCAGCGCCAGGCCGCTCAGGATCTCACTGAGCGTGATAAGCGTATGCCAGCCGAGATAGGCGCGATTAACCCATAGCGCCTCGGCGACCGCCAGCGGGGACGGTAAAAGAAAATGGGGAATGCCGCTGCGGCTGGCCAGACCCCAGAGGAGCATCAGCCCGCCGAATACCATGCCGCCGCGCCAGAGACGTCCAGTCATGGTTGGGCCCTCATCAGCTGCTGCAGCAGGGCGGCCTGGCCGATCAGGAGATCGGGCGCGTCCGGCGCGCGCGGAGGTGTGCCGGCGAGGTGATGGCTATCATCAATGTCGCCGTCGGCCGCCGAGAGGACCAGCAGGCGGTGGCTCAACCGGCAGGCCTCCTGCGGATCGTGGGTGATAAGCACCACCGTGCGACCGGCCAGCAGGGTGGCCGCCAGGGTCTGAATCCGCGTACGGGTGAGGGTATCCAGCGCCGAGAAAGGCTCATCCATCAGCACGATGGGGCGATCCTCATACAGCGTGCGCGCCAGCGCGGCGCGCTGACGCATGCCGCCGGAGAGAGTCGCCGGGCGGGCGTCGGCGCAGGATGAAAGCTCAACCTGTTCAAGCAGAGCGGCGACCCGGTCACGATCGACTTTTTCACCGCGCAGCCGCGCGCCGAGGGCGACGTTGTCCCGAACGCTCAGCCAGGGGTAGAGCAGATCTTTCTGCCCCATCCACGCCAGACGGCCCTGAATCGGTTGCCCATCGCTGGCGACCACTTCTCCGCGGGTGGCGGGCGCCAGACCGGCCATCACCCGCAGCAGGCTGGTTTTGCCGGCGCCGCTGGCGCCGAGCAGCGACACCCACTGCCCGCCGGGGACCGTAAACGACAGGTTGTCGAACAGCCGACGGTCGCCGACATGCAGGCTCAGGCCACGGACCTCGATACCCGGCGCCGTCACGCCCGGGTCTCCGCCGCGGCGTTGAGGCCCATCTGCCAGAACTGCGCCTCAAGGCGGGTGGCGGTGGTGAAAATCTCGCTCAGCTCAGTGATTCGCGCCTCGCTCCCGCGCTGCTGCCACACCGTTTCCAACAGCGCCAGCGCGGCGCTGACGCCCTGCAGATAGCCTTCATCGCCATAGTTGCGGATCCATGAGGCGTAGGGGTTATCGTCCAGTCGGGTGGCGGGATGTTGCAGCAGGCCGAGACCGATTTCGGCGTAGCCCGCGACGCAGGGCATCAGGGCGACCAGCAGATCCAGCGCGTCACCCGAGTGGCCAATATCCAGCACATAGCGGGTATAGTTGAGGGTTTCGGGGGCTTCAGGTTGGGCGGCCATCTCCGGTTCGCTAATCCCCCACTGGGCACAGTAGCCGACGTGCAGCGGCAGTTCGTTGAGGATGGCATTCATTGAGGCGGCCGCGGCCCGCATCTCCGGCAGCGCGCGCAGTTTACTCACCAGCAGCGCGTAGCTGCGGGCAAAGTGAATCAGAAACAGATAATCCTGGGTCAGATAGCGACGAAAGGCGTTTTCCGCCAGCGTCCCATCGGCAAGTTGCTGGACGAAAGGATGCGCCACATAGCGCTGCCAGTCAGCGGCGGCCAGCTGGCGTAAACGGCCGTAAAGACCTTGGCTAAAAGCGGGAACGATCACAGGACCTCCATTTATTCAGGGGAGATCCGGGCGTGCAGGAGTGTGAACAGGCAATGGCGGTAATGCTGGCAAAATTGCCGACCCGTCCCTTCGCTGGCATGACCCAGATCAGGTTCAAAGGGTTCGGCTTGCGCCATCTCAGCCCTCACGGGACACCCCTCGGTAGCGCTATGTTATACGACATTCACCTTTTGAATACAATCACCGCGCCACCTTGACGCAGGATGATGGTAATGGGGGATAGCCAGCGCTTTTCCGCGCAAGAACTACTAACCACCGGGCCGCGACGAACGGAAGAGCGGCTTTTACGCGCGCAATAGTTTCGTTGTCGGCGCTGAATACCGTTTTTAACTAAAACCGCAGGCGCTATCTGCCGGTAAGATGCGCGCACTTTTATTGCTGTGGAGAGGCTGTTGATGCGTAAAGCCTTCTGGCTATTATTCGCGCTGGCGCTGCCGGCGCTGGCGCAGGATCCGGTGCTACCCGCCGTGACGGCGATCCATACGGCGCCCACCCTCGGTGAGCTGCCGCCGCCAGAGTCGCTGCGACCGTGCTGCGCTTTTGGTTACGACCTGCACGTGCGCGCGGCGGGCATTCCGATCCCGATGTACCAGATCGGTAATGTGTTGACTCTGGGTACGCTGGGTAAGCACCATTACAACGACAGCGCGTTCGGTGCGGTGAAAAATCTGCTGGGGCTCAGCGAGGAGCAGAACGGGCTTATCTATACCCGCCGCGGCGGGTTTATTGATATCGCCCATGTGCGCGATACGGCGGACAACACCTTTTATCTGTTCAATCGTATTGCGCCGACGCTGGGCCAGGCGGGGCGGATCTTCTACAGTGAAGAACTGGGCGTGCGCCGCGTGCAGCTGAATGCCTTTACGCCGCCGGCGGGCGTCAGGCAGCGCTATCAGCTGGCGGCCTGGCTCGCCGGGCATCTGGCCTTCGAAATCGCCCAGTGGCATGAGATCGCCAGTGGTATGGCTTCCAGTCGGTCCCCGGGTTTTCCGAAGAGATTTCCGCTTTTTCGCCCGAGGATCTCTACTCCAATTTACTGGGCGCGAGGCTGGCGATTAATGTCATCCTCAGCGGCCACGGCGGTTCGCTGGAGGATTATAACCAGGCCATGGATGCGGCGCTGAAACAAGTGCTGACCCGGCTGCTGGTGGCGACGCGCGGAGAGACGGAAGCGATGTTTCAGCAGATCGACGGCGACTGGTGGAATAGTCACCGGCGGGTGCCGGATAAGTTTCTGGTACTGAAGCGTAACTACGATCTACAGGAAAACCGGCTGCCGACGCCGGTCCCATTCGAAACCATGCCGCCGTATCGCCTGACCACGCCGGAGCAGGTCGGGGGATTCCGCTTACGCGACCTCGGCGAACTGCAGATCTATCCAGGGCACGATATGCAGGCATTGCCGGTTCCCGCGCAATACTATGGCGCCGGAGCGTTCCAGGGGCTGGCGGACCGCGCCCATGAGGCGGATAAAACCCAGCTGGCGCGGACAGAAAAATAGCCGTAAAGGCTCAGGACGAACGCCCTGAGCCGGCGAGTTAGCGGAAGTCGACCCAGCAGGCGCCGTTGTCGGCAGAACGCACGCAGTTTTCCACCCAGCGGACGCCGAACGCCCCGGCGCGGGCGTCCGGGTACCAGAAGTCGGCCAGCAGCGCCTCGTCGCGACGGTCGGCGGCATCCATGGCGATGGCGAAGCGGCGATAGAGATTCGACCATGCCTCAAACAGTCCCTCGGGATGGCCGCCGCCGATGCGATCATCCTGACGCGCCAGCGGATCGAGATAGTCCATACCGCGCTCGAGGATGCGCACGGGTTCGCCCTGGATTTCGTAGCGTAGCTGGTTGGGCTGTTCATCCCACCATTCGAGACTGGCTTTTTCACCGATGATTCGCACCTTTTGCCCGTGCATCGAACCGCAGTTGACGGCGGAGCTCCACAGTGAGCCGATGGCCCCGTTGTCATACTCCATCAGTACATGGGCGTTATCTTCCAGCGGCGCGCGGCTTTTGACGAAGCTTTGTCTGGCGCACATCAGCCGGGTGATCTTCAGCTGCGGGGCCATGGTTTCGACCAGAAACAGCGGATGGGTGGCCAGGTCGCCCAGCACATAGCTGGGGCCGACGAAGCGGGGATCGACCCGCCAGCGGGTACTGGCGTTTTCCTGTTCCACCGGCTGGGCGTGAAAACCGTGGGCAAACTGCATATTAACGATACGGATATCGCCCAGCAGCCCGTCGGCGATCATCTGCCGGGCCTGCAGGATCAGCTGGTGGCCGGCATAGCCGTAGGTCACCCCGATGATCTTGCGCCGCCGCTGGCTGAGCGCCACCAGCTCGTCAGCTTCCTCGCTGCTGAAGCACAGCGGCTTTTCGCACACCACGTGCAGCCCGGCCTCCAGCGCGGCCCGGCAGATGGCATAGTGGGTGTTATTTGGCGTGGCAACTGACACCGCCTGAATGCCGTCAGGCCGGGCAGCCTCGCCGCGGAACAGGCTTTGATAGTCGGCGTAACAGCGGTCGGGATCCACCCCCAGCCGTTGGCCGAACTGGCGTCCGCGCTCGCCATCAATATCAAAGGCGCCGGCCAGCAGCGTGAAGGTGTTATCGCGCAGCGCTGCAGAACGGTGAATATAGCCGATCTGGCTGCTGCCGCCGCCGCCGACCATGCCCCAGCGCAGGGTGCGGTCGAGAGGTTTTAAACCGTTAATCATGTCGTGCCTCCTGTCAGAATCCGACGTCGCGCAGATAGCGCAGACTTTCCGTGACCGCCTGCAGGCTGCCTGCGGCATGGCGCGGGTCGCGCTCTTGTTCAATGGTTATCCAGCCCTGATACCCCCGGCGGGCAAGAAAGTCTTTGATAGCCGGATAGTCAATGGCGCCGCTGCCGAGCGGGCACATCACCCCTTCGGCGCAGGCAGTGAAGAAGTCTATACCTTCATGGATAGCGCGCTGATAAACCTGCGGGTCGACATCCTTGAAGTGCAGATAGTCCAGGCGGTGGTAATAGCGATCCAGCCAGTCGAGCGGATCCATCCCGGCGTAATAGAGATGTCCGGTGTCCAGACACAACCCGGCGACGTTGTGCGGGATATCGTTGGCCAGCCGCTCGATCTCATCCGCGAATTCAATGCTGCCCCCGGCGTGCGGATGGATAACCGCCCGCACACCGTACTCCTGCCAGGCGAGGGTGCTAAGGGCGATAATGTGCTCCATCATGCGCTGCCAGTCTTTGTCATTGAGGCGCGGAGCCAGCGCGCCGCGCCCGGCAAAGCGCGCCCGTTCGGGGTTGCCGAAGTCGATAATCACCAGATAGGGCGGCTGGAAAGGGCGGCCCGGGATCGGTTCGGCAGCGGCTACCTGCGACAGATTGCGGCAGATTTGATGGGTCAGCGCCACCAGGGTGGGGAAATGGGCCTCGCTCACCAGATCGTCAAAGATCGTGCCGGCGACCAGCGACAGCTGATGCTGCTCCAGCGCCGCGCGCAGGCTGGCCGGATCGGTGGGGAGATAACCCCAGGGGCCGAGCTCAATGCTGCGATAGCCAGCCTGCGCCGCCTCCTTAAGCACGGTAGCCCAGGCAGGGAGGTTAGGGTTTTTCGGGTCATCGACGCCCCAGCTGCAGGGGGCGTTAGCGATAGGATGTATCATGTCGGCTTCCTTTTTCATACAAGGGATGCCGCTGAGTATTGAATAAATATTTCATTATAAACAATGATGGAATTTTGATTTTATGATAATCATCATGATTTTAATTGATGGATTTTTTGATAATTTTTTATCAAGTCGAGAGGTGGCGCGGTCCGCCCGATAACCGTCTCCGCTGGAGACGGAGCCGGAAATTTACATATTTTCTTTGGTGATGATATCGAAAGGCTGAGGGAGTGAAATCACCTCGCTATGGGGGCGTGAAGCGGCGTCCGCCATGGCGCGCAGCGTAACGGCGGCAAACTCATCCAGCCGGTGGTTAAGCATGATGTCGATGGTGCCATCGATCAGGGCCAGTTCACTGTCGCTGAGCGGACCGTGGCAGACCAGAGCGATCTCCTGCTGACGGCCGCTGTCGCGCAGCGCGTCGACGATCCCTTCGACGCCGCCGCAGGGGGCGTAGATCGCCTGCAGCGCCGGATACTGAGTCAGCATCTGTTCCGTCACGGTCCTGGCGATATCCGCCCGTTCATGACTGCGAACCGGCTCAAGGATCTGTTGCCCCTTGCCCTGTTCTCGCAGGCAGGAGCGAAAGCTGATCTCACAGCTTTCCTGGCAGGTAAAACGATTATCGCCAATGATAATGCCAATTTCGCCATTCCCCCGGCATAAGCGCTCGATAAACCAGGCGGCGGTGCGCCCGGCTTTATGATTATCGAGACCGATATACCCGCTGCGCTGGGGGACCGACAGATCGGAAAGCAGGGTGAACACGCGCACGCCGCGGGCGGCGGCCCGGGCCACCGCGTGGCGAATCAGCGGGTGATCCAGCGCCACCAGGCCGAGCACCTCCACTTCATCGCTGAGTCGGTGAATGGCCTGAGCCATCGCTTCCACCGCATCGATGGCAAAATGTAGTATCACCGGCGCCTGGCCCGCCGGTAGCCATGGGGCAGCCTCGCGCGTCAGCGCCCGGGCCAACGGCAGGTAGAAGGAGTGGCTCTCCTGCAGCAGGATAAAGCCCATTCTGATCGTGACCGGCGCTTTGCCGGCAGCCAGGCGATAGTGGGGCTGCTCGAGGGTAAAACCCAGCCGGCGGGCGGCCTCCAGCACGCGCCGCGCCGTGGACTCTTTCACCGCCGCGCGCTTATTGAGCACCCGGTCGACGGTGGCTACGCCGACGCGCGCTTCACGCGCAATGTCGGCAAGGGTGATTTTAGTGGCGATTTTTTTCAAGGTAGTTGTCGCTATGAATGAGCGTAATGATAGAAACTATCACGGTTAGCCTGGGCAGAAAAGCGACTCTCTGCCCGCCCTGGCCTATGCCGCTGCGCCTGCCGGGTAACCCTGTTGGCGATGCACACTCTGTGATCAAAAGCGACTACCCGTTCTGGCATTGCTGCTATGCTGTTGAAATAAAATTATTATTAAAGGCAGCATCGCTTCTGTTGGTTAAACTGCGCGCAAAGTCACCCTCAGAGGGCTTTACTGGGCGCATAACCGACTATACTTGGCGCGCTCGCGCGTAATTGCGGTTTCTCGGTGTCTATTTTGCTTTCACTTTAAACCAGCGTTGGGGCTGCACAGCGTTAAGTGCCGTTCCGCGCCGGCAGTGGGTCGGTTTGGGGCCTGTATGTTATTAAAAGAGCTGGCTGTTTTTGAGGTCTTAAGCACCCCGATATGGGTAGTTCATCCTTTTAACGAAAGGGTGGTCTATGCCAATCAGGCTTCCCGGACATTGAGCGGCGAGATGTCGCTCAATGAGATGCGTAACGGTATTTATTCCACCTGTCCGGAAACGCAACTGCAGCACTACCTTCGCTATCTCGACACCATGAGCGAGATATTCGAAGTCTGGACGTTACCCACCGCCAATGGGTTGCAGTCGGTGTATTGCAAAACCACCCTGATTGATACCGAAGACTGTGGTTGCTTGCTGCTGTTTGAAGCCGTGAAGCTGCTGGCGCAAAATCAGTCGATTCATACCGGCTCCCGCCGCTACCAGCGGCGTAACAATGGCTTTTTCGCTCGCTTTTTTATGACCAATACCGCGCCGATGCTGTTGATCGACCCTCATAAAGATGGCCGGATTGTCGATGCCAATATTGCCGCGCTACGTTTTTATCATTATTCCGATGAGGAAATGCGCACCAAACATACCTGGCAAATAAATACCCTGGGCCGGGACGTTATCCCCATTATGAATAATATTGCCAGTCTGCCTGGCGGTCATAAACCGCTTAATTTTACGCATATTCTGGCTGACGGCTCGCTACGCCATGTCCAAACTTATGCCGGGCCGGTGGTGCTATATAATATTCGACTGATGCTATGCATCATTCACGATATCACCGAAGAAGTGCATCTGAAAAAAGAGCTGGAATTTTCCGCCGCCCACGATCCGTTAACCGGCTTGCTTAATCGCCGGGAGTTTCACCGTCTGGTTGAGGCGCCAACTTTTATCCCCCGGGGTTATTGTCTGCTGTTAATCGATATCGATCATTTCAAGAGCATTAATGATATTCACGGCCATCAAAAAGGCGATGAGGTCCTGCTGGTGCTCTCTCGTATTCTGGAAACGTCGGTCGACCGCGAAGATAAAATTTATCGCTGGGGTGGAGAAGAGTTTCTGCCTTTTTTTGCCCCATTCGCCGATCGGCCGCGCGCTGATACTGGCGGAGGGGATCCGCCAGGCGGTTAGCGAATACCAGACGCTGTCGGTGACCGTCAGCATCGGCGTGGCTGAACATCATGACGGCGAAACGGTTGATCAACTGTTTTCCCGCGTCGATAAAGCGCTGTATGCGGCAAAAAATGATGGGCGTAATCGGGTGACGCGCATGCCTTTTGACAGCCCTGAGCGACGGCGCAGTAGAGATGGCGCCGCCTGAATAAGCCCCCGCCTGTAGTGGGTTAGCCTGCGTTAAGGTGGCAAACAAGGTATGGTGCGTTTTCTCGTTCTTTTCAGGAAGTGGGACTGGCTGAGGGGTCAATCCTGACACCACACCCGCTCGCCATTCACCCACGTCTCGCTGATATTGCGTTCATCACCCAGGGTCATCAGCACGAACAGCTGCTCATAAATGTCATGGCAGCGGCCTATGCGCAGGCGCTGCAGCGGGGTGACCGCCGGGTCAATCACCACAAAATCCGCCTCTTTGCCCGGCTGGAAATTACCAATTTTCTCCTCCAGCCGCAGGGCGCGCGCCCCGCCGAGGGTGGCGTGATAGAAGGCCTCGCTGGCGCGCAGGCGATAGCTCTGCAGTTGTCCTACCTTGTAGGCCTCGCCCAGCGTCCGCAGCATGCTGAAGGTGGTCCCGGCTCCGACGTCGCTGCCGATGCCCATCCGCACCTGGTGCTGCCAGCAGGCGGGCAGGCGGAACAGCCCGCTGCCGAGAAACAGATTCGACGTCGGGCAGAAGGCGACTGCGGACCCGGTGTCATGCAGGCACTGCCACTCGGCATCATCGAGATGGATCCCGTGAGCGAAGACGCTGCGTTCGCCGGTGAGCTGATAGTGATGATAGACATCCAGATAGCGCGCATGCTCAGGCCACAGCTGTTTAACCCAGGCGATCTCCTCCCGGTTTTCACTGAGATGCGTCTGCAGCCAGGTGTCGGGAAACTCGGCCCGCAGGCGCTGCACCGCCTCCAGCAACGCCGGCGTCGAGGTGGGGGCAAAGCGCGGGGTGATGGCATAGCCCAGCCTGCCGCGCTGATGCCAGCGGCGGATCAACGCCCGGGTCTGCTCGTAGCTCTCCCCGGCGGTTTCGCACAGGTAGTCGGGCACATGGCGATCCATCATCACTTTCCCGGCGATCAGGCGCATATTCAGACGCAGCGCTTCGCTGAATAACGCCTCCACCGAGGCCGGATGCAGGGTACAAAACACCAGCGCGGTGGTGGTGCCATGGCTTATCAGCTGATTTACAAAAAACTGCGCTATCTCCTGGGCATACTCCGCATCGGCAAACTGGCTCTCCACCGGGAAGGTGTAGGTGGTGAGCCACTCAAGCAGCTGTTCGCCAAAGGCGCCGATCATCTCGGTCTGCGGATAGTGAACGTGGGCATCAACGAACCCCGGCAGCAGCAGCTTACCCCTCAGATCGACATAGCCCTTCAGGGGATGCAGAAAGGCTTCCCCCTGCTGCCATGGCAGCAGGGCGATAATTTTCCCCTCCTGCAGGAACAACAGGCCATCATCGAGATATCGGGCCTGGGCGGCCACCTCATCCGGGGTCTCCGCCACGCCGGCGATATCAAAAAATGCACCGCGCACCGCGGTCTGGTAATCCATCATCGAACCTGCCTTCTCTTAACACTCTGGGAATAGTGATAAACAGCAAGATTGGTGCCAGTTTGCAGCCTGCCGCGGCCAGACGCCGCGGCAGAAGGGGAAGGTTACTCTTTTTGCGCCACCGCGCCGGAGCGGAAGGCGGCTTTCGCCTGCACTTCACGCTCGTCGCGAGCCAGCCAGCGGTAGGCGGTGGCGCCGAGAAAGACGCCGATAAACCAGCTGAAGTTCGCCACTTCATGCAGGGCCGGAATAAAGCTGATAATCAGCCCAAGGCCCACCGACGGCAGCAGGGCGGCAATCGCTTTCGGGTTAAAGCCGTTGCGGTACCAGTATTTACCCTGCGGCGTATCGTCAAACAGATCGTCCACTGACACCCGGCCGCGTTTGATCAGGTAGAAGTCGGCGATCAGGATGCCAAACAGCGGGCCAATAAAGGCGCCCAGCACGTCGAGGGTATAGTGGATCAGCTCCGGCGAGTTAAACAGGTTCCACGGCGTCAGGAGTATCGAGCCCACCGCGGCAATCATCCCGCCGGTACGGAAGCTGATTTTCTGCGGCGCGCAGTTGGAAAAATCGAAGGCCGGCGAGACGAAGTTAGCCACGATATTGATGCCGATGGTGGCGGTGATCATGGTCAGCAGGCCGATGGCCACCGCCAGATCGTTACCCACGCGGCTGACGGTTTCGATCGGGTCGGTGATCATTTTGCCGAACAGCGACTGGGTGCCGGAGACAATCACCACGGTCACCACCGAGAATAGCAGGAAGTTAAACGGCAGTCCCCAGCGGTTACCGCGGCGGATCTCGCCCATGCTTTTGCCGTAGCGGGAAAAGTCACCGAAGTTAAGCAGCGGCCCGGAGAAGTAGGAGACCACCAGCGCCGTGGCGGTGATCATCTGCCAGGTCTGCTCGCCGGCGCTCAAGGATTTGCTGGCGAGGGTAAAGGAGATACCGTCCAGACCAGTCTTGTATACAATCCAGCCGGCCAGCGCCAGCATCACCACATAAACCGCCGGACCGGCGATATCGATAAAGCGTTTGATGGCGTTCATGCCATGCCAGAACACCATCGCCTGCAGCAGCCACATAGTGGCGAAGCACAGCCAGCCGAGGGGCGACAGCCCGAGAAAGCTGCTGCTGGTCAGCGAGGCAAGGGAGGGCCAGAACTTGAGCAGGACCAGCATCAGGGCATTCGCCGCCAGATAGGTCTGAATGCCGTACCAGGCAAAGGGCGATCAGCCCGCGGATCACCGCCGGGATATTGGCGCCGAAAACGCCAAACGCCTGACGACAAATCACGCGTAAGGCACCCCGGCCATCTGGCTCGGCTTCGCCACCAGGTTGGCGCACAGCTGGACAATACAGATGCCCACCAGCAGGCAGAGCAGAACCTGCCAGCTGGCCAGCCCAAGCGTAAAGAAGCTCGCCGCCACTACGTAGCCGCCCATGCTGTGCACGTCCGACATCCAGAATGAAAAGATATTGTACCAGCTCCAGTTCTGGTCGCGGGTCGGCGCCAGATCGTCATTACATAGCCGCGGACTGTAGCCGGCGGCCGCCTCGTGAGTCTTCGTCTGCTGCGTGTGGGATGAATGTGGCATGAAACCTGCTCCTCTGAATGAAAACCCTTTGATATGGATTGCTGAGGCTATTGCAGGATCCAGGCCAGAATGATGAATCTTGTATACAAAAATTAAATTTTATGTATACGATCTGCTATCGATAAGTGAAACCGGAGTGGGTTAATGAATAATGAACATCGTCTCCAGGCCGCGCCAGCGCTGCAGGACAAGGACGAAAGCATTTACCAGGCGCTGATGACGGCTATCGTCGAACATCAGCTGCCGCCGGGCAGCAAACTGCCGGAAGAGGCGCTGGCGGAGGTGTTCGCCGTGAGCCGCACCGGCATCAGAAAGGTGCTGCAACGACTCGCCGCTGTGCAACTGGTCACGTTGACGCCCAAACGTGGTGCACACGTCACCAGCCCGAGCGTGGAAGAGTCCCAGGCGATCTTTCGCACCCGGGCGCTGCTCGAGGTCGCCAATCTCCCCGATGTGATCGCGCGCTGTCAGCCGCCGCATCTGGCGGCGCTGGAGAACATTATTCAGCGTGAACAGCAGGCCCATGCGGCGCACGACGGCCCGGCGGCGATCCGCCACTCCGCTGACTTTCATATTCAGCTGCAGGCTATCTCCGGCAACCCGGTGCTCACCGAGATGGTGACCCGCCTCAGCCAGCGCTCCTCTTTAGTGATTGCCGCCTGGGGCGCCCCCTGGCGACAGGGCTGCCGTTGCGACGATCACCAGCAGCTGGTCGGTTTGCTGCGGGATAAAGCCCTGCAGCCGCTCAGCGAGGCGCTGATGCACCATTTTGATCATATTGTCGCCAGCCTGTGCTTCGAGCGCGATGGCGTCAGCCTGCCCGATTTTTCCCGGCTGTTCGCCGGCCACAAGGAGTCGTGATGTCTTCCGTTCGTATACAAGTGATTAACCCCAACACCAGCCTGGCGATGACTGAAACGATAGGCGCCGCCGCGCGTGCGGTCGCTGCGCCGGGCACCGAGATCCTTGCGGTCTGTCCCCGCGCCGGGGTGCCGTCAATTGAGGGTCACTTTGACGAAGCCATCGCGGCGGTCGGCGTGCTGGAGCAGATCAGGGCCGGACGCGAGCAGGGGGTGGATGGGCATGTGATCGCCTGCTTCGGCGACCCGGGGCTGCTGGCGGCGCGGGAGCTGGCCCAGGGGCCGGTGATCGGTATCGCGGAGGCGGCAATGCATATGGCGACGATGGTCGCCACCCGTTTCTCCATTGTGACCACGCTGCCGCGCACGCTGATCATCGCCCGTCATTTGCTGCACCAGTACGGATTTCATCAACACTGCGCGGCGCTGCACGCTATTGACTTGCCGGTGCTGGCGCTGGAAGACGGCAGCGGCCTGGCGCAGGAGAAAGTGCGTGAGCGCTGCATTCGCGCGCTGAAAGAGGATGGCAGCGGGGCGATTGTTCTTGGCTGCGGCGGGATGGCGACCCTGGCGCAGGAGCTGACCCGCGAGCTGCGGGTGCCGGTGATCGATGGCGTCAGCGCGGCGGTGAAGATGGTGGAGTCGCTGGTCGCGCTGGGCCTGGCGACCAGCAAGCATGGGGACTTAGCGTTCCCGGAGAAAAAAGCGTTAAGCGGACAGTTTCAGTCGTTAAATCCATTTTAAAAGGGGCAGGAGATGGGAGAGAACCAGGAACACTATCCTCGCGATCTGCGAGGTTACGCAGGGGAGCCGCCGCACGCGCGCTGGCCGGGTGGGGCGCGGATCGCGGTGCAGTTCGTCCTCAACTATGAGGAAGGCGCGGAGAATCACGTCCTGCATGGCGATGCGGGTTCGGAACAGTTCCTGTCCGATATTATCGGCGCCGCCAGCTACCCGGCGCGCCATATGTCGATGGATTCACTCTATGAGTACGGCAGCCGGGCAGGGTTCTGGCGCATCCATCGCGAGTTCAGCCAGCGCGGGCTGCCGTTGACGGTCTTCGGCGTGGCGATGGCGCTGGCGCGGCATCCGGAGATTGTGGCGGCGATCAAGGCTGCGGATTACGATGTGGTCAGCCACGGCTGGCGCTGGATCCACTATCAGCACATGGATATTGCCGAGGAGCGCGAGCATCTGCAAAAAGCGGTGCAGGTACTGACCGACCTGTTCGGCAAACCGCCCACCGGCTGGTATACCGGCCGCGACAGCCCTAACACCCGCCAGCTGGTGGTGGAGCACGGCGGCTTTGATTACGACAGCGATTATTACGGCGATGATTTACCTTTCTGGAGCGAAGTGGCCTGCAGCGACGGCAGCCAGCGGCCGCACCTGATCGTGCCTTATACCCTCGACGCCAACGACATGCGCTTCGCCACCGCCCAGGGATTCAACACCGCGGAGCAGTTTTATACCTATCTGAAAGACAGCTTTGACGTGCTATACGCCGAGGGTGAAACCGCACCGAAGATGATGTCCGTGGGGATGCACTGCCGACTGCTTGGGCGTCCAGGCCGTTTCCGCGCGCTGCAGCGTTTCCTTGATTATATCCAGCAGCACGACAAGGTGTGGGTCTGCACCCGGCAGCAGATTGCCGACCACTGGCGCGAAACCCATCCGTATCGCGGGTAGCTTGTTGCCCCTGATCCTGGCCCTCTCTTCAGGGAGAGGGCTCCGCCCGGTCGCGTCTGTTACACCGGTTTACCAGAATGTAATTTGATTATTGAATAAGCATGGCGAGGAGTACCAGGCACAGCAGCAGCACATAGATGCGCGCATACCATACATCAGGTACCGCAGGGATTGCCCGGCGGCTAAACACTATCCCGGCCCAGCCGGTCAGGACGAGCAGGCCTAAAATTTTCAGGCTGATAAACCCCAGAAATCCGCTCAGCGGAATGCTGTGCCAGCCAATGACGGCATAGGTCACAGCCCCGCATAGCGCCACGGGCAAAGAAAGCGGGTTGGATGCGCTAACGCACTCCTGCATTGCATACCCGTGTCGCCGTAGCAGGGGCACCGTCATGACGCTGCCGCCCACGCCCAGCAATGCGGCGATCGTACCGATAATCACACCGCCGCCGGTGACCACTGGCAGGGACAGGCGACGCCGAGCGCTGCCCGTGAAAAAACCCTTGCGCAACAAACAATCGCTGATGGTTGCCAGCATATAGAGAATAAACAGCGCGCGAACAATATTCTCGCTCAATATCCCCGCCAGACAGGAGCCCACCACCGCCCCAATGGCAATAAACCATAACAACGGAAACAGCGTCTGCGCGGCAAGCCTGCCCGCCCGCCAGTTTCGATAGCTGACCCAGCCGGCGTTAAATATCATCACCGCCGTTGAGGTAGCCACCGCGACATGCATGGCGTTGCCCGCGATCGCCGGCTGCCGGAGCATCAGTTGATAGACAAAGGGCACCACCACAAAGCCGCCGCCGAAGCCGAACAGCACCGTGGTAATGCCGGTAGTAAAGCCTGCCAGCGCAATAATAACGATCTCATTCAAGAGAGTATCCCCGACCTGAAAATGAGCGAGCAGCTTATACCGGTCGCGTACTGCTTCCCATTTGCGTAGCGCTCAATTACCTTTGTAAATCGGTCAGAGGGAGGCAGGTGTGCGCAACGTAAAAATTGACGAGTTCGATCGACTCGATCGTGATGTGGTGGCGTTAGGTAATGACTATGCGCAGGGATTTATCCTGCCCCCGCACCAGCATCGTCGCGCACAGCTACTGTATGGCGCGACCGGACTGATGTATGTCACTACGCAAGACGGAGAATGGGTGGTTCCTCCGCAACACGCTGTCTGGATCCCCCCTGAAACCGTGCATGCCGTCAGATTTGCAGGGGTGACCACGCGTAGCTTGTATATTGAGCCAGACTGTGTGGCCGCTTTCATTAAACACCGTCGTTGCGAAGTGATCAGCGTCTCGCCGCTGTTGCGCCAGCTACTGCTTGAGGCTGTGGATTTACCACCGTTGTACGACAGCCCACGCGATCGCACGCTGATACAGTTGATGTTGCTGGAACTGGCCGCTATGCCGGTCCGCGAATTTGACATTCCGTTGCCGCAGCATCCGGCGCTGCTGGCGCTTTGTCAGGCTTTTTTGCTTAACCCCTCTATCCATGATCCTGCGGCGCGCTGGGCCAGGGCGCTGTTTATGAGTCCTAGTACCTTTCGCCGCCATTTCCTGAAGCAGTTGGGCCTGTCGTTTTCCGCCTGGCGACAGCGAGCCTGCGTGGTGAGCGCCCTGGCATGGTTGATAGCAGGCAAACCGGTGAACGAAGTGGCATTATCCCTTGGATACGACAATGCGTCCTCTTTCGCCACCATGTTCCGCCGCGTGACCGGGCAGCCGCCGTCGTTTTATCACCCAGCCTGAGGCGTCGGAGAAGGGGACTCCCGCAGCATGTGTCGGAAAAGAATGTCGCTTTTATGGCGTTGCTATGCGTTTACGCGGTCATAAGACAGATAATCCAGGAAGGCCTGGCTTCGTTTTCAGGTACCCCTACATTTAGTGGTGGCTACATCCAGGCGGTTTATCTATTCTGCCTGTAACCGTGAGAAGACCGGAGTCTCTCTTTGTGAACCATCTTATCGTTGAAAAAATCATCATCATCATTCTTCTCATCCTGTGGGGATTCGATACCTTCAGAACCAGGAAAAGAAAACGCTATGATCCCGCGATTGAAGCGGCTGATGCCAGCGAACGTTATCAATGGCGCTATCTGAGATGGGGATTTCGAATCATACAGGTGGTAGCGGGAGTGTATATCGTCGTGCAGCTGATACAGGTATTACTGAGATAGAGGCCGCCGGCAGGGCGGCGGGACAGAACATCTGGCTGACCAGAATGAGGTCAGGCAATAGCGGTTTTCACGTCGGCAAAGGGGAATGTCCGCTCTGAGCCAGGAGCGGAACTTACCCCGATGAAGTAAATCCGGATTTTTGCCGGATAAACCCCCAATAATTTACGTAGCAGGGATCCATTCAACAATAATTCTTGCCAACTCCCTGGGCTGTTCGAGCGGAATCATATGGCCGCAATCCAGAATGATTCTTAACGACGCATAAGGTATGGCTTCGACCAATTCTTCTGCCTCCTTCATCGAACGGATGGCATCATCTTCACTGGCGATAACCAGCGTTGGACAACGTATCGTTGCAGAAGGTATACCTTGCCTGGATAAGGATGATTGCGTGATGAAGGCTTCAAATCCCAGAGAGCATCCCATTTTCTGGATAGCTGAAATCATATCCTGATTTGATGTGTTTAGAGGGTGGAGTGACCGGGCAATAGCATGTCTGCTCAGCCCCTTAAAGGTTGTGGGGGACAATGACTGCACGCTTTTCCGCTTTGCTTCAGCTTCTAACGGCGTATTTCCCGTAAGGAACTGGCAATAAGCACTAAGGACTCTACACGTTCAGGGAATTCTGCTGCCAGTTGTCGGGCAATATATCCTCCCATCGAAAAACCTATCAAAGAAAACTTCTCAGGCAGAAGAGTAATCAAATGCTGCACTACATCATGAATGGTTCGTCCTTCAGTTACAGTTGCATGATGAACAATACAGTTTGACGGGAGATATGTTTCAAATTCATGCCAAAGCATTTCATTCAGCATAAACCCAGGAATTAAAACGATTCTACGCGGCTTTAAACTCATAATTCTCGCTTAAATGCATCAGTGTATTTATTGGATAAGACAGGTTAAAAATATCTTACTAACAGCGACAATATCAAAATTGCAGCCCTGGATAGGCGTTTGTCTATTTCCACAGAGTTTCTGAACGTTTCTAACGTTCTCCCTGGCTTCCTCCACCATCAACAGGCTGATCCCGAATTGAGCAAGCTCTAATGCCCAGGTCCGTGTACAACCTACCAGAGCACTTTTCCGCTTCTCGCTCATAGCGGACCTTCAAATCAGGTAGCTTGTCCGCTCTGTGCCAGGAGCGGACATTAAAATCAAAACCGATGGCAAGCTTACCGAGCATGACATTATGCTTGCGCTGCTTTGTAACGTGCTTCCAGCTTATCCAAAAAGCCAAAAAGTACTTGATTCATTTCACTGTAATCGTGCGCCCGGAGCGCTTCAGGCGTGTCAACGAAACGATATTCTGCTGCACGGCTCAGGTCTTTCTCAGAATGAGCGATCAGCCGTTCTACAACGTCCAATGTGAGCTCCATGTGGCACTGGAAACCAAAGACGCGGTCTGAATAGGCAACGATCTGCCGCGGACAGCCTTCGCTGTAAGCGATAATTTTAGCCTCTGGCGTCAAACCTGGCATATCGTTATGCCAGTGACCCACTTCAAGTGTTTTCCCAAAGTGAGAGAACATCTCATCCTTACTGCCGTCTTCGGTCAATGTGATCGGGAATTTACCAATCTCTTTTTCCGGGCTATGAGAGAACGGCGCGCCCAGCGCTTCACCAATGAGCTGTGAACCCAGGCAGATACCGATCACCGCCTTACCGGTTTTAACCGCGGAAGCAATCAGCGCCTGTTCCGCTTTAGCATTAAAGTGTGGGCACTCTTCAAGCGTGGTGTCAGGATCTTGCGGACCGCCCATAACGATAAGAAAATCGATGCCTACGGCGTCATCAGGTAGCCGATCGCCTGCATAGACGCGTGAGTAAGTTACATCATGACCCTGGTTTATTGCCCAGGTTTCATATGCGCCCGGGGCTTCAAAACTTTCATGTACGATAAAGTGTACACGCATGAGGTTAAGCTCCTGTAATATCTTTGATGATCAGGATGATAAGTCACGCACCCATTGCCTAAGGCTCTACTCCGGGTGGTTCCAGTTTCGATATGATAATGGCAGGGGCTAAATCTGAAATGCCAGGTAGTATAGATAAAGCGCCAAGACATGATGAAACCACAGGCTGGTCCAGTACTGCGATAAGCTATCAACGCGGCGAGGCAGATCCTCCCCATCATCATGTTGAGGGGCAGCTACTCTTCGCCACCAGAGGGGTTATGCTGGTGCAAACAGAGAGCGACCGTTGGGTGATCCCTCCTCAACGGGCATTATGGCTACCGCCTCTGCATATCCATAGTTATCATCTGCTTTCACAAACCGATCTCAGGGCGATCTATTTCAGCAGTAGCCTTATCGCAGAATGTACGAGCTTTACGAAGAGTCAACAGGTGCATGTGATCACGGCTACGCCCTTAGTCAAAGAGCTTATCGCTGGGCTGTTCAGTGAGGACTACGCCAGACCGAGTCAACGGAAGATAGCGTTGTTGCTTCTGGAAATTCTCAGCGAGGCTCCACCTTTAACGATGGCGCTTCCCATGCCGAATGATGAGCGATTATTCAGCGCTGCCAGATCGCTACTGGTCAATCAGCGCTGGGAAGCATCGCTGAGCGAGCTGGCTTTTATGTCGGCCATGTCGGAACGGACCTTTTCCCGATTGTTTATGAAGGATACAGGCTTTAGTTTTAGAACATGGAAGCAGAGAGCCAGAATTTGCGCTTCGTTGGATCTTCTCGCGAACGGTGTTCCAATCAAACAGGTCGCTTACCAGCTTGGTTTCTCATGCCCGGCGGCCTTTACCGCTGCTTTTCGCTGCATTTTGGGGGCAACGCCACGCGATTTTGTGCCTTAAACCGGGAAACCCTCAAAGCGGTCTTTGAGACTGTCATGGGCATATTACCAGACGCAGAAACCCTGCGAGGGTAGGGGTATCCCGCCTTTGCTGTTGAGAAAGGTAGTTTAATTTGCACCCGACACACTCTCATTGATTAAAGCACGGAGTGGAGATTACTGCGGTCCACAGTTCTGACAAACCGTGAAAGAGAAGGCCTGCATGAAGAAAAAAGGTGTCGCGATGCGTGATGAAATTACCTTATGACAGACCTTACGGTGATTTACGGCACCGGGTGGATTCCGGACGCTGTGAGCCCCTCATTGCTACGAAGCCTGATTCTGCTGTACCTCACGCCATATGATAGCCTGCGCAACAATCACATCCTGCCCATTAATGCGTCCAGGGGAGTACTCCCGGGCCCTGCACGTCCCCTGTGTAGGCTGAAGATAAATTAGCGTTGATGTTAATCGTGGGTTCTGCAGATGGGTAGAAATTGATAACTTAGGATGCAAGTTCGTCCCGCTCTTTCTGCAGTTTTCATCGAGGGGATATTCTGCGGAATAATTGTGCCCATATACAAAGATAGTTCCGAATCGGAATGAGTTAATAATCGGTACAGCAGGCGTTGCGCTCGGGCCGACAATGATCGACCACGAAAAGCAGGAAGTATTACTTTGTCAGTAATACGATATCCTCTCAGAAAAGCGAGGTTTCCTTTCTGGCATATTAGCAACCCGGCGCGAACATCGTTTTCATAGATAATATATACTTCTCTCTCTGAAATATGGTCACACAACTCTTCGTCATCAACTGCTACCAAATTGCTTGCAGACAGTTCGCGAACTGTCTGCCATGTATGCTTATAGGCATCACCCAGGGCCTGACAACACCAGTCAAAATCTTCGTATGTCGCCACTTGCAAAGTAAGAGATTTATCATTGAATTCAGGGGGTTCAGAAAAAGACGCGGCATATATATACTGGTCGGGAATACCCTGCAGGAAGGACTGGCCGGGTACAAGAATGCGGACATACTGAGCTCTGAGTTGTGACCATTCCTTACTAATGAGTTCTAATGCAGTATGATTTAGGTCAGAATCCATACCTACAATATCAATAAAAGGTTTGTTAATATTTCCGCCCTGATAACGGGGGCCAGTAAGAAATTGCTTTCCATCAATTTTGAGTTTTCGTTGTAAAAAATATTCCTGACATAATCCAGTTTCTCTCCAGGGAAATCGCGCCGAGAAACTTCTGTCTGTACACCTCGATTCCTGCTCTGACAACCATTGTTTTAACCATGAACGTAGAGTAACTTCAGGCACAGGTAGCCTGGCATATTGAGATAGCATGTAAGATAGCATAAAAAATATTTTGCCCTTGGATGTAAAAATGTTTTTTTAAACAAATCAGAATAGTTCTACTCTCATTTTATTACCAATTATAGCTGGCACGTCAGCTCCTTGCTCAATGCGGACCTTTAGCTCGACAGCTTGTCCGCTCCGCGCCAGAAGCGAACAGTGTTATGAGTGGCCAGTGATAAAACGTCAGCCCGTTGACCTTGCCTTACAGCACCTCAACCACTTCAAATTCTTCTGCGATCAACTCCATATCTTCAGAAAAATGACCTTCAGAGCTGAAAAATCTCTGATGCTCTTTCTTCCAGTATTCAAGGCTTAAATCGCCTTCACCTTCTTTGCGGGCGAACGCTTCAGTGACATCACAAAAACGAACCAGCTGCATCGAAATCAGTCTGATCACGCAAACTGGAACATTCTGACCATCAAGAATAATGTTATAACTCCCGATTCTCGGGGCGGATTCTTCCTGCTGGTAAGAGGCAAAAGATCCGCAAGAGGCCGTTTTGATCCCTTTTTTGATCAGGTCAGCCAGCTCGTTAGCCAGTTGCGGACTGTCACCCATTTGCCAGGCATCTGCGCCGGGATATTTCTTTTTTATTTCCTCAACCTCAACCATGAAAATTCCTTCGTTATCGTCAATGAAAAGAAAAGCTATCCCTTTTTTAACATGAGCGGTCCCAACATAATAGGCGATATCATTATTTAGATAGTGTGGTCCGTTCTTCGCTCAAAACTGACCTTGATCGATAACTTCGGCTGGCTGGACAATGCGTCGATTCCATTCTCGATGAGCCGAATCGGCGCCATTGTCTCCCTGGGTATTGCGCTGTACTTGATTTACTCCAGCAGCAGGGCAAAAGCCGCAACGGTGGAAATCCCCCGTCGGCCAGTACCGCGGGGGGAGTTGACGATTATTCCCAGCGTTTCAGCAGCAGGCTGGCGTTAACGCCGCCAAAGCCAAAACCGTTCGACAGCGCGTAACGCATCTTCTGCGGGCGGGCCTGCAGCGCCACCAGATTGAGACCTGCCGCCTCTTCATCGGGGTGATGCAGGTTCAGCGTCGGCGGCACCACCTGGTCACGCAGCGCCTGAATGGTGAAGATGGCCTCGATCCCGCCGGCCGCGCCTAACAGATGGCCGGTGGCGGATTTCGTCGAGGTAATGGCGACCGGATGGGCGCCAAACAGCGTTTTAATGCCGCCAGCTCGCCTTTATCTCCAACCTGAGTTGAAGTGGCGTGTGCGTTGATATGCTGCACTTGCTCTGGTGAAATCCCGGCCTGTTGTAATGCGGCTTCCATTGCGCGTCGTGCGCCATTGCCATCTTCCGGTCCTGCCGTAAGGTGGTAAGCATCTGCACTGGTGCCATAGCCCACCAGTTCTGCCAGCGGCGTCACTCCACGGGCCAGCGCATGTTCGAGCGATTCAATCACCAGAAGACCAGCCCCTTCTCCCATTACGAAACCATCTCTGTCCTGATCAAATGGTCTTGATGCCTCCGTTGGATTATCGTTAAATCCACTCGAAAGTGCCCTGGCCGCCGCAAAACCAGCCAGACTGACGCGATGGATTGCGGCTTCACTGCCTCCACACAGTGCAATGTCTGCTTCACCGGCCCGGATTAATCTTGCCGCATCCCCGATAGCCTGCGCTCCGGCTGCACAGGCGGTCACCGGCGCGCCAATGGGGCCGCGAAACCATGCGCGATAGAAACATGGCCTGCCGCCAGGTTTGCCAGAAAAGAAGGGATCGTGAAGGGGGATAACTTGCGTGGACCGCGGTGCTCGGTTGTCTGGACTGCCTCGGCGATTTGATTAAAGCCACCAATGCCTGTCGCAATGATGGTCGCAGTACGATCATTTTAACGCCTGCTCTTGCGGAAACCAATTTTGCCTGATGAAGCGCTTCCTGTGCCGCTACCAGCGCAAATTCAATGAAACGATCCATCTTCTTGCGCTCTTTTGCCGGAATGACGGATAGTGGATCAAAACCGTGTTGGGGATCATCTTCAATTCCTGGAACCTGCCCCGCCACTTTGCAGGCGATATCTTCGACAATCGATTCAGGCAGCGACCGGATACCCGACTTTCCTGCCAGTAACGATTGCCAGACATGTTGGACGCCGCAACCCAGCGGGCTGACAATGCCCATCCCTGTCACGACAATGCGTCTTTGTAGACTGCTCATAAAAGCTCTCCTGATGTTGTCATGCTATGCCTGCGGTTTCTTCATAAAAGGAACCAGCGCAGCGGCAATTAAGAATCCGATCATGATCAAATAGAACGCGTCGGCGAATGCCTGCGTCCTTGCTTCTCTTAGTGCTAATGCGGCCAGATTTTTCAGGCCGGCTGTCTGTGCCGAACTGGCGTCCATCCCCTGAGCCATTAATGCCGCGGCGCGGGTCTGAACAAAATCGCTTAAATTGAGGTTTGTACCATTAAGATGATCGGCAAGGCGGCTGTAATGAAGATTTGTACGATCATTGATAACGGTGCCGCAAAGCGCGATACCGATGGACCCCCCCCAAATTACGCATCAAATTAAACAGTCCTGATGCTAGTTTTTAGACGTGCGGGCGGCAAACTGCCAAGCGTAAGCGTGACAGTCGGGGCAACGGCGAATTGCTGTGCGAGACCGCGAAACGCCTGCGGTAAAAGGAGTTCTTTCGCTCCCCAGTCGTGGGTGAGCGGAATAAAACTATACATCGAGAAGGCGAATCCCAGCAGCCCGACCATGAGCAACCAACGCAAGTCCACTTTGTTGGCAAGCCAGGAGTAAAAAGGGATCGAAAGCACCTGAAACAAGCCAGTTGAGAAGATAGCAAGGCCGATATCCAGCGCGCTAAAACCGCGGACCGTACCCAGAAAAAGGGGCGTCAGATAGATAGTTGAGAAGATCCCGACCCCGGCCATAAATGAAAAGTAACAGCCCAGAGTAAATGTACGATCGGAAAGTGCGCGTAGATCCATGACCGGCTGAGAATGGCGCAATGTCCGTATGACAAACGCTATCCCACACAGTAAAGCCAGCCACCCCGTGATGGTCAGCGTGCCGTCATCAAACCAGCCCCAACGCGGTCCTTCCTCAAGTGTATATTCCAGGCAACCGAGCGATATAGCCAAAAAGCACGATGCTAAGGTAGTCCGCGCCGCGCAACAACCCTGGGCTGGGCGCATCAATATTGACCAGCAAAGGTACCGTTACCGCAATATAAATGCCTGGCAAGATATTGATAAAAAACAGCCAGTGCCAGCTAAAATTTTCCGTGATCCAGCCCCCTACCGTAGGACCCAGCGTCGGTGCCAGCGAAGCAAGACCACCAATCGTAGCTGCGGCGATAACGCGCTGTTTACCCTGAAAAAAGGCAAATGCAGTCGTGAACACCAGCGGGAGCATTGAGCCCCCGGCCAGCCCTTGCAATGCGCGAAAAGCAATCATGCTCTGAATATTCCACGCCCATCCACACAGCAGACTCATCAGCGTAAAACCGGCAGCCGACGCGGCGAAAAGCCAGCGGGTCGACATCACCCTGGCAAGCCATCCCGACAGGGGAATGATAATGATCTCCGCGATCAGATAGCTGGTTTGCACCCAGACCGTTTCATCATCGCCAGCAGAAAGGCCCCCCGCCGATATCACGTAGAGATGCCGATACGATCTGAATATCCAGCAGTGCAATGAACATTCCCAGGCACATTGTGGCGAAAGCAAAGAGCTTTTGGTTCATCGGCAGCGCCGTACCCTGTAGCTGCGCTGGGGCTGTTGCGCTACTCATTGGCGACTCTTTTCATCCACGGTGACAGCGACAGACAAACCGGGGCGCAAAAGTCCTAATGTTGACGCTTCGCCATCCAGAGCGATGCGAACCGGGATGCGTTGAACAATTTTGGTGAAGTTACCGGTCGCGTTTTCAGCAGGGAGAAGACTGAAGCGTGAACCGGTTGCCGGTGAGAGGCTCATGACATGGCCGGTAAAAGTGCGTCCTGGCATAACATCCGCAATCACTGTTGCTGCTTGACCGGGGCGCATATTCGCCAGCTGGTTTTCTTTGAAGTTGGCGTCTACCCACAAATCGTGACTGGGGACCAGAGAAAGCAATTGCGTACCGCTACTAACGAATGAGCCAGACCATGCGCGCCGGTTGCCAACAACGCCATCAAAAGGGGCGCGGATCTCTGTATAACTAAGATTGAGACGGGCCATATCCAGCCCTGCCTGCGCCTGAGCGAGGGCCGCGCGGATTTGTTTTTCCCGCGCATCAAGCACCAGTAACTGGCGTTCGGCAACCGCTTTATCTGCCCGGGCTTTGCCTTCTTCTGCCTTGGCTCGATGGTAGTCTGCCTCAGCGTTTTCTCGCACCTGTGCCGAAATAGCGACCGTCTGCGCCAGCGCATTATAGCGGCGACTGTCGCCCGCTGTTTTTAGCGTAGTAGCCTGCGCGGCCCCGAGGCTGGCCGCCGAGCCTTCGATGGTCGCCAGTTGTAATTGTCGGGTAGCAATAAGGTCAGCCATCGCTGCTTGTTGAGCGGCAACTTCACCTTCCGCTTTTGCCAGCGCCGCCTGATAGTCCCTTGCATCAAGGCGAACAAGTAGCTCGCCTTTTTTCACGGGCATATTGTCTTTTATGGCGATCTCCTGAATATAACCAGAGACTTTCGCTGAAATAGCGCTGATATCCCCGCCGACGTAGGCATCGTCCGTCGATTGCAAAAAACGCGCATTTGTATACCACCAGGCACCATAACCTACGGCACCTAATACAGCGATACCGGATAACAATAAGGTAAGGGTGCGTTTTTTACTCTTGAGATTCATGATGCTGATCCAGATGTAATTGCGGCGCAAATTTTTGCGTGTTGTCACCCGCACGCTTGCGTTGCAGATAGTCGTGGCGATAACGAATCATGGGGGAGGCGGCAGGGCCGGGAACCAAAGCGTATTTCTCGGGCGTCAGGGGATGGCCGGTTTCGGCATCAACCATCATGGCGTGCACCAGACGCTGGGTCTCTTTCTCGACCAACTGAATCTGACGGCCTTCAGTTGCAAAATGACGATTACCCCATTCGGCAAGCGCGATGATCACCGGGCGGAAATCACGCCCACGCTCAGTTAAATGGTACTCATAGCGGGGGGGCGTACTGCTGTAACAGACTTTTTCCAGTAAACCGTCATCCACCAACTCTTTCAGGCGTCGTGAAAGAATATTGGGCGCCACGTTTGCGCTTTTTTGAAATTCATCGAAACGGGTAAACCCTGCGAAAGCATCACGCAGAATTATTATGCTCCAGCTATCACCAATGCGGCCAAGGCTTCTGGCGATGGGGCAAGGCGCTTCGCGACAGCGGTTCGTTTTTCACTTTTTCTCTCCAGAACTTATCTGGAAAGCACATTCGCATAGTAACTATCAAAATGCAAGTCACTATGATTGAGCCGATTTATTCTGACAAAGAGGAACGAGGTAGAGCGTTTGAAAGCACGCACAAGGCGTACCGGAGGAGATCAGGAGAGATATTCGCTAATGAAATCAATAAACGCACGTATACGCGTACTAACGGCTCTGTCGCTGTAATAAACCGCGCTGAATGGCGTTTCAACCGGTAGACGCTTGCTTGCCAGAACTTCCACCAGTTCACCGCTTTCCAGCTCTTTTGCGATCATAAAATCAGACAGGCTGGCGATACCGTTGCCGTTCAGGCAGAGATGTTTAAGCGTCTCACCGCTGTTAGAAGAAATATCGCAGTCGATTTCATAGAGCTGGCCATCTTGGGCGGCGACGGGCCAGGTATTGAGCGAGACCGGCTCGGTAAAACCGAGACAGGTATGATTTTTGAGATCTTCTGCGGTTTCGGGTACACCGTAGCGGGCGAGATAATCTGGTGATGCAATCAGTTTGCGGTAGCTGGTAAAAATTGGCCTGGCCCGTAGGCTGGAGTCGGTCAGCTTACCCACGCGGATCGCGACATCTACTTTACGCTCAATTAAATTGATAAAGGTTTCACTGGAAACCAGCGACAATGTAATTTCCGGGTAGCGTTCGCGAAAAGGCTTAATCATCGGCATCACAAAATGAAGCATCACAGGCGTTGCGGCATCGATACGTAAAACGCCGCGAGGTGTCAGTTTGGCCTCCAT